>Ga0213872_10001248_pt1 | contig 17133 bp, 15 predicted proteins | sample VelepicomBERX_R2_FD_160071 | JGI IMG/M metagenome (GOLD analysis project Ga0213872, IMG submission 160071) | Rhizosphere microbial communities from Vellozia epidendroides in rupestrian grasslands, the National Park of Serra do Cipo, Brazil - RX_R2 | ecosystem: Host-associated > Plants > Roots >...
ATGCTCGATGTTATGTGAGCGGACGAACAGGGGTACGTCCAGGCGCTGTGCGAGTGCACAGGCCAATTCGCCGCCGAACAGGCCGTCGAGCAGCACGGCGTTGACGCCACGTGCGCGGGCACGCTCGGCCAGTTGCGCGAGGTCGGCGTGCGAACGCCGCCGGATTACGACGCTCATCGAATTCGCCAGTAGGCCGGCGAGCCGCCTGGCGCGCGCAGGCCAGCCGCGGGAAATGGGAAAGACGGATGCGTCGGCATGGATACCGTAATCCTGCAGCGCCGGCACATTCTCCCCTTCGGCGCACCAGGTGACGAGCTGGGCCACGTCGACGCCGGCGGCTGTGAGGGCACGGATGCGGCGCAGCACGTCGGCACGGCCGCCATGCGTGGGCGGGCAGGGAACTTCGTTGCAGACGATGGCAAGCCGTAGCGTTGGGGCTTCGTCGCCGTGAGGGGAGTGGGCGGCGTTCATTCAGCTCAGCCTTGGATTGGTGGGCGCCGCAAATAGGGCGCCGAGGATGATCTTCGTTGCTTCAAAATCGCGCCGCTTGAAGTAGACGAGCGCGTCGAGCAGAACGGCGCGGGCGATGCGGCCGGCGCAGTGCGGAAAATGCTTGCGGGCGAAGTGCAGGCGATTGCGATACAGGTAGTGTAAGGACGTCGCCGAGGGGCGGGTGCGGTGGCTGGAGCCGATGGAGCCACCCTCCTTGTGGTAGACGACGCTGGCCGGCGCCCAGCCGCAGCGGAAACGCCCGCGCGCACGACAGGCCCAGTCGATTTCCTCGTAGTAGAGGAAGTAGTCTTCCGCCATCAGGCCCACCGTACGCAGGAAGCGGTTCGAGACGAGCATCGACGCGCCGACGACGTAGTCGATCTGCGCCTCCACGGCGCTGATGTCGTAATTGGCTCGGATGGGCTGTCCGACACCGATATGCTTACCCGTTCCACGGGCCGGATCGTATTGGGCACCGCCGAGCGCCTGTACGGTGTCGGGCTCGTGCAGGTACGCGAGTGTCGAACCGCACATCCCTATGGTTTCATCCTCATCCATCCGTTGCCGCAGCGCGGGTAGTGTCGTGGGGGTCACGACCGTGTCGTTGTTCAGCAGCCAGCAGTAGGCGTAGTCCCGTGCCAGTGCATAGCGCAGGCCCACATTGCAACCGCCCGCGAAGCCCAGGTTGGCACCCGTCGAGACCAGCACGAACTGGGGGTCGTCCGGCTTGCCGCCCGATTCCGCCTGGCCGCGTTCGTAGTGAACGAAAGGCAGGGGGCGCTTGGTCGACTGCGCAATAAAGGGGGGGGTGGCCGCATCGTGTTCACCACGCGCCCATTTCTGCAGCATGTCGAGCGAGCCATCGGTCGAGCCGTTGTCGCAGACGATGACCGTGTCGGCGCTGCCCAGCGTGCAGACAAGGCTATCGAGGCAGGCGATGGTATCGCGCCAGTTATTCCAGTTGACGATGACGACAGCCGTTGCGCGCCTCACGCTGGTTCAGCCTTGGATACGGTCGCCGACGGTGCGCTGCCAGAGCACAGTAGGTTCAGCAGACAGACGAAGAACAGAATGGAGGGCGCCTCCATGAGTTCGGGTTGGGTCACGCACAGACATAGGACGGCGGGCAGTACCGACAGGCAGGTCAGCTGATAGGGATTGTTCCAGCCATCCCGCTTATTGCCTTGCAGTTTGCGCCCGCGCAGCCAGCTCCCAATCAGCAGCCACAGCATCATCGCGAGGCCCGGTAGCCCGATCTTCAGGGAGAGATAGAGATAGCTGTTGTGGATGTAGCGTACGTGGTCCGAGAAGTTGACCAGCGTGGGCGACCAGCGCCGATATTCGCCGCCTATGCCTACGCCGATGAAGGGTGAGCGCAGGATTTGATGGACGGCGATCTCGTTTTCCCATTGACGCAGGCCGTAGGAGGTGCGGCCGCCGCCTTCCTGCTCGATGCTGGCGAAACGATAGGCGACGGCTTCCAGTGCGCGCGGCTTGGCGACGATCAGGCCGCCTATGCCGAGCGCCGCGGCCAAGCCGGCGAGGGCGACCAGCTTCACGGCGCGTTCCCTGTCGACGAAGCGCAGCGAGGCGGCAATGGCCACGATGGTCCAAATCCACAGTGCACGGCCGAAGTTGAAATACAGGCCCATGAGCAGGACGCCGATGATGGGCAGGGCGATCAGATAGCCCACCCGCCGCTGCGCGACGCGCAAGGCCATGGCCGTCGTCGCCCATAGCACGAAGACGAAGGCAGGCATCTGTACCCGCACGAATTCGCTCTGGCTGAGGCCCGGTGCTTCCTGGGCGCCGCCCGTCTGGGCGATGGGCAGCACATGCATGCCCAGCTCCGCCCGCACGGCTGCGATCATGGCGAGCGTCAGCGCCACGGCGAGCATGGTGTGGCCAAGGCGCTCGGCGCCGTCCTTTTCGTAAGCCAGCAGGCCGCCCAACACGGGCAGCCATGCCCAATACAGGTAGGGGTTCCAGTCGCTGTAGATGTAGCCGCGGAAATTGTGGAAGTACAGCAGCGCAAAGGCGAGCGAGATCGACGCCATTGCCATCATCAGCAGATAGGGTATATGGGGAATGGCGCCGAAATGAATCGGCTTCTTGCCCAGGAGGAAGTTCCGCAGGGCGTAGATGCCCAGGGTCATCATGGCGAGTACGTAGGCGACCTTCCAAACCGGTATCACGACCGCGGCGGTGAAATACAGGTACAAGCCGAGCCAGGGGAAGTACCAGATGATGGCGACGTAGGCCAGCAGGGCGATCGGCGCCAGGCAGACGGCGACACCGATTCCTGTTCCTGCGATCCAGGGGAGGATCGCGCACAGGGCGCCGGCGATGAAGATCAGGCCGATCAGGAACAGGCCCGTTAGCAGCGCTTGCGTGAGGCGCGCGGAATCCCAAGGGCGGTTGGCGATTGCGGACAACATGGCTTCAGACTCTGCCTTGGGCCGGCGGAATGCCCATCATGCGTACGCGTGTCGCCGGGGCGAGCGCTTGCGCGAGCGCGGCGACAAAGCGTGCCTGTTGTGCAAAGGCGGATGGCCCATCGGTGGAAATCGAGGACACACGGAATACGACGCCGTCGGGGACGGTGCCGCTGAAGCCGTAGCGGAGCTGCGTGAGCTTTGCTTCCACCTCGTTGGATGCGACGTGGGTGCCGATGGTCGACCAGTAGGTCAGCGGCTCCTGGCGTTCGTCGCGAATGGCGGTCATTTGCTTGACGGGTATGTCCCCATACGTAGTCTGCAGCGTCGTTCGCTGCCGATCCTGGATACGGAACCCCTGCGCCGGATAGCAGATTTCCGGGCGGTGCGACTGCTTGCCCGAGTTCTCGCTCTGGTCTTCCGTATAGGCAATGGAGAGCATTACGCGTGTGCCGTCGCGGGACGCGTATTCGCGAGCCAGCACCTGGGCGTAGATCGATTTGAGGCCCGCCTGTAGTTGCGGCGATTCAACGACCTGCACGGTGTCCTTCACCTGCGTCCAGTCGCCGAACTGCCCCGGAATTTCACGTTCGAGGCTGATTGGGTACTGCGCGGCAAGGCGCTGATGCGGCGTCAGGATGGCTGCCGCGCTGGCGGCAGCAACCATCACGGCACCCAGTATCCAGTGTTTCATCGCGTTCCCCGTGTTTGGCGCGAAAGAAGCGCGCCGGGCAGGAGCCAGTCCACCAGCAAGACGGCGGAGAGCGCCACGAGGAACATCAGGAGGCCGGCGAAATCATGGACGAAGCCTTGGCCCGCGGCGTCACCGTAGCAATAGGTGATGACGACGAGCGCGATGACGCGGACGACGTTGGCAAAAAAGGCGATGGGGACGATGGCCGCCAGCAGCACCAGGCTGCGTTGCCAGGCGACATAGCGCTGCAGGTGCAGATACAGGAAGCCGAGCGCCAGGAGGCTGAACATGGAGTTCAAGCCCGAGCAGGCATCGGCGACCATCAGCTCGTACGGCCCGACTGTCAGCACGACGCCGGCGCGGGCGATGGGTAGGCCGCACAGGTATAGCAGCGCTTCGGCGCACTCCGATACGTGAATCTTCATGGAGGAGGTGATGGCCTCGACCAGCGCGCCCGGTAAGGGGATGAGGAAGACAAGGAAGAACAGGGGGAAGGCGAGCAGACGTAGCCCTGCGCGCCCGAATACGAGGAGCGTGACGCCAGCGACGGTCGGGATCAGCGAGCCGATGGCGAGGAAGTAGATGGACTGCGAGGTACCGACGACGTAGCAGCACAGGCCGATCACCAGCAGTGGCCAGCCGGCCGGCGAGCCCGTGGCGCGGATGGCCGCCAGCGCTTCACGCTGCGACCATACCAGCCAAAGGACAACGCACAGCAAGATGGGGCCATGACCCTGGTCATCCGTGCGCCAGAGGGTGTGCGCCAAATGCCAAGCGAGCGGGATGGTCAGCGCGAGCAGGCCGAGGATGACGGGCCAACCGCGCGTGACTACCGTTTGCCAGCGAAAGGCATCTGGTGCCACGACCTGACTCGTCATCGAGGCGCCTCGTTCAGCACGCAGCCCAGCACTTCCGTGCCCGAGGTACGGAGCATGCCGATCACGGATTGCATGCCGGCGAGGCTGGTCTGGTGACGATTGGCGACCAGCAATGCTGCTCGCGTTCTGGAGGCGATGACTTGTGCATCGGCAGAATCCACCATCGGCGGCGTATCGATGATGACGACGTCGAACGCACGGGAGACCTGGCTGAGCAGTTCGACGAAGCTGCGTCGTGACAGGAGTTCCTGTGGATTGGGCGCAGGCGTGCCGGCCGTCAGCACAGACAGGTCGAGCAGCTTGTCGATACGATGTGCTACCTGCATATCCGCGCGGCCTGCCAGGATGTCGGACAGCCCGATCCGGTTCTCTATGCGGAAGTGCTCGTGCTGGCGGGGAATACGCAGGCTGGCATCGATGAGCAAGGTGCGCGCACCGAGTTGCGAGAAGACCACGGCGAGGTTCGCGGCGATATAGCTGCTCCCGGCACCATGTTCGTGGCTGACGATGGTGAATGCCTTGTTGCCTTCGGCAATCCAGCGCAGGGTGAGTTGGCTGCGCAGGCTGCGTAACTGCTCGACTGCGGGCGTATACGGGTCGTAGGCGGCAATCACATCCGAACTGATCGACGTGTCGTCGCGCTCGAGATAGGGGTAGGCGAATTGTCGCGACAAGACGTATTGGATGTCGGTTGCGCCGATGTAGCCGAGCTTGATCGCCGCTTCGCCGAAGCGGATGCCTTCTTCCTGCTGGAGCGCGTGTACCGATTCCGCCTGAATGGCGGTGAGTCGCCCGCTTTCCAGCAGCAGCCGGCCGATATTGGAGGGCGGGGCCAAATCCAGGACGATATCTACTTCATTCATGCGCGTGCTCCTTTCGCCAGGCGGAAGTTCGTGACGAAGCGGAATAGGCCGCGACCCTTGGCTTCCTTCTTCGAGGTGGCGATCGACAAATTGGCCAGTACCGGGATACCCAGGAGCAGATCGATGTCCGCCACGGAGCGGATGCGGCGATCGCGCAGCTCGGCCAGGACGGCGATGCCGATTGCCAGCACCGTACCGACGAAGATCGACAGGATGATGTTGATGGCGAGGCGCGGCCGCGACGGTTCGATCGGTTCCGGCGCCGATTTCAAGATGCCCACGTTCGCAACGTTGGAGCGGCTTTCCAGTGCCGTCTCGGCCAGGCGCGCCATAGCCAGGTCATAGGCCTTCTGCGCGTTGTCCACATTGCGCTGCAGCACGTCCAGCTTGCTGCGTTCGGTCTTGAGCTCCAGTACTTTCCCCTTTTGCTGCGCAAGCGCCTGCTGCAGCGCGCGCATGCGCGTCGCCGAATTGCTCGCCGCGTCGGAGAGGCCGGTCGTATACTGCTTCTTGAGTGTCTCAAGCTGCTGGCGCGTCGCTTCGAGCTCTGCCTGGGCTTCCTTGTAGCGCGGGTGGTTCACACCTTCTCGTTCGGAGAGCTCCTTGAAGGCGGCTTCCTTCTGCGTCAAGGTGTTCTTGAGTTGCTGGATCAAGGGATTGTTCAGCACGTCTGGTGCGACATCGGCGCCAACTCTGGCACGTGATTGGGCATCGAAAGTCTGCGCCTGGGCGGCCACGAGCTGGGCGGAGATATCCGATAGGCGCTGCGTCTCTACGTCGACGTGCTCGTCCGTTGTCGTGATGCCCTGAACCTGTTGGAAGTCGGCCAAGCGCTTCTGCGCGTCTTCCAGCGAGTTCTGCAGGCCCTTGATCTGTTCCTGGAAGAAGGCGTTGTTCTGCTGGGCGGCTGCGGTGCGGATGTCGATCACCGTGCGGATATACGCCTGTGCAAAGCCGTTGGCGAGCGCAGAGGCGAATTTCGGGTCACCGGACGTGTAGCTGATCGTGACGATATTGCTCTCGCGCGAGGGCTTGACGTCGAGCTTCTTCAAGAGCAGATCGGCCAGCCAATCGCGGATGTCGCCTTTCCCGCCGGCCTCGTCGGCAAAGCGGGCTTGCACGTCTGGAAGCTTGTCCAGGCCAAGGCTGTCCACCACGTGCAGCGCCGCGTTGTGGCTGGAGATGATCTCCACCTGGGTAGCCAGATAGCTCGGCATAAGCTGGCCCGCCAATACCACGCCGGTCACCGGGTCCGCCGCTGCGACTTCGATGGAAAGCGTGGTCTCAGCCGTATATTGCTTAGGCAAAACCAGGCTGAGAATGATGGTCGTGGCGACCACGCCAAAAAATACGCCTAGGGCGACCTTCCGGCGGGCGAGCACGATCTGCAGGAATTGTGCGAGGGTCATAGTTCGCGCTCCGGGCTAGAAGATGCTTTCGTCGACGAACAGCACGTCGTCGGCCTGCAGCGTGTCGGTCAGCGTAATGGACATCTTCTTGATGCTGCCGTCAGGCTCGGTCCGGTGAATCTTGAGGCGGCTGTGCGATGCGCGCGGCGTGAAGCCGCCGGCCAGGGACAAGGCCTGCATGGCGTTCATGTGCTGCTCGAGACGGAAGGCCCCGGGACGGTTGACCTCACCGTAGACGTAGACCTGCTGCATGCGCGGCACGTAGAGCACGTCACCGTTGACGACGTCCATGGACTGCAGGCTCTGGTCCGTGTTGCCCATCAGCTTCGGGATGGTGAATTCGACGCGGTGCTCGCCGCGCCGCAGCACGATCACGTCGCCTCCATTGGGCGTGATGCCACCTGCGGTGGCCAGCATGTCGACCAGGGAAGTCGGACCATCCAACACATAGCGGCCGGGTTTGAATACTTCACCCACCACGGAGACTCGCTGGCTACGGTACTGCGTCACCATCACGTTGACGCTTGGGGTCTTGATAAAGCCGCCCGTCTTCAGCTTGTCGCTCAGCAGCGCTTCCGCCTGGCTTGCTGTCTTCCCTTCCAGACCGACTTCGCCCACCAGCGGAAACGTCAACTTGCCGCCCGTGCCGAGCGCTACTTCCGTCGTCAGGTCGGGGTGGTCGTAGACCACTACCTTGACTATATCGCCCACGCCAAGCAGGTAGTCATCCTCGGCCCATACCACGAGCGACATCAGGCAGAGAAGGGCCATCGTCAGGTATTTCATCACTGCAATCCTTTCACACCCGCATTGAGATGCTTGTCGTCCACGGTTGCTTCGGCGCGCGCAGGCTTCGTATCGCCGGCTTCATCGAGCTTCTGCAGGTATTCAATCTTCGACGCGCTCTTGAGGCCGTTGAACCTGGCTTCGGCTACCTCGTCCCTTGTCTGCCGCTGCAAGAAGGCACGTATTGCCGTTTTTGCCCCGTCCAGATCGATCGGCGCCGCTGTCGTGCCAACTATCTGGACCAGCGATACGCTGCTACCGCCTTCGACCACGAGGATATCGCCGTCCTTCATAGCGGAGATCTTCTTCAAGTCGGCGATGGAAAATTCTTCCGCCGCTCGCTTTGCCTCGGTCTGCGCGAACTTGAGGCCCGCACGCGTCAGGATGCCTGCGGTCTCGGCCGGCGTGTGCGAGGCATCAATCTGCTTCATGAGCTCTGGCTTGACCTTGTCGGTCGCAACGGAGAACAGAACGATGGCATATACCTTGCGATTGGCAAACAGCTCCGGGTTCTTGCGGTAGAAGTCGTCGACCTGGGCGTCGGTTGGCGCCGACGGCGTACCGATGTCGTGGTCCATCGCAGCCTTGGCGAGTATCTGGCGCCGGGAGAATTCAATAGCCTGCAGCACGTTCGGGTCACGATCAAGCTTTAACGCGGACGCGCGCTGAACGAGGAGCTCCTGGTCGACCAGGTTTTCCAGGGCCTGCTGCTTGCCATGTGCATCGTCTGCTGCTTGGTGCGCCAACAGGAAATTGAGCTGATGCACGGTGATTTCCGAACTATTGACGCGCGCCAGCACCTGGCTTGGCGAGGTCTTTTCCATGGCTTTGTTGCAGGCAGCGAGCGAGCACGCCACGGTGATCGCTAGCGCTAAGCGACGAATTGAGAACGACATTGCTGACTCCCCCGTGACCGGGTCATTCGTGAAACTAGTAGGCATCGCGATGCCTCAATACGGACAGCGTCGTCATGACGATGATCTTGATGTCGAGCCAGATAGACCAGTTGCGCAGGTAATCCAGATCGTGGGCGATGCGCTGCTCCATCTTGTCCAGGGTGTTGGTTTCCCCCCGGTATCCGCAAACCTGGGCCCAGCCCGTGATGCCTGGTCTCACCTTGTGGCGGATCATGTACCCGCGGATAAGCTTCCGATACATTTCGTTGTGGGCATTCGCGTGCGGCCTGGGGCCGACGATGCTCATCCGGCCCTGCAGGACGTTGATGAATTGCGGGAGCTCATCGATCGATGTGCGGCGCAGGAAAGCGCCGATCGACGTGAGGCGTTGGTCGTCCCGCTGCGCCTGGCGGATATTGGTGCCATCCTCGAGCACGGTCATCGAGCGGAACTTGTAGACCACGATGCTTTGGCCGTCGGCGCCATAGCGCCGCTGCCTGAACAGCACGGGGCCGGGAGAAGTCAGCTTGACGGCGGCGGCGACGATTGCCATGACGGGCCAGATCACCGCCAGGATGATCAGGCTGAGAACGATGTCGGAGGCGCGCTTCAACATACCATTGATGCCAACGAATGGCGATTCGCACACGGCCACCACGGGCATGCCGGCAATATTGTCGAACCGCGCCTGAATCAGGTCGAACACGAAAAAGTCCGGGACAAAGTAAATCGACGCCGTGCTGTCTTTGAGGTCTTCGAGCAAATCCATCACGCGCGGCTGCGACGTCATGGGTAGCGAGATGTAGACGTTGTGGATGTTATTTGCCTTGATATAGGCAGGTAGGTCGTTCAGCCGACCGAGCAGGTCCGACGCGATCAGGCCCTGTAGGCGCGAAATGGATCGGTCATCGAAGTAGCCGACGAATTCGTAGCGCTGTAGTTTGCTCGTACGCATGGATTGCGCCAGCATCAAGCCTGCCGCATTGGCGCCGACAATGACTGCGCGGCGTCGCGATTGCCAGGATCGGCCGGTGGAAAGGAATATCGGGCGACATAGCAGGTGCACGAGCAAGAGTGCGGCGGGTGCGGCAAGGAACCAGGTAACGATATAGGGCGGGTAAAAATAGTCAGCGAAACCCGTGACATCGCCCAGCAGCAACAGCACGGCCACGATCAAGGACCAGCTCACCATGAAGCGACCCAAGCCAAGCAGTGGGCGCGCCTCTCCGGGTACAAACAGGAACGTGCCATCGAGCAACTGGGCCGAGAGCAGGAAAGCCGTGCAGGCAAGGGCGATGGCGTAGCCGTCGAAGGTAACCTGAAATGCAAAATGGAGGGCGTACAGCGTCGCAACCACCAATATCGGGTCGATAAAGGACTTGAATACGCTGGTAGCCGGTGCGACGCCGCTCAGCTCGCTGAATCGGTCGTTGAGCGAAGATAGGTGGGGCAGGAGATTCGACTGGGTGGACTGGCGGCTCGACTTTGCGCGTGCGGCCGGCTCACCCTTGGCTGCGGCGATCAAATCTTCCATGGCATCTTTCGATCGCAAGGGACCAGATGTAACAGGGTGGCAATGATATTCATTTCATAAAACACATGAGAATGCGGCTAATAATTTAGACGCAATTTTAGGCCGGCCTGATTTCGGCTGTATGCATTTGCCGCCAGGGTCGACATTCGAGTAGTGTGATCTCCGTATAATTTGATATCGATTGCTTTGGTCAATTGCCAATCCGCTGTGGCGTGATAATCGGAAATATGCTCCTGGCGCGCGCCGCCGAGGCTGAATTCCGTATAGTCAGAATCCGTCTTGTAATGTTGAATATCCAGCGATAGCTTTTCTGAATATTGCCAGCTGTACTCAATGCTACGAGTCGTAGTAAGTGTGTTGCTCGTGTCGGCACCAAGCGGGCTAAATCGGCGCTGGTAGTTGGCGATCAGTTTGGTCTTACCTGTTGCTTGCCAAGTGGCCGAGGTGCCCCAGATGACGGTGGCGCCTTTCGACTGGCTTACGTTCTGCGTCGTCGTTGCTCGTGCCAGGTTGGTGTCGAACTTCAGCGCATCGGTGATGGGCTCAATAAGTTCGATCGCTGGTGCCGAGAGTTTATAGCCACGGTCCGCGGCGCTGAGAAACAACAGATCCTGTTGGTAGTCGACTTTCAGGAAGTCGTCGCGCAATATGATCGATGTACCCTTGTTGCTCGTCCAAGCAAGTCCCACGCCGTAGGTGTTGGCATTGGCGTCAAGATAATTCAGCTGATTATGACGGAAGAACTGCCTGTCGGCATTCAGAAGGAATGCCAAACCTGCATTCATCGAATAGGTCGATGACCAATCCCATGCCCTTTGCCGCGTAATATCACCCTGGCCAAGCGAGAGTTGATTGAACTCGGTCAAGTCCCGGTTGTCGGCATATTTGAGCGAACCGAGGACTTGGTCGCCGGCCGCCCAATTCCAGGTGCCTGATTTGTGCCAGCCGTTGTAATTTACCTGGCTGAACTTCTGAAAATCGGTGCGATAGACATCGGCATCGACCAGAAAATGCTGGCGCGACGCGGTGTAGTCATAGTGCAGTCCCGCGGCCGAATCGAACACGAGCGTGTCTTTGCGACCGGAGAAGGTCGTGGGCGTGACGCTGCCGATACCGAACACATTGCTGTCGGTCTTCAGGCCGAATTCCACATAGGTGATAAAGGGATCGCTTGGATCGTAGGCCGCGTATACCCTTGCGGAAATGCACATGGCGCTCAGTCCTGCAAAAACAAATTTACTCGAAGCTTTCACGCCATTTGAATCCAGAATCGCAGAGCAGGTGCTGTGTACCACACCAGTCCTGCAATGGTGCTGCAGCGCAACCGTCGTGAGTTGGTCTATGCGCCCCAGAGAAAGCCTGCGACCGGCGGCCGCAGGCTTCGCCCTGTCAACGGATCAATTCACCATCAGGCAAACGTCGTCACGGGTGCTGCAACGACGGCACTCCCGCCCTTGCGACGGCGGCTCAAGGCAAGGCCAACCACGCCGAGGCCGATCAGAGCGTAGGTCGAAGGCTCCGGTACCGGGTTGATGGCAAACACGTCAAAGCGTCCACCATGGCTGCCCGTGGCGACACCGGAAACCTGGAAATAGTAATTGCCTTGACGCAGGTTGCTGATCTGGTACGTTCCGTTGCTCAAACCACCGGACCAGACTTCCGTGCCATGGCCGGGGCTGCCGGCAAAGAGTTCGACCTGCCCCTGGTCGATGTTCTTGATGGAATTCTTGCCAATGCCGATCGACAGCGTCTGGGAGGCGTTGACGTCAAGCTCGCCCGTCGCGGACGGCAGACTGAACGTCCAGTCCTGCGTGAAGTGGCCTGGATTAACATTTTGGTCGCCAGTATCGAGGCCATTGAACGAGTCGCCGGCCATGGCGCTGACGGTAACTGCAGCTGCGTTGGCAAACGTCGCGCCAGAGGCCAACGCCGCGAGCAGCAAAATCGCACTTAGTTTCATTACCTGTTCCTTGCAAAAAGTACAGCAAGTGTTTGCCGCTACAACGCGACATGGGTTTTCGGCTGAATTACGGAGCTGGCACCCGGCAACCGGGGACCAAACATCGCGTACGCCTTGTGTTACATGTAGGTACCAAACGGCTACCGGTTCACGAATCGCCCACATCTATTGCATTTGGCGATCTGCGTTACTTCAACATCAATACAAAACATCAAAAAAACAGACCGAGCTTCCGAGCGAGCTATCTCGCTCGGTTTGGGAATTTCCTAGTCGTTACCTTGCGTATGACCTGCGATCAAGCCAGGCTTGGCATGGCGCCAAGCGCCGAGGCCGTTACGCCACGCTGCCGGCGCTTCACCAGTGCGATTGCGCCAATGCCTAGGGCGATCAGGGCGTAGGTCGATGGCTCGGGAACGGCTGCAATTTGCGCCGTGACTTCGCCATGCCATCCATTCTTCGACGTAAAACTATCCAGCAGCGTGTAGTGGCCCTTGTGCAGGGTGTCTTCGAACGTGTAGATCGTATCGCCGCGTTTATCGTGCGTAACGCCGAGGGCATGGAGATCCGGGTCGTGTGGACCACGCAGCGCAACGTCAAGATCGCTGAACGAGCCCGACGTGCCATGGTCCGGCGCGACGGTGATTGAGAACATCATCTTGGTGCCGTTCTTTGCCACGTCGAACGACATCGACTGATCGGTTACGAATGATTTCGACTTGTGTTGGATGTCGATATCAAGCGCGTCGGAAGCCAAAAAAGCGCTCGCGCTTGCCGCAACCGGCAGGGCCAGCAGTACTGCTGCGAGTGTCAAGTGTCGTACCAGCTTTGCCATCAATGGCCTCCCACGCCTTATTCAAAAGTTGATCGTCGTCAATGTCTGGCGGCGAACTATATCTGTGAAATTTTTCTTACCACAACTACAAAAAGCATCAGAATATAAGTGGAATCAAATACATAATATTTGTCGATACTAATAATTCAGCGTTGATGCGGGCGTGAGGAGACCGAGAGCAAACTGCATTTGCTCTAAATGTTTAATTCCGTTGTGGAATATGCAACAACTGTTGCGGCTAAGTTGATGGTTTTGACCAGTGGGTGTTTGGGCCGCGGGTGTGATCGCTTAGCGCGCGCTCGGTTTTTCGCGTCGCTCAGGCTCTCCCGAGTGCTGTCGACGGCTCAAGGCCGAGGCGTGCCGGGACGGTGCCGTCTAAGGCATTCGATGTTCCAAACGCCCAGGTTCCGAGGAGCGGAAGGGCAGATTGCTCGACACTTGAGGTGCGAGACATCGTGAAGCGCAATGAGGGTTTTCCTGCTGGCGGCTGCGGGCTGTCAGGCTTCGCCTGGATTGGTCGCGGTGAAAGGCGCTGGTAGCCCGAAGGCGTGGTGAGATACGGCGGCAGTCCGCTGCCGACATCTAATCGATGTACGTGCGATGTTGCAACGAGATGCGGAGCAACGGCGGCTTGCAACGCACGTCATGCGTGCAAGTGGTCGACTCGTTTGCGGCGTATTGGCGCGCCCGGCTGGGATCGAACCAGCGACCTTCAGCTTCGGAAACTGACACTCTATCCAACTGAGCTACGGGCGCATGAGGGATGCTATGAGAAGGCGCGTAAGCATAGCGATTTTCGCTTTCAGCGTCCAGTCTGTTGGCTGAATGCGGCATGGCGCCTTGTTCGAATTGGTGGTGTGGATTATTCCCGCTTATAATCGACAGGTTTTTTCTTCCCACCCGAACAATAGTGTAAGAAGGATGGCAGCATGAGCGACACGCAAGGCGATAGCGCACAGACTGTGAAGGGAGTGATCCTGGTGGTTCTTGCCGGGATCGTCGGTATTCCGCTCTTTGTCTTTTTGACGCTCAAGCTGATCTCAGGCGGCATGCCCGTCGATACGGCCAGCCCGGTGATGAGCAAGGAAGCGATCGCGGCGCGTATCCAGCCCGTCGGCTATTCCAAGCTGGATGAGTCCGGCCCACCCGGCAGCCGCAACGGCAAGTCCATCTTCGAATCCATCTGTATTTCCTGTCACGGCACTGGCCTGGCTGGCGCGCCCAAGTTCGGCGATGCCGCCGCCTGGGGCCCGCGTATCGCACAGGGTTTCGGCACGCTGGTCGACCATGCCACGCACGGCTTCAAGGGTATGCCGGCCCGTGGCGGCGCGGCAGACCTGACCGACGATGAAGTGGCGCGCGCCGTGGCTTACATCGGTAACGCAGGTGGTGCCAAGTTCACCGAGCCGGCCGTGAAGGTTGCCGGCGCCGTTGCTGCAGGCGGCAAGGCCGATCCGGCCACCAAGGGCAAGGAGATCTATGACTCTGTCTGTGTGGCCTGCCATGCGTCCGGTGCTGCCGGTGCCCCCAAGTTCGGCGACAAGGCCGCCTGGGCGCCGCGCCTGAAGGGTGGTGTGGAAGATGCCATCAAGATCGCCACCAAGGGCATCAACGCCATGCCGCCCAAGGGTGGCTATAGCGGTTCGGATGAGGAATTCCACGCCGCCGCCGAATACATGATCAACGCATCGAAGTAAGCGTATAGGCAGTAACGCGCTACCGCGTGGCTGATCGAGGAAAGACCTCTCCCTGTGGAGAGGTCTTTTTGTTTGGGGGCCGGTGTCGGCCGCCGTGCATAGACAAACTCATCGGTGTTGCTGAGAGCATGGTACTTTTGTGCGAAGATTCATGCTGGAGTCCAGGTCGGAATTGTCCTCGCAATCCTGTACGACATCGCCAACGTGCCACTGATCTATCATCTCTTCGCGCGTTCAATCGCACCACTCGCCGCCTGTCTTGCACTGGCGACGCCGGTGCATGGCGGCGACCATCTGAAGCTCGTAACGGGGCCGGACTACCCGCCGTTTGCTGATGCATCCGAGCCGCAAGGCGGCCGGGCGGTCGAACTGGTGCGCACCGTGATGGCGCGGGCCGGCTACGAAATCGACCTGGACTGGATGCCGTGGCGGCGTGGTTACGCCATGACGCTGGCTGGCGCCTACGACGCGACCTTTCCCTATGTGCCGAGCGAGCAGCGCCGGGCAGAGTACTGGTTTTCGCAGCCCCTGTTTGCATTGGAGATGCACGCGTATTCGATGCCCAAGCGCGGCTTGACAGAGTACAGGCCGGAAACGGTGCACGGGCTAACCATCTGCCTGCCGAATGGGTGGAATACGGCGACCAGCCTGGAAACGCTGATCCGTGCCGGGCGCTTGCGGCGCGAGCAACCCAACGACTTAACCGCCTGCGCGAAAATGGTTCGTGCGGGACGGGCAGACTTCTTCGTTGCAGACAACTATGTGTATGCCGGCCTGCTCAAGCAGCTTGGCGTGCCGGCGGAGACGTTCGCACGCAGCGAACATCCGCTGGCGGAATCGGCGCTCTATTTCATTGTGCCCAAGCGCCACCCTGATGGTGACCGCATCATCGCGCGCTTCAACGAGGCCCTGCTTGCCGTGCGCGAAGAGGCGCAGCGCAGCCGTTGATTCACTCAAGCGGTGAGCGGCAAGGGCGAGAAGCGCCGCCCTAGCGCAGCTTCGCCATCGCTCTGCCAGCAGAAGCGGCATGCGGTGGCGTAGAGTTGGCGGAAATCCACCGCCGCGCGCAGGTTGTCGTTGTCGAGATTGGTGAAGTCGGGTCGCGCACCATATAAGCCGCCGCGCACCTGGCCGCCCGTGAGGAAGTGGGCATTGGCCGTGCCATGGTCGGTGCCGCCCGACTGGTTCTCGTGCGTGCGGCGACCAAACTCGGCATAGGTTGACACCAGCGTATCATCCCAACGCCCCAACTCCGTCAGTGCCGCCTGCACGGCGACGATGCCTTGGGCCAGCTCGCCCAGCAGGCGCTCCTGTTGCGGCCGCTGGTTCACATGCGTGTCGAAACCCGTGAGCGTGAGGCGCACGACGCCGATATTGCGGTTGGCCGACAGCGCCTGCATGGCCGTCGCTACCGTCTTGCCGAAGCCGTTTTCGGGGAAGGTCGTCTGCAGATGGCCGCCAGCGGCCAGGCCCTGAGCTGCCTGGCGGATGTCGGCCTCCACCTTCAGCAGATGGGCAAGTGCCGCATTGGGTGCGCCGCCCGCCATATCGTTGGCCAGTCGTGCCTGTTTGACGAAGGCCTCCGTGTTCTGCAGCACGAGTGCACGGGCACCGCCATCCAGGGGGCCCAGTTCCGGGCTGCCCACGGCGATGCCGTCCGCCACGTATTCGTGCGGCAGGGGGCTGGCGGCGAACTGGCGCGTCAGCCAGCCCGACTGCAGCGTCTCGTCGCTATCGGACGCTGTATCCCAGATTTCGATGGAACGGAAGTGCGACAGATTGGGCTTGGGGTAGCCCACTCCCTGCACGACGGCCAGCTTGTGCGATTGCCAGAGCGGCATCAGCGGGGCCAGCGCCGGGTGCAAGCCCGTGCGCTCGTCCAGTTGCAGGACCTGATCGCGTGCGATGGCCAGCTTGGGGCGCAGGGTGTAGTAGTGCTCGTCCGTGTAGGGGACGACGGTGTTGAGGCCGTCGTTGCCGCCTTTCAACTCGATCAGTACCAGCAGGCGCGGTGATGCTTGCGCGGCGGCAGCGAAGGCGACGGTCGGCGTGAGGCTGACCAAGGCTGTGAGGCCGCCAAGCTTCAGGAAATCGCGACGTAGCATGATGGGGTCCTGTCTTATTTCAGCTGATACAAGGGATTCATGACGAGCTGCGTAACCATTTCCGTCGGGCTGCCGTCAGGCACCGCATCCGGTGTCAATGGCAGCAGGACCAAGGTTGCGCGACCCAGCCCACCCGCACTGTCCAGCCAGCGGTCGACATACAGGCCGAAGCCGTTCTTGCCGCCCAGGCGCTGGGTGGCGCGCGTGCCCTGGTCGTTGGCCCCGGTCGCCTCCACCGTATTGCGCGTGCCGTCCATCTCGGCACTGCGGAACACGCGCGCCAGCAATTGCTTGCGCTGCAGCAGCGTCTGGCTATTGATCCAGTCCGTGTAGCCGGGCCAGCCCTTTACATTGGGCGGGTTGAAGATGTCCTGGCCCAGCGCGCGGTCCACGCCCAGTACGGGGCGCCAGTTGGGCGGTTCCACGCCGAAGGTGCGCAGCGTGCCGACAGTCAGCTCCACGGGCGACTTCACCAGCACGCCGCGGTTCTGAGGCGCGTAGAAGGCATCGGAGGTGAGCATGGCGCGCATCAGCGGCTTGATGTCGTAGTGC
>Ga0213872_10001249_pt1 | contig 17124 bp, 15 predicted proteins | sample VelepicomBERX_R2_FD_160071 | JGI IMG/M metagenome (GOLD analysis project Ga0213872, IMG submission 160071) | Rhizosphere microbial communities from Vellozia epidendroides in rupestrian grasslands, the National Park of Serra do Cipo, Brazil - RX_R2 | ecosystem: Host-associated > Plants > Roots >...
TCGTAGGCGGTGTCGAGCACGTCGGCGATCAACAGCAGCGCCGGGCTCGCCTCTCCCGCCGCCAGCCGCGCCCGTGCCCAGCGCGAGCCATCCGACAACCGGTTGCTGGCGATCAGTGTCGCCAGGTAATGACTGAAGGCGGCGACGATGGCCGCATTGCTGCCGGTGGGCAGTGCTTGCGCCAGCGGCCCTTCCCAGCGGGTTGGATCGGGCAAGGCCGTATCGAAGGCGTGCTGATAACGCCACTGCGCCAGCTGATCGACGCCGCCGCGATCGAAGCCGGCGCCGAGCGAGCCGGCCAGTTGGTTCGCCACCTCCCGCTTATACGCGGCTTCGCCATCGAAGCCGTAGGGCCAGGCCAGCATGTAGAGCAGCAACAGATACTGTGCCAGTTCCGAATGTTCCTGCTGCGCTTGCAGGCGCCCCACCAGCAGGTGTGTGTTGTGCCAGCCGCTAGCGAGCGCGGTGGCTTCATGCAGTGCGCCGAGCACCCACGGCGTGGCGTGGCAGCGGGCGAGATCGCGCAGAAACCGCGCGCTCGCGGACCATTCGCCCAGATGTTGCGACAGGGCGAAATAGCGCGTGTAGACGCGCGCGAACGCCGGCTCCTGCTCGGCCAGCGCGGTGAGCAGCGTCTCGAAGGCGGGCAACGCTTGTTCCGGCGTGGCCGAGCGGGCCAGCGCCACGGCCTGTTGGTAACCCGGCATCCAGCCGGGGCGCTCCGACACAATCTGCTGATCGAACGTGGCAAACGCGCTGTTGAGCGCGTCGAGCGAGCGGGGCGAGGCCACCAGGGCGGTGGACAGGATCACCCCGAGGGCCGCCAAGAGAATGGCTTGAATTCGCGGCATGTCGGACACTCCATCGTGGGATTGGGTGCGAGTCCGACAGGCTGTGCCGTGGCGTGTTCAGCGGACCTGGCCGAACGGCCGATGCCGCGCTTGTCTGTGGCGCACTGCCTTTGGCGAGTGCGCCCTACGCGAAAGGGGATCCCGTCTCGTAGGGTGCAATCGACGCGCAACGCGCGGCATTGCGCCAAATGTCCAACGACAGGCGCTAGGGCGCGACCCAGTCGCGTACCGGCAGGAATTGCTCGTAGAGCGCCGCCTCGGCCGAGCCGGGCTCGGGTTGGTAGCCGTATTCCCAGCGGGCCAGCGGCGGCATCGACATCAGGATCGATTCGGTGCGGCCGCCGCTTTGCAGCCCAAACAGCGTGCCGCGGTCCCAGACCAGGTTGAATTCGACGTAGCGGCCGCGGCGGTAGAGCTGGAATTGCCGTTCGCGTTCACCCCAGGGCTGGGTTTTGCGTCGTTCGACGATCGGCAGATAGGCGTCGATAAAACCGTTGCCGATCGCCTGGGTGAAGGCGAAGCAGCGATCGAAGCCCCCTTCGTTCAGATCGTCGAAGAATAGCCCGCCGATACCGCGCGCTTCTTGCCGGTGTTTGAGGAAAAAATATTCGTCGCACCAGGCTTTGTAGTCCGGATAGACCTGTTCGCCAAACGGACGACACAAATCGCGCGCGACCGTGTGCCAGTGCACGGCGTCTTCCTCGAAGCCGTAGTAGGGCGTCAGGTCGAAGCCGCCGCCAAACCACCATACCGGCTCGGCATCGTCGCGTTCGGCGATGAAGAAGCGCACATTGGCATGGCTTGTCGGCACATAGGGGTTGTGCGGGTGAATGACCAGCGACACGCCCATCGCTTGAAAGCGGCAACCGGCGAGCTCTGGGCGGTGGGCGCTAGCCGATGGTGGCAGTTGCTCCCCGCTGACATGGGAGAAATTGACGCCGGCCTGTTCGAAGACCTTGCCGTTGGTCAGTACGCGGCTTTGCCCGCCACCGCCCTCGGGGCGCTGCCAGCTGTCGCTGACGAAGCGTCCGCTGCCGTCCGCCTGCTCCAGCGCCTGGCAGATGCGTGCTTGCAGCGTCAGCAGAAAAGAGTGCACGTCGGCAGAGGCGGGTGTTGGCATGTTATTCCTTGGCGGCGAAGAATCGGGCCGTCATTCTAATGCCATGGGCATGGCGTGGGTAGTCCCTAAGACGCTTCGTCGCCGCTGCCTTGCTCCGGGATGTTCAGTACGAATCGCGCGCCGCCTTCCGGACTGTCGGTGACGAACACGCTGCCGCCGTGCTGCTCGGCGATCAGCCGCACGAAGGACAAGCCGAGGCCGTAGCTGCTGCTGTTGCGTTCGCGGCCGTTGTCCAGCCGGTGAAACGGCTCGAAGATGCGCTCACGCTCCTCGAGCGGCACGCCTGGACCATCGTCGTCGACTACCACCGACAGCCAGCCGTCCTGTTTGCCGACCTGCAGCCGTACCAGTGTGGCGGCGAAGCGCACCGCGTTGACCAGCAGGTTGCGTGTGGCAATGTACATCAGCTTGCGGTCGAATTCGGCATCGCTCTGCGGACAGTCCAACGCCAGCTTGACGCCAGCTGGCGCCAGCGGGCGGATCAGTCCGAGCAAGTCGGCAAACCACTCGGCCAGCTCCGTATGTTCGCGCTGCAAGATGATCTGACCCTGGTCGAGCTGAGCGTAGCTCATGCTGGCGTTGACCAGATCGTCCAGTTCCTGCATGTCGTGTTCCATGCCGACCCGGTACTTCTCTCGTTCCTGTTCGTTCTCGGCTTCTTCCAGCATGGTCAAGCCGAAGCGCAGGCGCGCAATCGGCGTGCGCAGCTCGTGCGATACCGCGTGGCTAAGCGTCTGATGCGCGTTCATCTGGCCCTCGAGCCGTTCCGCCATGGTATTGAGCCCGGCGGACAGCGGGGTCAGGATCCAGCTTTTGGCGCGCGGCGCGCGCGCGGACAGCTCGCCCGCCGCCAATTTTTCGGCGGTTTCGCGGATGGCGACCAGGTCGTTCCACAACGGCCGGATAAACAGGAATACCAACAGGCCGAAGCCCAACCCCGTCAGCGTCCACCACAGCGCCTTGGCGTGGGTGCCGTCCGTCAGCAGGGAATCGCTGTCCGGCACGGCGAAATTGAGCGGACCGAACACCAGTACCTGCTGGCTGTCGCCGACGCGGGCGTAAAGCAGGTTGCTGTCCTCGTCAAAGCGCATGACGCCGCGCTGAATGTCTTGCCGCTGGCCGTCGTCCAGCGCCTGCAGGTGTTTGAGGTCGGTCAGCGCGATATGGTAGCTGTAGCCGGCGGCCAGCTTCGGCAGCGCGGCGGCCCAACGTTGTTCTGGTTCGTTCTGCAGCGTCTGTTCGAACGTCAGCACGGCGCCGCGCATGAAGCTGCGCGCGTTGTCCTCGTCCACCCCGGTGTAGATCTGATCGATGACCACGCCGACCGCGCTGATGATCAGCACCAGCGCCAACAGCGCGCTCAGATAGTAGCGAAAGAACAACGTGGCGAGCGTCGGCCGCAGCAAACCGAGGAACCGTTGCCTCATGCAAGCTCCCAATCGCTCTTGGAGAACAAGTAGCCTTTACCGCGCACCGTCTTGATGCGCGAGGGGGACATCGGGTCGTCGAGCAGTTTTTTGCGTAGGCGGGAGATGCGGGCGTCGATCGAGCGGTCGTTGCCGTCGAAGCCGATGCCGCGCAATTTGCCCAGAATGTCGTCGCGCGACAGGATGCTGCCGGCGTGGCTGGCCAACATCCACAGCAGATCGAACTCGGCGGTGGTCAATTCCAGCGATTGCGAACCGAGCATGGCGGTGCGTGTGCCTTGATTGATGGTGAATTGGCCGAACGTCAATTGGTCGGCGCCGCCGCCGCCGGCCCTCGCCGTGCCGCGGCGCAGTAAAGCGCGCACCCGGGCCAGCAATTTGCGCGGCTCGACCGGCTTTGCCAGATAGTCGTCCGCACCCAGCTCCAAACCCAGAATCTCGTCGATCTCGTCATTGCGCGCGGTCATCATCAAAATACGTCCGCTGTAATAGGGGCGCAGGTCGCGGCAAATCTCGAATCCCGCCTTGCCGGGCAGCATCAGGTCGAGAATCACCAAATCGGGCCGTGCCGCCATAATCTTGGCTTCGGCTTCGTCGCCCTTGCCGCAGGTGCTGACCTCGTAGCCGTTCTTGCCCAGAAACGCGGCAATCAGATCGGACAGCCTGGCATCGTCCTCCACCAGAAAAACATGTTCGCTCATGCTTGTGCTCTGTTTTCTATCCTCGCCGCGTACCATTGCCAAAAGTTGCACTTGTCATTATTGATTTCGCTTTGAACAATGAAACGATGACGGCACTTTGCCGTTCGGCGTGAACTGTACCTATCACAATAATTACACCGGGAAACCACTATGATGCCACGATATAAAGAGAAAGTGCTCTGGCTTGTCGTCGCCTTTGTCGGCGCGCTGGCCTTTGCGACCCTCGCATTAACGCGCGGGGAGACGGTCAACGCCGTTTGGCTGCTGGTGGCCGCTTTGTCGGTCTATGCCATCGCCTACCGATTCTATAGCCGATATATCGCCACGACAGTGCTGCAATTGGAGCCGCGGCGGCTGACGCCCGCCGAGCGCCATCATGATGGCCTGGATTACGTACCGACCAATCGCTGGGTGGTATTCGGCCATCACTTCGCCGCCATCGCCGGCGCCGGACCGCTGGTCGGGCCCGTGCTGGCGGCGCAGATGGGCTTTTTGCCAGGAACGCTGTGGATTCTGGTCGGGGTGATGCTGGCCGGCGCGGTGCAGGATTTCCTGATTCTGTTCCTGTCGATCCGGCGCGACGGCAAATCGCTCGGCGACATGATCCGCCAGGAGATGGGACCGATTCCCGGCATCGTGGCCTCGTTCGGTATCCTGATGATCATGATCATCCTGTTGGCGGTGTTGGCGCTCGTGGTGGTCAAAGCGTTGACCAACAGCCCATGGGGCACCTTTACCATCGCCGCCACGATACCGATCGCGCTGTTGATGGGGTTGTATGCCCGCTACGTCCGTCCCGGCGGTATCGGCGAGGTTTCGCTCGTCGGTTTCGCGCTGTTGCTGTTGGCCATCTGGGGCGGCGGACAGGTGGCGCATACGCCGGCGCTCGCCGCGCTGTTTACGCTCAAGGGCACCACGCTCGCCTGGTGGATGATCGGCTATGGTTTCATTGCCTCGGTGCTGCCGGTATGGCTATTGCTCGCGCCGCGCGATTACCTGTCGACCTTTTTGAAAATCGGCACCATCGTCGGCCTGGCCATCGGTATCTTGTTGGTGGCGCCGCCATTGCAAATGCCGGCGGTCACCCGTTTCGTCGATGGCTCCGGGCCGGTATTCTCCGGCGGCCTGTTCCCCTTCCTGTTCATTACCATCGCCTGCGGCGCGGTGTCCGGCTTTCACTCGCTGATCGCTTCCGGTACCACGCCCAAGCTGATCGAGAACGAGGCCCAGGCGCGTCTCATCGGCTACGGCGCGATGCTGATGGAGAGCTTCGTCGCCATCATGGCGCTGATCGCCGCTTGCGTGCTCGACCCGGCGGTGTATTTCGCCATGAATAGCCCGGCGGGGTTGATTGGCCACAGCGCGGCCGAAGCGGCGCAGGCCATTTCCGCCTGGGGGTTCGTCGTTACCCCGGAGGCGCTGACCCAGGTGGCGCGGGATGTGGGCGAGACCACCATTCTGTCGCGCGCCGGCGGCGCGCCTACGCTGGCGGTCGGCATGGCGCACATTCTGTCGCGCGTGCTCGGCGGGCAGGAGATGACGGCTTTCTGGTACCACTTCGCCATTCTGTTCGAGGCGCTATTCATCCTGACCACGGTGGATGCCGGCACGCGGGTGACGCGCTTCATGATCCAGGATCTGGCCGGCGTCGTGTATGCGCCGATGGCGCGAACGGAATCGTGGCTGGCCAACCTGGTTGCCACGGCGCTGGCGGTGGGATTGTGGGGGTATTTCCTTTATCAAGGGGTGATCGATCCGCTCGGCGGGATCAATACGCTGTGGCCGCTGTTCGGCATTGCCAACCAGATGTTGGCGGGCATCGCGCTGACGTTGGCCAGCGTGGTGCTGATCAAGATGGGGCGCGCGCGCTATGCCTGGGTCGCCCTGCTGCCGACCGTGGTGCTATTGGTGGTGACGCTGACCGCCGGCTGGCAGAAGCTGTTCAGCAGCAGCCCCAAAGTGGGCTTCCTTGCCCATGCCGGCAAGTTCTCGGCGGCGTTGGAACAAGGACAAGTGCTGGCGCCGGCCAAGTCGCTGGCGGAAATGCGCCAAATCGTCTTTAACGATTATGTGGATGCCACGCTGACGGCGATATTCGTCGTGGTTGTGGTGGCGATGGTGCTATTCGGTATCGCCGTGGCGCGCAAGGCGCTGGCGGTGCGCTGGCCGACCGCCAAGGAAACGCCGGCGGTTTATCGAGAGGAGACGGCAAATGGCTGAACATTGGCTTGGGTGGTGGCGGCAATGGTCCGCCGCGGCGCGGCTCTTGGTCGGCGTGCCGGATTATGAGGCCTATCTGGTCCGGCGCCGGCGCTATCGCGCGGATGCGCCGGTCCTGAGCCGCGGGGAATTCGTGCGCTATTGCGCCGAGCGCCGCCTGGGCGGGCGGCGCTCGGGCGGATGTTGCTGATACAGGCTGGATAAAGGCAAAGGGCGCGCTGCGGCGCGCCCTTTCAGGCTGTTGATTTAGTGGTTTGCAGCGGTCCCGGAGGACCCGGCAAAGCCGGGCCTCAGTGGCAACTGACTGATTTCGCAGCCTGTCCATCGATTCCCACTCCCCCACCCTCTCCCTGAGAGGGGGCGCTCGCTTCGCGAGCAAGAGTTTGTCAACACCCTCAAAGGGCGCGCTGCGGCGCGCCCTTTGTTTTGAATGAATGGCTTTGTCAGCCGATGAGGTGGGTGATGCCGACGTTGATCAACGCGCCGCCGACGATCAGATAGATGAACAGGATGCCGGCCAGCAATAACGGCTTGGCGCCTGCGCGGCGCATCGCCGAAACGTGGGTGGTCAACCCGAGCGCGCCCATGGCCATGGCCAGCAGCAGATTGTCGATAAATAGCACCACATGGTCGAACTGGCGCGGAAAGGCCGGCAGCGAATGGACCGCGGTCATCACCACGAACAACACGGCAAACCAGGGGATGGTGATCTTGCGCGCGTGGCCATGGCGCGTTTCGCTCTTCGCCATCCAGGCCGACAGACCGATCAAGAACGGCGCCAGCATCATGACGCGGATCATCTTCACGATCACCGCCGAGCTCTCGGCATCCGGCGCGGCAGCGCGGGCCGCAGCGACTACTTGCGCGACCTCGTGCACGGTCGAGCCGGTATAGACGCCGAAATGGTGGGCATTGCTGCCGAACCACTGTATCGCCAGCGGATAGAACAGCGGATAGAGGAACATCGAGGCGGTGCCGAACACCACCACAGTGGCGACCGCCACGGCGACCTTTTCGGCGCTGCCGCGCACCACCGGTTCCGTCGCGAGCACTGCCGCCGCGCCGCAGATCGAGCTGCCGGCGCCAATCAGGATGGCGCTCTTCTGGTCGAGCCCCAAGAGTCGCGTGCCGAGCCAGATGGCCAGGGCGAAGGTGCTGGCCAGCACCAGCAGGTCGATGATGAGTCCGCTGGCGCCAACGGCGGCGATGTCCTGCAACGTGAGGCGGCAGCCGTAGAGGATGATGCCGAGCCGCAGCAGCTGCTGTTTGCCGAAGCCGACGCCCTCATGGCTATAGGCGGCGATATGCGGATAGACGGTGTTGCCGAGCACCATGCCGCCAACGATGGCGAGCGTCAGGGCCGATAGCCCCAAATTGCTGAAAAAGGGTAGGCCGGCCAGGTAGAGCGCGGCGGCTGCGAGCAGCAGAATCAGTCCGAGGCCCGTCATCATATTTCTGTTGATCATATCGATATTCCTGTTACTTCTATGACGGGCACTTTACGGGATGACAATAAATCAGTAAAACGAATAAAACTACTGAAATGCATTAGAGAAATTACTATGAGCCTGCGAGTCAGTTTGCGTGAGCTGGAAGTCTTCGTGGCCGTGTGCGAGGAGCTGACCGTGACGCGCGCCGCGCTGCGTTTGGCCATGACACAGTCGGCGGCCAGCCAATCGCTGGCCTCGCTCGAGTCGGCATTGGATACGGTGCTGTTCGACCGGGTCGGGCGACGCTTGACCGCCAACGAGCATGGCCGGCTACTGTTGCCCAAGGCGCGCGCGATCCTGGACCTGGGCTATGAGGCGCAAACGCTGTTCTCCGGCTCGGCGGCGCATTTGCGCCTAGGCGCCAGCACCACGATCGCCAACTATCTGCTGCCGCTGCAGATCGCCCGGTTTCGTGCCAGCCAACCGCAGGTGCGGCTCGAGCTGACCGTCGGCAACACCGACGAAATCGTCGCGGCCGTCGCGGCCTTCAGAGTGGACATCGGCTTTATCGAGGGGCCGTGCCACCATCCTGAGCTGAAAGTGCAGGCATGGCGGGACGATGAACTGGTGGTGGTGGTCGGCGCGCAGCATCCCTTTGCCGGTAGCGCGCCGTCGTTCAAGGCGCTGGCCCAAGCCGAATGGATTTTGCGCGAAACGGGCTCGGGAACGCGCCAAGAGGTGGAGCGGCTGTTATTGCCCCGATTGGGCGCGTTTGCCGTGTCGATGGAGATGGGCGATTCGGAAGCCATCAAGCATGCGGTGGCCGCGGGGTTGGGCGTGAGCTGTCTGCCGAGACGGGTGGTGGCCGGCGAGCTTGCGCGTGGCGAGCTGATCGAGCTCGCGCAGCCCTCCATGACGCGCACGCTTTACCTCGTCATGCACCGCGATAAGGCGCTGACGCGCGGCATGGCGCGCTTTCTCGATCAGCTCGGCCCGCCGTGACGTTACAGCCAAAAGTCTTGGCGCGCGCGGTGGGCGGCCAATAGCGTGTGGAACACGCCGGGGTCCTTGGTGTAGGTCAACGCGCCTTCCATGGGGAAATGCAGGTCCAATAGACGCGATACCCAGAAGCGCAAGGCGGCGGCGCGCAGCATGACCGGCCACAGCTCGCGCTCCGCGGCTTCCAACGGGCGCACCGCCTGATAGCCGGCCAAGAAGGCGCGTGCCAATGCCGGATCGATCTGGCCGTCAGGCCGCCGCGCCCAATCGTTGACGGCGATGGCCACGTCGTACAACAGCACATCGTTGCAGGCGTAATAGAAATCGATGAAGCCGGCAATGGCATCACCCGCCATGAGCACATTGTCCTTGAATAGATCGGCGTGGATCACGCCACGGGGCAGGTGGCTGGTTCGATGGCTGGCCTGGAAAGCGATCTCCTCGCGCAGACTGGCGGCTTCGGCACTCGTCAGCAACGGATAGAGCGTCGGCGCCGCCTGGTTCCACCATGCCGGTCCGCGCGGGTTGACCGTCGATAGCTTGAAGGTGCCGGCGGCGCGATGCAGCGTCGCCAGCATGTCGCCAACGGCGCGGCATTGCGCCGGGTTCGGCGTCTCGATGTCGCGCCCGGTGAGACAGGACACCAGGCAGGCCGGGCGGCCGGCCAACATAGAGGCGAGCCGGTCCTGCTGATCAAGGAGCGGCGCCGGGCAGGCGACGCCGTGCCGCGCCAGGTGGCTCATCAGTTCGAGATAAAACGGCAGCTCGTCGAGCCGCAGCGTCTCGAACAGCGTCAGGACATAACGGCCGTGCTGGGTGTCGACGAAATAGTTGGTGTTGGTGACGCCGGCCGCGATGCCCTGGAAAGCAACCAGCTGCAGGTTGTATTGCTTGAGCCAGTCGCTCAGCGCGGCGTCGGTGACGACGGTGAAAACCGACATGCAGCCCCCATCAGAAACGGAACAGAACCCAGTGCGGGATGACGATGCGCCGGTTGGGGTCGACCTGACGCCAAGCGCCGTTGCCGTCTTCATCCATCAGGTAATAAGGCACGCCGATCGAAGGCGTGACCTTGACCATGTAGAGCTTGCCGTTCAAGCGGTATTCCTCGATCTTGTCCTTCCCGCGCTGCACGATGGTTACTTCGGGCTCCGGCCCTGCCGACTGATCGTCGCTGACCTGGGGGGGCGGGGGAGCGTCGGTTTTGCCGGCGGCTTTGGCGGCATCCTCGGTGACCGTCGGCGGCGTTGTCTGCGCGGGCGTGCTGGCGGCCTGCACAAAGATTGGCGAGGCCAGCAGGGTCAATAGCAGCAGCTTTCTTTTCATGTCGGAGCGTCCAGTAAGGTTTTACAAATTCAGTAATTGTTCGCGCTCTTCCGGCAGCGCTTCGAACCCGCGGGTTTCATAATGCTTGAAGATCGTCTCGACAATGGTTTCCGGGTCGTCGATCAGCTGGATCAAATCCAGATCCTCGGGATTGATCATCTTTTCCGCCACCATGCGGTCTTTGACCCAATCGATCAGGCCTCGCCAGAAGTCGCTACAGCATAAAATAATAGGGATGCGCCGGCTCTTGCCGGTCTGCACCAATGTTAGCGCCTCGAAGGTTTCGTCCAGCGTGCCGAAGCCGCCAGGCATGACCACGTAAGCGATGGCGTGCTTGACGAACATGACTTTGCGCGAGAAGAAGTGATTGAAGCGCAGGCCGAGGTCCTGATATTCGTTGGGTCTTTGCTCGTGCGGCAGGACGATGTTCAAACCGACCGACGGGCTTTTGCCATAAAATGCCCCCTTGTTGGCGGCTTCCATGATACCGGGGCCGCCGCCGGAGAGGACCGAAAAGCCAGCATCGGACAAGAGTCGTGCCACCTCTTCGGTTTTTTGATAGTAAGGATGGTCGCGCGGGGTGCGCGCACTGCCAAAGATACTGACGGCGGGGAGAATCCCTTGCAGTTCTTCCGCCGACTCGACAAACTCCGACAATATCTTCAGGACATGCCAGGCTTCGCGTGAGCGAAATCGCTGCATCATCGCGTATCGATCGCTGGTTTGGGGTAACTTGTCGGACAAACTCATTTTCCGCTGCCTTTTATGAAAACACTGTTATTGATTGACGGCTCTTCTTATTTGTACCGCGCCTTTCACGCGATGCCCGATTTGCGCTCGAAGGAGGGTCTGCCGACAGGGGCGATCTACGGCATGGTCAATATGCTGCGACGCCTGCAAAAAGAAGTTGAGTTCGATTATAGCGCGTGCATATTTGACGCAAAAGGCAAGACCTTTCGCGACGAGTTATTCCCCGACTATAAGGCCAATCGGCCATCGATGCCCGAAGATCTTGCCTTGCAGGTGGCGTCGGTGCACGAGGTGGTGCGCGCCGCCGGCTGGCCGATGCTGATGGTGCCCGGCGTCGAGGCGGACGATGTGATCGGCACACTGGCATGCCTGGCGGAGGCCGCGGGCATGCGCGTGGTGATTTCCACCGGCGACAAGGACATCGCTCAGTTGGTGACGTCGAACGTCACGCTCGTCAACACCATGAGCAACGAGGTACTGGATATCGCCGGCGTGCAAGGCAAGTTTGGCGTGTTGCCGGAGCGCATCATCGACTACCTGACGCTGATCGGCGACAAGGTCGACAACGTCCCCGGCGTGGAGAAATGCGGGCCGAAGACGGCCCTCAAGTGGCTCGAGGCCTATGGCTCGCTCGAAGGCGTGATGGCGCACGCGGCGGAGATCGGCGGCGCGGTGGGCGAGAAGCTGCGTCAGGCGTTGCCGCATCTGCCGCTGTCGCGCGAACTCATCACCATCAAATGCGACGTCGACCTGACGGCCGATCTGCCCGCCGGGCTTGACGGCTTGTTGCACGGCCAGCCGGACGCGACGGCGCTGAGCGCTTTGTTCCGCCGTTTCGGCTTTAACACTTGGCTGCGTGAATTGGAGGGCGGCGCCGCCGATGCCGCCGTTGCCGCGGCGGCGGTCGCCGCGACGAGCGGCGAGACCGACGACCTGTTCGCCGGCGCGTCGCTGGTGGTTGCCGCGCAGCCGGCCATGCCTATGGCGCGCGATTACCACACCATTTTGACCGAGCCCGAACTCGATGCCTGGCTCGCCAAGCTGCAAGCCGCCGACGTGGTATCGCTCGACACCGAAACGACGAGCCTTGAGCAAATGTCGGCACGTATCGTCGGCATCAGCTTCGCCGTGGTGCCGGGCGAGGCCGCCTATCTGCCGCTGGCGCACCGCGCCGCCGGCGTGGCGCAGCAGCTCGACCGCGATGCGACGCTCGCCCGGCTCAAGCCGTGGTTGGAAGACGCCGGCAAGAAGAAGCTTGGCCAAAACCTCAAGTACGACCGCCACGTGTTCCGCAATCATGGCATCGCGCTGGCCGGCGTGATCGACGATACCATGCTGGCCTCCTATGTGATCGAGAGCCACTTGACGCACAACATGGATGATCTGGCCGAACGCCATTTGGGCGAGAAGACCATCCATTACGAGGAGGTGTGCGGCAAGGGCGCCAAGCAGATCGGCTTTGACGAAGTCGACCTCGATACCGCGACGCGCTATGCCGCCGAGGACGCCGATATCACGCTGCGGCTCGACCGGGCGCTCAAGCCGCTGATGGACGCGCGTCAGATGGCGATATACCGCGACATCGAATTGCCGGTGGCCGAGGTGCTGTTCGAGATGGAGCGTGCCGGCGTGTTGCTCGACCGTCAGAAGCTGGCCGAACTGAGCCACCAATTCGGCAGCCGTATGCTGGAACTGGAGCACCAGGCCTATGAGCTGGCCGGCCAGCCGTTCAATCTGAACTCGCCCAAACAATTGCAGGAGATCCTGTTCGGTAAGCTCGGCATCAGTACCAAGGGCGTGCGCAAGACGCCGAGCGGCGGCTACTCCACCGACGAGTCGGTGCTGGAGACGCTGGCGCTCGACCACCCGTTGCCGAAATGCCTGTTGGAATACCGCGGTTTGGCGAAGCTCAAGTCCACCTATACCGATAAGCTGCCGCAGCTGATCCGCGCCGATACCGGCCGCGTGCACACCAACTATGCCCAGGCGGTGGCGGTGACCGGCCGGCTGGCGAGCTCGGACCCGAACCTGCAGAACATTCCGATCCGCTCGGCCGAAGGCCGCCGCGTGCGCGAGGCGTTTATCGCGCCGCCGGGACATGTGATCGTCAGTGCCGACTATTCGCAGATCGAACTGCGCATCATGGCGCACGTGTCCGGCGACGAGGGCATGCTCAAGGCGTTCGCCGATGGAGAGGACATCCACCGCGCCACCGCCGCGCAAGTGTTCGGCGTGGCGCTCGATCAAGTGACGAGCGAGCAGCGCCGTTACGCCAAAAGCATCAATTTTGGCCTGATTTACGGCATGAGCGCCTTCGGTTTGGCTAGCCAGTTGGAGATCGAACGTAGCGCGGCACAGCAGTTCATCGACCGTTACTTCACCAAGTACCCGAAGGTGGCGGAATACATGCAGCGCACGCGCGAACAGGCCAAGACCCAGGGCTATGTCGAGACCGTGTTCGGCCGTCGGTTGTATCTGCCGGATATCCGTTCCGCCAACCCCGGCCGCAGAAGCGGCGCCGAGCGGGCGGCGATCAACGCGCCGATGCAGGGTAGCGCGGCGGATCTCATCAAGCTGGCAATGATCAGCACCCAGCAGTGGCTACGCGATAGCGGTCTGAAGACCAAATTGATCATGCAGGTGCACGATGAGCTGGTGTTGGAGGTGCCGCAGGAGGAACTCGAAACGGTCCGAGAAACGTTGCCGCGGCTGATGGCCGGCGCGGCGACGCTGTCGGTGCCGCTGTTGGCCGAGGTAGGCACCGGCGCAAACTGGGAGGCGGCTCACTGAGCATGCCGGGCGCCCATCCGGCGCGCCATGCGTTTTTGCTCTGCGGCTAAGCGGCCACTGCCGCACATTACGCCTTTGACCGACAAACCTTTTCGGCGCGGGCGGCTCTAATGAGGCCTATTTTTTGCCTTATGAAAGAGCCGCCGCCATGCCGCCTATCAATGTTTTCCACCCGCAGCGGGGGGTATTCGACCCGGAAGCGGGTATTCCCATCGCCGCGCTGACGAGCTGCGACGCGCTGACGTTCTATTTGAGCGACATTCCCCCCCAGGGAACCGTGCATGCCCATGCCCATAGTCAAGGCGATGAGGTCTATCTCATCCTGAGCGGGCAGGGATGTTTGTATCGCCAAGCGCCAGGTGAGGAGCGCCAAAGCGTATCCGTGGCCGCTGGCGATTTGTTGCGGGTACCGGCAGAGCAAGTGCATCAATTGGTCAATCTCGGCGAGCAGCCGCTAAGGCTGTTGTTTGTTTGCCGTGCGAGCCACCTGAGTGACGACCGGGTCCTGCATCAGGATTTGCGCGAGGTTGCGCCATGACCACGTTGATCTCGCCGCAGCTGCAGCAGTTGTTCGACAGTCAAGCGGGCTGCTGGGGCTGCAAAGACGAGCAGTCGAACTTCATTTATGCCAACCAGACCTATACGAATCTCGTCGGCTTATGCCGCAAAGAAGATATCGCCGGCATGACCGACCTCGACGTGCCATGCGGCACTGCCGAGAGCGCGCATTTGTTCCGGGCGCAAGATCGTGAGGTCATACAGCGTGGGGAACGACTGCGGATTTTGGACATTCACCGTTTTTCCGATAAACAGTGGCGATCGTTCATTTTTACCAAGACGCCATTGCGAGATCATGCGCAGCGCACCATCGGCACGATCTTCCATGGCATGGAATTGAATTCGCGTGAGCTGCTGGAACTTGGCGCGCTACTGAGCAAAATAACCTGCAGCGTGGGCGAGCACGGTTTGCTTGCGATGCCGACCAGCTACATTATCGGCCAGCACCCTGCGGGCAAAAAGCTAAGCCAACGGCAAGAAGAGGTGCTGTTTCTTTTGTTGCGTGGCCGTTCCGCCCGACAAATTGCTCAAGCGCTTGGCATTGCTACCCGCACCGTCGAATGGCATCAGGAAACGCTGAAGGCGAAGTTTTCCGCATCAAATAAAAGCGAGTTGATCGACAATGCCATCGCGCAGGGCTATCTGAACGTGCTGCCGCCAGGACTCAGTAAACGGTCATTGTCGATCGTTTTACGAGAGTAAGCCTCTCTCGCAGAAATTCCGCCTAACCATCCGCGCACGTCTTGTGCGATTCCTGAGGCCGTGCGTTGCTTCGCGAACGCACGGCTGGCATCTGGCCATCGGGCTAATATTTCACCGGGCAGCGATTATCGGTTCGATAGTCGATCACCTTGATCTTGCCGGCAACGATATCCGCGCGTGCTTGCATGACCCGGCGCTCGAGATCCTGGTCGAAGACCGCGCGATTGTGTTGGTCGATGGCCAGGTCGAGGACATTCTCCTTGAGGCCTGCCGTGGTGACGCCCGATTGCCAGGGGGCTTCATTCTTGGCTGCTTTCCATTCGTCATAGACCAGATTGCCAACCTTTTTGATGGCGGAAGTCAGCACCGCGCCAGGGAATAAACCGTTTTGGTTACTATCCACGCCAATGCCCAATTTGCCAGAATCCTTTACTTGTCGTAGCACGCCGAAATTGGTGAGGTTTGCCGCGGTAAACACCACATCAACACCCCTATCGAATTGACTCCGTGCGATTTCCGCGCCTCTGGCTGGATCGGAAAACCCTACCGATGTATTTGCAACCATATTCTGAATAATTTTTATCTGTGGTTTTGCATATCGTGCACCCTGCGCATAGCCGCATCCCCATGCCAATATGGGTGGAATAGCATTGCCTCCAATATATCCAATCGTGTTGGATTTGCTTTTAAACGCGGCGGCCATTCCCGCCAGAAAAGCAACTTCTTGCTCTCTGAACATAATGCTCTTTAAATTGGCTGCACGGCCTTTTGCTGTAGCGTCAGTCAATACGAATTTGACCCTGGGAAACTCCTTGGCAACTTGCGCTATCCATGGCGCGAAAGTATTTGTCACCGCCACCACGAACGTGGCGCCACGTCGCGCCGCGGAGCGCAAAGCCTGCAGTTGCTGGGCATCATTGCTGGCCTGGGCCTCGATATAGGAAATGCCATATTCTTTCTTGAATTGCTCGGCGCCGCTGAATGCTTGCTCATTGAAACCCTGATCGTGTCTATCGCCTTGATAGACGATGGCGGGAACAAAGCTTTTTGAAGAAGTCCCTTGTGCTGCGGTGCATATTATGCAAGCTGATACGTAAATCAATGCCTTTTTCATTTAAATATTCCCATATGTTAAATAATGCAAAGATAGTATGTTGATATTTCTCGTTTATTTATTGTCTATCGTTGTGTGGAAAAAGCATGCGCGCTTGACGAGATAAATATTCAAAACTATCGTTTTCGATGTTTTTTAACATGTCTTGGAATTGTTTTGAATTGGAGTTGGTATGCCGGAAGATGTTAGTTGTAGCGAATATGTGGTTGTTATTGGCGATGCAAATATAGATATTTCCACCACTTCCTCCATATCGATGCGAGTCAATGGCCCGCATCCGAGTCTCGGCGTCATTTTCAAGCCAGGCGGTGGGCCTCGGAATGTGGCGGAGAATTTGGCCTTATTGGGATGTAAGACCTATTTGCTGAGTGTGCTGGGGGATGATGCGTATGGACGCGACGTCGCTCAGGCGACGCAAAAAGCCGGTGTCGACTTGTCCGCCACCCTGTGTTGCCAAGGGCAGGCGACGAGCCGGTCAGTGATCGTGAACGATTGTGATGGCGAGAATTATTGCGTGGTGGGCGATATGTCGATTGTGACCCAGATCTCGCCACAGTGGTTGGAGGCGCATGCCGAGTTGTTGAAGGGGGCTACGGCCATCGTGACCAGCCTGGTGCTCAGCAAAGAGACCTTGGCGTGGTTGCTTACCCATCACAGCGATCAGCCAATTTTCATGGACACGGTCGGCTCTTACTTCGTGCCCAATTTGACGCCATGGCTCGGCCGCATCCATACCCTGAAGCTGAACCGGCAAGAGACGAGCCTGCTGTCCGGCCTGCCGTTTGCATCGCGCGAGCAGGCGCCGGAGGTCGCCCAATGGTTCCATTGCGCCGGTGTGACACAGGTGGTGTTAAGTCTGGGCAGTTTCGGTTTTTATTACAGCAATGGCGAGGAAGCTGGGTGGATGAACGCGCCGGCGGTTAAGGTGGTGAATGTGACCGGCGCCGGCGATGCGTTGCTGGCCGGTTTCGCCTACGGCTGGCTCAAGGGTTTGCCTTTGGCTGACGCCGCCCGCATCGCCCGCGGCTGCGCCGCGATGACGCTGATGACGCCAATGAATGTGCATCCAGCGCTCTCGGTGCGCGCGGTTGACGAACTGCGCCTTTAGCGCCTGCTTTCCGCTGCCAAGAAAAAAG
>Ga0213872_10001250_pt1 | contig 17117 bp, 17 predicted proteins | sample VelepicomBERX_R2_FD_160071 | JGI IMG/M metagenome (GOLD analysis project Ga0213872, IMG submission 160071) | Rhizosphere microbial communities from Vellozia epidendroides in rupestrian grasslands, the National Park of Serra do Cipo, Brazil - RX_R2 | ecosystem: Host-associated > Plants > Roots >...
TGATGCCGCGCTCGCGCTCGATATCCATCGAATCGAGGATCTGGTCGCGCATCTCGCGCTCCTCGATGCCGCCGCACTTCTGGATCAGCCGGTCGGCCAGGGTCGATTTGCCATGGTCGATATGGGCGATGATCGCGAAATTGCGGATCTTTTTAATATCGTTCATCGGGTGCCTATCACTATCTAAGTCATTTCCCCGTCATACCCGCGCAGGCGGGTATCCAGGCGAAGAGCCGCGTCCGCGGCGACATGATTCATATCCGCGCCGAAGCGCGTAACGCTGGATCCCCGCCTGCGCGGGGATAACCGGTCAACTTCTCAGAACGCCGCCAGTCGCTTTTACCACAGCTTCGACCACCTTGGCCGCCACGGCTTCGATTTCGGCGTCGGTCAGGGTCTTGTCGATCGGCTGCAAAGTTACCTGGATCGCGAGGCTCTTCTTGCCCGGCTCCATATGCTGGCCTTCATAGACGTCGAACAGCGACACGGAGGCAATCAGCGCCTTGTCGGCATTCTTCGCCGCGCGCAGCAGGCTGTCGGCGGCGACGCCGCTGTCCACCACGAAGGCGAAATCGCGTTCCACCGCCTGCAGGGCGGCCGGACGGAAGGCCGCCTTGGCCTTGCCGGCCTTGGCCTTCAAGGGCGGCAGCATGCCGAGATCGATTTCGAAGCCGACCACGCTGTCCTTGATGCCGAAAGCGGCCAGGATGCGGGGATGAATCTCGCCGAACCAGGCGACGGTCTTATTGCCGAGCTTCAGGCTGCCCGAACGGCCCGGGTGATACCAGGAGGGCGCCTCGGCCACCACCTGCAGGGAATCGGTCGGCCCTTGAGCGGCGGCGATGGCCGCCAAGGCGTCGGCCTTGGCGTCGAGCGCGTCCCAATTGCGGGCGGCGCCCGACCAGTGACGCGGCGCGACCGAGCCGGCGCGCAGGCCGGCGGCGATGGATTGCTGGTCCTCGGGCCGGTCGCCTTTGAAAGCGGCGCCGATTTCGAACAGGCCGACATCCTTGAAACCGCGGTCGCTGTTGCGGGCGACAGCCGACAGCAGATTGGGCAGGACGCTCGGACGCATGGTGTCGAGGTCGCTGGCGATCGGGTTGGACAGCACCAATTCGGGCTGGCCGCCGCCGAACAGCTTGGCTTTGTCATTAGGGAGGAAAGCCCAGGTCACGGTTTCGTTGAGACCGCGCGAGGCCAAGGCGCGGCGCAGCCAGCCGGTGCGGCGCTGGGCCGGGGTCAGGACCGGACGCGGCACCGCCGGACGGTCGAGCCCGACCACCGGGATCCGGTCATAGCCATAGAGGCGCAGCACCTCTTCCACCAGATCATGTTCGGCGGTGAGATCGAGTCGCCAGGAGGGCAGATTGACATGCCACTCCGCCCCTTCGCCGGCGACGCCGCAGCCGATGGCGCTCAGCATGTCGCGCATCGCCTGGGGCTCGGGATCGACGCCGCCCAGCTGCTTGACACGGGCGGGACGGAAAGCGATCGGATCGCGAGGGCCCGGGATCTTTCCGGCGACGATCGGATGCGAAGCTTCGCCGCCGCAGATCTCGATGAGCATGCGGGTGGCGAGGTCGAGGGCCGGTAGGACGAAGGCCGGATCCACGCCGCGTTCGAAACGATGCCGGGCATCGGAGTCGAGACCGAGGGTGCGGCCGGTGATAGCGACCTTATGCGGCTCGAACAGAGCGGCTTCGAGGAAGACGTCGGCAGTGCTCTCGGAAACACCGGTATGCTCGCCGCCCATGACGCCACCGATCGACTGCACGCCGTTCTTGTCCGCGATCACAGTCATGAAAGGCTGCAGATCGAGGGTCTTGCCGTTCAGCGCCAGCAGGGTCTCGCCCGGCCTGGCATAGCGCACGGTCAGATCGCCGGAAATCTTCCCGGCGTCGAACACGTGGAGCGGGCGGTTGAGATCGAAGGTGAAGAAATTGGTGATGTCGACCAAAGCCGAGATCGGCTTCAACCCGATCGAGGTCAGGCGCGCCTTCAGCCAATCCGGGCTTTCGCCATTCTTGACACCCTTGATCCAGCGGCCGCCGAACAGCGGGCAGCCGGACTCTTCGAGGATCACTTTCGAGGGCGAATCGAAAGTGCCGGGAACCGGATCGATCGGCAGCGCGTTCAGGGTGCCGACGCCGATGGCGGCGAGATCGCGGGCGATGCCGCGCACGCCGAGCGCGTCGCCACGGTTCGGCGTCACCGAAATATCGAACAGCGGATCGAGATCGATGGCGTCGGCCAGGGCCGCGCCGACCGGAGCATCGGCGGGCAGCTCGATGATCCCCTCATGATCCTCGCCCATCTTGAGCTCGCGCCAGGAGCACATCATCGCCTGGGATTCGACATCGCGGACCTTGCCGGCCTTCAAAGCCTCGCCGGTGATCGGGATGATGGTGCCGGGCTGGGCCAGCACGACCTTCAGCCCTTCGCGGGCGTTGGGCGCGCCGCACACGACCTGCAAAATCTTGCCGTGCCCCGCATCGACCTTGCAGAGCTTCAAGCGGTCGGCATTGGGATGCTTGTCAGCGATGAGCACATGGCCAACCACGAAGCCCTTCAACCGTGCCGCCGGATTGTCGAGCGACTCCAGCTCGAGCCCGAGCTCGGTCAGCTTCACGGCGATCTCGTCGGCCGAAGCGGTGGTGAAGAGATGGGTCTTGAGCCAAGAGAGGGTGAATTTCATCGCGCCAGACCTCCGGCCAGAGTGGGGACGTCAAGGGGCACGAAGCCGTAATGCTTCAGCCAGCGCAGATCGCTCTCGAAGAAGGTGCGCAGATCCGGGATACCATATTTCAGCATGGCGATGCGCTCGATGCCCATGCCGAAGGCGAAGCCCTGATAGATTTCCGGATCGATGCCGCAATTCTTGAGCACATTCGGATGCACCATGCCGCAGCCGAGAATTTCCAGCCAGTCGGCTCCAGCGCCGATCTTCAGCTCGCCATTGCTACGCGAACAGCCGATATCGACCTCGGCCGAAGGTTCGGTGAAGGGGAAGAAGGAGGGGCGGAACCGCACCGGCACATCGTCGATCTCGAAGAAGGTGCGGACGAATTCGATCAGGCAGCCCTTCAAATGCCCCATATGGGTCTTCCGGTCGATCACCAGCCCTTCGACCTGATGGAACATCGGCGTGTGGGTCATATCGCTATCGCAACGATAGGTGCGGCCCGGGATGATGACGCGGATCGGCGGCTTCTGGCTCAGCATGGTGCGCACCTGCACCGGCGAGGTATGGGTGCGCAACAGCATGCGCGCGCCATCTTCCTTTTCCGGCAGGAAGAAGGTGTCGTGCATCTGGCGCGCCGGATGGTCTGGGGGGAAGTTCAGCGCGGTGAAATTATGAAAATCATCCTCGATATCCGGCCCTTCGGCGACGGCGAAGCCCATCGTGCCGAAGATGGCGACGATCTCGTCGATCGTTTGGCTGATCGGATGGATGCGTCCTTCACTCTCGGGGCGCACCGGCAGGGTGACGTCGATCTTCTCGGAGGCCAGGCGCGCTTCCAGCGCCGCCTCTTCCAGCACCGACTTGCGGGCGTCGAGCGCGGCGGCGACCTCGTCGCGCACCACATTGATCCTCTGGCCGAAGCTCTTCCTCTCCTCCGGGCTCATCTCGCCCAGGGTCTTCATCAAAAGGCTGATTTCGCCCTTCTTGCCCAAGAGCCCGACACGCAGCTCATCGAGCGCGGCAAGGCTATCGGCGGCGGCGATGGCGGTTTTGGCACGGGCGGAGATCGTGTCGAGATCGGTCATCGGGAGCTTTCCGGAAAAAAGCGTAAAAAAAGGGGCCGCCCTAGAGCAGACGGCCCCTTTCTCAAAACCTGCCTGGAACTCGGTCTCAGGCGGACTTCAGGGCCTTGGCGGCCTGGTCGACCAGCGACTTGAAGGCGGCCGGCTCGCGGGTCGCGATGTCGGACAGCACCTTGCGATCGAGTTCGATCCCGGCCTTCTTGAGACCGTTCATAAAGCGCGAATAGGTCAGGCCATTGACGCGGGCGCCGGCATTGATGCGCTGGATCCAGAGAGCCCGGAACTGGCGCTTGCGATTGCGGCGATCGCGATAGGCATAGCGCAGCGCCTTTTCCACGCGCTCGATGGCGATGCGGAAATTGGTGCTGCTGCGGCCGCGGTAGCCCTTGGCCAGCTTGATGATCTTACGGTGACGGGCGTGCGTCGTTACGCCCCGCTTGACACGAGCCATTTATCAGCCTCCGTACGGCAGGTAGTGCTTCTTGACCGCCGGGGCATCGACCTCGGCGACGATGAAGGTGCCGCGCGCCTGGCGCTTCATCTTCGACGTCTTGGCGGACAGGCAGTGGCGCTTGAAGGCCACGTTGGCACGAACTTTACCGGTACCGGTCAGGCGGAGACGCTTCTTGGCAGCGCTCTTCGTCTTCATTTTGGGCATTTTCGCAGACCTTTCAAATAGGATCAGTACGATTTCCAGGCGCCGAGGCATGCCCTTACAGGCCTCGCCCACCCAACGGAAGCGGAGGTTATAAAGGCGAGAGTTTGGATTTGCAAGCGTCTGCTGCACCGCCTTTTCCACGGGCTCTTGACCGGGAGGCATCGCTGCGACTATCTGGCTTATCCGAATTGAGGAACCAGAATGGCACGCATCACCTATATCGAATTCAACGGCACTCCGCACTCGATCGACGTTCCGCCCGGCCAGTCGGTGATGGAAGGCGCGGTACGCAACGGCGTTCCCGGCATCGACGCCGATTGCGGCGGAAATTGCGCCTGCGCCACCTGCCATGTCTATGTCGAAGAGAGCTGGCTGGCCAAGGTCGAAGGGCCCAAGGACGACGAAAAATCGATGCTGGAATATGTCCAGGGCGCCAAGCCCAATTCCCGCCTCTCCTGTCAGATGGCGGTGACGACGGATCTGGACGGGCTGGTGGTTTCTATGCCGGAACGGCAGTAGTTTTAACACCAAGGTCGCCAAGAGCGCCAAGCCAACTCACAGAAAAGTCCGCTTGGTGTCCTTGGTGGCCTTGGTGTTTAAGAAAACTTCGAAAAATCAGGCGCGCGTTTTTCCAGGAAAGCGGTGGCCGCTTCCTTCAGTTCCGGCGAAACCAGCCGTTCCTTGAATACCGCCAGCTCCTCATCGATGCGGGCGCTGGTGCGCGAGACGTGGATCTTCATCAGGGCCTTGGTGGCGCGCAAGGAGGCCGCCGGCAAAGCGCGCAGCTTGGCCAGCACCGCCTTGGTCGCCTCTTCCAGCTTGTCCGGTTCGACCAGCTGCGTGACCAGGCCGAAGCGTTCTGCCTGAGCGGCGGCAATGGGTTCGCCCAACAGCAGCATCGCGGCAGCACGCTGGTAGCCCATCAGCTGCGGCAGCAGAAGCGAGCTGCCCGCTTCCGGCACCAGGCCGAGCTTGGTGAAGGGCAAAGCGAAAACCGCATTGGTCGCCGCGATAACCAGGTCGCAATGCAGCAGCAAGGTCGTGCCGATTCCCACCGCCGAGCCTTGCACGGCGGCCAGCATCGGCACCGGCACCTTTGGTAGGGCGCGGATGAAACGCAGTGTGGGATGAGTGTCGTCAAGCGGCGGAGCCGCGAGGAAATCCTTCAGATCGTTTCCCGCCGAGAAGCTGTCGCCCTCGCCCGAGAACAGAACCGCCCGCACCGAATTGTCGATCGACAGCAAAGCCTCGGCCATCGCGAGATACATCGCGCTGGTGATGGCGTTCTTCTTGTCGGGGCGGGAGAAGCGGATGGAGAGGATCCCATCCGCCTTTTCGATCGTCACACCCGCGCTCATCATCGGGGCGCCACGATCATGACCATCTGGCGGCCTTCCATGCGGGGAATCTGTTCTACCTTGGCCAGATCGTCCAGCTGCTCGCGCACGCGATCGAGCACGGCCATGCCCAAGTGCTGGTGCGCCATCTCGCGGCCGCGGAAGCGGAGCGTGATCTTCACCTTGTCGCCCTCGGTGAGGAATTTGCGCATGGCGCGCATCTTCACATCATAGTCGTTGTCGTCGATATTGGGGCGGAGCTTCACCTCCTTGACCTCGATGACCTTCTGCTTCTTGCGAGCTTCGTTCTTCTTCTTCTGGGCTTCGTATTTGAATTTTCCGAAGTCGAGAATCTTACAGACCGGCGGATCCGCATTGGGCGACACTTCGACGAGGTCGAGACCGACCTCCGCCGCCATTTCCAAACCTTCTCGCAGGGAAACAACCCCGACCATCTCTCCATCGGCATCGATCAGACGGATGGTGCGGGCGTCGATCTCGGTATTTACGCGCGGACCATCCTGGTCCTTCGGCGCGGTCATCGGTGGGCGGGCTATGAAACTCTCCTAAAGCAGTGCAAACGGGAAAAGGACTCACGCCAGGGGCGGAGTCGATTCCGAACTGATTTTAACGACCGCGTCCTCCAGCGCAAGGATTTCTTGGTTCGCGCCTCCCAAAGTGCGGATCGCGACCGAGCGGCTTTCGGCTTCTTTCTTGCCGACCACCAGCATTACCGGGACCTTGGCCAGCGAATGTTCGCGAACCTTGTAATTGATCTTCTCATTGCGAAGGTCGAGCTCAGCGCGGACTCCCGCGGTCTTGAGGGCCGCCAGAACCTCCCTGGCGTAATCGTCGGCCTCGTTGGTGATGGTGGCGACCACCACCTGCAGCGGCGCCAGCCACAGCGGGAACTTGCCGGCATGATGCTCGATCAGAATGCCGATGAAGCGCTCGAAGGAGCCCAGGATCGCGCGATGCAGCATGACGGGCCGGTGCTTCTCGCCATCCTCGCCGACATAATGGGCGTCGAGCCGCTCGGGCAGCACGAAATCGACCTGCAGCGTGCCGCATTGCCAATCACGGCCGATGGCGTCGCGCAGAACGAATTCCAGCTTCGGGCCATAGAAAGCGCCTTCGCCCGGATTGAGCACGGTTTCCAGCCCTGCGGCGGCCGAAGCCTCCAGCAGGGCCTTCTCGGCGGCATCCCAGGTCTCGTCGGAACCGGCGCGCAAAGCGGGGCGGTCGGAGAACTTCACCTTGAGGTCGGTGAAGCCGAAATCGCGATAGACCTCTTTGAGGAATTCGCAGAAGGAGACCGTTTCCGCCGTGATCTGTTCGGGCGTGCAGAAGATATGGGCATCGTCCTGCGTGAAGGCGCGCACGCGCATGATGCCGTGCATCGCGCCCGACGGCTCATAACGGTGGCACGAGCCGAACTCGGCCATGCGGATCGGCAGGTCGCGATAGCTCTTGATGCCGACCTTGAAGATCTGCACATGGCAGGGACAGTTCATCGGCTTGATCGCCAGCGTGCGGTCATCCTGAGTGTGGACGGTGAACATGTTGGCGCCGAACTTTTCCCAATGGCCGGAAGCTTCCCAAAGGGCGCGATCGACCAGCTGCGGGGTCTTGACCTCCTGGTAGCCGTTCTTCTCCAGCTTCTTGCGCATGTAGTTTTCGACGGTGCGCCACAGCGTCCAGCCATTGGGATGCCAGAACACCGACCCGACCGCCTCTTCCTGCTGGTGGAACAGGTTCATCTCGCGCCCCAAGCGGCGATGGTCGCGCTTCTCGGCCTCCTCCAGCATCTGCAGATAGGCGTCGAGCTGCTTCTGGTCGAACCAGGCGGTGCCGTAGATGCGCTGGAGCATCTCATTCTTGGAATCGCCGCGCCAATAGGCGCCGGCCAGCTTCATCAGCTTGAAGGCGTGGCCGAGCTTCTTCGTCGTCGGCAGATGCGGGCCGCGGCAGAGATCGATGAACTGACCTTGGCGATAGAGACCGATCGGTTGGTCGGCGGGGATGCCGGCGATGATCTCGGCCTTGTATTTCTCGCCCATGTCCGAGAAGAACTTCACGGCGGCGTCGCGCTCCCATTCCTCGCGGGTGATCGCCTCGTCGCGGTCGACGATCTCATGCATGCGCTTTTCGATTTTTTCGAGATCTTCCGGCGTGAAGGGGGTGGGGCGCGAGAAATCGTAATAGAAGCCGTTCTCGATGGCCGGGCCGATGGTGACCTGGGTCTCGGGATAGAGCTCCTTCACCGCTTCGGCCATCACATGCGCCGCGTCATGGCGCAGAAGTTCCAGCGCGTCGGCGTCGCGCGAGGTGACGATCGAAAGTTTGACGTCGCGGTCGATGAGGGTTTCGAGATCCTTCATATCGTCGCCGATGCGGATGGCCAGAGCCGCCTTGGCCAGGCCGGCGCCGATCGAGGCCGCCACGGTAGTGCCCGTCACCGGCCCGTCGAAAGAGCGGACAGATCCATCGGGCAGGGTAATGGCGACCATGGCGAAACTCTCATTCCTCAAAAGGGTAGGGAACTGGCGACATTAAGGAGTTTGCGCCCCAAGTCAAGGAATGCGGCCCCCGCTTCGATTGACATTTTCTCGGTCCGCGCGCATTGTATTAATTAATGCATACACACATACAATCCTTCCTGACCCAGATCCGGCTGCAAGATGACGGCGTGCCGATCTATGTGCAGATCCGCGAGCAGATCCTGGCGGGAATCGCTTCCGGCGTGCTGCCCCCCGGCGCCCAGCTGCCGACCATGCGCGAAGTGGCGGTCGCCCTGAAAGTCGACCTCAATACGGTCCGCCATGCCTATGACGACATGCAGCGGAGAGGCGCCATCGAGTTGGTGCGCGGCCGCGGCTCCTTCGTCGCCATCCAGCCAAAGCCTGCGCCAATCGATGCAGATCCGCTCGACAAGCTGGCCCTGTCCGCCATCGCGCAAAGCCGCGAGGCTGGCTTCGCGCCAGCCGAACTCGCCCACCGAATCCTCCGCTTGTGCAAGGGAGTCTGACACCATGGCCTCGTCCCTCGTGAAAACCCTGCTGCAAAACCCCGCCTACCGGGAAACCAATTCCCTGGTGAAGCTGCTGGCCGGCCTGTTCGCCGGCGCCGCGGTCGCCGCCTTCCTTTTATGCCGCTTCTTCGATCTGCCGGTCGTTGATTACGCCTTCCCGGTCCTGCTGCTGGTCACCGCCATCTTGATCCCGAAAACGGTGATGGTGGCCAATCAGTGGGAAAAGGGCATCGTGCTGCGTCTCGGCAAACTGCAATCGATCTCGGGTCCCGGCCTGTTCTGGATCGTGCCCTTCTTCGACGAGGTCACGGTGTGGATCGATCAGCGCATCCAGACCACCGAATTCAATGCCGAACAGGCGTTAACAAGGGATGGCGTGCCGGTCAATGTCGACGCCATCGTCTTCTGGCAGGTGCATGACACCGAACGCGCCGCGCTGGAGATCGTCGATTACCGCGCCGCCATCGAGCGAGTCTCGCAAACGACGCTGCGCGAGACCATCGGCTCCTCGCCCTTGTCGGCCCTGCTGTCCGAACGGGAAAAGGCGGACCATTTCCTCAAGGAAACCATCGGCGGCAAGACCGCCGAATGGGGCGTATCGGTGATTTCGGTGGAAATCCGCGACGTCTCGATCCCGGCCGGCCTGCAGGACGCCATGAGCCGTCAGGCCCAGGCCGAGCGCGAGAAGGAGGCCCGCGTCATTTTAGGCTCGGCCGAATTCGAGGTGGCGCAGAAATTCCTCGACGCCGCCGATCTCTACGGCAAGAACCCGATCGCGCTTCAGCTCCGCGCCATGAATATCGTCTATGAGACCACCAAGGAACGCGGCGCCACCATCCTGATCCCCACCGCCATGGCCGATGCGATGAATCCGGGCGGCATCATCGGGCTTGCGCAGGCGGGCTTGAAAGACACGCTGTGATGATCTGGCCGATCTTGCTGGCGCTCACTCTGGCGGGAGCCGATGCAAGGGCCGAGAGTTTCCGCGATTGCGGAGACTGCGCCGAGATGGTGGCGATCCCAGCCGGGCACTTCACCATGGGGTCATCTGTGGCCGAAGCGATCGCGACGGGTGTGCCCGAACGACATGCGATCTATGAACATCCCCAGCATGAGGTGACGGTCGGCCGCTTCGCCATCGGCAAATATGACGTGACGAGCGGCGAGTTCGCAGTCTTCGTGGCGGAGACGGGATACAACCTGCCCGGCTGTGAGCCGGAACAGGTCCTGGCTCCCCCGCACGCCCAGACCGACCGCCATCCCGCCTCCTGCGTGAACTGGGATGACGCCCAGGCCTTTATTCGCTGGTTCTCGGCGAAAACGGGAAAGAGCTACCGGCTGCCGACCGAGGCCGAGTGGGAATATGCCGCGCGGGCGGGCACGGCCACTCCGTGGTTCTGGGGCAACGACGCGGCACAGGAATGCGGCTTCGCCAATGGCGGGGACCTGTCGATGAAAGATGGAATGCCAGATCACTCTGGCACGGATCTTTGCCGCGACGGCTATGCCTTCGCTTCACCGGTCGGATCCTTCCGGCCCAATGGCTGGGGCCTGTACGACATGGCAGGGAATGTCTGGCAATGGGTCGCCGATTGCTGGCACGAGACTTACGACGGCGCGCCGTCGGACGGCAGCGCCTGGACGACCAACGCCTGCGACAAGCGGGGTTTGCGGGGCGGCGCCTGGAACATGAACGCCTATCATGTGCGCTCCGCCAACCGCAATTTCCTGGACTCTGCGATCAGAAGCGACCGGGTTGGCTTTCGTCTGGCCAGAACACTTCCCTAGCCGTTATATCTGACCGATTACGAAGTTCGGAGGTCGTCTTGCGTAAGTTCATGTCCGCCCTTTTGGCCCTGTTCGCCCTGCCTGCTCTCGCCGCCGACAAGAATTGGGATATCGACGAGTCCATGGGCAAGGCCGATGCACCGATCACCGTGATCGAATATGCCTCGCTGACCTGCCCCCATTGCGCCCATTTCGAGTCCGAGATCTTCCCCAAGATCAAGAAGGACTGGATCGAGACAGGCAAGATGAAGTGGGTCTATCGCGACTATGTGTGGGACGGGCTGGCCGAGGCGGCGGCGATGATCTCGCATTGCTCGGGCGACCGCTATTACACCTTCCTCGACACTTTCTTCCACAGCCAGCAGAACTGGGAGCACAGCAACAACCCGCTCGCCAGCCTGAAGGTTATCGCCCAGATGGGCGGCATGAGCGGCGACAAGGTCGATGCCTGCCTGGCGGACAAGGGACTGCTGAACAAGATCCTCGCCCGCAAGGAAGATGCCGAAAAACTCTACAACATCCACCAGACGCCGAGCTTCATCATCAATGGCAAGCTGGTCGACGGCGTGCCGGCCGATTATGACGCCTTCGTGAAGCTGCTGAAGTAACGGTCGCAGGCCGTTTCAGATCAACCCTCTGGTAGGGGTTTTCGCATCGAGCTGTTCGACTACCGCAGCCGTCAATATATCCATGCCGCGCGACAGCTCCTCGGCCTCGATGGTCAAAGGCGGCGTCACCTTGATCACTTCGCTGTCGGCGCCCGCCGTCTCGATGATCAGGCCGTGGCTGAAGGCGGTGGCGGCGATGCATTCGGCAAGGCCGGGTTCGGGAATGGCGAGACCCTGGATCAGGCCGCGTCCGCGGAACTGGGCGCGGAGGCCGGGATAGCGGGTAGCGATGTCTTCCAGCCGGGCGCGCAGCTCGGCGGCCCGCGCCGCGACATGTTCGGACAGCTCGTCATTCTGCCAGAAGCCAAGCGCCTCATGGGCGGCGACGAAAGCCAGATTATTGCCGCGAAACGTGCCGCTATGCTGGCTGGGCGCCAGGCAATCAAATTCCGGCTTGACCAAAGTCACCGCCAGCGGCAGGCCGTAGCCGCTCAAGCTCTTAGACAGGCAGACGATATCGGGATCCAGCTCGGCCGCTTCGAAACTGAAGAAGGTTCCAGTACGCCCGCAGCCGACCTGGATGTCGTCGATGATCAGCAGAATCCCGCGCACTCGGCAGATCGCCTGCAGCCGCTGCAGCCAGGAATCGGAAGCGACATGCAGCCCCCCTTCTGCCTGAATGGTTTCGACCACCACCGCCGCCGGCAGATTGATGCCGCTGCCGGAATCGTCGAGCGCGCGCTCCAGATAGTCGAGCGTATCGATCTCGGCGCCCAGATAGCCGTCGAACGGCATGCGGTCGACGCCCGACAGCGCCACGCCAGCCCCCTCCCGCTTGAAGCCGTTGCCGGTCGCGGCCAGCGACCCCAGGCTCATGCCATGGAAGGCGTTGGTGAAGGCGATGACATTGTTGCGACCGGTGGCTCGGCGCGCCACTTTCAGCGCGCATTCCACCGCATTGGTGCCGCTGGGCCCGGGAAACATCAGGCGGTAGCGCAATTTGCGCGGGCCGAGGATCACGTCCGAGAAACGCTTGATGAAACGGATCTTGGCGGTGGTCGCCATGTCGAGAGAGTGGCTCACGCCGTCATCCCGCAAATAGTCGATCAGCCTTTCCTTCAGTTGGGGTGGATTGTGGCCGTAATTCAGGGCCCCGGCGCCCGCGAAAAAATCGAGATAGCGATGGCCGCTTTCGTCCCAGATCGAAGCGCCCCGCGCCTCGGCGAAGATGGTGGGGAACTGGCGGCTGTAATAACGGGCCTGGGACTCATGGGCTTCGATGATCCCCAGACCGATGGCCGTGGTGCGATTGCGATTCTGGGGCGTGCTGGTCGTTGGAAGGTTCATGTCCTTCATCTCCATTCAATCCAGCCAGCGTCAGGAGCGATCGCGAAGGAGAGTATCTGCATTACAAATGCTAATGCTCTTCTGCATTACGCCAAGTGTATTCAGCGCATATGGAAAATTCAACCCGCGAGCAATCAAATCATCCAGTGACAAAACTGAGGCAATCTCTTTTCAGTAAATCTTCCTGTCGTAGATTATCTTAATCGTGATGGGACAAATTAGTCTCAATTACTTACTTTCGATAAAGGAACATGAATAGTCGCGCCCCTACTCGCTGGCAATCGCTTCCCACACCTCTTCGACCCCGAGCTCCGCGAGGTCCGGTTTGCGCAAGATCGTAACCCGGCCGCGCGGCGCGCAGAGATCGGGGTCGGATTCGCCCGAGAACAGCACGACCGAACGACAGCCGGCGGCGGCGGCCAGATGCATCGGGCCGGTATCGTTGCCCAAGGCCGCCCAAGCCAGGCGGGCGATGGCGGGAATGTCGAGTATGTCGGTATGGTCGAGCAGCGACATGGCCCGGTTGCTGCCGGCCAATACCAGATCGGCGGCGTCCTTGTCTGCCTCGGTGCCGATCACCACGCTGGAGATGCCTTGTTCGCCCAGTCGGCGGGAGATCTCGGCATAATGCTCGGCCGGCCAACGCTTGCCGCCCCGGTGGACCGAACCGCCCGGCACCATCAAGGCGAATTTCTGCGGCAGGCGGAATTTTCGCAAGTCGCGCTGCACCCACGACAGGTCGGGCGGCGGCGTCTCGGCGATGCCGGCCATGCGGAGCTGATCGGCCTGACGGTCCAGCGTATGCATCAGATCGCGGCCGGGATTGTCATGCGGGTGCGAGGCGCCCGAGGCGATGCCCGACCAGGGCGTGCCCGTATGCACCAGATGGAAATAGCGCGAGCTGCGCTCCGAGGTCTGCAGATCGTAGACCATCTGGAATTTGGCCGAGCGCAGCATCTTTCTCAAATGCAGCATACCCGGCACGTCCCAGGGTTTGGGCCGCTTGTCGATCCACACCTCGTCGAAATAAGGGCTGGCCTTGGCGAAGGCGGCGAACGGCTTGGTGGTAAGCAGGGTGATGCGCGCATCCGCGTGATGCTTGCGGATGGCGGCGAATGGCCCCAGCGACTGGACGAAATCACCCAGCGCCGACAGCCTGATCACCAAAATCCTCGGCTGAGTCACTTGATGCCCCTCAAACGCCGGGCGCGCATTCCTTGCGCTTGGCCGCGCTGCGACTTCCCTCCTCGGCTTCGCCTCGTCGTCGCTCCGCGGCCCCGCAGTCGCGGGCCTGACGCGCGTTTTGCAAACACGCTCACGCCGCCTCGTTTTCCCGCACCGACAGGCCCAGCACCTCGGCATAGACGGCCAAGGTTCGCTTGCCCATCAGGTGCTTGGTGAAATTAGCCCTCACGAAATCGATGGCCAAACGAGCGCGCTCCTGACGTTCCTCATGGCCGATCGCCAGCACGCGGTCCAGCGCGAGAGCCAGCGCGGCGGGGTCCTTCGGCGGCACCAGCAGGCCGGTCTGGCCATCCAGCACATTCTCGCGGCCCGCTCCATTGTCGGTAGCCACCACCGGCCGGCCCATGCCTTGCGCCTCGACGATGACGCGACCGAAGGCCTCGGGGTCGGTCGAGGCCGAAACCACCACGTCGGTCAGCATATAGGCGGCCGGCATGTCGTTGCATTCGCCGACGATATGCACCACGTCGGACAAGCCCTTGCGTTCGACCAAGGCCTGCAATTCCTCGTTATAGGCGCTGCGCCCCTGATCCGAACCGACCAGCAGACAGCGCACATCCTTGCGCCCCAGCACGGCCAGCGCCTCGATCAGCACCTCCTGCCCCTTCCAGCGGGTCAGGCGGCCGGGCAGCATGATCACCGGATATCCGTCCGGCAGGCGCCAGCGCTGCGCCAGTTGAATGATGCGTTCCTGGCTGACCTTGGCCGGGTCGAACTTGTCGATGTCGATGCCGCGATGAACCACCCGGATCTTGGAAGGATCGGTGTGATAGACCGACTGCATGTGGCCGGCGATGAAATGGCTGATGGCAATGACGCGCTCGCCCCGCGTCATGACCTGATTGTAGGGCTGCTTCAGATTGAAAGGCCCGAGATTATAGGTGCCGTGGAAGGTGGTGACGAAATGCACATGGGCATTCTGCGCCGCATAGAAGGCGCTCCAGGCCGGGGCGCGCGAACGGGCATGGACGATGTCCACCTTATGCTCGCGGATCACCGCTTCCAGCTTGGCGATATTGTCCTTGATCACCCAGGGCTTCTTGCTGTGCACCGGCAATGGGATATGCTGCACGCCCAGACGGTCGAGCTCGCGCACCATCGGGCCGCCATTGGACACCACCAGCGGGATCCAGCCCGCCTCCAAGATGCTGGCCGCCATGTCGACGGTGCCGCGCTCGACGCCTCCGGTCACCAGCGACGGCAACACCTGGAGGATGACGGGCTGGCGTCCGCCGGGCAAACTGTTCAATTCTTCCAACGGGGAAAGGCCTCTCATGACACGATTGGGCGGGATATTAGCACGCGAAAACGGCGCCACAATCGCCTACCGCCGGACGATCGGAAAAAACCCCGGCGTGGTGTTCATCCATGGGCTGCGCTCGGATATGAACGGCAACAAGGCGCTGGCGATCGAGAAGCATTGCCAGGCGACCGGCCGGGCCTTCCTCTGTTTCGACCTGACCGGCCATGGGGCCGAAGGACACCGTTTCGAGGAAGGCACGATCGGCGCCTGGGCCGAGGACGTGATCGCCGTGCTCGACCAGCTGACCGAGGGTCCGCAAATTCTGGTCGGCTCCTCGCTGGGCGGCTGGCTGATGCTGCTGGCGGCGCTCGCCCGCCCCGACCGGGTCGCCGGCCTGATGGGACTGGCCGCGGCCCCGGACTTCACCGAGGATCTGATCTATGCCGCCTTCGCTGAGACCCAGCGCCGCGACCTGACCACCCGGGGACGGGTGCTGATCGACGATTGTTACGGGAGCCAGCCCTACGCGATCACCCGCGCCTTGATCGAGGAAGGGCGCAATCATTTGTTGATGCGCGGCCAGATCGATATTTCCTGTCCCGTCACCCTCATTCAGGGCCAGCGCGATGAAGACGTGCCGTGGCGGACAGCCCTCGCCTTGGCGGAAAAACTGACATCCGATCAGGTCAGGGTGGTCCTGCACAAGTCTGGAACTCACCGGCTCAGCGAGCCGGAAGACCTGCAACTTATACTTACAAATCTCGAGTATTTCATTTACATATTGTCTCTCGATTGACAGCACACCCATCGGTACAATATTCGCCAATGGAAGTAGAAGCCTCACCCGCAACGGAGACCGCTCCGCCCTCGCATGTCGAACTGGACCACTGGTTCTTCAAAAAGGTTGAGGGCGTGCGCTTTCATCTCCATCAATCGACCGGCCAGGCCGGCGTTGCCATCACCATGGCCAAGAATGAGGCCTTCTTGACGCTGGCCTCGGTCAGGAAGGAATTCCATATCGACAGCACCATGCCCGATGGCAGGATGCTGAACCTGATCTCCGACGGGCTCAAATATGTCAAAGGCTTGCTGATCGGCGACGAACTGCCGAAAGAGATCATGACCGGCGAAGCCTCGTGGAAGCCCACGGGGAAGCATCTCGCGGTAGCCCATCAGCGCGTCGCGATGCGCCTCATCACCCTGGTTTCGACCGACGAGCCCACCACCACCGACCCCGCTGAACTGCTGGCCCTGGCCGACGACCCCGCCATCAAGAAGAAGATCAACGAGTCCTTCGAGGTCGCCGCCGTCGAACTCGGCATGAAGCCCGAGCAGAAGCAGGAGGTGATCGAGTTCGTCAACATACTGGCCGGCGAACTGGGCTATATCGAATTCCTGCGCGAAAAATTCCTGCGTATCGACTCGATGCGCGAACGCATCCAAAAGGTCCGCGCGCTGCATGGCCGCACCGTGTCGATCCGCGAAAGCTCGGACCAGGTGGCGCGCCTGATCGAGCGGGCCAAGTTGGAATATCAGGCGATCTTCGACGATATCGACGACCGCACCAGCTCCGTGGTGCCGCTCTTGCGCAATATCGACGAATCGATCGACTATATCCGCAAGGTGCGCGACGATTTGCATGTGCGCTTCCTCGCCTGGGACGATCTGTTGAAAGAGTGGGAACCCAACCTTGTCGAGTATTCGATGATGGTGGGCGAGTTGTTGCGAAGGACCCACCAGTTCCTGGCGCCGCGTTTCATGAGCTTCACCGACTGGACCTCCATCGCCCGTGAAGAACAGAAGAAGCGGTCTCGGATCAGGATGCAGCCGATGGCGTGGTAGCGCTGAAAAGCGCCCGCAGGCCTTCGCGGTAAGTGGGGTAGCGCAAGCTCACCCCCAACTCCTCTTTCATCAGGCGGTTGTCGACGCGTTTATTGTCGGCCCAGAAGGTCAGCGCCATCGGGCTCAAGGCCGCCTGCTCGAAGGGAATTTCCGGCGGCGGCTCGACGCCGAGCAGATCGGCGGCATAAGCCACCACTTCGGCCGGGGGGGCCGGCTCGTCATCGCAGACATTGAAGATCGCCGACTCCCCGCT
>Ga0213872_10001251_pt1 | contig 17114 bp, 10 predicted proteins | sample VelepicomBERX_R2_FD_160071 | JGI IMG/M metagenome (GOLD analysis project Ga0213872, IMG submission 160071) | Rhizosphere microbial communities from Vellozia epidendroides in rupestrian grasslands, the National Park of Serra do Cipo, Brazil - RX_R2 | ecosystem: Host-associated > Plants > Roots >...
ACGGTTCCGCCATTGTAGCCGAAGGCGCCGCCGACGCTGAGGCCGCCGACGACGTTCATGGCGGCCGTGCCGCCCGTGGCGGAGACGCCCACCCCGCCCGAGGTCACGCTGGCGGGATTCCAGCCGATCAGTCCACCGACATCCGTGGCGGTGCTGCTGCCGCCGATATTGATCGTGGCGGTACCGGCGGTGGCGACCCCGGTGATGGTTCCGCCCGAGAAGCTGCCGGCGCTCGTGACGCTGTCAAAGATCGTCGCGTTGCTGCCGATCATGCCGCCGATCGAGCCGCCGCCCGAAACCGACAGGGTCGCGCCGCCGCCGGACATGCCGGCACTGACGATCACCTGGTCGCCCGGCGCATTGCCGGAATTAATGCCGATCGCACCGCCGAGACCGCTGCCGGCCGCGCCCATCACAGTGACGGCGGCCATGCTTGCGCTGCCGGCACCGATCGCGCTGAGCGAAAGGGTGGAGGAGGTGACGCTGCCGCCGTGGTCGTTCAATCCCACTAGCCCGCCCCATCCGGCGCCCGAGCCGATGCCCTGGACCGAGATCGTCGCGCTCTGGCTGGCGCCGGCCACTGAAGCGATGACGGCATCGCCGCTGACCAGGCCGTTATTATATCCGGCCAGCCCGCCGAGATAATTGCCATTGGTGCCGCCCTGTATGGTGATCGAAGCGGTCCCCGTCGCCGTGCCGGGCAGCGCCGCGATCACCGTGCTGCCGGTCAGGCTGCTGCCGACACTGCCATAGCCGACCAGTCCCCCGACGTCGCTGAAGCCGCTGATCAAGACGGAACCTGCGGCCGCCGTAACCGTGCCATTGCTGACCGCGCCGCTGTTCCAGCCGACCAGTCCGCCAACATATTGGGACGATCCGCCACGCACCGAGGCGATGGAAACGACGCCGGCGACGGTGCCGCCGCTGTTGTTGATGCCGACGATACCGCCGGTGTAGGACGCTCCGGCGACGATTCCGCTGACGGTGACGCCGTTGATCGTGCCCCAATTGAATCCCGCCACCGCGCCGGTATTGGAGCCGCCGGTCACCCCAACCCCGCTCAGGGTGAAATTGCCGACAGTGCCGCCGGCGCCGATGGCGCCGAACAGTCCGGTCCCGCTGCTGACATCGGTGTTGATGCTCAGCCCGGTAAAGCTGTTGCTGCCGCCATTGAAGATTCCCATGAACGGCGTGGCACTGCTGCCGATCGCGGTCCAGCTGCCGAGGGAATAGCTGGTAGTGCCCGATTCGCCGCCGAAATAATAGCTTCCGGTTCTGCCGATGGCGGCCAGTTGGGCGGTGCTGGTGAGGTCGGCATAGAGCGCGCCGCCGACAGTGATGTCGGTATAGGTCGTGCCGCCGAATACGCATTCGGCCAGCGCGGCATAGCAACCATTAAGAGTGGTGCTGGCGACAGGCACCGGAGAGCCGGACGGCGAATGCAGCAGCGAGGGATAGGTGCTGCCCGGACTCGCGATGGCCCAGACCGTGGCGAAATCGGAGAGGACCGTCCCGCCGAAGCTGCCGGCGGTGACAGCCGCTGTGGGCGCAAGGCCGGTCATGCCGGTGGTGCCGCCTGCATTGCTGGCGCCGCTGGTCTGGCCGGAATTGACATTGTCCCAGAACGAACCGCTGACCGAGCCGTTATTGACGCCGGCGAGGCCGCCGGCGGCGGAGGTGGCCGAGACGCTGCCGGCCGCATAGCTGTTGGCGATCGTGGCGCCGGTGTCGTTCAAGCCGACCAGACCGCCGACTCGCGTCTGGCCTTGCACGGCGCCCAGGGCGTAGGCATCGGCAATGGTGCCATTGTTCAGGGTGGAACTGGCCCCGGCGGCGTTCCATCCCACCAATCCGCCGACCTGAATCGAGGAGGGCGCGTTGACCGAGCCGGTCGCGAAGCTGGCGCTGACCAACCCGTAATTGATGCCGACCAGCCCGCCGATGAGCGAGGCCGAGCCGCCCACATTTACATTGCCCGTGGCGTAGCTGTCGATGATCGTCCCGAGGTAACTTACCGTGCTGGACACGAAGCCGAAATTGATGCCGGCCAGCCCGCCGACGGTGCCGGCGGCGGCGGTTCCGACCGACACCGGTCCGGTCGCCAGGCTATTGCTGATCAGGCCGTAATTGGCGCCGACCAGTCCGCCCACATCGTCGAAGGCGTTCTGCGCCGAGACTGTCACCGAGGAGTTGCTGCCGGTAATGGTGCCGATGGCGCCGACGGTAGTCGAGAAGGTGGTGAAGTTGATGCCGGCCAATCCGCCGATCTGCGCGGTGCCACTCGCCGTGTTGGCGGGGCCTGTGATGGTGACGGAGCCGGAGGCGGTGACCGCGGAGACGACACCCGCATTCCAGCCGACCACGCCGCCGATGCCGCTGAGGCCGCTTCCCAAGGCGCTGGAACTGGCAGCGACCGTGGTGTCGGCAATGGCGTTGCTCACCGTTCCGTTGTTCCAGCCGACCAGCCCGCCGAGAGCCAGCCCGCCGGTGCTGCCCTGGATGGTGACGCTGGCAAGGCTGCCGACCGCAGTGACATTGGCGGAATCTATGCTGCCGGCATTGAAGCCGATCAGACCGCCGACATTCGAACTGCCTGAAATGACGATGGAGGCGGAACTCGCGCCGCTATAGGCAAAGGTGCCGCCCATGCTGATCGAGGTGGTGTTGTTGCCGGCGATTCCGCCGACATCGGTCGCGCCGCTGCCGCCGCTCACCAGTACAGCGGCAGTGCCGGGCCTGCTGGGATCGGCAGTGAGGAAGCTGCTGGTGATCGGGCCGGAATTCGATCCCGCCACGCCGCCGACATTCGATCCGGCGGCAGCGACTGCCACGGTGCCGTTGGTGAAGCTGGCGCTGGTGAGCGTCCCCTGGTTGAAGCCGACGACCCCGCCGACATTGCTCGAGGCGCTGCCGGCGGAGACCGTGCCATAGACGAGGAGCTGGCTGGCCGTGCCGACATTGTTGCCCACCGCGCCGCCAATCCATTGCGAGGCGGTGCCGACGCTGAGCGACGCGGTTACCGCGGGGCCGCCGGAGGTGGACAGTAGGCCAACATTGTTGCCCACCAGACCGCCTATATCGCTCGCCAGATTCAGAGCCGAGATGCCGAGCGTGCCGCTCGGGCCCGAAGAGGTGATCGTGCCCGAATTCTCTCCCGCCACGCCGCCGACGCCGGTAGCGCTCTGGCCAACCGTGATCAGCCCGCCGAGGGTGGTGGAATTGGAAAGATGAGCCGCCGTGTCGTTGTTGCCGACCACTCCGCCGATGCCCGAAGCCGAGTTGCCGAGGCTGATGGTGCCGGAATAATTGCTAAATCCGACCGTGCCGGCATTCTCTCCCGCCACACCGCCCACATTCTGCGCGAAGCTCGGCCCGACAGTGCCGCCGCCCGAGAGGGAGCCGGTAAAGCCGGAGCTGTTGATCGACGCGGCATTCAAGCCGGCGATGCCGCCCGCGGCAGAGACGGAATCGCCGAAATGGACGGTGCCGGAAAGGGTAGTATTGGAAATCGATCCGTTGTTCGACCCGACCAGCCCACCGATCATGGAGGCGCCGGAACCCACCGTCAGCGCGACACTGGCGGTGATGCTGCCCAGAATATCCGAATTGATCCCGGCGAATCCGCCGGCGCCGGAGACAAAATTACCGAGTAACAGCGTCGTGGTCGGGTTGGGGCCGCCGCTGCTGGAGAGCGTATGGCCGCTATCGATCAGTCCGGCCACGCCGCCGACGGCGCTCGAACTATCCCCTGCGGAGACCGTGACGTTGACGCCGCCATAGAACAGAAGCCCGTTATATTCGCCGACCAGACCGCCGACCTTCAGGCTGCCGGAACCGGCGATCACCGATGTGCTGCTGACCGAGACGCCGGTGAGGCCCGTCGTGGAAGTGTCAACGCCGATAGCGCCGCCGATCTGCGTAGCGCCACTGCCACCCGTCACCGTCATGCCCGAGACCGAGGCCGACGTTCCGGAACCGATGTTCTGGCCGAACAGACCGCCGATCGCAAAGGAACCACTGCCGACCGAAACGGAACCGGAGGCCGAGACGTTGTTCACCGCTCCGTCATTCTCGCCGGCCAGTCCGCCGACCCAGCTCGCGCCGACGCCGCCCGAGACGGTGCCCGAGAAACTGACCGATTGCAGGGCCCCCGTCGTATTCCAGCCCACGAGCCCGCCGACCTTGGTGCCGCCGCCGGCGGCCGAAACCGTTCCGGTGGCGGAGGAGGCGCTGATCGTGCCGCTATTCGTGCCGATCAATCCGCCGATGTAAAAGCTGCCGCTGCCGACGGACATGGAGACGGCAGCCGTGACATTACTGACCGTGCCGCTATTCACGCCGGCGAGGACGCCGGCACTGGTGACGGTGGCGGTGGTGACCAGGCTGCCGCCGAGCGTGAGGTCGCGGACGGTGCCGGAAACCGTGCCGAACAGGCCGGTGCCGGTGGTCAGGGAAAGCCCGACGCTGTTGCCGAAACCCGCGAAATTACCGCTCAAATTGCCGCTGAACCCTGCGGCGACCCCCGAGACATTGGTGGCCAAGGCGTAGTTCACGTCTCCGGACAGGCCGGAAAACTGGCTGGCCGAGGTGATGAGGGTGTAGGCGAGACCATTGATACCGAGGCTGTCGCCGTGGATGAGACTGATACTGGCGCCGGGCGCAATGAAGTAGTTGCCGCCGCTGCTGGAACCGGAGCCGGCGGTATCGCCGGTCACCAGGGAAAGACCGCCGCCGAGCACGCCGCCATGGCTGATCGATTGACTGACATAGATATTGCGGTACGCGTCCAAAGTCAGCGAGCCGGCGCCGGTCCAGCTCATCGCGTATTTGACGGAAATGTCGCCGCCCGCTCCCGTCGGCGAACTGGCCGCGGAGCAAGCGCTGACCGGAACGCAGCTCGCCGTCGAGCCGGCCGAGACGGTGATCGCGCTGCCCAGACTCAGCGCGGTGTCGATGATGCCGGCCGCCGTCGCATCGATGTTGAAATTCACTGGGTCGATCAGCCACGAGGCGGCCTTGATATCGGCCTTGCCCAGCTTCAATTCGTGGCCCGAGGTCTCGAGCGAGCCTCCGGTGACGTCGATCACCGCGCCGGTCTCGATGGCAACCGAACCGGCACTGGCCGCGCCGACCTTGACCGAGCCGCCCGGCGCGCCGATCGTGCCGGACAGGTCGATATCGCCGCCCTCGCCCGCATCCAGCACCACCGTGCCACTATGGACCGAAACGCTATTGGCCTGGATCTGGCCGCTCATATTGATCAGATGGTCGAGCACGGAGTTGGCCGCGCGCGCCGTCATGGTAACCTGGCCGCCATTGGCGGCGACCGAGCCGCTATTGCTGACCAGCCAGCCGACCGGATTGCCGTTGGCGTCCTTCGGCAGCTGGTCCACCCCGCCATCGATGGCGAAGGAGAGCAGCTTGTCGCCAAAGAAATCGACCGTGTAGGTCTTGGCGCCCGCCAGCACCACCGTGCCGAGCTGGGCCTGGATCGCGCCCTGATTGGCCACCGCATTGCCGGCGAGGATCACCGACCCGCCGGAAAGAGCCGTGATGTTGCCCTGATTGACCACCGAGGCCATCGGGTTGGCCGAGGGGATCGAGAAGGTGTAATGGCCGGACAGGAAATCCTGGTTGGAAATGTCGCTGCTGGTGGCGAGCAGGCCGGCGACATTGACCGAGGCGCCCGTGCCGAACAGCACGCCATTGGGATTGATCACCCAGACCTGGCCGTTGGCGGTCAGGGTGCCGTTGATGATTGAGGCGCTGCTGGACAGTACTCGGTTCAGCGCGACGGCCTGGGCGTTGGGCTGAACGAAGGCCAGGCTCTGATTGCCGGCCAGGTTCAGGCTCTGCCAGGTGATGATGGCCTTCGGGCTATATTGCTGAACCAGCGTGCTCTGCGACGATTGGCTGATGATGCTGGCATTGCCGGAAACAACCGTGCCGCCGGTCGGGTTGGCCGCCGCGGGCTGGGACAGGGCGAGCGCCGAGACCAGACAGCTTGTCGCCATCAAGCCTGCGCGCAATCGGATTTCCTGCTTTTCCCCGCTATACGGCACGTCCGCACCCCATTTGCGTCTTACCGGAGAATGATCTTAACCGATTTAGAACCTAACAGATGTGTTTATCATCACGCGCGACGAACGCTTGTCCTTGTCATTGCCGGGCACGTTGATCAGCGCATGGCCGAAAAAGGCGCCGAGCATCACATTGCCAGGGATGGTCACCCGCACGCCGGCACCGGTCGAAGCGATCTGGTTGGCGGTCGGCGTGGCGCCATCATGGTCCCAGATCTCTCCGCCATCGAGAAAGCCGTAAAGCTGGAAAGATTCGGCATAGACCCAACTGGCGGGCAGGTCGTAGCGCAGCTCGAACGCGCCGCCGACGCCCATATCGCCGGTCAGCGAGCCGGGATCGTAGCCGCGGCCGAGCAATTGACCGCCGAAATTGATCTCTTCACCCAACACCGGGCGCAGATTGACATATTGCCCGCTGACCAGCAGCGCGGCGCTCAATTTGTCGCCGAGAGCCTGGATTCGGTTGAGCTGGCCGGTGACCTTGGTGAAATTGCTCACGCCGCTATGCAGGCCTTCCGAAGGCGTGCCGGTGGCGCCCAGACCGGGCAGTCCTTGCGCCAGATCGAGAGTGAAGGTGGTGACGCCGTTTTCCCAGGCGCTGTTGCGGTAGGTCAGCGCCAGGTCGAAGACGCGCCATTCATCGTGCGAGGCGGTCTCGCCCAGCGCCTTGACGTCCGAGGATTGGACCGTGATGCCGCCATCGAGCGAAATTTCCTCGGCGCGCGTCACCATCAGCGGCGCCGTGACCCGGGCGCCGAAAGCGGTCGAGTTGGTGATCAGACTGAGGCTGGAAACGGTGCCGCCCGGCTGGCCATGCGATCCGAGGGCGGACAGCGTATAGGTCATGCCATTGAAAAAGGGCAGAGGAGCCACATATCTCCCGCCGGCCGAATAGCGCATGTGCGGGTCAACGGGGTTGGTCGAGGCGTTGACGCTGATCAAGCCGCCATCGCCTAAGGGCGAGGCCGTGCTGGCGTCGGCGGCCATGGTCCAGCGGCCGGTGCTGGCCGCGCCCATATTGTCGGCGGCGACACCTCCGGCCACCAGCGGCGCCTGATTGACCGACACCACGAGTTCGGAAGCGCCCTGTTCGGTAGCCGAGGGGCGCAGCAAGCCGGTGGCGCTCACGCCTGGCAGTTTGTTGGCGGTCAGCAGCACGGCTTCCAGCGTGCTCAATTTCAGCGGGCGGTCCTGGGTGGCCTTGGCCACGATCGCTTCGACCCGGTCGCGGACGTTCTGATCGCCGCCCTGCACGGCCACGGCCGAGACATAGCCTTCGACCACCGTGATCTGGAAAATGCCGTCATTGACGCTCTGGGTCGGCACGAAGACGCGGGTCAGCACATAGCCGTCGGCGTGGTAACGGGCTTCGAGGGCTTCGGCGATGGCGATCAGGTCATTGAGATGGACCGTTTGGCCGATCACCGGCTGGGCCATGGCGCGCAAATCGTCCTGGCCATAGCGGGTGGCGCCGGAGAAGCGCACATCCTTGACGTCGAAGGTCAGTTCCTCGACCGCGCGCGGCACGGGCGAGCGGCGCGGCGCCTGAATGGTGAAATCGAGATTGGGGGTGGGAGCGGCTTCGGGCAGGGGGCGATCGCGCCCAGGCTGCGGCGTTTGCTGAGCCGCGGCGGCAGCACAACACAGGAAGGCGGCAAAACCGGCCGTCGCCTTGAGACGTCCCCCTAAAACTCTCATCGAAGCCCCTGCGATTGAGGCCGGCAGGCCGGCGCTCGCCCTTGCTGCAGGATGCTTGGGCGTGGCACAACTGTCAATCATCTCAAAGGTCAATACCCTGATGATTGCGATGTGTCCGAGGATTTTCGTCCATATTGCCGCTTATCGCGACCGTGATTGCGTCAATACCATTGACGATCTATTTACCAAGGCGCGCTGGCCCGAGCGTCTGTTCATCGGGGTGTGCTGGCAATCCTTGTCGCCCGACGACGATGATTGCGATCCTTTGGGCAAGCATCACGGGCAATGCCGCATCTTGCGCTTCGACGTCGCCGAAGCCGAAGGCGCCTGCTGGGCGCGCCATCACAGCCAGACCTTGTGGCGGGGCGAGGAATATGTGCTGCAGATCGACAGCCATATGCGATTCGTCGAGCATTGGGACGAGAAGCTGCTCTCCATGCTGGCCGCCTGCCCATCGCCGCGGCCGATCCTCTCCAATTATCCTGCCGCCTTCACGCCGCCCGATCAGATCGATTCGCATATCGTCTCGGTCATCAACGCCGCCGGATTCGATGGAGACGGGATGCTGAAGCTGGGGTCGGAAGGGTTCAGCCCAAGGGATGTCCCTGACGAGCCGCAGCCCACGGCTTTCCTGGGCGCCGGCTTCGTCTTCGGCCCCTCGGCCTGGATTTCGGATGTGCCCTACGATCCCTATCTTTATTTCCAGGGCGAGGAGATCACCCTGGCGGTGAGGCTTTATACCCATGGCTGGGACATTTTCATCCCCTCCGACGTTCTGGCCTATCACGATTACAACAACCGCCCGGACCGCCCCAAGCACTGGTCCGACCGCCGTGACTGGCCGGCCCTGAACCAGCGCTCGGTGCGCCGCGTCCGCCATTTGCTGGCGATGGAGGAATGCGACGATCCGGAGGCCCTGCGCGAGCTCGACCGCTATGGGCTGGGAACCGCGCGCTCGCTGGCCAAATATCAGGCGCTGACCGGCATCAATTTCAGAGACCGCACCATCGGTGGCAAAACCACCTCCGAACTGGAAGCGCGGAAGCCGCCCGAGGAGCGGCGCAAGCGCACCGCCGATGTGTTCACCGGGATTTGGCGCAACAATGGCTGGGGCAGCGCGGAAACCCGCAGCGGTCCGGGCTCGACCTTGGCGGCGACGGAGATTCTGCGCGCCCATCTCGCCGAACTCTGCCGTTTCCTCGGTATCCGCCGGCTGGTCGATGTCGGCTGCGGCGATCTCAACTGGATGAAGGAAATCAGCGGCTCCTTCGAGCTCTATATCGGTCTCGACGTGGTGCCGGATCTGATTGCCCAGGACGAAGCCGCCTTTGGCCGGCGGCGGGGCCATTTCTTCGCCCTGCGCGACGGGTCCCAGGACCCGCTGCCGAGCAGTGACGCGGTGCTCTGCCGCGACGTGATGACCTGTCTCCCGGACGCCCAGGCTCTCGCCATGCTCGATCGGATTCGCGCCAGCGGCGCCCGCTATCTGCTGGCGACCTATTATCCGGTGGAACAAAATCACGACACGGACCCCGGCAGCTGGCGCGCTCTGGATCTGACCAAGCCGCCCTTCAATCTGCCCAAGCCCGTGCTGCAGATCGATGAGCAGCTGGACGGATCCAAGCTGTTGGGCGTGTGGCCGGTCAAGGATCTTGGCAAGGTCCCTGGAGCAGAGCCGCCGGGACTGGAGGCTTTCGAAAGCATCTACCGCTCCAATGCGTGGGGATCGGTGGAGAGCGTCTCGGGACCCGGATCGGAAATGAGCGCGACCGAGCCGCTTCGCGACGCGCTTCCGCAAATCTTCCAGCGGCTGGGAATCTCCTCGCTGCTGGATGCCGGCTGCGGCGATCTCAATTGGATGCGTCAGGTCGATTACCGTTTCGAACGCTATGTCGGGGTCGATGTGGTCGAGCCGCTGATCGCCCGTCATTCCCGGCAATCCTGGCCATCGGGTTATGAGTTTCGTGTGGAAAGCGTCGCCGCCTACTCCGGGCCGCCGCTCGACGCGGTGTTTTCCCGCGATGTGCTGGTGCATCTGCCCTTCGATCTGGTGAAAAAGGCGATCGACCGCTGGGTCGGAATGGGATTCCGCTATTTGTTTCTGACCAACTTTCCGGCTCACAAGGCCAATCAGGACTGCCGGATCGGCGAATGGCGTCCCCTGAATTTCGGGCAGCCGCCCTTCAATTTTCCGCCGCCCTTGATGGAGATCTGGGAAGGCGCCTCGCTGGAGGGCACGGCCTTTTCCGACAAATCGATCGGCATCTGGGAAGTGAGCGCGCTTTCCTAAGACGTCGTCGCCGGAATAAGCCACACGCCCAACAATTTCGTTCCGCCGGGTTGCTCGGCGAACTGGAGGAAGGGCAGGGGCAGGTTGAAGGGCTGCTGGCCGAGATCGAGTGGAGCCGGCGCTCCGGGCGTGGTGCTGGCCAGCATATATTTGGCGCCGCTGGCTTTGATCTGCGCCAGCATGGCGGAGACCGTCTCGACGCTATGCTGCTCGAACAGGTCTCGGCAAAGGATGGCGTCGACCTTGGGCAGAGGCTGATGTTCCACGTCGCGCACCGCGAAGAAATGACCGCGTCGGCTGCCGAAACGCTGTTCCAGATCGGCAATCAGGGTGGCGTCGCGGTCGAGGCCGAAATAGAGCGAGAACTGGCTGCTGATCTTTCCCATCCAGGAGAAATCACCGCAGCCGGCATCTGCAAGACTGCCGATTTCGAGAAAGCGCGCCAGTTCGGCGAATTGTCGGACGAACTCTTCGCCGGCGGTTTGCGAGGGCTCCGCGCGAAAGGCTTCCACCAATTGCGCGAGGTCGGTACGGATCTCCTCCGTGCGTCCAAGGAACACCACCGCCTGCGATCCCAGTTCGATCAGGGCAGCCAGCGTCGGTGCAAAACGGCGGCTTATATCCTCGATCAGCCAGCCGGTACCGATCGGCAGAGTCAGCGCCGCGATGTCGAAATGCTCCATCGCCGCGGCCGCCATCTCGCCGATGCGATAATAGGGGACACTCTCCAACCCCTCCCCGAACAGAATCAGGCCGCCATTTCCCGCCGCCGCAAAATCCGGCGGAGCCCATATGTCGGCGGCCAGCCAGTGCGCGTCCGGCAGATGAAAGGCTGCCCGCTGAAGCTGATCGCCGCCGAACTCCACCACCTGACGGATCGGCCGCTTCGCCGCCATCTTGCCGAGCACATAGGGGATGGCGCGGCTCGGCATGTCAGGCCGGAAAGCCTTTGGCCTTGCCGGCCAGCCCGTCATACAGACCGAACATCGCGTCGCGCCATCGATGGACCGGGTCGGTCTCGTCCTCGATCAGCCGGATCGGGCTGACGCAGCGCGACCATTGAAAGGCGCCGAACACCGTGTAATCGGCCCAGGCCGGCTGTTCGCCGGAGAGAAAGGGCTGATGCGTCAGGGTCCGCCGCAAGGGGGCGAGCAATTGGTGCAAGGCGGCCAGCTTGGCCTCGCGGTCGGCGCAGAATTCTTCCAGGGTGGCGCCGACCCGCGCTTCGCGCGAGCGGCGGAAATAGTCGGCGTCGATCGGAGCGAGCAGGGCGGGAATGTCGGCGACGATCATGCGGAACAAGGCCGGCTGCAGCACCAGATCGGTCCAATCGACATAGAAACGCGACAGGGCCTGCGCCGACGCGCCGCCGAACAGGGATGGGCGGTCGGGATAGGCCTTTTCCAGATAGGCGGCGATGGCCGGCGAATCATGGATGCTGACCTCGCCATCGACCAGCACCGGCACCTTGTCGGTGCCGGCGAAGGCGATGCTGTTTTTTTCCGTGAAACGCCAAGGCACGCTCTCGAAATCGAGGCCCTTATGCTTGAGCGCCAACGTGATGCGCCAGCAATAGGGGCTGAAGCGGCGGTCTTCCTCCGCTCCGGCGAGGTCGTAGAGTTTCATGCCCATGCTATTTTTCCCTCGTCCCCCTCACCGAATTGGCGGTCTGGCCGAACAGGATCTTGGCCGAGTCCGGCGTCACGGTCGGATTGGTGCGGTAGGTCTCGCCGATCTTGTAGGCGCGCCGCGTGGCGGGACGCGCGGCCACCCGCTCGAACCAGGCTTTGAGAGCGGGGAAATCCTCCAGCTTCTGGCCCTGCCGCTCGTGCGGCACGACCCAGGGATAGCAGGCGATGTCGGCGATGCTGTATTCGCCGCCGGCGATATAGTCGCGCCCTTCCAGCCGGCGGTTCAGCACGCCATAGAGGCGGTTGGTTTCCTTGACGTAGCGATCGATGGCGTAAGGCAGCTTCTCGGGGGCGTATTGGTTGAAATGATGGTTCTGCCCGGCCATCGGACCCAGGCCGCCGACCTGCCAGAACAGCCATTCGAGCACCGTCTTGCGGCCCCTTGCGTCTTGCGGGATCAGCTTGCCGCTCTTTTCGGCGAGATAGAGCAGGATCGCGCCCGACTCGAACAGGCCGATCGGCTCGCCGGCTTCCAGCGGATCGGTATCGATGATGGCGGGGATCCGGTTATTGGGCGAGAAGGCCAGGAAATCCGGCTTGAACTGGTCGCCGACGCTGATATTGACCGGATGGATTTCATAATCGAGGCCGGTTTCCTCGAGGAACATGGTGATCTTGTGGCCGTTCGGGGTGGGCCAGAAATAGAGCTCGATCATGCGGTCTGTCTTCCGATAAGGGCTACCGCCTCCGACAGCGGCAGGGGCTTGGCGAACAGATAGCCCTGTCCGTAATCGCAGCCCATTGCCATCAAGAGGTCGCGTTCATCCACTAATTCGACACCCTCGGCGACGACTTCAAGCCCGAGATCGTGCGCCAGATTGATCACGCCTTTGACCAAACGCGCCTGGTCGCCCGACTCGGTCATGCCGGAGATGAAGCTCTTATCCAGCTTCAGCACATTGAAGGGGAAGCGTCCGAGATAGGAGAGCGAGGAGTAGCCTGTGCCGAAATCGTCGATGCAAAGCGGCACGCCGAGCGCCGCGAAGCGAGACAGGATCTCGCGCGCGCTGTCGGGGTTGGTCATGGCGAGGCTTTCGGTGACCTCGATCTTGAGGCCGGCATAATCGGGCCGCTCCAGCCGTTCCAGAACCTCGCAGACATGGGCCTCGTCCCACATCTGGCGCGGCGAGAAATTGACGTTGCAGGTCAAAGGCAGGCCGGATTGTTCGCGCAGCAAGGCGAGATCGCGCGCCGCCGAATCCAGCACATGGCGGCCCAGCTTGATGATGCCGCCGGTCTCCTCGGCGATCGGTACGAACTGCGCCGGACTGATCGGCCCCAGATCGGGGTGGCGCCAGCGGATCAGCGCCTCGAAGCCGCTCAGCTTGCCGTTCTCCTGCAGCCGCACGATCGGCTGATAGACGACGAAGATTTCCTGATGGTCGATGGCGCGATCGAGATCGCTGTGCAGCCGATGGCGGACCAGGACCGCCTCGCGCAGGGCGACGTCGAACACCTCGGTGCGGCCGCGGCCCGCTTCCTTGGCGCGATAGAGCGCGATGTCGGCGTCGCGTAAGAGATCTTCGGCGCTGGAAGCATGGCCATCATCGATGGCGATGCCGATGCTGGTCGAGATCGACAGCTCCATGCCGTCCACTGGGAAGGGGGCTTCGAACGCCTTTTCGACCCGCTTGGCGGTCATTTCGGCCGAATGCAGCCCGTCGGCCAGATCGACGATCACCACGAACTCGTCGCCGCCCAGACGAACCACCCGCTCGCCGGGCTGCGCCAATTCGGCCAGACGCTCGGCGACACCGATCAGCAGCTTGTCGCCGATCGAATGGCCCAAACTGTCATTGACCATCTTGAAGCTGTCGAGATCGAGGAACAGCAAGGCGAGGGCCGATTTCTGTCCGCCGGCCAGACGCTCGCCCAGCCATTCGATCAGCTTGGCGCGGTTGGGCAAGGCGGTCAGCGGGTCGTGGGTCGCCTGATGGGCCAGACGCCGGGTCTTTTCCTCATTTTCGGCCAGCAATTCGCGCAAATTGCGCCGCGCGCCGTCCAGCGTGCGGCCCAGTTCGCCCAGCTCGTCATGGTTGGGCCAATCGAAGCTGTCCTCCAATTGCAGGGCGGCCAGCCGTCGCGAATGGCCGACCAGACGAGCCAGCGGCGCCACCACGCGGCGGCGGCTCGACCACACCACGGCGGCGGTGACCAGACCCAGCAGCAGCGCGCCGAAGCCGCCGCCGGCCAGCGCGATCTGGCGCAGCCGGTTCATTCCGTCGACATTGGCCTGGGTGAGAGAGGTGGTGGATTGGGCGAGGAAGCCGTCCAGGCGGGCCAGCGACTGGGCCGAGGCTTCGAGATCGGCCGGCGTGTCCTCGATCGACATGGCGCCGCCGCCCTCGATCCGGGCTGATAGCGAATCGAGCGCCGCGCTGACCTCGTTGAGAGCCTGATCCTCCTGCTGGGTGACATTGCCGACCAGGCGATAGGCGTCGAGATTGGCATGGGCGAGGCGCAGCCCCTCCTGCAGCTGTTCCAGATGGGCCTTGTCGTGATGCAGCTGATATTGATGGGCGAAATCGATGACGCTGCCGACTCCGACCTGGATGCGAAGATCGGCCAAGGCGTCGAGCTTGGTGGTGGCTTCCAGCTCATATTTCTGCCACCGATTGCTCACATCGTCGATCCCGGCGATCACCGCGATGCCGATCACCAGCATGGTCAGCAGGCCGACCGCCATCGCAACGGACATCACCGCGCCGAGTTGGCCGATCGACAGCCTGATTTTCCTGCTCTGCGTCAATTCTTGCCCCAGGGTTCGACCGGGACGGCGGTGACTGAATTCTTGGGTGAACCCTCGATGATCTTGTCCGAATAAGTGAGATAAACCAACGCGTTGCGTTTGGCGTCATAGAAACGCACGACCTGCAGCGTCTTGAACAGGATCGAGAGATGCTCCTTGAAGACCTGCTCGCCATCGGCCTTTTTCGAGAGAACCCGCTGGGGCAGGGTGATCGGCCCGACCTGGCGGCAGGCGATCGAGGCGTCGGACGTGTCTTCCGCCAGACCCAGGGCGCCTTTCACCCCTCCGGTCTTGGCGCGGCTGACATAGCAGACCACGCCCGGCACGTCGGGATCGTCGAAGGCGTCGATGACGATCTTGTGGTCCGGCCCGACCCATTTGAACACGGTGTTGACCGAGCCGACCTCTTCAGCCGCCACCCCGCCGCCCGCGGTCAATAGGGCGATGAGCGCCCAGCTTCTTGCCGTCCGCATTCTGTCTCTCTCCATTATCGCATCATGCTTTCGTAAGGACGAAAGAGAACCGGCGCGCCGGCCTCGACCGCCTCAACGCCGGCGGCCAGTTCGATCAGGCCCGAAGAACCCGTGAGCGAGGATATAAGGCTCGAATCCTGGCTGAAATAGGGCAAGGCCGCCAATTCCCCGTTCCGGCTTTCCAGCCTGCCGCGGATGAAATTGATCCGATTGCCCGGCACGCCGAGGCCGGCGCCTGCCGGGACGGTGACGCCGGCCGGCAGGGCTGCGTCCTCGGTGGCACCGGCCAGACGGTGCAGCACGGTGCGTCCGATCACCAGCAGAGAGATCAGCGAGGAGACCGGATTGCCCGGCAGGCCGATGAAGGTGGCGTCGCCGATATGGCCGAGCGCCAGCGGCTTGCCGGGTTTCAAGGCGAGCTTCCAGAAGAAGATCTGGCCGAGCTGTTCGATCGCGGCCCGCACATGATCTTCGCCGCCGACCGAAACACCCCCCGTTGAGACCAGCGCGTCCTGATCGAGGGCGGCGAGGGCGAAGGCCGTGGTCAGCGCGTCCTTGTTGTCCGGCAGATGGCCGAGATCGGTGACGGCGAAACCCATTGCCTGCAGGGCGGCTTTCAGCATCGGCCGGTTGCTGTCGAAGATCTGCCCCGCCGCCAGCGTGCCACCTGGGCCGACCAACTCGTCGCCGGTGGAGAAGAGGCCGATCTTGAGGCGCTTTCTGACGGAAAGCTCGGTCGCGCCGGTGGCGGCGGCGATGCCGATATCCTGGGGGCGCAGCCGGCGTCCGGGCGAAAGCAGAACGTCGCCCTTCTTGAAATCGATGCCGGCGCGGCGGACATGGGCGTGCGGCCTGATTTTGTCGGGCAGCAGGATGAACTCGCCGTCGCGGGTGCAATCCTCGACCATCACCACCGTGTCGAAACCGTCGGGCAAGGGCGCTCCGGTGAAGATCTCGACCGCGCTGCCGGGCGGCGGCGTGGAATCGCCGGGATGGCCGGCGGCGATGCGGGCGGCGACCTTCAGGCGGCGGCTACCGCTTTCCACGTCCGACAGGCGGATGGCGAACCCGTCCATCGCCGAATTGTCAAAAGGCGGCTGGGTGACGGACGCCGTCAAGGGTTCGGCAAGCACCCGTCCCGCACAATCGGCCAGTTTCAAGGTTTCCCGTCCGGTGACGGGGGCGACCCGCTCGGCGATCAGGGAAAAAGCGTCGGGCAGCGTCAGCAGCCGGTGGTCGAGGGCGAAGCAATCGTCGGTCATGAGGCGAATCTTTAGCGCCGCCCGGCCGCTTGTCCACCGCTAAATCATGCTATATGACAAGCTGTTAGAGTGGTCTGCGGTTCCTCTGAATCGCGGACCACTCACGGCGCCGACTGGCGCCGCGCCGGGCGTCCGGCGGAACCGCCGAGCCGGAGGCGAGGTGTCACAAAAACTCTTGGCCCCCGGGGGAGTGAAACAGCGTGCTGGAATACGGTCTGATCGCTCTCGGCAGCGCCATCGGCGGGGTGGGGCGCTATTGGCTGGCGGCGCTGGTCAGCCGGTTGACCGGCGGGATCTTTCCCTATGGCACGGTGTTGGTGAATGTCACAGGCTGCCTTGCGATCGGCCTGATCGCGACCTCGACTGGTCCTGAAGGGCGTTTATCCATTGCCGGCGAATGGCGGCAGTTCCTCATGATCGGCATCTGCGGCGGCTATACGACCTTTTCTTCTTTCGCCTTGCAGACATTGATTCTGGCGCGGGACGGCGCTTTCTTTGCCGCTGCGGTCAATGTGCTCTTGTCGGTGGCACTCTGTCTGTTCGCGGTCTGGCTTGGTCACATTTTTGCATTGCAAATCAACGCGTTGTGAGGTTTCCATTGATGGCCGTCACACAATCTATTCAAGTTTGGCGCGGCAGGGCTGCGGACAATGCAATGCTGAAATCGGGTAAGTTCTGCTATCACTTCTTCATCGCCAAGGCACGGCGGACTGCTCTTCCCCCCATCCCCCCCAAAGCAGTTCGTCGAGCCCTGGCGATTTTCTTTTGCGGCGGCGCCAAATGAGCTCCAACCGCCTTCGCGACCTCGATCGCGCCACCCTCCATCCCTACACCAATCTCCGCAAGCATGAGCAGGCCGGCCCGCTGGTCG
>Ga0213872_10001252_pt1 | contig 17110 bp, 12 predicted proteins | sample VelepicomBERX_R2_FD_160071 | JGI IMG/M metagenome (GOLD analysis project Ga0213872, IMG submission 160071) | Rhizosphere microbial communities from Vellozia epidendroides in rupestrian grasslands, the National Park of Serra do Cipo, Brazil - RX_R2 | ecosystem: Host-associated > Plants > Roots >...
CCAGCCGGGCGCTGGCGATTGCCAACCGCGGCTACGTGATGGAGTCGGGCCTGGTGACCATGACTGGCGAGGGCAAGGACTTGCTCAACGATCCCAAGGTCAGGGCGGCTTATCTGGGCGAGTGATCCCGGCAAGTGATTTTTGTGCGTTGGAAATTTTTCGCGGCTAACAAACTGGATTCTGCGAAGGCTTTGCCCGCGGGCCTACCGGACGGACTCAAAGCCAGCCGGACATGCGGGTTCCCATTCTTCGATGGAGATGCACTGATGAAACTTCAACTCAAGCTGATGGCCAGCGTCGCGTTGCTGGCTTGCGCCGGTGGTGCGATGGCAGAAGACCTGATCGTCAAGATCGGCCATGTCGGTCCCACCAGCGGCGGCATCGCCCACCTGGGCAAGGACAACGAACTGGGCGCCCGCTACGCCATCGATGAACTGAACGCCAAGGGCGTCGTCATCGGCGGCAAGAAAGCGCACTTCGAGCTGCTGGCCGAAGACGATGCAGGCGATCCCAAGCAAGGCACGGCCGCGGCCACCAAGCTGGTCGACGCCAAGGTCAACGGCGTGATCGGCCACCTGAATTCGGGCACCACGATCCCCGCCTCCAAGATCTACAGCGATGCCGGCATTCCGCAGATCTCGCCGTCCGCCACCAACCCCAAGTACACCCGCAACGGCTACAAGACGGCCTTCCGCGTGGTGGCCGATGACGTGCACCTGGGCGGCACGCTGGGCCGCTATGCCGTGACCGACCTGCATGGCAAGAACATCGTCGTGATCGACGACCGCACGGCTTATGGCCAAGGCGTCGCAGACGAATTCGAGAAGGGCGTCAAGTCCTCTGGCGGCAAGGTCGTGGGCCGCGAATTCACCAACGACAAGGCCACGGACTTCACCGCCATCCTGACCTCCTTGAAGGCCAAGAAGCCCGACCTGGTCTTCTTCGGCGGCATGGACGCGGTTGCAGGCCCGATGCTGCGCCAGATGAAGCAGCTGGGCATCGACGCCAAGTTCATGGGCGGCGACGGCATCTGCACGGCTGAGCTGCCCAAGCTGGCCGCCGGCACCATGGGTGACGGGCAAGTGGTGTGCGCCGAAGCCGGCGGTGTCGACGGCGAGTTCAAGCAAGGCATGGAAACCTTCCGGACCAAGTTCAAGGACAAGTACAAGGTGGAAGTGCAGATCTACGCCCCCTATGTGTACGACGCCGTCAACGTGATGGTCGCTGCCATGGTCAAGGCCGGCTCGGCAGATCCGGCCAAGTACCTGTCGGTGCTGGCCAAGACCGAAGGCTACAAGGGCGTGACAGGCAACATCAGCTTCGATGCCAAGGGCGACCTGAAGAACGGCGCACTGACCTTGTTCACCTTCAAGAACGGTACCCGCGACCAACTGGCCGTGGTGCACTGACGCTCCGGGCGCCTCCGGGCGCCTTATTCGCTTTGTTCATATTGATTGCACAGAGTTTCCGATTGATTCGCCCCGGTATCCATGGCTAAAGTCATGGGCATCGGGGCGTTTTTTATTTGAGGACGCTTCAAGGTTCAACTATCTTTACTTGTTGAAGATGTGTTGGACAAATGTCTGTTTGTTTGTCGTGGTCCAATCAAGATGGTCCTTGCGCGTTGCCGCGCGACTTCAATCGGCAGCGCGCGTAGCAGGGCACAGAGGAGAGCGACATGAACACATTCAATCCACGAATCGGAGGGACGGCTTGCACCATCCTAGGGCTGCTCAGTTGCGGCGTTACCGGCCTGGTCATGGCGGCGCCCAGCCCGATGGGCACGGTCATTTCGTCCACCCCCATCACGGCTCAGGTGCCGATTCCCTCGCAGCAGTGCTTTGACCAGCCCGTGGCCGTGCAGCAACCCAACACCGGCGGCGGCGCCGTGGCGGGCGCCCTGGTTGGCGGCTTGCTCGGCAGCACGGTCGGCCATGGCGCAGACCGCGCTGTGGCCACAGGCGTGGGTGCCGTGGCGGGTGCCGTGGTGGGCAACTCGATCGAGGCGGCCAACAATCCGCCAGGCTCCGCCACCGTCAGGCGCTGCCAGACGGTCATGCAATATGAACCGCGCACCATTGGCTATGACGTGGTCTACGAATACCAGGGGCAGCGCTACACGACGCGGTTGGCGCAAAACCCAGGCGCGCAGATTGCGCTGAACGTGACGGCGGTCGGGGCCCTGGATGCCGCACCGCCGGCCAATCCGGCTTATGCGCCGTACCCGCCGCAAGCTGCCGTGGTGCAGCAAGTTCCTCCCGCTGTGGTGTATGGCGCGCCGTACCCTTACTACGGCTATGAGGTTGCACCCCTGGTGGTGGCGCCCGTGCTGTGGTTTGGCGGATCGTGGCGTTGGGGCCATGGCCGCTGGCATTGAACCCGGGTGACCGGCCCATCGACTTTGGCGTGGATCGGAGGCCGGCCATCAGGTGCCGCGCCCAGGACCGCCAGACAGGGCATTTGACCCGTGACGTATTTGTTCTCATCCACAATACGCGCGCACTTGTAGATCAGCGAGTGCCCCATCCCCCACGCATCAGAAGCTGCCGCCGCGCTGATGCTGCATTTTGAAATGATTGCGCATGAACACGCCTTACGCGAACAACCAGTCAACAAGAAATTCATCGGTTCGGGTCTTCAGACAGCAGGGGAAAGCCTGGCATTGGGTCTTGGGGGGCGTGGTGCTCGCAGGCGCCACGTTTTGGGGTTGGAAACACCTGGATTCGGGTGCTGCAAGTGACGCCGCGGCCTCGGCACCGGGCGGCGCGAGCGCTGCGTCGGGTGGCGATGGCAAGCGCTCAGGACCTGGCGGCCCCGGCGGCAACAAGCCACAGCCGGTGTCGGCGCAGGCGGTGCGCAACCGTGACATCCGTGTCACCGTCGGCGCAATCGGCACCATCACGGCCAACAACACCGCGGTGGCGCACGTGCAGGTCAGCGGCGTGCTGCAGTCCTTGAATTTCAAGGAAGGGCAGATGGTGCAGGCCGGGCAGACGCTGGCCCAGATCGATCCCCGCCCCTTCGAGGCCGCGGTGATGCAGGCCGAAGGCAATCTGCTGCGCGACAAGGCCACGCTGGACAACGCCTACATCGACCAACAGCGCTACCGCAACCTGGTCGCCAAGGAGGCCGTGCCCAAGCAACAGCTCGACACCCAGGATGCCCTGGTCAAGCAGTTGGAAGGCACGGTCAGGGCCGACCAGGGCGCGCTGAATACCGCCAAGCTCCAGGTCACCTACGCCAAGGTGATTGCGCCCATCAGCGGCCGCGTCGGCCTCAAGCAGGTGGACCTGGGCAACGTGGTGCAGCCCGGCGATGCCAACGGCATCGTCTCGATTGCGCAGACACGCCCGATCGCGCTGGTCTTTTCCGTCCCGTCCAGCAACCTGGAGCGCATCAACGCCCGGCTGCAAGCCCATCAGGCGCTGCCCGTGGAAGCCTGGGACCGCGACGGCAAGCACAAGCTGGCCACGGGCGTGATCGCCTCGACCGACAATGCCATCGACCTCTCCACCGACACCATCAAGCTCAAGGCTGTGTTCGCCAATGAGGACGACGCCTTGTTCCCCAACCAGTCGGTCAGCGTCAAATTGCAGCTCGACAAGATGACGGACACGCTGGCCATTCCGAGTGCCGCGCTGACGCGAGGGGCACAAGGTTTCTACGTCTATGCCGTCAACGCCGATGGCACGGTGTCGCCCAAGGTCGTGACGCCGGGGCCGGTCGATGGCGACTGGACGGCCGTCGAAGGCCCGCTCAAGGCGGGCGACAAGGTGGTGACCGACGGACTGGACCGGCTGCGGGACGGCAGCAAGGTCGACGTCATTGCGGCAGAAAACACCAAGGACCGCCAAGGCGAGCGCAAGAGCGATCGCGGCGACCATAGTGACCATGGCGACCGAAAGAGTGACCACCCAGACAAATCCCCAGACGCGCACCAGCAAGCCTCGCGATGAATCCCTCACGCCTCTTCATCGAGCGCCCGGTTGCCACCTCGCTGCTCATGCTGGCCATTTTGTTGGCCGGCCTGCTGGCCTACAAGCTCCTGCCCCTGTCGGCCTTGCCCGAGGTGGACTACCCCACCATTGCCGTCACCACGCTCTACCCAGGCGCCAGTCCGGACGTGATCTCGACCTCGATCACCGCGCCGCTGGAGCGCCAGTTCGGCCAGATGCCGGGCCTGAACCAGATGACCTCCAGCAGCTCGGGCGGATCGTCGGTGATCACGCTGCGCTTCTCGCTGGGCTTGTCGCTGGACGTGGCTGAACAGGAGGTGCAGCAGGCCATCAACGCGGGCGGCAATCTGCTGCCCACGGACCTGCCCATGCCGCCGCTGTACAGCAAGGTCAATCCGGCCGATGCACCGGTGCTGACGATCGCGATCACCTCGCCCAGCATGTCCATCATCAAGGTGCACGACCTGGTGGAGAACCGTTTGGCGCCCAAGCTGTCTCAGGTCGACGGCGTGGGCCTGGTCAGCATCGCGGGAGGACGCCGGCCGGCCGTGCGCGTGCAGGCCGACCCCAAGATGCTGGCGGCGCTGGGCCTGTCGCTGGAGGACGTGCGCAACGCCGTCGCCGCGGCCAATGTGAACGAGGCCAAGGGCAGTTTCGACGGCAGCTCGCGGGCCTCCACCATCGACGCCAACGACCAGCTCAAGTCGGCGGCCGATTACAAGGACCTGATCCTGGCCTGGAAAAACGGCAACCCGCTGCGCCTGCGCGACGTGGCCGCTGTCATCGACGAAGCCGAGAACCTGCGCCTGGCGGCCTGGGTCGACGGCGGCTGCCGGACTGCTCAAAGCGGTCTCGGCGCCACGGCCGAATGCGCCGACAAGAGCCGGCGCCCTGGCATGGCCGGCGGCGTGATCCTGAACGTGCAGCGCCAGCCTGGCGCCAACGTGATCCAGACCGTCGACCGCGTCAAGGCCTTGCTGCCCAAGCTGCAGCAGTCGCTGCCTGGTTCCATCGACGTGCGGGTCATTGCCGACCGTACCACCACCATACGCGCCTCGGTGATCGACACCCAGTTCGAGCTCGTGCTGGCGGTAGCGCTCGTGGTGATGGTGATCTTCCTGTTCCTGCGCAGCGCCAGTGCCACCATCATCCCCAGCGTGGCCGTGCCCCTGTCGCTGGTCGGGACCTTCGGCGTCATGTATTTGACGGGCTTTTCCATCAACAACCTGACGCTGATGGCGCTGACCATCTCCACCGGCTTCGTGGTCGACGACGCCATCGTGATGATCGAGAACATTGCCCGTTTCGTGGAGGAGGGCGACACGCCCATGGAGGCCGCCCTCAAGGGCTCCAAGCAAATCGGCTTCACCATCATCTCGCTGACGGTCTCGCTGATCGCGGTGCTGATTCCGCTGCTCTTCATGGGCGATGTGGTGGGGCGCCTGTTCCACGAATTTGCCATCACGCTGGCCGTGTCAATCCTGATTTCGGCCTTTGTGTCGCTGACGCTCACACCCATGATGAGCGCGCGTCTGCTGACCCCCGAAAAGGAGCACGCGCATTCGCGCCTGGGCGCCTGGTTCGGGCGCAATTTCGAGGCCCTGATCGCCAGCTATGGGCATGCCCTGGACTGGGTATTGGATCGTCCCCGCACCACCTTGTTGGGTTTTGGCGCCACCGTGGTCCTGACCGGTGTGCTGTATGTGGTCGTGCCCAAGGGATTCTTTCCCTCGCAGGACACCGGCCTGATCCAGGTGATCACCGAGGCGACGCAATCGACCTCGTTCGAGGCCATGGCCGAACGGCAGCGCCAGATGGCCGACCTGATGCTCAAGGACCCCGATGTGGACCACATCGCCTCCTTCATCGGCGTGGACGGCACCAATCCGACGCTGAACACCGGGCGCATGCAGGTCACCTTGAAGCCCTTCGAGGAGCGTTCGTCCTCGGCGGACGAGATCATCAAACGGCTGGACCAGGCCAACAGCCAGGTGCCCGGCATCACCGCCTACATGCAGTCGGTGCAGGACCTGACGATTGAAGACCGCGTGTCCAAGACCCAGTACCAGTTCCTGCTCAGCTCGCCCAACCTGCAGGACCTGGACAACGCCACCAACCAACTGCTGGAGCGGCTCAAGGGAGTCCCCGAACTGGCTGACGTGGCCAGCGACCTGCAGAACTCGGGCCGCCAAGCCTATGTGGACATCGACCGCGAAGCGGCAGGGCGCCTGGGCGTCTCGGTCGCCGGCATCGACGCCATTCTGTACGACGCCTACGGCCAGCGCCTGATCTCGACCATCTACACCCAGGCCAGCCAGTACCGCGTGGTGCTCGAGGTCGGTCCGGAGTTCAAGCTCGGTCCGCAAGCGCTGGAGGGCTTGTACGTGCCGGGAACGCCGCTGACCAACCCCGACGGCACGACCTCGACGCCGCAGATCCCGCTGGCCTCGGTGGCGCATGTGGTCGAGCACGCCACGCCGCTGGTGCTGAACCACGTCGGGCAGTTCCCGTCGGCCACCGTCTCCTTCAACTTGTCCAACAATGTGTCGCTGGGCGCGGCGGTCGACGCCATCAAGAAGGCGGAGTCTGATATCGACATGCCCGCCAGCGTGGAGACCAGCTTCCAGGGGGCGGCCGAGGCCTTCCAGGCCTCGCTGACCGGCACGGTGTTCCTGATCCTGGCCGCGGTGGTGACCATGTACATCGTGCTGGGCGTGCTCTACGAGAGCTACATCCATCCGCTGACCATTCTGTCCACCTTGCCCTCGGCCGGCGTGGGCGCGCTGCTGGCCCTGCTGGCGGCGCACCAGGACCTGGGCATCGTGGCCATCATCGGCATCGTGCTGCTGATCGGCATCGTCAAGAAGAACGCGATCATGATGATCGACTTCGCGCTGGAGGCCGAGCGCGATCAGGGCCTGGCGCCGCGCGAGGCCATCCACCAGGCCTGCCTGCTGCGTTTCAGACCCATCCTGATGACGACCATGGCGGCCTTGCTGGGCGCCTTGCCCCTGATGCTGGGGACCGGCGTCGGGCATGAACTGCGCCACCCGCTGGGCGTGACCATGGTGGGCGGCTTGATCGTCAGCCAGATGCTGACGCTGTTCACCACCCCGGTGATCTACCTGGCCTTCGCGGCACAGGCCTCGCGCCTGAAGGCCTGGCAGGCCCGCCGCGCGGCCCTGGCCGCCGAGGACGCGGGGCAGCCATGAACATCTCCTCGCCGTTCATCGAACGGCCCATCGCCACCACGCTGATCACCATCGGTGTGGCCCTGGCCGGCGTGCTTGCTTTCGGCCTGCTGCCGATTGCGCCCTTGCCGCAAGTCGATTTCCCGGCCATCTCGGTCAACGCGTCCCTGCCTGGCGCCAGTCCGGAAACCATGGCCGCCACGGTGGCCACGCCGTTGGAACGCTCGCTGGGCGCGATCGCGGGAGTGAACGAGATCACCTCCTCGTCGACGCTGGGCAACACGCGCATCAACCTGCAGTTCGACCTGGGCCGCGACATCAACGGCGCGGCGCGAGACGTACAGGCCGCCATCAATGCGGCCCGCACGCTGTTGCCGACCATGCCCAGCAATCCGACCTACCGCAAGGTCAATCCGGCCGATTCGCCCATCATCATCCTGTCGCTCACGTCCGACACGCTGACGCCGGGGCAGATGTACGACGCGGCGTCGACCGTGCTGGCCCAGCGGCTCTCGCAGGTGAAGGGCATAGGGCAGGTCAACATCGGCGGCGCCGCCTTGCCGGCCGTGCGCGTCGAATTGAACCCCGACAAGCTCGCCGCCAACGGCATTGCGCTCGACACTGTCCGCACCGCGCTGACCGCGGCCAATGCCAACCGGCCCAAGGGCGCCGTGGAGCGCGACGGCAAATACTGGGAGCTTGGGGCCAACGACCAGGGCAACCGCGCCGCGGACTACGCGCCGGTGATCCTGAATTACGTGCGCGGTGCGGCGGTGCGCATCCGTGACGTCGGCACCGTGGTCGATTCGGTGCAGGACGTGCGCAACTACGGCGCCTCCAACGGCAAGCCGGCGGTGCTGCTGTTCCTGATGAAGGAGCCTGGCGCCAACGTCATTGGCACCGTGGAGCGCGTGAAGGCGCTGCTGCCGCGGCTGCGGGCCTCGATTTCGCCGGCCATCGACCTGAAGGTCGTGACCGACCGCACGCCGACCATTCGCGCCTCGCTGCGCGAGGTGGAGCGATCGATGGCCATTGCCGTCGGCCTGGTGGTGCTGGTGGTGCTGCTGTTTCTGCGCAACGTGCGCGCTACCCTGATCCCCGCCGTGGCGGTGCCGGTGTCGCTGGCCGGCACCTGCGGCGTGATGTATTTGTGCGGCTACAGCATGGACAACCTCTCGGCCATGGCCCTGACGGTCGCCACGGGCTTCGTGGTGGACGACGCCATCGTGGTGCTGGAGAACATCACGCGGCACGTCGAACATGGCCTGTCGCCCAAGGCGGCCGCGCTCAAGGGTGCGCGCGAGATCGGCTTCACGGTGGTGTCGATCAGCCTGTCGCTGATCGCGGTGTTCATTCCCATTCTCGCCATGGGCGGCATCATCGGCCGGCTGTTCCGCGAATTCGCGGTGGTGCTGTCGGCGTCCATCATGGTGTCCATGGTGGTGTCGCTGACCACCACGCCGATGATGGCCTCCACCTTGCTCAAAGGACAGCCCGGCAGGGCGGATTCGCGTCGCGCGCAAGGCCGTCTGGCCCGCATGGCGGCGGGCGCCAACAAGGCGATCCTGCGTGGCTACCACCACTCGCTGATCTGGGTGCTGAGGCACCAGCCGGTCGCGCTGGCGTCGCTCGCGGCCGTCATTGCGCTGAACGTCTACCTTTATGGCGTCATTCCCAAGACCTTCTTCCCCCAGCAGGACACGGGCATCGTGATCGGCTCGGTGCAGGCCGACCAAGCCACCTCGTTCCAGCTGATGAAGGCCCACATGGACAGCATGATGGCCATCATCAAGGCCGACGACGCGGTGATGGACATCAACGGATTCACGGGCGGCGGCCAGCGCAATTCCGCGTTCCTGTATTTCACGCTCAAGCCCCTGAAGGACCGCAAGGTCTCGGCTGACGCCGTGGTGGCGCGCCTGCGCATCAAGCTGGCCCGCGAGCCCGGCGCCAGCATCTTCATGGTGCCGGTGCAGGACATCCGCATGGGCGGACGGCAAAGCAATGCGCAATACCAGTTCACCCTGCAGGCCGACGAGCTCGAAGACCTTCGCACCTGGGAGCCCAAGGTGCGCGCGGCGCTGACCAAGCTGCCGCAGCTGGCCGACGTCAATACCGACCAGCAGGACAGGGGCCTGCAAACCTCGCTGGTGATCGACCGCGACGCCGTCACGCGCCTGGGCCTGTCCATGACCACCATCGACAACACCCTGAACGATGCCTACGGCCAGCGCCAGGTGGGCGTCATCTACAACCCCTTGAACCAGTACCGCGTGGTGATGGAGCTGGCGCCGCAGTACCTTCAGAGCCCCGAGTCCCTGAAGCAGCTGTACGTGACCAACCGGGCCGGCAAGCAGGTCCCGCTCAACAGCTTCGCGCGCATGGAAACCACGCAGACGCCGCTGGCCGTGAACCACCAAAGCGGAGCGCCGGCCTCGACCCTGAGCTTCAACCTGCCGCTCAATGCGTCCCTGTCGACCGCTACCGACGCGATCACGGCGGCCATGACCCGCATCGGCGTGCCGGTGTCGGTGCGGGGCAGCTTCCAGGGCACGGCCAGCGCGTTTCAATCGTCGCTGTCGTCGCAGCCCTGGCTGATCCTGGCCGCCGTCGTGACCATCTACCTGGTGCTGGGCATGCTGTACGAAAGCCTGATCCACCCGGTGACGATCCTGTCGACACTGCCTTCCGCGGGCGTGGGCGCCTTGCTCGCGCTGATGCTGTTCAACACCGAGTTCTCCATCATTGCCCTGATCGGCGTGATCCTGCTGATCGGCATCGTCAAGAAAAACGCGATCATGATGATCGACTTCGCCATCGCGCGCCAACGCGGCGGCCACGTGAACGCCGGGGCTGCCATTTACCGGGCCGCCTGCCTGCGCGTGCGTCCCATCCTGATGACGACGGTGGCCGCCATTTTTGGCGCCGTGCCGCTGGCACTGGGCACCGGCGACGGGGCCGAGCTGCGCCAGCCGCTCGGCATCGCCATCGTCGGCGGCCTGATCCTGAGCCAGATCCTGACGCTCTACACCACGCCGGTGGTGTTCGTGATGATGGATAAATTGCGTTGGCGCCAGCGCCGCGAGGCCGGTCTCGACCGCGCCGCGCAACTGGCCACCGCATGAGTTCTTCCAAGGTTTCTGACATGAATTTCTCACGCTCGCCTGTTCACTCGCTCACCACGCTGTCGCTGGCCCTGCTGCTGGGCGCCTGCGCGGTGACCAAGGTCGATCCGCCCAAGCCCTTGGCCGCGCCCCTCGCATTCAAGGAAACCGGGGAATGGGAGCACTCGGAAGGTTTCAAGCCGGGACTGGACCCTGCGCAGGTGCCGGATGACTGGTGGACCGTCTTCAACGATCCGGTGTTGAACGACCTGCAAAAGCGCCTGGTGATCGGCAATGAGAACCTCAAGCAGGCCATGGCCCAGGTGGCGTCGGCCCGCGCCGTGGTCGATGCCAGCACCATGGCCCTGTTTCCCACGCTGACGCTGGGCGCCAGCGGCACCCGGGCTGCGACTGCGCCCAGCAACACGGCGCCCACGGCCGCCAATCCGTCCAACACGGCGACCCTGTCGGCGACCGCGGGCTGGGAAGTCGACGTCTGGGGCCGGCTGCAGCAGGCCTTGTCGGGCGCTCAACTGACCCTGCAGGCCAACGTCAACGACCTGGCCGCCGTGCGGCTCAGCGCCCAGGCCACGCTGACACAGAGTTATTTTTCCCTGCGCGCCACGGAAGGGCAGGTGAACCTGTACAAGCGAACGGTCGAGGCCTATCAGCGTTCACTTCGCTTGACGCAAGACCGCTTCCAGGATGGCGTGGCCGCGCGCACCGATGTGCTGCAGGCGCAGACGCAGCTGGAAACGGCCCAGGCGCAACTGCACGACTACCTGGCCCAGCGCGCGCAGCTGGAACATTCGATCGCGGTCATGCTTGGCCTGGCACCGTCGGAACTGACGGTGGCCGAATCCGGCCCCTTGCCACCCGTTCCTGAGGTCCCCGTGCAATTGCCGTCGCGCCTGCTGGAGCGCCGTCCGGACATTGCCGCCGCACGCAGCCAGGTGCAAGCGGCCTACTACCAGATCGGCGTGGCCGACGCCGCTTTCTTCCCCAGCATCAACCTGGCGGCAACGGCGGGCTACAGCGCCAAGACGCTGACCAACCTGACCAGCGCCCCCAACCTGTTCTGGTCCCTGGGCCCGAGCATGGCCTTGCAGATCCTGGATAGCGGGCAGTTGCGCCTGGCCAGTGCGCAGGCGCGCGCCACGGCCGATCAGCTGACCTCGGTCTACCGCCAGACCGTGTTGACGGCGTTCCAGGAAGTGGAAGACAACCTGGCGCTGGCGACGCAGCTCGAGGCTGAAGTCAGGTACCAGCAACAGGCGCTGCAGGCCGCGCAGCAAAACCTCGAGCTCACGCTGGAGCAGTACCGTTACGGCACCGTCAGCTATCTCAATGTGATCACCGCGCAGACCACCGCGCTGAGCACCGAAAGCACGCTGCTGACGCTCAAGAACCGCCAGCTTGCGGCCGTGAACCTGCTGCTCAAGAACATCGCCGGACGCTGGGAAAGGGCCTGATGGCAACTCGCGGACGCAACCCGGACCTGTCGGACCTGCGGCGCTATGCGGTCGCTCGCAGCTTGTTCAAGCCCACGACGCTGCCTGCCGCGATTTCGCGCCTGGGCTTTGTGCAGGCGGATCCGATTCGGGCTCCGGCACGTGCGCAAGACCTGACCCTGCGCTTGCGCGTCAAGGACTATCGAACCGGCGATCTGGAACGCCGCTACGCACGTTTACCCATCGAGGAAGATTACTTCGTCAACTACGGTTTCCTGCCGCGGGAAACGCTGCAATGGCTGCACCCGCGCGTGCCGCGCAAGCCTTGGGATGCCGCCACGCAAGCGCTGGCCGAACGCGTGCACGCGTTCGTGCGCGCGCAGGGCAGGGTGCATCCGCGCGAGGTCCAGGCCGCCTTGGCATTGGGCCAGACCCGCAATGCCTGGGGCGGCAGCAGCAACACCACCACCCATCTGCTCGACGGCATGCACTACCGCGGCATGCTGCGCGTGCAGCGCCGCGAGCAGGGGCTGCGCGTCTATGAAAGCGTTCAACACGCCGCTCGCGAGCACAGCACCATGGCGTGCGCGCAAGCCTTGCTGGACCTGGTGGTCGCCAAATACGCGCCGCTGCCCGCGCGCAGCCTGACTCAGCTGTGCGCATTCCTGCGTCTGGGCGCTCCGCACTTGACTCGGGAGATCCAGCGCGTCAAGCAGTCTGCGGCGCAGCGCTATGCCAATGCCGAAGTCGATGGACAGCGCTGGTACTGGCCCGCCGATGAAAACCCGCGCAGCACCCGCTGGCGATTGGACGACGAAGTGCGCCTGCTGGCCCCCTTTGACCCGGTGGTCTGGGACCGATTCCGCTTCGAGCAGTTCTGGGGCTGGGCCTACCGTTTCGAGGCCTACACGCCAGCGGCCAAGCGCAAGCTGGGCTACTACGCCCTGCCCATGCTGTGGCAGGGCAGGGTGCTGGGCTGGGGCAACCTGAGCGTGAAGGACGGTCGACTGCAGGCCCATTTCGGCTACGTGGATCGGGAGCCTCCCGGCGATCCGAATTTCAAGGCCGCGCTGGCGGCCGAACTCCATCGCATGGCCGAGTTCCTGGTGCTCGCGCCCGCCTAAGACTGCGCTTGCGACAGCGCGAACTGCCTGAGCCAATCGGCCAGGTCCTGCGCCTCGTCCAATGCGATGGCGTTGTACAGCGATGCACGCCAGCCGCCGAGCGAGCGATGGCCCTCGAGGCCGTGGATGCCTGCTTGACGAGCAGCGGCGGCGAAGTCCGCGTCGCTGACGCCATGCCTCAAGCTGAACACCACGTTCATCCTTGACCGGCTTGCCGCCTCGGCATGCGGCAGATAGATGTCGGGATGAGCGTCCAGCGCCGCGTAGACCTGTTCCGACTTGAGCCGGTTCAATGCCGCCATAGCCTGGAGACCGCCGATGTCGTCGCGCAACCAACGGGTCACCAGCATCAGCACATAGATCGCGAAGACGGGTGGCGTGTTGTAGTTGGAGTGGTACTGGACATGCGTGCGGTAGTCCAGCACGGTGGGCAGGCCCGTCGCAGCCTGCGCCGCAAAGTCGTCGCGCATGATCACCAGCGTGACGCCGGACGGGCCCAGGTTCTTCTGCGCGTGGGCATAGATCATGGCGTAGCAGCTCACGTCCAGGGGGCCGCCCAGCAGGTTGGACGACATGTCGCAAACCAGCGGCACATCGACGCGCCCGGGGATGTGAGCGAACTCCAGTCCTTCGACGGTTTCATTGGACACGTAATGCAGATAGGCCGCGCCCGGCGTAAAGGGCGGCTCGGCGGGCTCGGGCAGGCGCTTGAAGCCGTTCGCCCGTCCGTCCCAGACCACGTGGGTGCGGCCTTCCAGTTGCGCCTCGATCGGCGCCTTGGCGCTCCAATACCCCGTCACGAGGTAATCAGCGCCCACCGCGTGGCCGCGCAAGAAATTCATGGGCAGCATGGAGAACTGCAGGCTGCTGCCGCCTTGCAGGAACAGGACCCGGTAGTTGTCGGGAATGTTCAGCAGGCTGCGCAGGTTCTGCTCCGCCTCGTCGAGCACGCTTCGAAACCAGTCGGAGCGATGGCTCATGCCCAACACGGAAATTCCGGTCTCCGGCAAGGCCGCGATGGCCTCGCGTGTTTGTTGCAGCACGGAGGCGGGCAGGGCGCCCGGTCCACCCGAGAAATTCATCCGATTGTTCATTCAGGCTGGGCTGTGTCGTTGCAATGCGCGCTCGAACGCGCTCACGATATTCTTGACGTACGGGTTCTTGTGCTGGAGCGGGCCGTCCTGGCGTTCCAGGTGTATCAGCATGGTGGCATTGGCCTCGAACACCAGCACGCGCCCGTCTTCCAGCACGGTGAAATCGATGCCGGCGTAATCGAGCGCCAGTTGCCGCCCGATGGCTGACACCGCGGCCATGGCGCGTTCGCCGAGGCTGGCCCGTGGATGCTGCAGGAAGCGGGACTCCTCGGCGATCTTCCAGGGATGGCCCAGCATGTCGGCAGAGAAATAGTGCACCATCCAATGCGACGAGATGGCCAGATGGTAGGGGTAGGGCTCTCCATCGATGAAGATCATGCGGTATTTGCGGTAATACCCGTCTGGCGAGCGGAATTCGTGGAAGGCGGTGATGTAGCTGCCGCTCAGTCCGCGCACCTCCGTCCACAAGCTGGCCAGATCCTCGCAACGAAGCATGTCCTTGCCGCCATGGGTCGCCCAGGGGCGCAGCAACACAGGGAAGACTATGCCCGCTTGCGTCAATTGGTCTTGCAGGGCCTCGATGCTGCCCGGAGGCGTATTCAAGCGGATGCACGGCGGCATGACGACGTCCGGCACTTGGTTCAGCCTTTGGGGCATCTGCTGCCGCTGCGTATGCGCGACCGAAGCAGGGCGGTTCAGCAGGGGCTTGGCACAGGCGGCCTCGAACCGCAGCAGGCGCTGCTGCAGGGCCGGACTGATGTCCGGTTCCCCGATGACGTTGAACACCAGGTCGAATTCAGGCAAGCCCTGGTCTTCACGCTCGTCGGCGAAGTCCAGCACATACTTGATTCGCGTGTTGGTGCCGGTGGCCAGCAAGGTGTCCAAGGGCACGTTGCCGCTGCCGGCACCTTCGCAGAGCAGGAGCAGGCGCCGCAAGGGCCGCTCGGGCTGTTCGATAAAAATCCGTTGGATCCGATAGGCCTGGTGCTTGCAATGCCGGGCTTGATCAGGACGATCGGCCTGGGCGTGGATGGCGGCCAGATTCAGGTAGGCAATTGCGGCAATGTCCGGCGCCGGTTCCATACTCAACACCAGGTCGTACCAGCGTTGCGCCAGTGCGTGCTGATTCAACATGAAATAACCGGTGGCCACATTGCACACGGGCAATGCCGAATAGTCCGGATCCTTGCCATGCCAGGCGGCGAGCGATTGCGCGGCAATCATGTGCGCCAACGCCGCGAACTCGTCGCCCGACTTGCGCATGTCCTCCGCCGCTTGCAAATGCGCCTGCACATCTGTCGACCATGGGGACGATATCGGAGAGGAAGAAGTCTCGTCGGTACTGCTGCGCATGGCCCAAGATGGTCAAGGTCGGAAATGGCGCCATGGTAACGGGTCAGGGTGGGGTCAGGGCGCATGAAACGCCGCCAGCGCTCAGAGCTTTGCGAGCGCATTCACCAATTCAGGCAACTCCGGAACGTGCTTGAAGCGAAGTACCTTGATGCCGGCGCTGTCGAGCAAGGCATCGCGCTCGGCATCCGCAAACTCCCGGCCCTTGTGGCTGGCATCGTCGAGCTCCATCACGCAGATGACTTGGAATCCCTTGGAACACAACACGAAATCGGCCACCTTCTGATTGAAGACGTTGCGGGTGGCCCGGTTACGGGCTTTCAAGATGGCGGAAAACGCAACCTGGGCCAGCACGAAATGCTCAGGAAAGGCGTCCTGCAATCTGAAGAACATGGCTTGCTCGCGTGGCGTCAAAGGCGTTTTCGGCAACACGAGCGGGGTAGCAGCTTTTGCGATGGGCCTGAGTTTGATTTGAACGAGGGCGCCGATGACCACAGCAATCAACACCGCAAATACGCCTGCGAACGCGAGAAATTTCATGTGGGAGCTGATCCATGCCTTGAAGGAACGGGGCGTGCCCGGGACATCGGGCAACGAAGGCCTATTTTTTCCCGTTGACAGGAAGGATCAAGGGCAGCGTGCCGCTGGTGTTCCGCTGGTGTTCGTATGGCGGCCCTGTTTGGGGCCGAACTCAGGCCATGGCAAGTTCTGCGCGATTACGGCCCGATGATTTGGCGCGATAGAGCGCGGCGTCCGCACGAGCAATCAGAGAACTCACATCATCCTGTTGTGATGTGTTTTGAATTGCGCACCCGATGCTGCATGTCACGTCGAGGAGGTGCGTTTCAAACTGGATGGGAGTGCTCGATATCGCGCTGCGAATGCGTTCACTTGTTTGCGCGACGTCATGCGCTTCGATGCCAGGCAAGACCACCAGGAACTCTTCGCCACCGTATCGGCCGACGGCGTCGGACGGGCGCGTGGCCCCGCGCAGCCGTTCCGCGAAGATTCGCAATACCTGATCTCCCGCGGGATGCCCGTAGGTATCATTGATCTTCTTGAAATGATCGATGTCGATCATCAGGAGCGCCAAGTTGGCCTCGCCGACGACCTGCGCATGCTCCGTTTCCGCAACTTCCAGAATCGCGCCTCGATTCCAAACATGGGTCAAGACGTCGATGCGGGCCTTCATTTCGAGCTCTTCGTTGGCCATCGCAAGCGAAACCTGGGTCTCGGACAGGGCCGCGATCTGTATTTCCCGCTCGGCCAAGGCCGCCAAGTCCTTCAGCGCCTCCAGGTGTTCTTCCGTGAAGTCGCGTGGCTTGCTATCGCCAATGCACAGGACGCCAATGCGCTGATCCTCGAAGTGCAGCGGCACGCCGGCGTAGGACACCCAGCTGTCGACAAGCACACTGTCAAACACGCGCGGGTCGCTGCGCGCATCATGAATGAGGCAAACATCGTCATCCAGGACGGTGTGATGGCAGTAGGAATCCTTACGCAACCCTTCGATGCCATCGAAGCCCTGAACGCTCTTCAGCCATGCGATTTTCTCGCCGACGATGTCCAGGCAGGCCATGGGTACGTCGCACATCCGGCTCGCGAGCCGAGTGATCCGGTCGAACCGTTCTTCTGCAGGCGTCCCTATCAGGCGGGCTCGTTGCACGGCCGCAAGGCGACGCAATTCATCTGGAGAAGGTGCAGCTGCTGGCATGTCAAACGTCGGATACAGTGTGCTTTTCCTATAGTGTAGGTAGAAGATCACACTTAAGGGGGATTGACAAGAACAAGTTCAACAAGATTTTGATTCGCCTTGATTTAACTGTTAGTTAACATAATA
>Ga0213872_10001253_pt1 | contig 17099 bp, 17 predicted proteins | sample VelepicomBERX_R2_FD_160071 | JGI IMG/M metagenome (GOLD analysis project Ga0213872, IMG submission 160071) | Rhizosphere microbial communities from Vellozia epidendroides in rupestrian grasslands, the National Park of Serra do Cipo, Brazil - RX_R2 | ecosystem: Host-associated > Plants > Roots >...
TTGCTGGGCTTTGTCGGGGTAGCCTTGCTGCTGCACCCAACTATTGGTCATGACCAGTGGTTTGCGGGCCTGATTGGGCTTGCCTCTGGTTTTGGCGCGGGGATCGCCTACCTGAACGTGCGCATGTTGGGGGATGCGGGGGAGCCGGATTGGCGGACGGTATTCTATTTCAGCCTGGTCGCTGCCATATCGAGCGGCATCTGGATGCTGTTTGGCCGTTTCAGCCCGCTCAACGCGCGCAACCTACCTTACTTGCTGGCGATGGGTGCCTGCGCGACGGGCGCTCAGTTATCCATGACGCGGGCCTATCGCGTGGGCAAGTCGATGGTCGTGGCGCCATTCGCCTACACGACGGTCGTGTGTTCGAGCTTGTTTGGCGAGCTGATCTGGGGCGACCAACTGGGTGTTGGCAGTTGGGTCGCCATGGGGCTGATCATGTTGAGCGGTATCTGGACGCTCAATGCGAGCAGGCACTGAGCTGTTGCTTGCGGGGCTTGCGTGACAGCGATTGGAACAGCAACACTGGCCAATCCCATTTGCTTAGCACTGGTCGATGCTTGAAGGGATCATAGCCCGACTGTTTGAGCCGATTGAGGATGGCATCGCCTCCCAGAACGGTCAGACGAATCTCGATACCGAGTCGTCCGGGTAATGCGATACCCAGTGGCGAGCCCGCGCGCAGCATGCGCCAGGTGCGATCGACCTGAAAAGCCAGCAGGGCGCGCCATTTTTCATCCACCGTACCTGCGGCAATCTGCTGTTCGGTCACCCCAAATCGTGTCATTTCATCTTGTGGCAGATAGACGCGGTCTTTCTGCCAATCGATCGCAATGTCTTGCCAGAAATTGATGAGTTGCAGCGCCGTGCAGATGCCATCCGACCAAGCCAGATTCTTGGCGGAATCGTGCCCGGCAAGGTGCAGCACGATGCGGCCGATCGGGTTGGCCGAGCGTCGGCAGTATTGAACGACTTCGCCGAAATCGGCATAGCGGGTTTTTACGACATCCTGGCTGAATGCATCGAGCAGGTCTTGAAACAGGCTGATCGGGATGCCAAAGGGCTGGATGACTTCTTTGTGGAGGTCATGGAAGAGGCCCTGAACTGGGATCTCGCCACGCTCAAGTGCCTGCAACGCGTCGCGGTACGCCTGCAGCAGTGCGAGGCGGGCATCGGGCTTCAGATCGCCTTCATCGGCGAAGTCGTCTGCACTGCGGGCAAAGCGATAGACGATGGCGATGGGGCGGCGCATCTTGCGTGGCAGCAAGATCGATGCAACCGGGAAGTTCTCGTAGTGATCGACGGCATAGGTGTTTGTCGGCATGGCGCGCGCATTATACCGGGGCTATTCTGAGCCTAGGCAGATTCGAAAGCTCAATCCGTGGATGTCATCAAGTCGTTTATCTCCTTACTGGTTCTGATCAACCCAATCGGCGCCTTGCCGGTGTTCATCAGCCTGACTGCAAATCAGAGCGTGGCCGAGAAGCGGCGCACCATTCGCATCGCATCCATCGCTGTGGCCTCGCTTTTGGTAGGCACGGCACTCGTTGGCGATGCGGTGCTCAACTTCTTTGGCATCGAGATCGCATCGTTCCAGGTTGCAGGCGGGATTTTGATCCTGCTGGTGGGTCTCTCCATGGTCAATGCGCAGCCACCCACATCGCGCCAAACGCGTGAGGAGCAGGAAGAGGCTGAGCACAAGGCCAATGTGGCGGTGGTGCCGTTGGCGATCCCCTTGCTGGCGGGGCCGGGCGCTATGTCCACCGTCATCATCTATGCCGACCGGGTCGCGCACTGGTATCAGCTTGGCTGGTTGGTTGGGGCCGGCGTATTGCTCGGTGTGCTGACCTGGTTGACCTTGAATCTTGCTGTGCCGATTTCGCGCGTACTGGGCAAGACCGGTATCAATATCGCAACGCGCTTGATGGGGCTCTTGCTGATGGCGATCTCGGTGGAGTTCATGGTCGATGGTTTAACCAAGCTGCTACCCATCTTGAAGGGCGCGGCCTGATCTGTCTGCATGGGCGGGCGTCAAGATGTATTTCGTCACTGGCGTGAAGTTGGCGCTTGCCGGTATCCTCACGCCATCTTTCAAACAGACCTAGATCCTATCGTGCGTAAGAAGCAAGCCGGAGCCTGGCGATGACCCGAGACAAGCGGAGCGCGCGCCGCATTCCCGTCGATTGTCCGGCTCGGATTCGCGCCGATGGTATCGGCCCTGCGTTCTACGGCCAGTGCAAGGATCTGTCGGTTGGCGGCATGACGCTGCATAGCAGCTTTGTGCCCCGGCCTGATGAGGTGGTCGAAGTGACCTTAGTGCCACCGCGCTCAGGCGGCACGACACCGGCGCCGATGGTCGTGAAGGCCAAGGTGCGCCGGTGTCATGAAGTAGAGCGGGAGAAGGTCTACGAAATCGGGCTGGAGATCCTGGAGGTCGTCAGCTAACCCAGTGTGTCAGGCGCTTGACCCTGTTCCAGTGTCGAATACTTCCAACCGTGCATACAGCTGTTTCGAGGTTTCGCCCAATTGATGGGCTGTCGCGCCCATCCCTTCGGCTTCCACCTGGTTCGCGTGCATGACTTGGTTGAGTGCCACGAGTGCAGCACGAATGGCTTCAACCGACTCGCGTGCCGCATCGGCGTCGCTCGCGGTTTCGACGACGACGCCGGACGTCTGCGTCATGAGTTCGCTGGTGGTCGAAATCGCGGTGCCGACCGTGGCGGAAGACGCAACCATGCCACTGATCTGCTTAGCCTGCTGCCCAACCTGTTTACTGGTGGCCTCAATGGTCGCGAGAATCCGGGCAACGAGGGTATTGGTCTTGCCCAGCGTTTCCTGGGTCTGGCTTGCCAGCTTGCGGACTTCATCCGCCACTACGGCAAACCCGCGGCCCTGCTCGCCGGCGCGAGCAGCCTCAATGGCGGCATTCAGGGCAAGCAGGTTGGTTTGCTCTGAGATATCTGAAATCGTCTTGAGGATGCTGGTGATCTCACGCACATTGGCCGAGAGATTCTCGAATGCAGCCGTGAATTCCTGATTGGCGCGGGCGCCTGCGTCGATCTGGCTGCTCATGCCTTCGATTTGCGCGCGCGCCTCGGTCAGTTGTTCTTCGACTCGGCCAATCTCATTGCGCAGGCGGTTGGCGCGGTCGGCGGAGTTGGTGGTGACAACCGCGATCTCGTCAGCGCGGCGCGTCAGCTCATCAAGCCCCTCTGCTGCCCGTACAGTGTCTTCTGAGATTGTGGTGGTCTTGGCCGCGAATTCGGATGAGATCGCTGCGTTGCCGCCTGCAGCATCCTTCGCTTCGCTCAATGCCGCGCGAAAGCTCTCGATCAGGTCGTTGAGGTTGCGTGCGATATCGCCAAGCTCATCGCGATGGCTGGTGTCGACGGTCAGCGTCAGGTTCTTGTCGGCTGCGATGATATGGATCGTCTTACCCAGCTCGCCTACGCGCCGCACAATGATGGAGACAAAGAAGTACGAGATTGCCATGCCAAGCAGAAAGCCGATGGCGCCAAGCCCGACGGATTTCAGCAAAGTGAGCCGGAGCTCGGTAGAGAGCGTGTCGATGTTGATATCGGCCCCGATCACATACTGCAGGCCTTGGCTGGTTTTGATCGGGATGAATACGGAGCGGAAACGGCCCCATTTGTCAGTGTGCTCACCAAACATGGCCTTGGTGCCGCCTAGTGCCTTTACCGCGGCGGGCTGGAGCTGTGCGGGCACACTGTAGTGCGGCGAGTAATGCTTTTCCTTTTTATCAGCCTCGTCGAACGCGTCTGCGAGATAATGAATTTTGCCGTCGTTCTGGGCGAGCACGTAGAGGTGCGCGAGGCCCGCCTTGCTTGCATAGTCCTTCAGCTTGATGCCGTTGGTGGTGTACTCGGTATCGGACACCGTACCTTCACCGTTCGCCCGCTGGAAATACGACTCGCTCTGCAGGTAAGGCATGGCGCTGGCGGCGCCGACCAACTGGCCGTCGATACCGGCCAAGGCAGAGCCGGATTTCAGATAGTAGGCGTACCCGGTGTAGAGCAAACCGGTGATGAGGTTGGCAACGAAGAACATGGCAAGCAGCTTGCCTTTGAGAGACCAGTCCCGGATATTAGTCATCACGACGTTCCATTGATCGAATCAGGATTGCGGGGGTCAAAAACAGACCTAGTTTGCCGGACAATATATTCGGGCGGAACCTCGCCCACAAGCTCACTATAGGTGATGCTGTCAGCTGAAGTATACTTCGCGTTTTCCGCCACCAGCCTGGATCATGGACGATTTCAGCCCTGCATTTCGATTGACGGATTCCCCTACGGCAGTAGGGTTTTACTTTGTCTTTGTTGGAGGTCGTTTGCTGGTGCCGGAAGACGAGAATCAGACGCTGACCGCCCAAACGGCACCAGCTTGGGTTGGGGAGGCCGCGACCCGGCATTACCTGGGCCGGCTGGCCGGGCTGGACTGCTGGGCGTTGACCTTTGGCAGCATTCCCACCGGCTGGCGGGCGATACCGTTACGAGCTGCCATGCTGACCATGTCGGCTGACGTCATGCCGATCGCGGCGCGCGCGGCGCAGGTCATCGAGTGGGACAGGGCGCATCGTTTCTGTGGCGTATGCGGCACACCCACCGTACCTAAACCTGAAGAACGCGGTCGCGAATGCCCCGCTTGCAAGCATGTCGCATACCCGCGAATCAGCCCGGCCATGATGGCGCTCATCTGGCGCGAAGGGGAAGTATTGCTGGCGCGCTCTCCAGGCTTTACGCCAGGCATCTACAGCGCCTTGGCGGGCTTTGTGGAGCCGGGCGAATCGCTGGAGCAGTGCGTGGTGCGTGAAATCCGTGAAGAAGTGGGGGTCGAAGTGACGGACCTTCAGTATTACGGTAGCCAGAGCTGGCCTTTCCCGCACAGTTTGATGCTGGCATTTACCGCACGTTGGGTGAGCGGCGATATCGTGCCGCAAGCGGGCGAAATTGAAGAGGCAGGGTGGTTTCGCCTCGATCAATTGCCCGGCATCCCGCCCCGCTTCAGCATCGCAGGGCATTTGATCCGCGATAGCGTCGAAAAAATGCAATCAAAGATGCGCTAAGCTGCCGCGCCTCGACCGACTCGCCGTCGTTCGCCACGTCGGATATCTGCGTGCAATCTTTCTTGCAGACCGGGAATAGCCTCCTAGATTGATAAGGTTGGCTCTCGTGTCTGATGTCAAAACAAACAATACGACCCGTTCAGATGAATTGGGGGGAATCATGTCGACGCGCATTTTACCTATTGGCGCACAAGCGGCCGTTGCCTTGCTCAGCAGTGCATGGTTGCTCTGGTCTGGCAATACTGTCGTGGGTGCGGTGTTGATCCTTGCTACGTTGCTCGCTGCCGCGTACGCATGGTGGCATGGGCTGCAGCAGGGAGGGGCTGCTTCGATGGGACGCTTGTTGGCCCAGCAAGATCCGAATGACTTGACCCTGACCCTGCCGGAAGCGCCCGGTGCGTTCCAGACGATAGCCAGCAGCATCAACCAATCGCGGCGACGCCTGGCGGCGACCTTGCATCGGGTACGTCGCAATAATATCCAGCTCTCCATCGAAGCTGCCCGGATCGGCAAGGAAATGCGCGATGGTGTGGTCAGTGCGCAGTCGCAAGCTTCGCTGGCTGACGTGATCTTTGGCCTGACGGCGCGTAGCGCGGGCGAGGTTCAACAGATCGATGCGAGCTCCCTGTTGATCGTCGAGCGCGCCAGCATGCTCGCCGAACAGGCGCAAACCACGGCCGCCGAAATGCGCCAGGCGAATGATGATGCGCAAGCCGCCGCAGCGGCGATGGATGGTTTCGAGCGCACTATTGGCGAGCTCTTGGGCGAAACCGAGGCCATCATTGGCAGCGTGGACGAGATTCGCGGCATTGCCGACCAGACCAATTTGCTGGCCCTGAATGCCGCTATCGAAGCCGCGCGTGCAGGCGAGACGGGGAGGGGGTTTGCTGTGGTCGCGGATGAAGTGCGCAAGCTTGCCGAGCGGACGCGCCAGCTGGCCGATACGGTGACCGGAAAGGCGCAGGCGATCCACGTGCAATCGCGTGAGACATCGGTTGCGGCCGGCGATGCTGCAAAGCAGATCAGCGATGCGGGCGAGGTACTGGGCCGCGCCACGACGCAGCTCGATGCTTTTACGGAAGGGGCGAGCAGCGTCAATCAGGAAGTGAACGCCATCAGCACGGCGATCTCGGGCTTGTCGGCTAACAACCAGGCCATCCACGAACATGTAGGCACGCTGCAGGCGCACGCGCGTGATATTGCAAATCGCTTGGATCGCAGCGACAAGGTCAGCAAACAGCTGATTGCGGCAGCGGAAAAGGTGATGGCGGAGCTGGGCGAGCTGCGCCTGGGTGATTCGACCATCGACCGTACCCTAGATCGCCTACGTAAGGCTAAGGCCGAGTGCGAAGCGATGTGTGCGGAATTGACTGCACAAGGTCATGATTTGTTTGACCGCCGGTTTACACAGATTGCCAATACCGAGCCCGCCCAGTACCGCACCAGCTACGACGAAGCATTCGCCAAGCGCTTTCAGCCGTATTACGACCGCTTGGCAAGCGAGGTACCAGGGTGCGATCTGGCGGTGATCTGTGTGGGCGACGAGGCCTACCCGCCGACCCATGTCAGCAAGTACTGCCAAGCGCAACGGCCCGGCGATGTGGCGTGGAATACAGCACATGCCCGCGACAAGCGCTTCCATAAGGCCAACCCCATGCTGCACCGTACCTCGACCGAGACAGGGCCATTCCTGTTCCAGGCTTATGTTCGCGATATCGGTGATATCTTCGGCTTGGTATCTGTGCCCATCTATGTGAAGGGTCGGCACTGGGGCGGTTTGATGTTCGGTATCGAGCAGGCTGCACTGACCAAGGATTGAAAAACGATCGCCCCTGATGGTCAAGCTGCCGTTGTGCCCGGTGTGCGGCCGAGGGTGACGGCCGCGATCGGGCGCACTGTGTACTGCATGCCTTTCAACTGTGTTTCGAGCCAGAGATACGCGATGGCGGCCTGGGTGCTTTGGCCGCGTATCGTGAATTCGATATGCATGCCGCTTTGGCGCTCGTTGCCGTAGCTTGGCAAGCACGAGAACAGGATGCCGGGGTGATCTTTGACGAGGGTTTCCATGACCGGAATCAGATCCCCTTCCTTCGCTTCAGGCACGATGCAGCCGATCTGAACCCATTCCGAGAATAGATGCGAATAGTAGCTGTCGAGCACCCAATCCACCATGGGCCATGCCATATCGGGAAAGCCAGGGACAAAATGATGATGGCCCAATGAGAACCCCGCGATTTGGTTCACCGGGTTGGGGATCAGCGTCGCGCCTGCAGGGAATTCGGCCATTTTGACGCGATTTGGGTAGGCTGCGTCGCCAAACTTGCCGACGATGATGGCGGTCGCTTCAGGGTGGGCAATCAAAGGCACATCGGCCGCCGCTGCGGCCGATTGCCGGGTATGGTCGTCTGGTGTGGCACCAATGCCGCCGCAGCTGATCACGATCTGGTCGCTCGCCATGGTTTCGCGGTAGAGCGCGGTTTGTGCGGCGGGTTGGTCGCCGATGTAGCGCGCCCATGCGAGATTGAGCCCTCGGCTGCTCAGCGACTGGGCAATATGGGCCAGATGCTTGTCGGTGCGCCGCCCGCTGAGAATCTCATCACCGACGATGACCAGCCCGAATTGTGTGTACATTCCCAGACTCCCAATGAAAACGGCCCGCAAAGCGGGCCGTTTGACTGGCATGGCAGATCGACCGCAGCCGAAGTTCAGTCGCCCAGGTAGGCGTGCTGAACCTTCTCGTTGGCAAGCAAGGCCTCAGAGGTGTCGGCGTAGGTGATCAGGCCACTTTCCATCACATAGCCGCGATTGGCGGTGTTGAGCGCCAGTTTCGCGTTCTGCTCGACCAACAGCATCGTGACACCTTCGGATGCAATCTGGCGAATGATTTCGAAGATCTTTTGCACAATGATCGGTGCGAGGCCCATCGATGGTTCATCCAGCAGCAGCAGCTTGGGGCGGCTCAGCATGGCGCGGCCGATGGCGACCATTTGCTGCTCGCCGCCAGACAGCGTACCGGCCAGCTGTTTGTACCGCTCCTTGAGGCGAGGGAAGAGGCCGTAGACGCGTTCCATGTCCTTTTCGATCTCTTCCTTGTCGTTGCGGTAATACGCCCCCATCAGCAGGTTTTCTTCCACCGTCAGGCGCGAGAAAATGCCTCGGCCTTCCGGCACCATGGCAAGGCCACGCGACACATAGTGGTATACCGGCAGTTTGGCGGTGCTTTGGCCATCGTAGTGGATGCTGCCGCCGTTTGGGCGGATCATGCCTGCGAGAGTTTTCAGCGTGGTGGTCTTGCCGGCACCGTTGGCACCGATCAAGGCGACCAGCTCGCCCTGGCGAATCTCGAGGTCGATGCCTTTTACCGCCTTGATGCCGCCGTAGGCAACCTGAAGGCCTTTGACTTCGAGTAGTTTCTTGTCGTTGCTCATCATGTTCCCTTAGCGATTACTCTGGCGCGACGCCGAGATAAGCTTCAATCACGCGAGGATTGCTCTTGACCTCTTCCGGCACGCCTTCGGCAATCTTCTTGCCGTAGTCGAGCACCGCAATGCGGTCACACAGCCCCATCATCAGTTTGACGTCGTGTTCGATCAGCAGGATGGTGACGCCATCGTCGCGGATCTTTTCCATCAACCGCTTCAGATCATCGGTTTCCTTGGAGTTCATGCCGGCAGCAGGTTCGTCGAGCGCCAGCAGAATCGGGTCGGTCGCGAGTGCGCGAGCGATCTCCAGCCGACGTTGGTCGCCGTAGGAGAGGTTCTTGGCGAGCTCCTCGGCGTGCTTGCTGATGCCGACATAGGCGAGCAGCTCATTTGCGCGCTTGCGGATCGACTCTTCCTCGCGGCGCGTGGATGGATCGCGCAGGATGGCACCAAGCGCGGATGCCTTGGTGCGCACATGGCGGCCGACCATGACGTTTTCGAGCGCAGACATATTGTGGAACAGGCGGATATTTTGGAACGTCCGCGCAATGCCGCTCTCCACGACGACATTCGGCTTTTTGCGGAACAGGTCGATGCCGTTGAAGCTGAAGCTGCCCTCGTCGGGCTGGTAAAGACCAGTCAATACGTTGAACAGCGTGGTCTTGCCGGCGCCATTTGGGCCGATCAGGCCATAGATCTCGCCTTTGTTGATCGACAGCTCGACATCGCTCAGCGCATGCAGGCCGCCGAATCGCTTGTGAATGCCTGAAATCTGAAGCAGTGCGTCAGCCATGAGCGCTCTCCTCGGTTACTGCGGCAGACGCTGCGTCGGCCTTGCTTTTTGCATCCTGCTCGTGGAACTCCAGCTTGCGGCGCTTGGATGGCCACAGGCCTTCCGGGCGAACCAGCATCACAAAGATCAGCGCACCACCGAACAGCAACATGCGCAGGTTTTCCGGGTTGATCACGCGCTCGCCGAGTAACTTGTCCTGCAGCGGGTTCACCACGTCTCGCAGTACTTCAGGCATCAGGAACAAGAGGATCGCGCCCAGGATCACGCCGGGGATGTTGCCCATGCCACCCAACACCACCATGGCCAGAATCACGATGGATTCCATCAGAACGAAGCTTTCGGGCGATACGAAGCCTTGGAAGCTCGCGAACATCGCGCCGGACACGCCACCGAAACTTGCACCCATGGCAAAGGCCAGCAGCTTGACGTTACGAGTGTTGATGCCCATCGCCTGTGCAGCGATTTCGTCTTCGCGGATCGCGACCCAGGCACGACCGAGACGCGAGCTTTGCAGGCGCACAGTCACCAGAATGATCAACATGGCCAGCGCGAGGAACAAGTAGTAATACAGGTGGATCTTGCTGAACTCGATACCGGCTATCGTGATGCTTTCGGTGAACTTGTGGCCGAACATGCTGACCGGTTCGATCAGGTTGACGCCTTGGGGACCGTTCGTGATGTTGAGTGGCCGATCCAGGTTATTGAGGAACAAGCGGATGATTTCACCAAAGCCCAGCGTCACGATGGCTAGATAGTCGCCGCGCAGCTTGAGCGTAGGCGCCCCCAGCAGCACGCCGAACGCGCCCGCAAGGAATGCAGCCAACGGTAGGACGAACCATAGCGGTGTGTGCAGCAGCCACTCAAAGTGCGTGCCCGTCAGCATCGGCACCAGATGAGGCGAATTCAGCAGTGCATAGGTATAGGCGCCCACCGCGTAAAACGCGACGTAACCTAAGTCCAGCAGGCCGGCAAAACCCACCACGATGTTCAGCCCGAGCGCCAGCATGATGTAGAGCATTGCGAAATCGAGATTGCGCACCCAGGTGTTGCCGAGGGCGTGCTGAATCACGAAGGGCAATACGGCGAGAATGATCGCGAAGATCGTCCAGCCCGTACCACGCACGGCTGGATTGCGGGAGAGTGCGTTCATGGTCATTTCATGGTCTCCCGTTTATGCACGTTCTGCCACGCGTTCGCCCAGCAGGCCGGACGGACGGAGCACAAGAACGATGATCAGGACGAGGAATGCGAAGATGTCCTGGTATTGGCTGCCGAGGATGCCCCCGGTCAACGGTCCTAGATAGCCAGCCCCCACGCTTTCGATAATGCCCAGCAGAATGCCCCCGGCAACGGCGCCGCCGAGATTGCCAATACCGCCGAGCACGGCCGCCGTAAAGGCTTTCAGGCCGATCATGAAGCCCATGGTTGGGTAAGCGAGACCATAGTTGGCGCCGACCATGACGCCGGCGATGGCGCCAAGGCCGGAACCAATGATGAAGGTCATCGAAATCACGTAATTGATGTTGACGCCCATCAGGCCGGCCACGGCCTGGTTCATCGACACCGCACGCATCGCGCGGCCGAGCTTGGTCTTCTCGACCATGATCAGGAGGCCGATCATGATGACAAGCGCAAGCACCACGATGGCGACCTGCAGCTCAGTGATGCTGGCACCAAAGAAGTTATGCGGCTCTTGCGACAGTACGGACGGGAAGGAACGAGGATTATTCTTCCAGATCAGCACGGCGACCTGCTGTAGCACGATCGAGATACCGATGGCGGTAATCAGCGGGGCGAGACGAGGCGCCTTGCGTAGCGGGCGGTAGGCCACGCGCTCGATGGTGAAGCCAAGCAGCATGGTGACCGGCATGGCGATCAGCAAGCCTGCCAGCACCATGAGTGGGCCGGGCAGATTCACCCCCGCGCCGCTCAGCATGTTGATGGCGGAGATGGTGATCATCGCCCCCATCATCACGATCTCGCCGTGTGCAAAATTGATGATCTGTAAGATGCCGTAGACCATCGTGTAGCCCAAGGCGATCAGTGCATAAATGCTCCCGACAACCAGGCCATTCAATAACTGCTGCAGTAATACGTCCACGCGTGACTCCTCGGGTGGCGTTCGATGATGGATGAGTCAGGAATTCGTGATTCCCGCTTCTGGTCAGTTCTTATAGTAGGGTCTTGCGGCCTGCTTTTCACGTCCGTACTGCCAGTTTCATCAAGACTGTACCTTGTGCTACCAGGGGTCGGCTCGGGATGCGGCTTCCGGGGCGATCATGGCGGCGAGATACTGCATGGATTCCAGCTTGCCTCCAAGCGGTATTTCGTGCTTGTTGGCATGTGTTCGTAAAACCCGGGCAACAAAACTCTGGTAAAGCGGAGCGATTGTGCCGGTACGTGCAAGCTTGGTGTAGTTGGGGAAAACCGGGAGATAAATTACGGATGAAAAAAAGGCGGCGTCACTTGACGCCGCCTTTTTTTTCAAGGACTTACTGCTTTTTCTCGTCCTTCTTTTCGTCAGCTGCCGGCTTTGCGTCGGCGGCTGGCTTGGCTGCGTCGGCCGCAGGTGCGCCACCCACGGTCGCGACGGCTTCCCACTTGCCGCTCTTGACTTGGTAAACCGTGACCGAACCGCCAACCACGTCACCCTTGTCATCGAACTTGATGTTGCCAGTCACGCCGTTGTAGTCCGTCTTGGCCAGTTCTGGCAGGTACTTGGCCGGATCAGCCGAGCCTGCGCGCTTCATGGCTTCGACCATCACCATCGTTGCATCGTAGGTAAACGGTGCATAGATCTGGATGTCGGTGTTGAACTTGGCCTTGTACTTCTTTTCGAACTCGGCGTAGCCAGGCATCTTGTCCTTCGGTGCGCCTGGTTGCGAAGCGTATTGGCCTTCTGCATTGTCGCCAGCCAGCTTGATGAATTCGCCGGTCTGGAAGCCGTCACCGCCGATCAGCTTGGCCTTGATGCCGAGCTTCTTGAGCTGCTGAGCCAGCGGGCCTGCTTGTGCATCCATACCGCCGTAGAACACCACTTCAGGCTTCTTACCCTTGATGGTGGTCAGGATCGCCATGAAATCGGTGGCTTGGTTGGTGGTGAATTCGCGGTCGACGATATCCACGCCCTTGGCCTTGGCGGCCTTTTCGAACTCATCAGCCAGACCTTGGCCGTAAGCGGTACGGTCGTCGATGATGGCGACCTTCTTGGCCTTCAGAGTGTCGGCAGCGAAGTTGCCCAGTGCGCTACCTTGAGCGCCGTCATTGGCGATCACGCGGAATGCGGTCTTGAAGCCTTGTTGCGTGTATGCAACGGCAGTGGCCGACGGGGAGATCTGCGGAATGCCTGCATCGGAGTAGATCTTCGAAGCAGGGATGGTGGTGCCCGAGTTCAGGTGACCGACGACGCCAGCAACCTTGGCATCGACAAAGCGCTGTGCAACGGTCGTTGCGGTCTTCGGATCGGCTTGGTCATCTTCCGAATCCATTTCGAACTTGACCTTCTTGCCGCCGATTTCAACACCCGTGGCGTTGAGTTCGTCGATAGCCATACGGACGCCGTTTTCGTTGTCCTTGCCGAGGTGAGCGATATTGCCGGTCAGCGGAGCCGCGTGACCGATCTTGATGACCGTTTCCTTAGGCGCTTCCGGCGCTGGCGTTGCTGCAGGTTGCTGAGGTGCGGCTTCTTCGGGTTTCTTATCGCCGCAGGCGGCGAGTGCCAGTACGGCGGAGGCGATCAGGCTGTAACGGGCCAAGGTCATGAACTTTCCCCTTTTGACTAAAACACGGTAATTCCGGTTGGTAAGAGCTGCGCCAACGAGTGCGGCGGGCTCACTTCTGAAAGCCAAAAATGCGCGAGAAATATTGCGCCTGAGCCAGAATGATTGTCAACGAGGGGAAAGCCCTATCGTGCGGGCGTGAATTCCGCCCGCAACAAGGCTTTCAGGGAAGAAGCGCTTACACCGCCAGATCGACCTGCTGGATCGTCCCGACAGTGCCGCTATCGGTGAGGAAAATGCCAGTGCGGCTAATGTCGCCGTTTTCATTACCCTGACTATCTTTTAGCGTAACGGGTGTATTGGCGTTTTGTAGATTAATTGCGCCGATACCGAGTTGATCGAGACTTAATAGTTGATCCTGGCCTGACGCGTCCTTTATCCAAAGCTTGAGTGATTTCCAAACCGGGTCACTCGCGTCAATCCAGCCTTTATGGCTCACGTCGTATTGCGCGAGGTCCGCAAACCCATTGCCGCTTTGCACGCCAAACAGCTCACTGCCGTTATCGACCTTGTTATTGCCATTCTTATCCAATACCAGAAAGCCGCTGCCTGATTCCGGCATTGAAATGGCGACCTTACTGCCATTGGACTCAAGATCGAATTGGAATTTGGCGTCGCTCAATTGCGCAGACGAGCGTGCGTAATTGAGAACCAGCGGGTCTTTGGTGTGAACATTGCCAGCGGTCAGCGAGCTGGATTGCGTGATCGTTTCTTGTTGCTGAATCGCAACAGATGCACTCAAACCGATCGTTCGGCCGTCGGCTGTCGTGACGTTGCCTTGAACTGAAAAGGTCGCTTGCTCCGTGGCGGTGGTGGTGAGCGATTGCGCAATCTGTAATTGCCAGGCGGGCACGGTCGGCGTGCTTGCACTGTTGGAAGCGCTGGTGTCGGCGGATTGGGCGTCCGACGCGGTAATCACTGCGCCGCCGCCAAGCAGATCGCTGGCCTTCAAGTCTTTGCCGGTGATCGCTTTCACGATCTGGCGAACGATGTTCCAGAGGGGGTTGGCTTCGAGCATGGCCGCCAAATCGAGACCCGGGCCCTTTTGCGCCGCGAGGGACTCGGGCGATAGGTCGACGATCGTCGAGTCTGTGTTCGACGCAGCTTGCTGGGTAATCGTGAGGTTGGCTGATTCGCTGGCGGTCTGGGTCAATGACATGCTGTATTGACTCGCCATGTTCAGCTGGGAGTTCGCAATGATCATTTTGGCTTCTCCGGGCCGCCTGTCACGGCCATTTATGACCCAGCTATCGGCATAACGGAGAAGCACTTGAGCGGGAATCGGCTGATCGGTCGTGAGCCGGACAGGGTGTCAGGCGCGAAGCAAGCCTAGTTCTGCCATCGAGGCTGCTTGACCGCTCGTCACCACAAAATGGTCGAGCAGGCGCACATCGATGAGCTCAAGCGCGGAGGCGATTCGATGCGTCAGCGCGACGTCGGCCTGGCTCGGCGTGGTACTGCCCGAAGGGTGGTTATGCGCAAGGATGACCGCAGCTGCATTCAACGTCAGCGCACGCTTTACCAATTCGCGCGGATGGACCGTCGCTTGATCGATAGTGCCTCGAAAGAGAATCTCGGCGGCCTGGAGGCCATGCTGGCTATCGAGAAAGAGCACGCCAAAGCATTCGCGCAGCTCATTGCCAAGCCAGAGTCTCAGGTAGTCGCGCACCGCTTCAGGGTTGCCGAAGGCTCTCCGTGTAGCGATCGCTTCTTGCAAGGCGCGCTTCGACATTTCCAGTACTGCTTGTAACTGAGCGTATTTGGCGTTGCCCATGCCGGGGATCTGCGCAAACTCGTTGAGTGGGGTGCTGAAGAGGGCATTGAGCGAACCAAAATGACTCAATAGGTCGCGCGCCAGGGCGACCGCGCTTTTACCTGGCAGGCCCACACGGAGGAAGATGGCGAGCAGCTCGGCATCGGACAAGGCGTCGGCCCCTTTGGCCAGTAGTTTTTCCCTCGGGCGGTCGTCAACGGGCCAGTCTGTAATCGGCATGGTTTGGGCAGGTGATGGGCGATGCCTTACACTGTCGTATTGCCGACTGGCTTTGTAAAGGATGTGTTGTCGATGAGCCGACCCAAACGCGTATTGCTGGGTGTCACCGGGGGCGTTGCCGCGTACAAATCCGCCGAGCTGACGCGGCTGTTTGTCAAAGCAGGCTATGACGTACAGGTCGTGATGACCGAGGCGGCAACACGCTTCGTGACGCCTGCGACCTTTCAGGCGCTTTCGGGCCGGCCGGTATTTACGGAACTCTGGGATGACCGGATCGACAACCATATGGCGCATATCGATCTGCCGCGCGGGGCGGATGTGATTCTGGTGGCGCCTGCATCGGCCGATTTCATTTTCAAGATCGCCCACGGCGCGGCGAACGATCTCCTGACTACCTTGTGTAGCGCGCGGGATTGCCCCTTGCTGGTTGCACCGGCGATGAACCGGCAGATGTGGGAGAACCCGCCAAATCTGCGCAACGTGAGCCTTCTGCGGCAAGACGGGGTTGTGGTACTGGGCCCTGACGAAGGTGACCAGGCCTGCGGCGAAACCGGCTCGGGCCGCATGCTTGAGCCCGAGGCGCTGTTCGAATATGTCGAGGCTTTCTTCCAGCCCAAATTACTGAAGGGCATGAAGGTGCTGCTGACGGCAGGGCCGACCTTTGAAAAGATTGACGCGGTGCGCGGCATCACCAATTCGAGCTCCGGCAAGATGGGCTTTGCGTTGGCGAAAGCTGCTTTCGAAGCCGGCGCGGATGTAACCCTGGTCGCAGGGCCGACCGCCTTGCCGACGCCTGTGGGCGTGAAGCGGGTCGATGTCGTCAGCACGCAAGACATGCTGAACGAGGTGAATGGTCTCGTGAGCAAGATCGATATATTTATCAGTGTTGCTGCTGTAGCCGACTACTATGTGTTGAACCCTTCCGAGCAGAAGATCAAGAAGGACGCACATATCCTGACGCTTGAGCTGGCGCCGAACCCGGATATCCTGGCCAATGTCGCAGGGCTGGCTGCGCCGCCGTTCTGCGTTGGCTTTGCGGCGGAAAGTGAAAACCTGCTGGAATACGGTGAACAGAAACGCCGCCGCAAGAAGTTGCCGCTATTGGTCGCCAACCAGGTGCAATCGGCAATCGGGTCCGATGACAATGAAGTCACATTGTTGGACGATCATGGACAACACAAGCTTGCGCGTGCATCGAAGATCGATGTCGCGCGGGCCATCATCAAACATACAGCCAAGCTCTATAAGGAGTACCACGCTAAATCATGAAAAAGACGATCGATGTTCGCCTCCTCGATGAGCGGCTGAAGACCCATCCACCAACCTATGCGACGGAAGGTTCGGCGGGGCTAGACCTGCGTGCCTGTATCGATGCGCCGCTGACTTTGGCGCCCGGCGCCACCGCATTGGTGCCGACCGGCATGGCGATTCATATTGCGGACCGTCATCTGGCCGCGATGATCTTGCCGCGCTCAGGTCTTGGCCATAAGCATGGCATTGTTCTGGGTAACCTGGTCGGCCTGATCGATTCGGACTACCAGGGGCAGGTCTTCGTGTCGGTGTGGAATCGCGGTACCGATATCTTCATCGTTCAGCCGCTTGAGCGCATCGCTCAGTTGGTGGTCGTGCCGGTGGTCCAGGTCGCGTTCAACGTTGTCGACACTTTCGACGAGAGCGAGCGCGGCGAAGGTGGCTTTGGCAGTACCGGCAAGCATTGATCGCTTGATGTCATAAGCAGTGCCAAAGGCATTGTGGTGTCTACACTTAGAATGAAAGCGCGCCGACCCGTGGGCGATTGGGCCCCGGGCGAGCGTTGCAGTGGGTGCGGTTGCGGCGGGATTGGCTCGCCGACGGCCGCGGATCGCATTCATTCTGGCTGTGGTTCACAACACCATGCTCGATCAACTTCACGCTCTACTTTCCCCTCGGCTTCGCCGGGCGCGTCAATTCTCTGCAGATGTAGCCCGGCAAGTCCAGGCGAGTCCATCCCTGACCATGGAGCATCTGCGCGAGTGGCTGGTGTCACCCGGCG
>Ga0213872_10001254_pt1 | contig 17099 bp, 17 predicted proteins | sample VelepicomBERX_R2_FD_160071 | JGI IMG/M metagenome (GOLD analysis project Ga0213872, IMG submission 160071) | Rhizosphere microbial communities from Vellozia epidendroides in rupestrian grasslands, the National Park of Serra do Cipo, Brazil - RX_R2 | ecosystem: Host-associated > Plants > Roots >...
TGAAGTGATGGCAACTCTTCCAGAGTCTGGACCGTTCCTGTGGAATCGGCGATCGTTCCTTTGCTCTCTGGCGAGTTTTGGAATGGGCATGAGGATGCTGAAGGCTGAAAAGCCATCCGATGCGACTTACCGGTTTCTTACAGCGGTAGGTGAGGTGCGAATGAGGGTTCAGCATTTCACAGCCCCGGCGGCTGGCCGTCTCATGTTCCAGGATGATCTCACCGCGCGGCCGTTTTGCCTCTCTGCGGACGGAGAACAAAACCGGGACTGCGTCGAGCGCTTCGTCGGCTCGATGGCCATCGCCCGCTACGAATTTCGTTCCCACCATATGCCGCCGCTCATTCTCCGTGAGCGCGTGGTGACCATCGATCAGGACGATCGAATGAGCCCTCGTCCTCCTTACGAAAGAGAGCTGGCTGTGGGGCGAGATGTGGTCAGCGACATTCAGGTATTCGGCTACACGCCGGATGATCCGGAGGCGAGGCCGGAGTCTTTGTGGCGACTGCTTCGCCAGGATTTGTACCTGAATGCCCAGACAACAGGGTTTCTTATCCTCCACTGGAAACACACCCTAAAATTCGTCAGCCTTGTTGATGTGATTCCAGGCGAGGGAACGGAATTTATCCATTAGCCATGCGCATTTCGTGGCTGTTTGCCGCTCGCTCGAACGAATGTCTTGACTCGATCGCTAATTAGTACTACATTGTGTTCTTAATCATGCTTGGTGAATTCGAATATTTATTGATCACAGTCGCGGCCGGCCTCGGAGAGAACGCCTATGGCGCAGCGATTCGAGAGGAGATCGAAGCGACGACAGAACGACGATGTTCTCTGGGCGCGCTTTATACAACAATCGATCGGCTGGAGAAAAAGGGACTGCTCAAGACATGGATGGGTGAAGCCACGCCGCAGCGCGGGGGCCGGGCGAAACGCATGGTGCGCGTCACCGGTCAAGGCATGCGTGCTGCGAAAGAGTTCTACGAGGTGATCGCGCGCGTCAGCCGCGGCGCGTCGTGGGCCGAGATCCGTTAGAGGCGGACTCGGTTGGAGAGGTAGTGATGAACGGATTTGCCTGGAAGCTGATCGGGCTGGTCTCGAAGCTGCTCGAACGGGATGAGCGTGATGCTGTGCTGGGCGATTTGTTGGAAGGCGACGAAAGCGGCTGGCGGGGGATGCTAGATGTGTCGGGACTGGTGTTTCGCAGGCAGGCCGCACTTTGGAAAAGTCCGCGGCCATGGCTGGCAGCCTTTGTAGTTACATTCCCATGCAGCTACCTCCTGATGCGCGTTTCCATTTCGGTGACTTGCACGTATGAGCGTCTGGTGAATCACAAGCTTTATGCGTGCTGGCCCACCGGTCACGAGGGTTTCCCTCTGCTGCTGTGTCATCTTGTGCTGCTCATTGCATGGTCGTGGTCAGGCGGCTACATTGTCGGGTCGGTATCGCGACGGACACTATGGATGAGCGCTGCATTGTCGGTGGCTCCGGTGGCCTTCTGTTTGTGCATGTCAGGCCCCGGATTTCCCTCCAGGGTGTGCCTTTTTCTCTTTCTTCTGCCAGCGATCTTCGGGGTGCAACGGGGATTGCGAAATGCACCCATTTCATCCCGGACAGCCTTTCTTCTGGCGGCGACGATCACGGCGCTGATGATCTCCGCGTGGAGCAACCAGGCCTTGTGGGTTCACAACTGGGCGTTGGTTCTTCCAGCCTGGTATCTGGCTGCGGCAACGTGGCGACCGAGAAGCGGATTACGATCCGTAAGCCACGCTGGAGCCGGGCAGATTTGACTGGGCTGAATGAGGTTTAGCGGCTAATCTTCAGGTCGGAGAGCAAGCGGCGGTCGTCGTCGCTCAGAGAGCGGTCGAAGCAGACTTCTTTCCTGCGGCCGGACTCGAGGATAGTGTTTCCCTGTTTATCGGTAATACGAACGCCGAACTGCTCGACGATCATGCGCCTGGCGTTGGGAAGGCGGAAGACCTGGTTTGGGAAGTCGAGTCCCATGGCGGAAGTATAAGCCCCGGCGAGCGAGATGCGCTGTCGGGTACCGTCCAGAATTTCTCATAATGAAAATGGATGCACGTAATTCCGTCAGTGGAGCCTGGGATCAGATGACGCACGTTTAATCTCGCTACGATACGATCAGGATAATGCTGCGCCCGGGATGGGGCGCTTTACCCACGATGACGATTGCTTATTTCCGACATGTTGTTCGGGGCGTTCTGGTGTTGTGTCTCTGTGCGATGGGCGCGGTGAGGGCAGGGTATGCGCTGCAGGGTTCAGCGCTGTTGCCGGCGGATGCGGATTCGGCGGCGGCCCTGGGCGGGACGGATCAGAGCCTTCCGGATGCTCCTGCAGCGCCGGGGGCTGTGACGGTGAAGGGTCTGCCGGTGGCGATCCTGAAGGACCAAATACCGATCTGGACGAGCCCGGTGCGGACGCGTCCGAAGGATCTGTTGTGGCTGCTGCCGCTGGGCGCGGCGATGGGCGTGACGCTGTCGACCGATACAGACACGATGCGGAGGGTTCCTGTCAATCATACGTACAACAAGGACAATGTGAATGTGTCGAATGGGGTGCTGGCGGGGGAGATCGCGATTCCCGCGGTGCTGTTCGGCACCGGCGTGCTCAGCGAGAACGATCATGGGCACGAGACCGGGGTGCTCTCGGGCGAGGCAATCGCGGACGCTGTCATTGTCGAGGAAGTGATGAAGGTGGTCTTCCGCCGCGAGCGGCCGCTGTATAACAACGCGGCGGGCGATTTTTTCGTTTCAGGTCCGGGAAATAATTCGTTTCCGTCGTCGCACAGCACGATCGCGTGGGCGACGGCAGCGGTGATCGCGGGCGAATACCCGAAGGTCTGGGTGGATGCCAGCGTTTACACGATGGCGACAGCGGTGAGCCTGACCCGCGTGCTCGGGCAGGAGCATTTTCCCACGGATGTGCTTGTCGGCGGAGCCACGGGATGGCTGATCGGGCATTACATTTTGAAAAGGCACAGCCAGTACCGCACGGCTTACGGATTGCATCCGGTCAAATGAGTCGCAGCCCGAGGCGCAAATTGACGCTTGAGATTCTCGCTCTAAATGCTTACAGCCGCTTTAGGGTCAGCCAGTTGCTGATCCAACAGAACCATGGGTTTCCGGCGAGGCACCGGTTACGAGTATGAAGGAACGGCCGTTACCGTCGGATGGGCCGCCGTCCAGGCATGAAGTTCGAATTGATGAACTGTCCTTATTTATTCTTTTTCTGAACTCTGTAGCGAGATTCGCGTTGTCAACTGCCTGAATTCGACGTAAGAGAAATAGCAAGATGGGCGTGAAGGCTTCGCGATTGAGCCGGCTCTCGAGAAGAGTCGCTTCCCGGTACGGGGCGGCGGTGCTGCTGACTGCGGTGGCGCTGCTGATCCGCTGGCTGCTGGACCCGGTGCTTGGACCCAAGGTGCAGTTTCTCATTCTGTTTCCCGTTATTGCGCTGCTTTCGTTATACGAGGGCGCAGGGCCGGCAATGCTCGCTTCGGTCCTGGGGTTGTTGTTTGCGCTGAATTGGCATGGACAGCGCGGAAGCCGGGAGGCATTGGATGCAAAGGGCGCGGTCGTATCAGGCGCGATTTATCTACTGGCATGCGCCCTGGTGATCGCCGGTGGCCAGCTTGCCCGGAGGAGCCGGAAGCGGCTGGAGCGCGCCAGGGTTCTGTTCGAGACGTTCCTCGATAACAGTCCCAGTGTGCAGTTTCTGAAGGACCTGGAAGGCCGGTATGTCTATTTGAGCAAGGCCGGCCGGGACAGGCACGGGGAGGACTTTGCGGGCAAGACAGATTTGGAACTGGTGCCCCCGGATGTGGCGCAGCGATGGCGAGAGAACGATGCGCTGGTGATGCGGGAGAACGCGCCTCGGCAATTTGTGGGAACGCTGCGGGAGCAGGACGGCGAGCATACATGGCTGTCGGTGATTTTTCCGGCAACAGATGCGGATGGGCGGAGGCTGATCGGCGGCTCGGCGATCGATATTACAGCGCAGAGGCGGGCGGAAGAGGAGATCCGGCGGCTGCAGCAGGAGAGCGCGGAGCGCGCCGAAGCTGATCTCAATGGGATGAAGCGGCTGCTCGAAGTCTCGTTCGAATGCATGCGCGCCGGTAAAGAGCTGCATGAGAACCTGCAGGCGATTGTCGAAGCGGCTATTGAACTGACCGGCGCGAAGAAGGGAAATCTACAGCTGCTGGATGCCGACAGCGGGGCACTGAAGATCGTGGCGCATCGCGGGTTCAAGGATCCATTCCTGACGTATTTTGCGGATGCTCATGTGACGATCTCTGCGTGCGGGTTGGCGGCGGGATCTGTGGAACGGGTGGTGGTCGAGGATGTGACTCAGAGCGAAATCTTCGCGGGCACGCGGTCGCTTGAGGTTCTGCTTGAGGCCGGGGTGCGCGCAGTGCAATCGACTCCGCTGGTGAGCAGCTTGGGAAAGGTGCTGGGGATTATCTCGACGCATTATGCTGGGCCGCATACGCCGACGGAGCGGGAACTGCGCCTGATGGACCTGCTTGCGCGGCAGGCGGCGGATTACATGGAGCGCAAGCAGACGGAGGAGGCGCTGGCCACCACATCGAATCAGCTGCGGCGGTTTCTGGAGGCGGCGCCAACAGGCCTGATGCACTGCAGCCGGGATCTACGTTTTCTCGAAGTGAATCCTGCATACGCCCAAATAGCGGGGCTCCCGGCGGGGCAGATCGTGGGCCGGACGATTGTCGAGGTGATTGGACCGAAGGGGTGGCACGCGATTCGTCCTTATATTGAGCGGGTGCTCAAGGGCGAGCGGGTGGAGTACGAGGTAGTGCTGCCGTACTCTGCGGGAAGGCCCCGGCACGTGCATGTTGTCTACACACCGGAGTTCAATGCAGAACACGAGGTCGTTGGGTGGTACGCCTCAGTCACGGATACGACGGAGATGAAAGAGGCTGAGGAGAGACTGCGCGGCATCGAACGGATGGCGGCGGCAGGGCAATTGGCGGCTACATTGGCGCACGAGATCAATAACCCGCTGACGTCGGTTACGAATGTTCTTTACCTGCTCGAGCATCAGTCGGGGCTTGATAGTGAGACGAAAGGTCTGATCAGCACAGCGGGCGCGGAGATTGCGCGCGTGTCGCGGATTGTGAAGCAGAGCTTGTCGTACTACCGATCGCGCGCGACTGCGGTTGAGGTGGATCTGGCGGAGTTGGTCGAAGAGTCGCTGCAGATTTTCGCGACAAGGATGGAGAAGACGGGCGTGGAGATCCGGAAGAAAATTATTCCGGGAACGCTGGTGCTGGGGTATGCGGACGAGATAAGGCAAGTCATCGATAACCTGCTTCTCAATGCGGAGGAGGCGATGCAGGGCGGCGGGCGGCTGACGGTCTCGGTGAGGCACGCGCGGAACTGGAAGCATCGCCGGGCGCCGGCAGTGCGCATGACGGTTGCCGATAGCGGCTCCGGAATTCCGGGTGAGCACCTGCCGCTGATCTTTGAGCCGTTCTTCACCACAAAGGAGGAGAGAGGTACGGGGCTGGGGCTGTGGGTGGTGAGCGGCATTGTTTCGAAGCACGAGGGCACGGTGAAGATCCGCAGCAGCGAGGGCGCGGGGAAGAGCGGGACAGTGATTTCGATCCTGTGGCCGTCGGCGCGGCAGGAGGCGGAGATATTGTCCGGGCCGGGTCGGCGGGGGCCGGCAGTGGAAAGACCCGGGCCAGAGTTTGCGGATTCACAGCAAGCGGGGTCGTGACGGGGATGGAGGTTTCGATCGGCGAATCGGTGCAAGCGACCGCAATTGCATTTGGCGGGGTGACTCCGGTGCTGCGGGTGAGCGACGCGGCGGCGAGCCGGGACTACTACGTGAAAGTTCTTGGCTTCAAGGTCGATTTCGATATGGGATTTTTCGTGTCGGTGTCGCGCGGGCGGTGCTGCCTGTTTCTGAGCGAGGGAGACCAGGGACATCCGGGGTCGTGGGTGTGGATCGACGGCAGGGATGTGGATTCGCTGTACGAGGAGTACAAAGCGTCGGGCGCGAAGATCCGGCATCCTCCGACGAATTATTCGTGGGCGCTGGAGATGCAGGTGGAAGATCTGGACGGGAATGTCCTACGCCTGGGTTCGGAGCCGCATAAGGACGAGCCTGAGGGCGAATGGCTCGATATGCACGGACGGCGGTGGATGAATGGCAAGCGGGTGGATCAAGAGTAAGCCAAAACGCCTAGAGTCAACCGGCGTTTTCTTTGGATAACACACTTCGGGTAGAGCGGAAGTCACGACAGAGGACACAAAGAGCACAAAGGGATCTGTGGAGCCTCTGCTGCGGTTGATTCACCGCCAAGACGCCAAGACCGCAAGGATATGGGATGCCCCATTGCGTTTTTGCAGATGATCCAGTTCGCGGAAAGCAATTCCTCGACTCCGCGCTTCGCGCTGCTCTCGGAATGACAATCCTTGATAAGGTGCGTGGATTAGGATTGAGCGGCGCGTTCGGTTAGGAAGACGTGGAAGTCGGTGGGCACGGGCTCGGCGTGGAGCTGGCGCATCATGAGGGAGACCTGGCCGCGATGGTAAGTGGAGTGATTGGCCAGGTGTTGCATGAGGTGCGCGAGGCTTAGCTCCCCTCCGCGTGACATGACCATCCTCTCGAGGTCGGCATCGGTCAGGCTGGCGACGAAGCCGGCCTGGTCTTTCTCGATTTCGGACCACTTTGACTTGACAGCAGCGAGGTCGGGGAATCCGGCGGGATTGAAGATAGCCTCGCGGCGCTTGCGCAAATCCGCAATGAATTCAGCGGTGGGCGATTGCTCTCTCCAGAGAGTCAGCCAGATCCATTCACCGGCGAGGATGTGCACGAGGGTGTCGCGGACGGAACTGAAACTGCCGCCCTGGTCGCGCGTGAACAGCTCGGGCGCGAGCGCGGAGGCGGCTTCGACGACGCGGTTGTTGGCCCAGCGGTCGTACTCGTAAAGGAGCGCGATGTCGTCTCTGGTCATACCGTCATCTTACTTCGCTCCGAAAAGCGGCAGTCCATCTCGCCTCGTGGTTGTTCGCGAGAACGAGATGGACCGCCTCACACTGGCCCGACGGTCAGTTCTGGCTGCAGGGGTTCCCATCATCGTCGTCATCCTCCTCATGGGCCTTTACGAAACCCTCTCCGTGAGGGCTTTGCAGCCCAGTCACGATTGGGACGAGTTCACCGAAGTTGAGGTCGAGAATTCCGACAAAGCCAACGGTTGCACCGGAGGCATCCGGTGCACCGACTGCCGCGGTGTAGGGAGTTCCGGGGACGAACCGCTCTTTGCGAATCTTGTAGACGATGTTTGCCGGCGTATCGCTCACCAGGATGAAACCGTCGTCGGACGGGATGAAAAGGGTGTCGTCCGCCTGCGGTGTTCCGAAAGGTGAACTCAATGGAATTTGCAGGACGCTCTGGTTTTTGCCGGGCTTGTGAACGAGGATCAGCTCAGAGTCTCCCTGGCTATCCAGAAGGATGTCCTTCCCGGGGGTCAGGGTCATGGAGTCGGGGTCCTGAAGGTTCAGATTAACCGTGTTGCCGTTAACAACGTCGGTTGCCTTGGCGTTGCCCTCAAGAACCGGTGTGACATCTATCGTGTCGCCGACAATTTTGGCCTCGGCGATCGCGGGGAAAGTGTTGGGGTTGTTGGCGGGATTCGAGGCGCTGAAATAGACATGGCCGTAGCGGAAGGTAATGTCATCGTATCCGCCGCCAGCGGCTGGAGGCGCGGCGAAAGTATAGAGCTTTTGTTCGTGCGTCTCGGGGTCGATGATAACGAGATTCGGATTGGCGTCCTCGTTTTGCATCGCCCAGAGCTTGCCGGTGTAGGGATCGACCTTGAGGCCATCGTTGTGACCCTTCACCGTATATATGCGGACGACTTGGCCGTCTTTGTTGTACTCCACGATCTGGTTGGACTTGCCATCGGCGCCTGTGGGATCGTTGCCGTCTCCGTAACCGATGAAGATGTGGTGATGAATGACGGCGATCGAGTCGGGCGCGGTGTACTTGCCTTTCACGCCTTTGGCAAAAACGCTGATCGAATAACCTTTTTCCGCCTTCGGAGCCTGGGCTGAGGCTGGAATGGCGGAAGCTGCGAGCAAAAGCGTCAATGACAAAACGGTGTGCTTCTTCATGGGACCTCGCGATTTGTGGTGATCGTTGGAGTGTGGGTAATGTCGAGCGAACGTGCGATCAGGCTATGCTCGTAGATGCACACGAAAGTTATGGTCATGTAAATTTAGTGCTTCGGACAGGGACATCCGCCAACAGGATGAGAAGCCGATAAATTCACCCAAAGGGCGCAAAGAGCACAGGGAAGTGTGCCGGCGAAGATTTCTTGTGCTCTCGTGGGCTATTGTGAGGCGGGCGGGACGATGCCGTTCATGCGGAGGTAGACGACCATCTGTCCGTAGTGGTCCCAGCAGTGGGAGACGCCGAAGCTCGCGAGCGTGCCGCGGGTCTGGAAGCCGGGCTCGGGGGACTTGATGACCTCGAAGGCATTGCTGGCGGTGAGCGTGGCGATGGCCTTGTGAGCGAAGGCGAAGGAACCGGCGAGCGCGGCCACGACATCGTCCTTGCTGGTGAGCTTCTCAATGTTCTGAGTGTCGACGTCGGGCTTGAGTCCGCTGACGATGTTGTAGAAGAAGTAGTTGGCTTCAGCAACGTGCGTGGCCTGCTGTGCGAAGGTGCGGACCTTGGCGAACTCGGTCTTCTCGCCGGGAGCGAAGATGGCCTGGCTCGGTGCGAAGGAGAACTTGTCAGCGGGCATGGCCTTGACGGCTCCCATCATGGATTTTTCGATCAGGGTGAGCTGCGAATCGAAGGCCGCGGCTGGCGTCGCGATGGATCCGGCGGCGGGTGCCTGCGCTCCACCTGAGGTACCCATCTGAGCCAAGGCCGTGAGGGATGAGATACCGAGCAGACAACAGGCTGTAAATCTGCGCAACAACATGGCAAGCTCCTGAGTGGAAACGAGAACGCGTCAAGCTTACCAGATAGGGATGGGCGGTGTTCGGTGAGGCATTTGCGCAGGCTGGCTTTTTTTACCTGCAGATAGCGCCAACCACGGCAGGCACTATCTGCTGCAGGCGAGGCACTCGTCAGAGCACCACACCGAGGATCAATGCAGGGGTCAATGGGCCTGGTAAGAAATGTTGCGTGAGGCGGTCTGTGCCGGAGCGAGGGTAATGAATACTATTCCGATAATTGCCAGGACGGCCACACCGATCCATTCTCCGCGCGCGATCATGTGACGCCCTGCCTGAAAGCCCATGACAACAGCATGAGCGAAGCTTGACCAGGCTGTGAATGCGATCAGACTGCGATTCGCGAAAGGGTCGCGGATTGCCAGGAGCAGGAAAACGCCCAGAGTAGCGTAGAGGCTTAGCATCATGGACAGCGCAGGTTCCTGTCGCACAAACAGCACCATCGGATAGACCAGCGCCAGAAAGAGCAATCCGACGAGTGCCAACACAATTTTGAGGGCTCGTTCCCGACTCATAGTTTGCCTCCCAGCCGTGTAAATCCTGTACGTCTTCGACCAGGCGCAGGTTCCGCTCAACTCTTCGGAGGGCGCCGTGGCCCGGCCTCACAGTCTTCAGTGATCGTCCGAATCAGGAGAATCAGGGGTTGTCGTGGCGGTTCAAAAAGAGTGCTTCCCACCCTTCACGCAGACGGCACGGGAAGGATGAGGCACCCTTAATTCGTGCCCCGGAAAGGAGACCGCAATTCCCGCGACTAGCGTCCGCGCGCAAGCTTACCAGGGGAGTTCTTCGCCGAGGTGGATGAAGCGGCCGCTGGGTCCGTCGGGGCCGAGCAGTGCCGCCGCAACGCTGGTCTTTGCGCCTTCGGGGATTTCCATGGGCGCGGCGCCAGTGCCCATCTCGGTTTTGACCCATCCGGGATGGACGGAGTTGACCTTGATCGGCGTGTCTTTGAGCTCGTGGGCGAGATGGATGGTGTACGCGTTGAGCGCGGACTTTGAGGAGTTGTAGGAGAAGAGCTTGGCGGAATAGATTGGGCTCTTCGGGTCGGCGTGCAGCGCCAGCGAACCGAGGATGCTGGAGAGATTGACGATGCGTCCGGCATCGCTCTTCTTTACAAGGGGAAGCAGTTGTTGCGTGAGTGCCACGACGGAGAAGAAGTTGGTCTCATAGATATTTCGGAGTTCCTGCTGGGTGGTGCCGGTGGTGGTGTTGGTTCCGAAGTTGGCGCTGGGCGCGATACCTGCGTTGTTGATGAGAATGTCGAGCTTGCCGAATTTGTCGTCGATGAACTTGTAGGCGGCAGTGCGATCGGCGGCCTTGGTGACGTCGAGCTGAACGGCGTATGCGTCAATGCCCTTGGACTTGAGCTTTGCTGCTGCTGCTTCGGCGTCGCTGAGCTTGCGCGATGCGAGAACAACGGTAACGCTCTGTTCGCCGAGCTGCTTTGCCGTTTCAAATCCGATGCCGCGATTTGCTCCAGTGATGAGCGCGACTTTCTTTGTCTCTGCCATGGTTACGATCTCCTGTGGCTCTGTAGATGATTCAGAGCGGGAGTGGATTCATGACCGCGGTGTGAATCTTATGGCTTCATGCACGCGCGGCGCGCAGGGCGGCCATCTCTTCGCGGTTCGGCCCAAAGAGCGAGGGGACGCCACCTCCGGCAAGCCGGCAGAGAATCGAGAGTTGCCCGCGATGGTGGATCATGTGAAACAGAACAGCACCCCAGAGGAGTTCGCGGATCGAGAGTTCGTTGCCGGTAAAGTGGCGAAGTTTGCGGTCAAGATCTCCAGCGGTGAGCTTGCGCACGCGCTCGACAGCATCTGCGTGGATGCGTTCGTAGCCGGGCGCGAGGGCCTGGATGGAGCGAGGCCGCTCGATGCCGGGAGGCCGAACGCCAAGTTGAAAGCTACCCTGCTCGATGCCGTAGGTGGTGTAGGCGTCAACTTCGGCGAGATGCCAGGCGAGCTCTCCGAGAGAGCGGGCCTGCGGGTCGGGGCGGAAGTCGTACTGATTGGCCGGAAGTGCACGCAGCAGGTCGGCGCTCTTATTTGCTTCGTAGTTCCAGAGACTGATGAAGGTCTGGAGTTCGTCGGGCATGATGTGTCTCCTTTCGGCAGGCGTTAAGACTTTGCATCTAAGACTTTGCGTTGAGCGCGAACTGGCGGCGCAGGCCGGATGCGAAGAAGTTCCAGGGAAGAGCTTTTCTGACGCGCGGGAGCCAGACGGCATCGGACCCGACGCGGTAACGCAGGCGAGGATTGCGGCTGGTTGCAGCGTTGAGGATGGACTTTGCTACGAGATCGGGCGAGCAGCCCTTGTCGACTCCGTTTTTGATGGCGGCGATGACGCGGTTGCGTGGGCCGTCGTATGCGGAGAGTGCTCCGGCGGCAATGCGTGCGGCATGGCCGATGCTGGTGCGGACGAAGCCCGGCTCGATAAGGCTGACGCCGATGCCGAAGGGCTGGAGCTCGTACCAGAGTGATTCCGAATAAGCCTCGAGAGCGAATTTTGTCGCGCAATAGAAGGCGCTATACGGAACGGCGAGAAGGCCGACGAGCGATCCGATGTTGATGATCCTGCCGAAGCCGGCCTGGCGCATGTGGGGCAGGACTGCCTTGACGGCACGCACGACGCCGAAGAAGTTCGTCTCGAACTGGTCTTTAGCCTCGGCGATGGATGTTTCCTCGGCCGCGCCGTTGAGGGTGTAGCCGGCGTTGTTGACGAGGATGTCGATGCGTCCTGTCTGGGCAAGGATGCGATCGATACAACCTCGGACGGATGTGTCGGAGGTGACGTCGAGCGGCAGCATGGTGAAGTCTGCGGATGTGGGGCTGGTGCTGCGGGAAGTTCCGAAGACGGTGAACCCGCGAGCTTGAAAGAGGCCGGCGGTCGCGGCTCCGATGCCGGATGAGGCGCCGGTGACGAGAACGGTTTGAGACATAATCATGCTCCTGGTTTAGCTACGGGCCGGCGATGTGGCCGTTCTCGGACTTGACGGTTTCGAAGAGGCGGTCGAGATCGGCCATATTGCCGGCATCTCCCTGCACGCCGGTGACGTTGCTGCCGATGGATTTTACGGCGTCGTCGAGCTGCTTCCGGCGGCGTCCGGTGATGAAGACATAGGCGCCCTCTTCAACAAAGAGTTTCGCGGTGGCCAGCGCCATCCCGGACGTTGCAGCAGTGATGACGGCTACTTTGCCGTCGAGCTTGCCCATAACGCTTGCTCCTGCTCCTCGTCTTTAGAAGCGTTGGAACAAACGAGGATGCAGAAAAAGTCGTTGAGCGAAGGCGCGAGCCGAGTTAGAAATCTCAGCGAGACTGGTTTTCCGGCAGGGCTGAGGCTAAGTCTGGCAAGACCGATTCAGATGGCTTTTTCTTCTGTACTGGCTCTATGGATTTCGTCTGGATGGGGGCGACGTATTCGCGTTCCCTGCGGCGGATTTCCTTGTAGCGGGCGAAGGCAGCGCGGTCGCTTTCGAGGCCGAGGAAGGTGCGGAGGGTTGAGCCGCGGTAAGTGTGGGCGGCCATCTTCGGAGCGTTGCACAGGACGAACCACGGATCGTGGCGGAAGACAGCGGGGATGTGCTTCGTCTTCATGCCGCGCTCGGCCTTCCAGCGGAGGTATTCGATTTCGTCGAGAGAAAGGTTCTCGTTGTGAACGATGGGAGTAGTGCCGTCGTACTCATGCAGGCGCTCGTTCTCGATGAGGCCCTGCTTGCGGAAGTCCGCGGTCATCGGAGTCTTTGGGTAGGGCGTCGGGTGCTGGATGTAGGGCCAGTCGACATACTTGCGCGCGAATTCGAGGTTGGCTTCGATGGATTCGGCGGTGTCTCCGGGGCTGCCGACGATGAGGCCTCCGATGACGTACATACCGTTTTCGTGCAGGTAATTGATGGCCTGGAGTGAGGCATTGCCGGTCTTCTTGCCGTCTTTGCGGGCGGTGTTTTTCGCCGAGGCCTGTAGGAATTTGAGATCGGTCTCGAGGATGTTTTCGATGCCCAGGAAGACATAACGAAAACCCGCTTTTCGCATCAGTGGGGCAAGGGTCTCGCCGTGATTGGCGATGGCGGAGGTCATGCCTTGCACGTAGTAGTCGATCTTGTTGAGGCCTGCGTCGATGATGGCCTTGCAGAAGCCTTCGAAGCGGTGGACGTTGAGGGTGATGTTGTCGTCGACGATGAAGAGGGTGCGCGCGCCGTGGTCGTAGGCGTCGCGGATGTCGTCGAGGACGCGGTCGAAGGAGTAGGTGAAGAAGTTGCGGCCGCGCATTTCGATGATGGAACAGAAGCTGCAGTCGAAGGTGCATCCGCGAGAGGTTTCGATAACGTCGGCCTGACGGCCAAGGATGGTGTATCCCTTGAGCACGCGGGCGCTACGGTTGGGCAGGCGGATCTCGTTGTCTTCGAGGCGGTGCGGGGCTCGCGCAGGGTTGTGGATCCACTTGTCGCCATCTTTGTGCGAGAGGCCCGAGATGAAGTGCATGCTGCCCTCGCCTTCGAGGGCGCGGAGGAGCTCGCGGAAGGTGACTTCGCCCTCGCCGCGGACGACGAAGTCGAGGGGCATGTCGAGATAGGCGGCGGTGTCGAGGCTGGGGTCATAGCCTCCGACGACGATTTTGACGCCGGGCTTTAGCCCGCGGATGAGATGCATCAGGCGCTCGGCGGTGCGGCGCTGGAAGGTCATGATGGACATGCCGACGATGTCGGGGTCGTGCTCGCGGACGAGGCGCGTGACGGTCTCGCGGACGGTGCGCTGGCATAGGATGAGGTCGGCGACGGCGACCTTGTGGTGCGGATCGAGGTTGCCGGCGAGCGAGGTGAGCGCTCCGTTGGGCATGCGGATGGCTACGGTGGGCATGTGCTCGAACGAATCGGGCATGGAGAGCAGAAGGATGTTCAAGACGCCTCCCTCAAGAAAAACCGAGTATAAAGCCGTGCGCCTCTGTAGGGCGGATAAATTATACGGCGACAACGATATATGAGAAGGGGAAATTGCGGATGGTTGTCTAAAACGCTATCCGGGGCCTTCATGGCCGGCCAGCGGAAACTCCTCAGCGGGGTCGAGGCTCATCCGGCATTCGCGGCACGGGATTTTTGCCGGTGAGGGGCGCGAGCTTTTCCACTTCCTGCCACATTTTCGGGATCGGGCAGATTGATGACGCATTCGGAATGCCGGCGCATGTTGTCGGCGGTCTTGGTTTCATCGAGGAGGCCGAGCATGAGGGTCCATCCGAGCGCCCAGAATGAGGAGATGGGGGCAGATTTGTGGTGCCGTCTTCGTTGAGGGAAGTAACGAGGGCAACGGGCGTACCGAAATGAAGGATTTTCGGCTCAATGGTACGAAATTCCATGTGGGCACGATCCTGGTTGTTGGATGAGCGTGTGGGTCCAATTAGTGGGAATGTGACGAGTGTGGCGAGCGATTGGGTCGACTATTTGTCAAATCGGCGATTGATCGATCAGGCGGATGGCCTGTTGGTGAAGTGCTGGCAACTTTTGCTGAATCACGTCCCAGACGATGCGGTCGTCGATTTCAGCGTAGGTATGGATCAGAACATTGCGGAATGCAATGATTCGCTGGAATTCGCTGAATTGCGTGGCGAGCGCTGGATCAACTTTGGCGAGTTGCGACAAGGCCTCGCCGCTGATGTAAGCGCCCTTTCGACGGCGAGCCTCAACATTGGGTCATCTTGGTAGTCCGCAAAGGCCTTGCCCGCAACGAATTGAACGATTAGCAAGGCACCTTGCTCGATATCGTAGAGGTATTTCCTGGCATCAGGCGGCATAGAGCCTGTGCTTGCTTTGCTGGACACTCTTAAGAAAGTACGGATTCTTCATAGCAGACTCGACGACAAGGTCAACAGGGCGCTGAAAGAGTGTCTCCAGGCCTTCCTTGAGGTCAAAGTAAGCGTCGGCGTAGGTGCCGGGCGCAAGGGGCTGGAATTCGACCAGGAAGTCCAGGTCGCTGTGCTGCGGGTCGAAGTCGTTCCGCAGGGCTGAGCCGAACACAGCCAAGCTTGCCACGTGAAAGCGACGGCAGAGCGCGGCTAGATCTTCGTGCTTTTGTTCGAACTGGTAGTTCACGAGAACAGGATAGCAAGCCCAAAACGCTGGAAATGCAGGTCCCTCCGCTTCGTGCGCCTAAAAGCGGGCGCACTTCGGTAGGGATAACAACTCAAGTGCCGGTGACTGGTCTCGTTTGACGATTTCACTCTCCTGTGTCGATCTGCGCCCTTTGCAGCGTGTTGGAGTAGTCGAAGTAGACGGATTTCCACGTGGTGTAGAAGTCGAGGGCTCCGGTGCCGCCTTCGCGATGTCCGTTGCCGGTGTGCTTGACGCCGCCGAAGGGGAGATGGACCTCGGCTCCGATGGTGGGGGCGTTAATGTAGGTGATTCCGGCTTCGAGGTCGCGCATGGCGCGGAAGGCGAGGTTCACGTCGCGGGAGTAGAGGGCGGTCGAGAGTCCGTAGTCGATGCCGTTGGCGATGTCGAGGGCTTCGTCGAAGTCCTTGCACTCGATCAGGCTGACGACCGGGCCGAAGACTTCTTCCTGGGCGATGCGCATGCCCGGCTTGACTCCGGTGAAGACGGTCGGCGCGAAGAAGTGTCCCTTGTCGTAGGTGCCTCCGTCGAGGGGTGAGCCGCCGGTGAGGAGCTTCGCGCCTTCTTTCTGGGCGATCTCGCTGTAACGGGTCGAGGTTTCGATCTGCTGCTGGTTGACCTGAGGGCCCATCTGCACGGATTCGTCGAGGCCGTCTCCTACCTTGAGGGCGTCGGCACGGGCGACGAGCAATTTAGTGAATTCGCCGGCGATCTTCTTGTGCAGGATGATGCGGCTGGTAGCGGTGCAGCGCTGTCCGGTGGTTCCGAAGGCTCCCCAAAGCGCGCCTTCGACGGCAAGATCGAGGTTGGCGTCGTCGAGAACGATCATGGCGTTTTTTCCGCCCATCTCAAGGGAACAGGGCTTGAAGTTGGCGGCAGCGGTCTGTCCCACGATGCGGCCGACCTCCGAGGATCCGGTAAAGGAGACGGCGCGGACGCCGGGATGCGAGACGAGGGGTGCGCCAGCGTCGGGGCCGAAGCCGGTGACGATGTTGACGACTCCGGGGGGCAGGCCGGCGTCGATGAGGCACTGGACGAGATTGTAGGTGGAGAGCGGGGTGTCTTCGGCGGGCTTGATAACGCAGGTGTTGCCGCAGACGAGCGCAGGGAAGAGCTTCCAGGAGGGGATGGCCATGGGGAAGTTCCACGGCGCGATCATGCCGCAGACGCCGACGGGCATGCGGACGGACATGGCGAACTTGCTGCGGAGTTCGGACGGGGTGGTCTGGCCGAAGAGGCGGCGGCCTTCGCCGGCCATGTAGTAGGCGGTGTCGATGGCTTCCTGCACATCGCCGCGGGTCTCGGCGAGGACCTTGCCCATCTCGCGGGTCATGTCGCGGGCGTACTGCTCCTTGCGCTGGGTGAGGAGCTCTCCGGTCTTGAAGATGATTTCGGCGCGCTTGGGCGCGGGGGTGAGACGCCAGGTCTTCCAGGCTTCAGCGGCGGTGCGGACGGCGTCGTCGATGTCGGCGGCGGCAGAGGACTGGAATTCTCCGACGATGTCGTCGGAGTTGGCGGGATTGATATTGAGGAAGGTCTTGCCGGTGCGGGAGACGACCCACTCACCGCCGATGAGGTTTTTGTAGAGCTTGTGGGACATGCGGGGAATTCTCCTTAAGACGAAACATTCAAGAATAACGGAAAGGCGTGTGGTGCGGCTGTGCGGGGCTGTGTTTCCCGTTTTGATACGCGCGGATTATTTCCCGAAAGTACTGTGGAAATATAGGCAGAAACCTGCGTTTGGCGGCCCAATGGCCTTACAATAGGCACGAAGTCCCAAGAAAAAGCCTTATTGCATGTCATCGAACGGTTATCATTCGCGTCCTTCGCGATCGCACGGTCTGCGCTCGCTGTTTAGTGTGTTTTCGAGCGATCTGGCGATCGACTTAGGCACCGCCAACACGCTGGTGTATGCCGCGGGCAAGGGCATCGTGGTGAACGAGCCCTCGATTGTGGCGATCAACAAGAACACGGGCGAGGTGGAGGC
>Ga0213872_10001255_pt1 | contig 17093 bp, 8 predicted proteins | sample VelepicomBERX_R2_FD_160071 | JGI IMG/M metagenome (GOLD analysis project Ga0213872, IMG submission 160071) | Rhizosphere microbial communities from Vellozia epidendroides in rupestrian grasslands, the National Park of Serra do Cipo, Brazil - RX_R2 | ecosystem: Host-associated > Plants > Roots >...
CCGAACACTCAATTTAATAACGTTTCTGCAGTAGTCCCCTACCTGAACCACCCTCCGGCTGGCACCTATTACGTTACCCTCGCTGTAGCAGAGTACACCGGATCAAATCTTGCTGTAGATGACGGGTATGTGATTGATACATCCAGTGGTTTTTCAAATTATCTGGTTGTTGGAACCGACGGCAGCCTCAGCCAAGGCGGACCAGTTCCATCAGCACCCCCCCCACCCACCTACACCTACACCCTGACCCACGACAGTCATGCGTCGGTAACCGAGGGCGAAACAGAAAATTTCACCCTCCAAACAAGCAATTTGGCTGCAGGTACTACGCTTTATTATAGCCTGTCGGGGGTAACGAACTCTGAGGTAGTTGGAGGATCGTTGTCGGGAACGCTAAGGGTCGGAAGCGATGGCACGGCCTCCCTCCCGGTCACATTGACAAGCGCTCCGGGACAGGGGCTTTCGGGAACCTTAACGGCCACGATCAGTACAGCGCCCGACGGACTAGCTGTTGCGAATGCTTCAGAGCCATTGACCGAAACGCCGGTGCAAACTGGCCCCGCGTCAGGAGGTATTCACCCGTCAGTCGGCTCCGTGATAGCAAAGCCAGGTCAGTCGCTAAATGTGAATTCCATCTTTTCAATAAACGCCGGATCGAATGCCCCGTTGTATATAGATTTAACCATCCTAGACAGAAATGAATATCCAGGCGTCGACGCAAATTTCACAAACTACTTTAACAATGACACCCTCAACAATAGCCTAACTGGGCATTTAGCTATAAACGGCGCATTAATATCGAACAAACCGTTGGTCGCAAATAGCTTTCTATCTGGATCTAGCGCAGACACGTACGAAGAAAGCATGTGCTTTAGTTACATTCCATCAACGGGAAAATACTATAACAGTACGTATGGATATCTAGATCAACTACAAATAAACGTATCAAGCAGGCAATATGAGAATGCTTATGTTACTATATATGGATCAAATGACCCGGCCATATTAAGCACAGTATCTCCAATTAACATAAATTCGCCGGGATATTCTGAAAATCTTGTAAATACCGTACCACTTTCATCATACTTCTCAGGTCTTGGTAACTACCAATATTGTGGAACTATAGACTTAATTACGCGTGCGGACCTCCCCGCCGCACCGACCACACAAGCTACGCCCAACGGCATCTGCACCAGTGCGAATTCTTTCATCGGTAAAACTTGGAGCGATGTGGGGTGCTGGACGCTTGCAAGTAACATCTCGGCACAATCAGGAGCCTCGCTGGATCCGCAGAGCGCTTACGTTCCAAGCGCATCAGACTCGGTTGTGCCTACAAGCAATGGAGAATGGCTTCTTGTTTATTACGGGGGAGCCCAATCAAACCCAAGTATTGCAAGCGCAGAGGCCATGGCCCGTCCTGGCGACATCGTCTTGACAGGATGGACAGCCGGTGGGGGGCATATAACAACTGTGGTTTCCGGCTATGGCACACAAGCCCAGGTAGTAGATAACATAGAATTATTAGGAGCAAACTCCACCATTGTTAACAGCGCCAATGATGGCATTTCTAGCGACATTGTTATTCAGCCAGCACATTCCCTGGATACAATGCTACAAGGCAACGGTGCCACCCCCTCAACAATCGCCATCTATCGCCTCGACACCCCCACCATAACGACAAACGCCACGACCGTCAGTGTGAAGGCAGGTAGCACGCTTGCACTCAGTCAGCTTTTCTCGACCACGGACGCCGGGGGAGCAGGCAATAGGCCGATAGTGTCTTATGCAATCTATGATGCGGGCATAGCGGGCGGCGTGGCAGACCAAATTTCAGTCAATGGCGCGGCACACAATGCTCAAAGCCCAGCATCCCAAATCGACTTCAATGCAAACTCTCTGTCGTCCCTTGCGCTTGCGGCTGGCGACAATGCAGGAACCGACACAATTTGGCTTTCCGCCTATAACGGAGCGTATTGGGGGGATTGGGCACCCATCTCGATTAATATCTTGGGCAATTATACCGCCGCTTATGCGGTGTATAGTTTCACCAATGGCACCCTTCCTTCCACTATATCCATCTCAGACACCGCCGCAGATGTCGGCTCCAGTTTGGACGTCCTTGAGAGCCTTACCCAGGGAAAGAAGGTCTCCTCAATCGCTTTCACCGATCCAGGCGTGCCAGGCATGACGATAACCGCTGCACAAGCGGCAAATGACGCTGCTGCGCTAGGCCAGATTTCCGGAAACTACACTTTGACGGTACAATTCAGCGGCACTGCTAGCCAATATGCTGTTACGACCACTAGCGGATCAGTCGCTATTAATGGTAACGGGATATCGGAAAGCCTGAAAAATGTTGCAGCCCTACAGTTTTCAGATGTGACCGAAATAATTGCCGCAGCTCCCGGCCCAGCGAATGCCGTGACTACTGGCAATATCACCGAGCTCTATTCTGCAGTGCTTGCACGGGAGCCCGATGTCGGAGGGCTGGCATTCTATCAGAATTTTCTCAAGGCTAACCCCAATACGCCTTTAGCGACCTTCGCAACCTACTTCCTAAGTTCGAGCGAGTACGCTTCCGCGCATAGTTACGCCCAGAGCACGACGGGTGACACTAACTTCATCAATGACAGCTATCAGAACCTGCTGCATCGGACGCCATCGGCTTCGGAAGTGGCCTTCTACGAGACTAATGTGCTGGCGCCTGCCGTCGCCAACCTGACACCGGGAACCCCTGCTTACGCCTCGGCTCAGCTAGCCGCTCATGCACAGATGCTGGTCTATTTCTCCGCCTCGTCGGAATTCCTCAGCGCAGTGCAGATTACGGCGAGCAATCCCGCTAGTGCTTCCCACTGGCTTCTTCTTGCCTGACGTGAGTTGTCAATTTGAGTGATTTGGCAATCATGCCGAGCAGGAAAATCCTGAGATTTTCTCAAGCTTTCGGAGATGGTGGGCGCTGCAGGGATTGAACCTGCGACCCCATCCGTGTGAAGGATGTGCTCTCCCGCTGAGCTAAGCGCCCATCTCCGAGGAGGGCAGCGTTATAAAAGGCGCTAGGCGGGGTGTCAAGCGGGCATCTTGGAAAGCGGCGGGAGGCCGCTTATCTCTTGGCCATGATCGCCTACTCCCTTCTCGATTTGTCGCCGGTCCCGCAAGGATCCTCGCCCTCGGCCGCCCTCGCCAATACGCTCGACCTCGCCCGCCACGCGGAAAATTGGGGCTATAGGCGCTATTGGCTGGCCGAGCATCACAATATGCCGGGCATCGCCAGCGCCGCCACCTCGGTGGTGATCGGCCATGTCGCGCAAGGCACCAAGACCATCCGCGTCGGCGCCGGCGGCATCATGCTGCCCAACCATTCGCCGCTGGTGATCGCCGAACAGTTCGGCACGCTCGACGCCCTGTTCCCCGGCCGCATCGATCTCGGTCTCGGGCGCGCGCCGGGCACGGACCAGCTCACCATGCAGGCGCTGCGCCGCCATCTGAACGAGGATGTCGACGATTTCCCCCGCAATGTCGTGGAGATTCTGCGTTATTTCGCGCCGTCGGAGCCGGGCCGGAAGGTTCGCGCCGTGCCGGGCGAGGGCTCGCTGGTGCCGGTGTGGATACTCGGCTCCAGCCTGTTCGGCGCGCAACTCGCGGCGATGCTCGGCCTGCCCTACGCCTTCGCCTCGCATTTCGCGCCCGATCTGTTGGAGGAGGCGATCCATGTCTATCGCGACCGCTTCCAGCCCTCGGCCTATCTGGATAAGCCTTATGCGATGGCGGGAATGAGCATCTTCGCGGCTGCCACCGACGAGGAAGCGGCCTATCTGTTCACCTCGCAGCAACAGGGTTTCGCCAATCTGCGGCGCGGCCAGCCGGGACCGCTGCCGCCCCCCGTGGAGGATTTGTCGCAGGTGATGTCCCCGATGGAAATCGCCATGGTCGACCGCACCCTGTCCTGCCGGCTGGTCGGCTCGCCCCAGACGGTGCGCGAGGGCTTCGCCGAGTTCGCCGCCAAGACCGGAGTCGACGAGGTCATGATCACGGCCAATATTTTCGACCATCAAAAGCGCCTGCGCTCCTTCGAGATCGCAGCCGAAATCGCCGGCGAACATTTGCGCGCGGCCGCGGAATAGGAGGTTTTCATGTCCAAGGTCGTCAAGACCGACGCCGAATGGCGCGCTCAACTGACCCCCGAGCAATATCGCGTCGCTCGCCAGAAAGGCACCGAGCGCCCTTTCACCGGCGAATATGAGCAGGTCTGGGCCAAAGGCCGCTATACTTGCGTCGGCTGCGGCCAGGAATTGTTCGAATCCGACACCAAATTCGACGCCGGCTGCGGCTGGCCGAGCTTCTACGAGACCGCCAATCACGAGGCGGTCAGCGAACATGTCGATCTCAGCCATGGCATGCGCCGCGTCGAAGTGGTGTGCTCGGCCTGCGAATCCCATCTCGGCCATGTCTTCCCCGACGGGCCGCAGCCCACCGGACTGCGCTATTGCATCAATTCGGCCTCGCTGAAATTTGAACCGAAATAAGCCGCAATAAACTTTGAATTGGCCCGCCAAAGCGGCTTGTGGCACCTTCCCTCGCATGAGCACGCAAAGCATCGCAGCCATACTTCTGGCCGCCGGCCAAGGCACGCGGATGAAATCCGCCAAGCCCAAGGTCATGCACGCATTGGCCGGACGGCCGATGATCCTCCACCTCCTCGACATGGTCCGCTCGCTGGACGCCGCTCAGAGCGTCGTCGTGGTCGGTCCAGGCATGGAGGAAATCGGCTCGGCCGTCGGCGTGCCGACCGTTCTGCAGCAGGACCGGCTGGGTACGGCCCACGCGGTGGCGCAGGCCCGTCCGGTGCTCGGGGATTTCGACGGCACCGTCCTCGTGCTCTATGGCGACACCCCGCTGATCACGCTGGCGACCATCCAGGCGATGCTGGAACGCCGTTCGCAGGCGCCGCATCCCGCGGTGGTGGTCTTGGGCTTCCGCCCCAAGCATGGCGGCGAATATGGCCGCCTGGTGTTCGGCGCCAACGGGCTTCAGGCGATCGTCGAATATAAGGATGCGACACCGGAGCAGCGCGCCATACCGCTCTGCAATTCCGGCGTGATGGCGATCGACGGCAAGCATCTTTTCACGCTTATCGACAAGATCGGCAATGACAACGCCAAGGGCGAATATTACCTGACCGATATCGTGAAGCTGGCGGTGTCGCAGGGTCTGACCGCCTCCTATGTCGAGGCCGAGGAAGAAGAGCTCTTGGGCGTCAATTCTCGCGCCGAGCTGGCAGAGGCCGAGGCCTTGGTGCAAAGACGCCTCCGCGCCAAAGCGATGGCCAGCGGCGTCACCCTGATCGATCCGTCCTCCATCACGCTGAACTGGGATACCAAGCTCGGCCAGGACGTCACGATCGGCCCGAACGTGGTGTTCGGCGCCGGCGTCGAGGTGGCCGACAACGTAGAGATCCGCCCCTTCTGCCATCTCGAAGGCGTGAAGATCGCCTCCGGCGCCCTGATCGGACCCTTCGCCCGCCTGCGGCCCGGCGCCGAGATCGGCCGTAACGCCCATATCGGCAATTTCGTCGAGGTAAAAAACGGCGTCATCGAAGCGGGCGCCAAAGTCAATCATCTCGCCTATATCGGTGATGCGCGGGTCGGAGCGGGCGCCAATATCGGGGCCGGCACCATCACCTGCAATTATGACGGCTTCGGCAAGTACAAGACCGATATCGGCGCCGGCGCCTTCATCGGTTCGAACAGCTCGCTGGTCGCGCCCGTGAAGATCGCCGACGGCGCCATCGTCGGCGCCGGTTCGGTGATCACCAAGGATGTGGCCGAGAACGCGCTGGCCGTGGCGCGCGGCCATCAGATGGAGCTTCCCGGCTGGGCCGAAACCTTTCGCGACAAGATGAGGAAGAAATAATCCATGTGCGGCATCGTGGGGATCATCGGCCGCGAGGAAGCGGCGCCGCGTCTGCTCGACGGGCTGAAGCGGCTGGAATATCGGGGGTACGACTCGGCCGGCATCGCTTGCCTCGAAGGCGGCGCGATCGTGCGGCGGCGCGCGCAGGGCAAGCTCGCCAATCTCGAAAGTCTGCTCGACCGTCAGCCGCTGACCGGCTCGATCGGCATCGGCCATACGCGCTGGGCCACCCACGGCGTGCCGAACGAAATCAACGCCCACCCGCACGCCACCAAGCTGGCCGCCGTGGTGCATAACGGCATCATCGAGAATTTCCTCGAATTGCGGGCCGAGCTGACTGCCGCCGGACACCATTTCGAGACCGAAACGGATAGCGAGGCGATCGTCCAGTTGATCAGCCATTATCTGGCCGGTGGCGCAGATCCCGAGACGGCGACCGCCAAGACGCTGGCCCGCCTGGAAGGCGCATTCGCCTTGGCATTCTTGTTCGCCGACCACCCCGATCTGCTGATCGCGGCCCGCAAGGGCAGCCCGCTGGCCATCGGTTACGGCGAGGGCGAAATGTATGTCGGTTCGGACGCGCTGGCCTTGGCCCCGCTGACCCGCCGCATCACCTATCTGCAGGATGGCGATTGGGCAGTGCTGCGCGCCGATGGGGTGAGGATATTCGACGCTTCGAACAAGCCCGCCCAGCGCGAGGTTCGCCAGACGGCGCAGTCGGGCGCCCTGATCGGCAAGGATGGCCACCGCCATTTCATGCATAAGGAAATCCACGAGCAGCCGCAAGTGATCGGCGATGCGCTGAACACCATGCTGAACCCGGCCGAGGGGACGCTGACCCTGCCGGAGCTGCCCTTCGCGCTCCAGGACGTTTCGGCCCTCACCATTATCGCCTGCGGCACCTCCTATTATGCCGGCCTGGTGGCGAAATACTGGATCGAAACCCTGGCCCGCCTGCCGGTCGAGGTCGATGTGGCGTCGGAATTCCGCTATCGCGCCCCACCGATGAAGGAAGGCGGCATGGCGCTCTTCATTTCGCAGTCGGGAGAGACCGCCGACACGCTGGCGGCGCTGCGCTATTGCAAGGAGCAGCGCCAGCGCCTGGTGGCTTTGGTCAATGTGCCGGAAAGCACGATCGCCCGCGAAGCCGATATCGCCCTGCAGACTTTCGCCGGACCCGAAATCGGCGTCGCCTCGACCAAAGCCTTCACCACGCAGCTCACGGTGCTGGCCGGCCTTTCGGTCGCGATCGCCCGGGCGCGGGGCGCGCTCGACCAGGCCGCCGAAGCCCGGCTTTGCCAAGCCTTGTCCGAGGTGCCGGCGCGCGCCGCCGAAATCCTCGCCCATGACGCCCAGCTTCAGGCCATCGCAGAAGATCTGGCGCCAGCCCGCGACGTTCTGTATCTGGGGCGCGGCACCAGCTTCCCGATCGCGCTCGAAGGGGCGCTGAAGCTCAAGGAAATCAGCTATATCCACGCCGAGGGATATGCCGCGGGCGAAATGAAGCATGGCCCGATCGCCCTGATCGATGAAAAGGTGCCGGTCATCGTCATCGCCCCCTCGGACGCGCTCTATGACAAAACCGCCTCCAATGTGCAGGAAGTGGCGGCGCGCGGAGGCAGGGTGATCTTCTTCTCGGACCAGCCGGGGGTCGACAGGCTGCCGATCAAGGCGGTGACCATGGCGATGCCGACGGTCGATCCTTTCGTGGCGCCGATCCTCTACGCCATTCCGGTGCAGTTGCTGGCCTATCATGTCGCGGTGGCCAAAGGAACCGACGTGGACCAGCCGCGCAATCTGGCCAAAAGCGTCACGGTGGAATAACCCATGGAAAGCGGCGTCCGCATCCGGCAGACGGCGATCATCGTACTGGTCCTGGTCCTGACCGGATTGGGCCTTTACACCTTGCGGCCGTTTCTCAGCGCGCTGGTCTGGGCTTCGATCTTCGCCATCGCGCTGGGGCCGCTCTATCGGCGTGCCGTCAACCGCTTCGGCACCGGCCGCCACAATGTGCTGATGCCTTTGGTGTTCACCCTGGGTGTCGCGCTGATCTTCATCGCGCCGCTGACGCTGGTCGGCTTCCAGGTGGCCCATGAAACCCACAATGCCGCCGAATGGCTGAGCGACGTCGAGACGAACGGCCTCCCAGTGCCCGACGCTGTGAAGAATTTGCCTTTCATGCAAGGCCAGATCGAAGAATGGTGGAATCAGAACCTGGCAGACCCGGGCAGCGCGCGCGAATTGGTCCAGCGTCTGACCCGCGGCCATGCAGCCGACGTCAGCCGGATGATCGTCGTCCAGCTGGCCCGCCGCCTGACCCTTTTCGCCTTCACCCTATTGACGTTGTTCTTCCTGTTCCGCAATGGCGAGGCGGTGTCCCGGCAGATCCGCCGCGCCGCCATCCGCCTGTTCGGTCCTGGCGGCGAACGGGTCGGGATGAGGATGATCGAGTCGGTGCATGGCACGGTGGACGGGCTGGTACTGGTCGGCTTGGGCGTCGGCGCGCTTCTCGGGATCGTCTATATCTTCGCCGGCGTACCTCAGCCGGTCCTGTTCGGCATGGTCACCGCGGTCGCCGCGATGATCCCGCTGGCGGCCCCAGTCGTCTTCACGCTTGCCGCCCTGGTGCTGGCAGTGCAAGGCTCGGTGGCCTGGGGTATCGGCGTCTTCGCCACCGGCGTCGTCACTATTTTCATCGCCGACCATTTCATCCGTCCGGCTTTGATCGGCGGCACCACCAAGCTGCCCTTTCTCTGGGTTCTGCTCGGCATCCTGGGTGGCGTCGAAAGCTGGGGGCTGATCGGCCTGTTCCTCGGCCCGGCGGTGATGTCGGCGCTCATCTCGCTGTGGCGGGACTGGACGCAGGAAGGCGAGAAGTAGGCCTTCCGATTTCCATTTTCCGCTGACCCTGGTCCGTCAAGATTGACGATTCTTCAATGATTTGCGCCTAACCTCTCACCTTCGAGGGGTTAAATCGGATGACGATGAGAAGACGTGGCGCAAGAACGCGTCTGCCGGCATGGCCGGCGGCTGCGCTCGCGCTTTGCACTCAGGCCTGCACCTTTCTTCAGCCGGACTATGTCCGTCCCGAAACGGCGTTGCCCGAAAAATTCGAGCATGCGGTCGAGCCTGCGGTGCCACAGAACCTTGCCGAGCCCCCCTCGGGATGGTGGCATCTTCTGGGCTCGGCCGAACTTGACGGGCTGATCGTCCGGGCGCTCGAGAATAACCATGACATTCGAGCCGCCGTCCACCGGATCGCCCAGGCCAAGGCCCAGGCAGGCATCGCTGCCGGCCCGCTGCTGCCCAAGCTGGGAATTGGCGCCAGCGCCCAGGGCGATTCCCCCACTGGCGGCATTACGGCGAAGACTCGGAGCCCGGATGGGAAGTCCGAACGGTCTTATCAGGCGACATTGTCCGCCTCCTATGAGATCGACCTCTGGGGGCTCAACCGGTCCAACGAAGATGCGGCGATCGCGACCCTTCAGGCGTCGAGCTATGACCGCGAAGCGCTGGCTCTGACATTGGTCGCCGAAGTTGCTTCGACCTATCTGCAATATCTTCTGGCGTGCGATCGCGTGGCGGTCGCCGAGAAGAACGTAGCCAGCATGCAGCAGGTTTTGGATGTGGTGCAAAAGCGCCATCGCGTCGGTGAGGGGGCGCGCCTCGAGGTGATGCAGCAGAAAACCGCGCTCGCCCAGGCGCGCGCCTCGGTTCCCGCGCTCGAACTGGTCCGCGAGCAAAGCCGCGACCTTCTGGCCACGCTTGTCGGTGAAATTCCCGAAGGATTCACCGTCAAGACCGGATCGCTCTCCGCGCTGACCCTGCCGTCCTTGCCTACCGCTCTACCGTCCTCTTTGCTGGAACGAAGGCCAGATATACGACGCGCGGAGGCGAGTCTGGTTGCAGCGAATGCCCAGATCGGCGCGGCCCGCGCCGGATTACTGCCGTCCTTCGATCTGACCGCGCAGCGCGGAGTTGGCAGTTATTACCTGAACAATTTGTTCAATCCGGCAAGTTACCTCTATGTGCTCGCCGGCAACATGGCCGCGACCTTGTTCGACAATGGGCGAAATTTGAGCGCGATCGACTTCAACCAGGCGCTCTTTGCTGAACGGGCCGAACTCTATCGTCAGACGGTCCTCGACGCTCTGCGCGATGTTGAGGACAGTCTGGCAGCCATCCGCTCCTCCGAGAGAACCGAATCCGCCCAGATCGAAGCCTTCGAAAATGCCTCGGCTGCCCTCCAAATGAGCCGTGAAGCCTTCAGCATGGGGACCTCCGACTATCTCACGGTCCTCGACACCGAACGGACGCTCTATCAAAGCGACGATGCCAAGGCGCAGGCACGTTTTGACCGGCTGAATGCCGCCGTCAGTCTATTTCGAAGCCTGGCCGGAACAACCTATGGTGCAGCCAATGAAGGCTAATTCAATTCATTTAGTGCGGCAGCACTATGATCCCGCAGGACTCATTATCATTACCGCATGACTGCCGGAATGAAGTAATATAAAACCAAAGTATATATCGTAACACGAAATTTATCTATTGTCATATTATCTGCTTCGAGGGAGAACGGCAGAGTGAGGTGGGTGTCCTTCCGCGAGCATCTTGGCAGGAAGATCTCGTCCCTTGGCTCGACTTACGCACTGTCGGGATCGCGAGCGGCGGCCATCGTGCTGCCGCTGCAGCCGGGCAAGTTGCTGCGGCAAGGCCTTGCCTCTGCCCGCGAAATGTCGCGCTTCACCAGCTACACGCAGCTGCGCAAGGTGCTGTTCGAGCTAGCCCTGGCTTCGGTGGTTATCAATATCCTCAATCTCGCCCTGCCCTTGGCGCTGCTCACCATCTATGACCGCATCATCCCCCACAAATCCGCCTCCACTCTCAGTCTGCTGATGGCCGGCGTGGTGGTTGCCCTGGTCCTCGAGGCGGGGGTTCGGGTCTGCCGCAGCTATCTCACGGGATGGATCGGCGCGAGCTTCGAGCACCGTCTGAGCTGCGCAGCCTTCCGCCGCCTGCTCGACACGGCGGTCGCGGATTTCGAGCGGGACGGCGCCAGCGCGCATATCGAGCGCATGCGCGCGGCATCCCTGGTGCGCGATTTCTATTCGGGCCATTCCCTGCTGTCGCTGTTCGACCTGCCCTTCATCCTGTTCTATCTGACCCTGATCGGCATGTTGGCCGGCTGGCTGGTGCTGGTGCCGATCTTCATTCTGGGCGGTTTCGTGCTTGCTGCAGGGTTCAATGCGCGCGGCCTCAAGACCTTCGTCAAGCGAAGGAGCGAGTTCGAGGAGCGCCGTTTCGGCTTCATCAGCCAGACGCTGGCGGGAATTCATTCGGTCAAGACAATGGCCATGGAAGCGATGATGGAGCGTCGCTACGAAATGCTGCAAGACACCAATGCGCAGCAAAATTTCGATGGTTCCAGCCATTCGATCGCCGCGCTCAATGTCAGTTCCTTTTTTTCGCAGCTCTCCACCTTCAGCGTGGTCGCGGCCGGCGCCGTGATGGTGATCCATGGCCATCTCACTACCGGCGCCCTGGCCGCCTGCATCACACTGGTCGGGCGGTGCATGCAGCCTGTGATGGGCGCGTTGTCGACCTGGGTCCGGTTCCAGGGGCTGCTGGTCGCGCAGCAACAGGTGACGAAGCTGTTCGATCTTCCCGTCCCCCCCAATCTGGAAAGCCCCCCATTACCCGAGATTTCGGGCCGGATCACGCTCGAGAATGTCAGCTTCTCCTTCCCCGGGGCCAAGACGCCGCTTTTTGCCGGTCTTACCCTCGATATTGCCGAAGGAGAATGCATCGCCGTCAAGGGCGACAGCGGCTCGGGCAAGACAACCTTGCTGTCGCTGATCGGCGGCGTGATGACGCCGACCGAAGGGCGGATTCTGGTCGACGGGCAGGATCTTTGCCGCTACCGCCCCGCCAGCATCCCCGCGCAGATCGGTTATCTGCCTCAACAAGGCATGCTGTTTGACGGGACCATTCTCGAAAATCTGACCATGTTCGACAGTTCGCTCGAACCGGTGGCGCTCGAGATCGCAACGCAGATGGGGCTCGACGACAATGTCGCCGCCATGCGGAACGGATATGCGACACAGGTGGGCAACAGCGCCGGCGAATCGGTGCCGGGAGGCATCAAGCAGCGCATCAGCATCGCCCGGGCCCTGGTCAGACGGCCGCAGGTGATTCTGTTCGACGAGGCCAATATCGCGCTCGACTCCGCCGGCGATGATCAGCTCGTCGCCTATCTGCAGTCGCAGAAGGGCAAGAAGACGATCCTTCTGGTCAGCCATCGCCCTTCCTTGGTCAAGATGGCGGATCGGGTACTTTATCTCACCAATGGAAAACTGAGCGCCGAAGCGCCCGACCATGAAGCCGAGCGGAAAGCCCCGGTGCAATCGGCGGCGTCTCGCGACCCTTCTCCTTTGCCGCCTCTGGTAAGCCGTCCGGTAACCCGCGAAGAGGATATCGACGGGCTTTTCACGCGTTTCCGTCGGCGCTCCGATCTCAGCCTCTGCGTGCCGCACCTGCTGCGGGCACTGGCCTGGGCCGGTTCACCTCGGCAATTGGCGGAGGTTCTGCCGCATGCTGTGGATCTTCTCGATCTTGACGGTCTGCGGCGGACCATGGCGGGGCTGGGCTATAGCTGCACAAGCCGTCCGGGCAGACTATCCGACCTTGATCCGCGATCGGTGCCTTGCCTGTTCCTGCCTGACGAGGGAATGGCTTTGCTTGTTACGGGAGGGGGCAACCAGGACGAGACAATGCTGTTCGATCCCGCGACGAACAGCTTCAAGCCGCTCGCCGATTCGAATCACAAGGGTCGTTTCATGATCTTCCGTCCCGTGGAGACCACGCCCCAAAGCGCGGGAAGCTGGATCTTGTCGATCATGATGCGGTTTCGCGGACTGATGTGGGCGGCGCTGGTCCTCACCATCCTGGCGAATGTGATGGGGCTGTCGGCGCCTCTCTTCATCATGCTGGTCTATGGCACGGTCATACCGGGGGAAAATGTCCAGCTGATACCCTATTTGTTCGTCGGCCTGCTGATCGTCCTGGCCGCGGACTGGCTGCTGCGCGGCCTGAGGGCCAGACTTCTGGCCTATATGGGGGCACGCGCCGAATTCATCGTCGGCACGGCCATCCTACGGCGGATCCTGGCGTTGCCGGCCTGGGCGACCGAACAGACTCCGGTCGGAGTTCAGGTGTCGCGCATCAAGGAATTCGAGTCTCTCAGGGACATGTTCGTAGGTCCCTTGGCGCTGCTGCTCTATGAAATTCCCGGCATCCTTGTCTTCATCATCGCCCTCGGCATGATCGATGGATGGCTGCTGGCCACCTTGGCCGGGGCAATGGTCGGCTATTTTCTGCTGGGTCTCGCCGCCCAGCCTGGCGTCGCGCGCCGGACCCTGCTCGCGTCGCAGGCCGCGGCCAGACGGCATGCGCTGCTGGCCGATGCCACCAGCAAGATGCGGGCGATCAAATATTCCGGCGGGGAGGAGAGTTGGTTCGAGCGCTATCGTGTCCTGTGCGGAAAGGCCATGGCCGCCGAGTTCCAATCGCAACAATTTTCCGGCATTATCGCCACCACCGCTCACACTCTCGGCTTTCTCACGGCACTCGCCATCATCACCACCTGCATTGCCGGAACCTTCAGCGGAACGGTCGCGCTTGGAGCAGTCGTCGCCGCCATGGTGATTACCTGGCGGCTGATTGCGCCCCTGCAGAACGGGTTCCTGTCATTAGCCACCCTGGTCCGCGTGTCGCGCAGCGCCAAACAGGTCGATAATCTTATGCGGCTCCAGGGCGAGCGGGACTCCGGCTCTGCGCGCCAAGTCATCCCTGGTTTCCGGGGTGGAATCTCCTTCCATCGCGCGTCCTTCCGCTACAGCAACGACAGCGATCCGGTCCTGCTCGGGATCAATTTCAATGTCGAACCCGGTCAGGTCGTCGCGATCGCCGGGCCGAACGGCTCAGGCAAATCGACTCTGTTGAAGCTGATAACCGGCATTTACCAGCCGCAGGCCGGCAGCGTGCGTCTCGACAATGTCGATATCCGCCAGCTCGACCCCGGCGCTCTGCGCTCCTTGCTGAGCTACGCGCCGCAGCGATGCGATGTGTTCTATGGCACGATCGCGCAGAATCTGCGCTTTGCCTTTCCGACGGCAAGCGACGAGGAGTTGCGTTGGGCTACCCGGCTTGCCGGGCTTTATGACGACATCATGGCCATGCCCGAAAATTTCAATACGCGCGTGTTCGATGGCCAGACCGACCAGCTTCCGCAGGGGTTCCGCCAGCGCTTATCCCTGGCCCGCGCGTATCTCAAGCCGTCCCGCCTGCTGCTGTTCGACGAACCCGGCAATGGGCTCGACGCCGACGGTGACCGCGCCTTCCATGACGCGATCGAACAGCTGCGCGGAACGGTGACGATCTTCATCGTATCCCACCGGCCTAGCCATCTCAGGCTGGCCGACACGGTGGTGTATCTCGAATCCGGCTATGTGCGGGGTGTAGGCCGGTATGACGACATCACGGATTTGATTTAGGGAGGCTCCCGGTGAACGTCAATGTCGCGCCGCCGCCGTCATCGACCGCCTCACCGGTGGTGCAGGCTCCCCGTGAATTGCGTCCGCTCACCGAGCCGATCGCCTTCGAAGAGGAGACGATGCCCGCTTTCGTGCGGACCGCTCTTTTAGGGACAGTTGGACTGCTGGTTGTCTTTATGGTCTGGGGCGGGTTGGTGGACCTCGACGAGATTGCTTCCGCCCCCGGACATATCGTGCCATCAGGACAGGTCAGGACCGTCGAACATCTGGAGGGCGGCATCGTTGCGGAAATCCCCGTAACCGAGGGGCAACTGGTCGATCAGGGCGATGTGCTGTTGCGCTTTGACCCGCTGGCGGCCCAGTCCGAATTGCAACAGACGGAGGCGCGTGAGGCCAGCCTGCTTCTGCGTGATGAGCGCCTCAAGGCGACGGCCGAAAACCGCAAGCCCGATTTCACGGGAGTGGGTGCGCGCTATCCTGATCTCGTGGCCGATCAGGACAGGATCTGGCAAGGCCAAGTCGCTACCCACCGGTCCGCCCTGGAGGTGCTAGACCAGCAGATCAATGAGCGCCGCGCCGAGCTGGAGCAGCTTCATCATTCTCTGGCGGCGGCGGAAGAGCAATTCAAACTGACGTCCGATCAGGTGGCAATCCGCGAGAGCGGGGTCGAAATCGGCGTGGTATCTCGCCAGGTTTTGCTGGAGACCCGCCGCGCCCAGGTCGCCGCCAAAAGCGAAGTGACCAGACTGCAGGATCAGGTGCGGCTGACGGGCCACGCCTTGGCCGAAGCCGAGGACCGCAAGCGCAATCTCGGCCAGAGTCAGAGGCAGGATGCGCTCTCGGAACTCGGCACGGTATCGGCCGAAATGGCTCAGGTGAAGGGTGCGCTCGTCAAATTGCAAGACCGCGTGCTGCGCACCGAGGTCAAGGCGCCGGTTCGGGGCATAGTTCAGGACATCAAGGTCACAATTCCCGGAGAAGTCGTGCCGGCTGGCGGCGTCGTCATGCGCATCGTGCCGGTCGAGGAAAAGCTGGAGGCGGAAATCCGGATTCCCGCCGCCGAAATCGGGCATGTCAGGACCGGCATGCCGGTCAAGGTGAAGATCGCCGCCTACGAATTCGTCCGCTATGGAACGTTGTCCGGGACATTGAGCAAACTCTCCGCATCGACCTTCAGCGACGAACAGGGCAGGCCTTATTACAAAGGCATGGTGTCGTTCGAGCGTAATTATGTCGGGAAAGTGCCCGGGGAAAACCCGCTTTTACCGGGGATGCCCCTAGATGGGGATATTGTCATCGGCCATAGGTCCCTACTGTCCTACTTGCTGAAACCTTTTGTCGTCTCACTGAAGACGTCATTCCACGAGCGCTGAGGTCCATACGTCATGGCAAAAAAGAAGGGTGGGGAGCAGGGGCTGACCGACCAGCAGAAGCTGGATTCGCAGGTCTTTGACGACATCACCTCGCTCGACAAGTCCGGTCAGGCCGAAAAGCATGAGGCGTTGGGGCAACATACGGAAATTTCCGGGGCGGAGACCGACAACAGTGAGTTGTCGAACGTCTATGTCCCCGGCCGCCGGTCGGAAACCGGCGATACGGACCAGACAGGCGCCGCCTTCGCTTCCAACACGGACATCCTGCGCGACCGGGGCGTGACGCAAAGATCCCCGGGAGCTCAGGAAATCGGCGGCGGCGGCGCGCAGAGGCCGGTCTCCCCCACCCATGCCGCGCCTGGAGCCGGACAGGGCGGTGTAAACCTTGCGCATGGCGGGCAGGGTCAAGGGTCAGCCGCGGTCGTCAGGACCGAAGAGGCCGGGGCCTCGCCGGCCGGGCCCGGCGCCGCCGCGGGCCCGCATCCCGGCGCGCCGCAAGCTTCAGGGGTTCATCTGGGGGCCGCTGCCCTTGAGGGCACCGTTTCCACAGGCGCGGTCGCGTCGGAATCTCAACAGCCGATCGAAGCCAATATCCCCACCCTCGCCCCTGAAGTATCGGCCCGGACCGCCGCCGCGACGACTACCGCGCCAGCCACCACTTCGGCGCCTGCGGCTACGCCGGCACCAACGCAGACCCCGGCCCCGACGCAAGCGCCGACGGACACTCCCGCGCCGACCCAGCCGGCGACTCAGGCTCCGACGCAGACACCGGCGCCCACTGACACGCACGCACCGACCGATACGCCAGCGCCAACGCAGACCCCGGCTCCAACGCAAGCGCCGACGGATACTCCTGCGCCCACCCAGCCGGCGACACAGGCGCCGACGCAGACACCGGCGCCCACTGACACGCACGCACCGACCGATACGCCGGCACCAACACAAACCCCGGCTCCAACGCAAGCGCCGACGGACACTCCTGCGCCGACCCAGCCGGCGACTCAGGCGCCTACGCAGACTCCTGCGCCCACTGACACGCACGCACCGACCGATACGCCGGCACCAACACAAACCCCGGCCCCGACGCAAGCGCCGACGGACACTCCTGCGCCCACCCAGCCGGCAACTCAGGCTCCGACGCAGACACCGGCACCCACTGACACGCACGCACCGACCGATACGCCGGCACCAACGCAGACCCCGGCTCCAACGCAAGCGCCGACGGATACTCCTGCGCCCACCCAGCCGACGACACAGG
>Ga0213872_10001256_pt1 | contig 17076 bp, 14 predicted proteins | sample VelepicomBERX_R2_FD_160071 | JGI IMG/M metagenome (GOLD analysis project Ga0213872, IMG submission 160071) | Rhizosphere microbial communities from Vellozia epidendroides in rupestrian grasslands, the National Park of Serra do Cipo, Brazil - RX_R2 | ecosystem: Host-associated > Plants > Roots >...
TCGCAGCGCGGTCCTCAGCCCTTCCTTGCAAAGCGTGTACCGGTTTGGCGACGAAAAGAAGGATCAATTTCGTTGGAGCCTGTCACGCAGCTATCGCGCACCCAATACCAGCAGCCTGTTGCCACGGGTGCAGCTAAGTACGGAAAACGATGCTTTCCACCCCGACAGTGAAGGCAACCCGAATCTTCGACCGGAGCTGGCATGGGGAATGGAGTTCGCGCTGGAGCATTACTTCAAGGATGGGGGCATGCTGAGCGCCAATGTATTCGACCGGCGTGTCAGCGACGTCGTTCGAACGTTGACCACGCTCGGCGCCAACGGCCGTTGGATCAGCCAGCCCATCAATCTCGACCGGGCGGATGTGTATGGCATCGAGTTCGACGGCAAGGCTCGGCTCGATCAATTCATGCCGCACGCACCTGCGGTTGAGATCCATGCCAACGTGGCGAGGTACTGGTCCCAGGTCAACGGGATACCTGGCCCGTACAATGTTCTGAGCAGCCAGACGCCGGCCAGCGCGAACCTGGGCGCTGACTATACGATCAAGTCTGCATCGCTCACCTTGGGTGCCAATGCCAACTGGGTGCCGGGCGTCACGGCGACGCTGAGCCCGACCCAGCAGAGCTATACAGGTAGCAAGGTTGGCATCGATGCTTACGCGTTGTGGAAATTCAAATCAGGCACGCAGTTCCGCATTGCCGCCACCAACCTGCTGCACCGTGACTACCTGACGAATGCAGAAAATAGCGACAACGGCTTGCTCAATACCCGGCAGACGGTCACGCGCGGCTGGGCGAATTGGACGGCGACGCTGGATTTGAAGTATTGATGCCAGCGGCACGGGTGCCCTTCACGCGGGCACTGCGTTGCGTTTTGCTGTTGAGGTTGTTGCCCCCTCTTCCCCAGCCCCTCTCCCGCGTGGGGCGAGGGGAGGCATCTGTCGCCGGCTGTAGGACAACGCCCTCTTGGGGAGAATCGCTACCTGCGAACTGCGCAGATGTGTTGCACGCACCGATCACGAGCATATCGCAAAAAATAGGCGACTTGCTCTAAATGGAGCGCGTGGCTAAGCAGACTGGCGGAAAATTCCTGCAGACCAACGGGGCAAGGCCGCCCCTCAACACACTACCCGAGGAACTGGCTTGGGTAATGTTCTTCGAGCAACTGTCGGCAGTCGACAACACGTAAATCGTTGTCGCGCGCGAAGCTCATCAGGAAGGTGTATACACGCGGGTCGATCTTTTCGAGCTGCTTGTCGATCGCCACGCAACGGATGTTTTCCATCATCATGGGCCGCACGTAGGGTGCGTAAGAGAGCTTTTGGTCCATGCCGAACGTCGACAGGATGCCGGACAGGCGTTCAGCCCAGTCCGACGGCCGAAATTCGCGGCCGCTCTTCGTGATTCCCTGGATGATGACTTCGTAAGGATTGCAAATCATCGCAATGAGCTTGGGCTTGGATTATTCTTGCGCGCTTGGGTGACACAATCGCCCGTGGTTCATGAAAAAGAAAACAAGGGAGACATGCATGACCAAGCCGGTGAGTCGTATTTTACTGGTAAACGATGAAAAGCTGGTGTTAAAAGCGCTGGTGAAGGGTCTGAACAGTGCTGCGCGGCAGATCGACAACCCCCTGGGGATCAATTTTGTCGGTGTAGAAACAGCCCGTGAGGCGCTTGAGGCCTTGCGTGAGGACGGTGACATACAGGCAGTGATCGTCGACGATCAGCTGCATCGGGTCGGCGATGGCGAGAAGGCAAGCAAGGGTCGTGGCAAGCGTTTGCAGATGTCGGCGCTCGACCTGGTACACGCGATTCACGAGCATCGGCCTGAGCTGGACGTGTATGTGTTGATCGCGCAGCAGGATGAGGATGAAGTCGTCAGCACCTTGCTCTGCGAAACGGTGGACGGTTATTTCTACCGTGATGATCCGGATTATCTCGGCTGGTACCGTATTCTGAATGCGCAGCTACAAGAGCGTGCGCATACGCCGTTCTACGACCGGCTGAAGCAGTACGTCTTCATGGCCAAGGATGCCTGGCATACGCCGGGCCACAGCTCGGGCGATAGCCTGCGTGGCAGCCCTTGGGCCGAGGACTTTTACGATTTCATGGGCGAGCATATCTTCAAGGGCGACTTGTCAGTCTCGGTGCCGATGCTCGACTCCTTGCTGCACCCCACTGGCATCATCGAAGAAGCGCAGCAGATGGCGGCCAAAGCCTTTGGCGCGCAACGCACCTTCTTTGCCACCAACGGCACGTCGACGGCCAACAAGGTGATTCTGCAAACCTTGATCGCGCCGGGGGAGAAGTTGCTGCTCGACCGCAATTGCCATAAGTCGGTGCACCACGGTGTGGTGATCTCTGGTGCACTGCCGGTGTATCTCGATTCGAGCACCAACCTCGAATACGGTCTCTTCGGGCCGGTGCCGAAGGCAACGATCCTCAAGACCATCGAGGCGAACCCCGATGCGCAGGTCTTGATCCTGACCAGTTGCACCTACGATGGCCTGCGTTATGACCTGAAGCCCATCATCGAGGCCGCACACAAGCATGGCATCAAGGTGATCATCGACGAGGCCTGGTACGGACATGCGCGCTTCCACCCGGAATTCCGCCCCACGGCGCTGGAATCGGGTGCGGACTTTGCGACGCAGTCGACGCACAAGGTGATGAGCGCTTTCTCACAGGCCTCGATGATTCATGTGAACGCGCCGGACTTCAACGAGCATGTGTTCCGCGAGAACTACAACATGCATACGTCCACCAGCCCGCAATACAGCATGATCGCGAGCCTCGACGTGGCCCGTCGGCAGATGAGCATGGAAGGCTACAAGCTCTTGAGTCGTACGCTGGCACTGGCGGCCGAGCTGAAAGGGTTGATCAACTCGACCGGCGTCTTCCGCGTGCTGGAGCTGGACGACCTGCTGCCGGCCGAGGTAAAGAAGGACGGCGTGCGGCTCGACCCGACCAAGATCACCGTCGATATCTCGGCATCGGGCTATACGGTCGATGATCTGCAGAAGTTGTTGTTCGAGCGATACAACATCCAGATCGAGAAATCGACCTTCAATACCATCACCTTGCTGCTCACCATTGGCACCACCAAGAGCAAGGTTTCGCGGCTTTACGACGCGTTGATGCGTATCAGCCGCGAGCGCCGTGCGCCGCGTCGGCTCTACAAGACGCCGGCGATTCCGCATTTCACCTCGCTCAAGTATCTGCCGCGCGATGCCTTTTACTGTGGTGGCGAGCTGACACCGCTGCTCGATGAAGCCGACCAGGTGAATCAAAAGCTGGCGGGCCGCATCAGCGCTGATCAGATCGTGCCTTACCCGCCAGGCATCCCGGTTTTGGTGCCGGGGCAGGTGATCACGCCGGAGATCGTCAGCTACCTCGTCACCCTGTTGCGCAGCCAGAAACAGGTGGAGTTGCACGGGGTGGTATTCGATGGTTGGCTGCCCTGTATCCGTGTGTTGACAGTCGAGGAGACGAATGCGCTGAAGCCGCTGGACGCGGCGAGCTGAATGACGCATGCTCCTGTTTCATGACACCCGGTGCAGAAGCATCTTTGCAAGCGCGCAGCGCCCGCGATGAGGATCGCGGCGCGTTGATTGAGCGTGCCTGGCTACTGCAATATGGTAACCCGCAGCAAGCTCGCTTGCTGGCCGCGCAGGTGGTGGAAATCGCTCGCGCGGCTGGCGACGAAGTGAGCGAAGCCTATGGCCGTCTGACCATTGCCTGTTACGAAATGCGCCACGGCGACCGCGAGTTCGCTGCGGCCGAGTTTCGGGCGCTCAAGCAATTCTTCCTTCCCCGCGACGACAAGCGCGGCCAACTGCGTAGCAGCTTTGGGCTGAGTGTATTGCTGAGTCGCTCGGGTGATTCTGCGACGGCGTATACCGAGTTGGTGGGCTATCTGCCCGACCTCGACCAGGCGCTGATGATCGATGCGTTCATGTGCTACAACAGCCTGGGCGCCATCAGTGCCGATGTGGGCCAAGTCGACGACTGCCTGCGCTATTTCTATAAGGCGCTTGGCTGCGCCCGCGAAATGGGGTCGCACGACCATCTGGCGTTGATTTTGTCGAATCTCGGCTCAACCCAACACGAAGCGGGTAATTACGAAGACGCGATCCGTTTCTTGGTTGAGGCCTATGACTTGCTGCCGCAATCGGGCATGGCTTCGCTGGGCCCCCTGGTGGCGGGCAATCTGGCGATGTGCCAGCTAGCCATCGGCGCGCATCAGGCAGCGTATGAGACCATCCGCCCGTTTCTCGACCTTGCGGACGATTCGGTGCATATCGGCGCGGCTGACGGGGCGTTCTTCCAGGCGATTGCGGCTCATACGTATACCGTGCACGGCGAGTGGGCGGCTGCGCGGGCCAGCATCGACAAGGCACTAGAGAGCGCCTTGCGCTCGGGTGAAGTCAGGGTGCTGACGCATTGCCACTGGGTTTCGGGCCTCGTTGAGCGGGCACAGGGGCATTTGGGCGAGTCGCTCGCCGCTTTGCAGCGCGCCGAGGAAAATCTGCCCAAGCTGCAAGACCCTTACTACCCGGTGCAGATCTATCGCGAGCTGAGCCGCGCGCATGCTGCGCTGGAGCAATGGAAGCTCGCTTACGAGTACCTTGAGAAATACCAGCAGCTTTACCAGCGTTCGCAAGGCAGCGCCGCGCGTGCGCGCACGCAGATCATGCAAATTCAGAGCGAGCTGGTCGAAACCGAGCGCGAGCGCGACTTTGCGCTGATGAAGCAGGCCGAGGCCGAACGGGCGCGGGGCGAGCTGGAATCCTTGAACCAGGAATTGGCGATCAAGGTCGACGAAATCCAGCAACTGCAGGGCAAGCTACGCGAACAGGCGATTCGCGACCCGCTGACCGAGCTCTATAACCGCCGCTATCTGCAAGAAGAGCTGGCCAACGAAATCAAGGTAGCGGAGCGCCGCTTTTACCCTGTGAGCGTGGTGCTGATCGACCTCGATCATTTCAAGCAGGTCAACGACCGCTTCGGCCACCCCGTGGGCGACAAGGTGCTGATCGAGCTTGCCGACCTGATGCGCGCCAATATCCGTGGGTCGGATTTCGCCTGCCGCTATGGTGGCGAGGAATTCTGCCTGGTGCTGTCCGACATTCCGCTCGATAATGCCGTCAATCGGATTCGAGACCTCCTGGAGAAATTCCGCCAGGTTGTCATCAACGTGCGCGGCAAGACGCTGCAGAATCTGACGTTCTCGGCCGGCATCGCCGTCTATCCCCAGCACGGGCGCACCTCAGCTGCGCTGCTGAAGGCTGCCGACAAGGCGCTGTATCGCGCCAAGGCTGCGGGCCGCGACCGGATTTTCGAGGCAGACTGATGTCGCTGTGGCGACATTTCATGTCGCATTGCTGAAAAACCTGCTTGACCTGACTGGCCCCTTCGGAGAAGCTCAAGGTTTTCCGTAACGCCTGGGCTCATCATGACCGTCAAGCACTTCCTCCAGTTTTCCGACTTTACCCGTGACGAATACGAGCATGTTTTTGCCCGTACACGCGTACTGAAGGAAAAGCTGCGCCGAGGTGAGCTCTACCAGCCGCTGGTGGGCAAGACGCTCGCGATGATCTTCGAAAAGACTTCGACGCGGACGCGCGTGTCTTTCGAGGCGGGTATGAACCAGCTGGGTGGCCATGCGATGTTTCTGGCTAGCAAGGATACGCAGCTTGGCCGCGGTGAGCCGATTGAAGATGTGGCACGCGTGATCGGCCGCATGTGCGACGTCGTAATGCTGCGCACCTACGAGCAGAAGATCGTCGATACCTTTGCGGCGTATTCCCATGCGCCGGTGATCAATGGCCTGACCAACGAATACCACCCCTGCCAAACGCTGGCCGATATCTTTACCTATATCGAGCATCGCGGCTCGATCGAGGGCAAGACGGTCGCCTGGGTGGGTGATTCGAACAATATCTCACGCACCTGGTTGCAGGCGAGTCGTATTTTCAACTTCAAGCTGCGACTGGCTGCACCGAAGGGCTATGAGATGAAGGTGCTCGACGGCCTGGAGTATGGCGCGAATCATTTCGAGCAACTGGTGGACCCGCGCGAGGCGGCCGAAGGCGCCGATCTCGTGTCGACCGATGTATGTGTCTCGATGGGCTATGAGCGCGAGAGCCTGCAGCGCCGCGTCGATTTTCTACACTACAAGGTGACTGAAGACCTGATGAAACTGGCTAAGCCCGACGCCGTGTTCATGCACTGCCTGCCAGCCCATCGCGGTGAGGAAGTCGACCCGGAAGTGCTCGACGGCCCGCAGTCCATCGTCTGGGATGAGGCGGAAAACCGCATGCACACGCAGAAGGCCTTGATCGAATACCTGTTGCTCGGCAAAGTGACTGACTAAATATCAGGAGCTGACCATGCCACACGTTGTTATCGAATACTGCGCCGATCTGCCTGACCAACCCGACTTTCGGCAGTTGTTTGCCGAGCTGCATCCACGCCTCGTGGAAACGGTGTCGGCCAATATGAAGGACATCAAGAGCCGCGCGATCCCCGTCCAAGATTGGTATGTAGGCGATGGCGACCCGAAGCATGCGTATGTGCACGCCAAGCTCTATCTGCTGCGTGGCCGCGATGACGAGACGAAGCGACGAGGCCTGGCGGCGATGCGGGATGTCATCGTCGCCCATTTCCCGAAGACGCAGCAGACGCGCACCTGCCAGTTCTGCTTCGAAGCAATTGAAATGGATAGGGAAACCTATCTGAAGGTCGTGTCAGGCGCGGGTTGATACCCGCCGGAATCAGATTAAAGAATCAGGAAACATCATGTCAGACATCAAGAAAGTCGTACTCGCTTACTCCGGTGGCCTCGATACCTCCGTCATCCTGAAGTGGCTGCAGGACGAGTATCAATGTGAAGTGGTCACCTTTACGGCCGATATCGGCCAGGGCGAGGAGCTGGAGCCGGCGCGCGCCAAGGCGATCAAGCTCGGCATCAAGCCAGAGAACATCTATATCGATGATCTGCGCGAAGAGTTTGTGCGCGATTTCGTGTTCCCGATGTTCCGTGCCAACACGATCTACGAAGGCGAATACCTGCTGGGTACCTCGATTGCCCGCCCGTTGATCTCCAAACGCCAGATCGAGATCGCCAACCTCACGGGTGCCGATGCGGTCAGTCATGGCGCCACCGGAAAGGGTAACGATCAGGTACGTTTCGAGCTCGGCTACTACGCACTGAAGCCGAATGTGAAGGTGATCGCCCCGTGGCGTGAATGGGATCTGCTCTCGCGCGAGAAGCTGCTGGCTTATGCTGAGCAGGCGGGCATTCCGATCGAGATGAAGCACAAAGCAGGTGGCGCGCCGTATTCGATGGATGCCAACCTGCTGCACATCAGCTTTGAAGGCCGGCACCTGGAAGACCCGAAGGCCGAAGCCGAGGAAAGCATGTGGCGCTGGACGGTGTCGCCCGAAGCGGCACCTGACGCGCCGGAATATGTGGACCTGGAGTTCGAGCACGGCGATCTGGTTGCGATCAATGGCAAGCGCGCCAAGCCGCACGAGCTGCTGGCCCAGCTGAATGCGCTGGGTGGCAAGCACGCCATCGGCCGCCTGGATTTGGTTGAGAACCGCTACGTGGGCATGAAATCGCGTGGCTGTTACGAAACCCCTGGCGGCACCATCTTGCTGAAGGCGCACCGCGGTATCGAGTCGATCACCCTTGATCGCGAAACGGCACACTTGAAGGACAGCCTGATGCCGCGCTACGCCGAAGTCATCTACAACGGCTACTGGTGGTCGCCAGAGCGTCGCGCTATCCAGGCGCTGATCGACCAGACCCAGGCCTTTGTAAATGGTTGGGTGCGTGTGAAGCTGTACAAGGGCGGAGTCAGCGTTGTGAGCCGCGATTCGAAGGACAGCCTGTTCGACCAGACCATCGCAACCTTTGACGATGACGGCGGTGCGTATAATCAGAAGGATGCGGAGGGCTTCATCAAGCTCAATGCATTGCGTATGCGGATCGCTGCACGCAAGCGTTCCTGAGCCATACGGCTTACACGTTCCTCTAAAAAGCCCGGGTTTCCGGGCTTTTTACATTTCTGCGCAATAAGTCACATAAATTTAAAGCCCATGTTTCAAGGGTCATTACGATTTGCTAATATCGTGCGCGTAGTGAGGTAGCTGCAACAAATGCGCTTAGCCGGCGCGCTAAAGAGATGCCTCGAGTGCATCACACAACGGCCGCTGGACCTTTCGCGGCCCCTGGAGGGTAAGTTGGAAAATGTTCAGATCATTCTGACCGGGCGGACTTTGCCCGGTTGCGATAAGACCCGTGTCATCGAGGCGCTTGCCTTACTCCTGAAGACGACCGCAGAAAGAACGGCGCCCATGCTGACCGGGCGCGAAACTATCATTCGGCGTGAGTTACCGATCGATCAGGCCCCGCGCTATATCGCCACGGTGGCCGCGACCGGCGCCGAGGTGATTGCCCGGCCGGTTCCACTACCTGAAGAATCGGCGTTCCCTACGATTGAGCTGGCCGAGACGGCCATGGCGGAGACCGCGACCGCGTCGGCACCGGCGGCATCTTGGTCGAGCCCTGCGCCTGCTCAGCCTGAGCCGCCGCGCAGCCCGCCTGCAACGCTCTCGGCAACGGGCCTTGCTTCGCTCATGCTTGAAGAGACAGTCGAAGAGATCGCCTGCCCGGTCTGTAGTACCAAGCAAGCCAAACGCACGCTCTGCCGCAATTGTGGTGCGAATATGCCGCAGATGCTGGCTGCGCAGGCCAACAAGGCTGAGGCGGCCCAAAACGCGCGGGAGATCTACTCGGCGTCGCGTACCTCGGTCCAGAGTTTTGCTGCCCAGCATGACGCTGCGCCGTCGATGTTCAGCTTTAGTTCCAGTGGCAGACTGAGTCGGTCCCGCTATATGGCCTATCTGCTGGCTTATGTTGTCATCGCGGCCGCCGCTGGCGGGCTGCTGGCCATCACCGCACTCGCGGGCAGATCGCCCGCGGCGATTGGCGTGATATTCGTGCTGTTGTTGCCGCTCTGGATCATCATGATTCGCACGCAGGTGTTGCGGCTCCATGATCTGAATCGGAGCGGCTGGTGGTGGCTGATCAATCTCTTGCCCAATGTCTTGATCAAGGCGCAGTTGCTCAAGCTTGCTGTGGTGTTGTCGCTGGTCATGACGGTGGTGCTGCTGTTTGTACCGGGTAGCAAAGAGAGCAATGACTATGGCTTACCGAACGAGCCGGCAAGCGGTGGCATCAAGCTTGGCGCTATCGTGTTCTGTCTGTTCTCTGCGCTCGGCCTTGTGGGTATGGTGGCTGCTGGCGGCATGGCGGGCTATGCCAAGACCCATCAGCATGCACAAACACAAGACGGCGAGCCGCAATCGCAAGGTGGCGCGCAATAGCGTACGCGGGCGCTGGCATACGTCGGCGCTTGGATTGGTCTTTTGATCGATGAATGAAGCAGGGCGGCGACAGATTCTGTCGCCGCTTTTTTATTGCGCCGCTTCCGCCTGCGCAAGCTCTGCAGGCGTCAGGGTGTGTTTGACTTCTTCGAGTCGGGCTGCGGCGGCTGCGTCTTGTGTCGCTGCCTTCTTGATCCAACGGTAGCCGGCGATCTTGTCCGCCGGCACACCACGGCCGCTCAGATACAGCAGGCCGAGATTGTATTCGCCGGTAGGGTTGCCTTGCTCGGCGGCGAGCTTGGAATAGTGAGCTGCCGCGTTGTAATCCCGCTTGATGCCTCGGCCTGTCATCAGCATAAAGCCGAGGTAGGCTTGGCCTTCAGCGTGATTCTGGTCAGCGGCCTTGCGATACCACTCGACGGCTTTCTGGTTGTCTGCAGGAATGCCTTGCCCCTTGCGATAGCGCAAACCCAATTGCGTTTGTGCGGCTGGGTCGCCGTGCTGCGCAGCAGCGCGCAGCTCGTCGAGCGAGAGGCCTGCAAGTGCGGTGGAGTCGGGTGCCTGTGCGGCATCACCCGAGTTGTCCGCTGAGGTTGCCGCTACGGGTGTTGTGGCAACGGTGGGGACCGATGTCGCGCTGGGTACCGCATTGGCTTGCGAGATGGGGGCGGAAGTCGTGTTGCTATCGACCGTGGTCGGGCCGGGTTCCGGTGGCGTCACGCTGGCGTGTTGGTCACGGGAGCGCAGCAGTGCGGCACCGAGCACGGCGACCATGATCAGGCCCAAGCCGATACCGACGAATTTGCCGCGCCCGCTGGGGGCTTCCGCGCGGCGCTCGCGGCGCGCGTGATCCAATTGGACTGGCGCGAAATCGTCGTGATGCGCAACGGGGGCCACCGTCAACGGAGAGGGGTGCAAGACGGGACTAGGCTGCATGCTGAAGACGCCCGAGGTCTGGGGCGGCTCGTTGATGGCAAGTGCGCGTTTGTCGATTTCCAGCGCTTCAAACGCCTTGATACAGGCATCCAGGCTCGTAAAGCCGCCGCCAAGCACCGGCTTTTGCATGCGCTTGATCAGCGCCGGCAGTTGCTCTTGATGTGCATCTTTGTAGTAGTCGATGCGATGCAGCGAAATCTGCTTGAACCAGTGGCCCAGCGCAAACAAATCCGCACGCCAATCGACACTGTTGATGGCCAGATCGGGCATCAGTACGGTCTCATACTGGCGGCGAGCACTGTCGGAGAGCTCATACCAGCTGGATTTGCCATTCTCGCCGACGAGCTTGGCAAAGGTTTGCCAGTCACGCTGAATGGCTTCACGAAGCGCGGGCGATAGGTAGGCCGCATCGGGGCTTGCAGTGTCGATGAAAAGCGGCTTTTCGACGCGCAGCAGCGGGCTGCGTGCGACGGCGAAGTCGACCAGCGTCAGGCTATCGAAATCGATTTCCAATCGGTCGTTTTGCCGCAAGACGATGATGTCGGGTCGCAATCCACCATGCACCAGGCCGGTATGCGAGATATGCGCCAGGGCGCGCAAGCTGGCCAGAATCAACCTGACCAAATCGCTGGATCGCTGGAAGGGGTGCTCTAGCTCGCCGACTGGGGTAGCGAGCCAGTGCGTGAGCGGATGACCACCTGCTTCCGAGACCAGCATCTTGTTGTCGAGATCGACCGCGACGAAGGACGAGACATACCGCTGGTCACGCTGGAAGCTCTGCAATACGCGCGCTTCATGGCATAGCCAGTAGTCAGCCGCTGGGTAATCGCTGGAAAGCCGTTTGCACCAGCGCTCCTTACCCCGTTGGCTGGTGAACTTATCGAGCTGTACAGGACGCTCCGGCAATGCGATCGATTCGGCGAGTTCGGTCATGGTGGCGCTAGTGTCCCTCCTTACCCGCTCTCAGTCGGGCTTGAGGGAATGATAGCGGCAATTCCTGAATGCTGTTTATCCGCGTTTTGCTTCAGGCAAAACAATATTTACTTCAAGCACGTCGTAATCGTCTTGCCGATCCAGCGACACCTTGATGTCGTTGGCATTTACCGCCACATACTTGGCGATCACGGCGATCAATTCCTGCTGCAAAGCTGGCAGATAGTCAGGGCCGCCGCGGCCTGCGCGCTCGTGCGCGAGGATGATCTGAAGGCGCTCCCGCGCAACAGATGCGGACTTTTTCTTGCTGCCCAGCAAGTAGTCGAGAAAAGACATGAATCAACCTCCAAACAGTCGCTTGAGCCAGCCCTGCTTGGGGGCTTCGATGAAACGGAGCGGCCGGTCTTCACCCAGGAAGCGATGCACAACATCCTTGTAAGCCTCTGCAACGTCGGTCCCATCCAGATGCACAGCAGGGGTACCATTGTTGGATGCTTGCAACACATTCTCGGATTCGGGGATCACGCCAATCAGCGGAATGCGCAAGAGATGCTGGATATCGTCAAGCGACAGCATTTCGCCGGCATCCACGCGCTTGGGCGCATAGCGGGTGATCAAGAGATGTGCTTTGATCGGCTGACCCTCTTCGGCCTTCTTCGACTTGGCGTCGAGAATGCCGAGGATGCGATCGGAGTCGCGGACCGAGGAGACTTCGGGGTTGGTGACCACAACGGCTTCATCGGCGTAGTAGAGCGCCAGCAGGGCGCCTGTTTCGATACCGGCCGGGGAGTCACAGATGATGTAGTCGAAACCATCGTCCTGCAGCTCTTTCAGCACGCGCTCGACGCCTTCACGGGTCAGTGCATCCTTATCGCGCGTTTGCGACGCAGGCAGGATGAAAAGGTTGTCGCAATGCTTGTCTTTGATCAGCGCCTGTTTCAAGGTGGCTTCACCCTGGATGACGTTGATGAAGTCGTACACCACACGGCGCTCACAACCCATGATGAGGTCAAGGTTACGCAAGCCGACGTCGAAGTCGATCACGGCAACCTTATTGCCGCGCAAGGCGAGCCCGGAGGCAAAGCTGGCGCTGGTGGTGGTCTTGCCCACGCCACCCTTGCCGGAAGTTACGACGATGATTTTTGCCACGTTTTTAGGCTCCCTGTAATTCTCTTGAATACTGTGTATGGCGCTTTAGTCGAGCTTGAGCGCTTCCATGACCAGTTTGTTGCCATCGAGCCGCACTTGCGATGCCTTGCCGCGAATACTTTCAGGCAGGGCTTCGTCGAGGGCGCGGTAGACGCCGGCGATCGACAGCAGCTCCGCTTCCATGCAATAGGTAAAGATGCGTGCGTCGTGATTGCCGCGGGCTCCTGCCAGTGCCCGACCTCGCAGGGGGGCATAGACATGGATGTTGCCATCCGCGATCAGCTCGGCGCCATGGTTCACAAGCGCCATCACGACCAGATCGCCACCGCGCGCATACACCTGCTGACCACTCCGCACCGGGCGGTCGATGATCAACGAGGTCATTGGGGTGGCGACCGGGCTAGGCTGTTCTGTCTTGGCCGGCGCGGTTTCTTCTTTGGCAGGCGCAGGCTCACGCACGGGTGCTTGGTCTGGCAGTACGGCCAGGCCCGCATGGGTGGCGGCGTCGAGCACGCGCTTGCCGCCGCCGCGTACGGCAACAGGTTGCAGCCCCGCACGGCGCAACAGGCTGGCGAGCCCAGATACATCGAGTGCTGTGGTGGTTTCTGGCCAGGCGGCCAGGTCGATGACCGCCGCATCGCCGCCAAAAAAGTCGTCGCGCCCTTTCAGCTTGCGAGAGAGGGCGGCTTCCAGCTCGGCGAGGTCGGCGGTAAACGGCGCGAACGCAATCAGATTGAGCGCAGCGCTTTTGAATTCGAAGGGGTCGGTCTGACGGTTTGAAGCCGGCTTGATGGAGGCGTTCATCGATGCGCTCGTCGGCGGCTGTATGGTTGACAAAATTGCACTGGAGTTTATCGGTTCAGCTATCGACCTTCAATAGAACAAACTGTGGATAACTATGTGAAGAACATCGCCATCATGACATGCTTATGAAGGTCTAATGGCTGCCTGTCCGGGCGAGTGATTTGACACTAAAGATATATTCTTATCAAACAGGGCCTTGGGATGCGGCCCTTGCGCATTTTGACGGCGTCATTTTTTGCGATGCAGCAAAAAAAATTGCTTGCCCGGTGGATAAGTCTTGTGCCGCGCACCGAGATTGAGCCGACTCAGGCACCAAAATGGGCTTAGACGTGCCGTCTCTCGATAAATGCCTGCGCCAAGGTGCCGCTGTCGACATGTTCCAGCTCGCCCCCTACGGGTAAGCCGCGCGCAATGCGACTCACCTGCATGCCCTGCGCACGCAACAGCTCCGCAAGGTAGTGTGCGGTGGCTTCGCCTTCTACGGTGAAATTGGTCGACAAGATGACCTCTTTGACCAGGCCATCGGCTGCACGGGCCAGCAGGCGGTCAAAATGCACATCACCCGGGCCGATGCCGTCGAGTGGGGAGAGGCGACCCATCAGCACAAAGTAACGGCCGTGGTAGGCCTGGGTCTGCTCCATACGCAGCAAGTCGCCCGGCATCTCGACGACGCAGAGCTGTGCATCGTCGCGACTTGCATCAGCGCAAAGCTCGCAGATTTCCTGTTCAGTAAAGGTATTGCACCGCGCGCAGTGCTTGAGGTGCGTGAGGGCATCGGCCAAAGCGCGGGCCAATTCCGCCGCGCCCGACTGATCGCGCTGCAAAAGGTGGTACGCCATGCGCTGGGCGGATTTCGGCCCGACGCCGGGTAGCACCCGTAAGGCTTCGATGAGCGACTTCAGTGTAGATGGTGTTTTCATCGCGCCTAAAAGATGGGGCGGTTCTCGAGAATAGAGCGGCCGCGGTCGACAATGAAACAACGCGGCATTCAGGCCCAGATGGCATGCGTGCCGCGTTGGCGTGCGCGTCGTGGCTTAGAAAGGGAGCTTGAAGCCTGGTGGCAGGTTCAGGCCCGCCGTGAAGCCGGCCATCTTTTCCTGCGTCGTCTGCTCGGCACGGCGCTGTGCATCGTTGAATGCTGCGGCGATCAGGTCTTCCAGCATTTCCTTGTCGTCATCCAGCACGCTTTGGTCGATGCTGACGCGGCGTACGACATGGTGGCAGGTCATGGTGATCTTTACCATGCCGGCGCCGGATTGGCCTTCAACTTCCACATCGGCCAGTTGCTCCTGGGCCTTCTTCATATTGTCTTGCATTTGCTGGGCTTGCTTCATCAGATTGCCCAGGCCGCCTTTGTTGAACATGATTGCTCCTTGTAACGAATTGAGTAAGCGCCGCGTTATGGGGTGGTACGCGGCTGAATGGAATCCGGCAGCACGGTGGCGCCAAAATCTGAAATCAAGGTCTGCACGAATGGATCAGCATTGAGCGATGCGGTGGCCGCAGCAATGCCGGCTTCCCGTACACGTTGCTGCTGTGCAACTGGCGTGGCCTCTACTGCGCCACCCACGGTAATGCGAATCGTGGCGGGTTGCCCAAAGTGCTGACTCAGCGCTTGCGTCAGTCGCTCGCGGTAGTCAGGCCCTGCAACCACCTTGTGGGCATCGGGCACCGCTAAGTCAAACACCAATCCGTCATGACCAACCAGTTCGGCATGCTGGGCTAGCATACCTGCCTGGCCGCCGAGCCGCAGCGCGAGCACCAAGGCAGACCAGTTACCGTCGAATTCACGCACGGCGGCGACCTCTTCCACTGCATCTTCCCATGGGGGGGGTGAATAGGGCGGGGCGTCTGGCGTGGTGAATTCGGCCTCTGGCGGCGGTGGCGTACGCTCATCGTGCTGAGGCACCGATGATGCTGGTGCTGGTGCTGGTGCAGGCGCAGGGCTGGGCGACGCTTCCTTGATGAGCGCGGCCTCGGCAGCGGCAGTGGCCGGCTGCTGAGCGGTCGGCGCTGCAACCTCGGCCGATCGCGTCGAAGCTTGAGCTGTTGCTACCGTTGCGGCCGGCGCGGGCGTAATCGATTGCGTGGGTGGATTGCCTGATTGAACAGTAGTGCGCGGGGCGCGCTGTTCCGGCGAAAAGGCCAGCATGCGCAGCAAGGTCATACTGAGGCCGGCGAACTCGTCAGGCGCGAGCGCAAGGTCGCGCCGACCATGCAAGGCAATCTGATAATAGAGTTGTACTTCTTCCGGATCGAGTTGAGCAGCGAGCTCGATGAGTGCTGCGGCGTGCGGGTGATCGGCTGGCATCGCGCTCGGTACTGATAACTGCATGGCCAGTCGGTGCAACACGCTGGCCAATTCCTGCAGCGCGGCATCGGCACCTACGCCGCGGGTGCCAAGGTTCTCGGCGGCGGCCATCAGCGCTGGGCCATCCTTGCGTGCGAGATGGTTGAGCAGCTCGAATAGATAGGACTGATCAACTGCGCCCAGCATGGCACGCACGCCAGACTCTTCGACCCGACCGGAACCATAAGCGATCGCCTGGTCCAACAAAGAAAGCGCGTCGCGCATACTGCCTGATGCGGCATGGCCCAGTAGCGTCAGCGCACCGGGCTCGTAGGGGATCTGTTCGGCATCGAGTACATGCGTCAGATGTGCCGTGACTTGGTGCGGCAACATCTGGCGCAAGGAGAACTGCAGGCAGCGCGACAGGATGGTGACGGGTACCTTTTGCGGGTCTGTTGTCGCCAGAATGAATTTTACGTGCCCCGGAGGTTCTTCCAACGTCTTCAGCATCGCATTGAAGGCGCTCTTGGAAAGCATGTGCACTTCATCGATGATATAGACCTTGAATCGACCCTGTGTCGGTGCGTACTGCGCGTTGTCGAGCACTTCGCGGATATTATCGATACCGGTGTTCGATGCCGCGTCGATCTCAAGTAGATCGACAAAGCGGCCAGCATCGATCTGTACGCAGGCGGTACACACGCCGCAAGGCTGTGCCGTGACGCCGGTTTCGCAGTTCAGCGATTTGGCGAGTAGCCGGGCAATGGTCGTCTTGCCTACGCCGCGCGTACCGGTCAAAAGGTAAGCGTGGTGCAAGCGCTGCTGATCGAGCGCATTGCTGAGCGCCTTGATCACATGCTCTTGCCCGACTAGGGTAGAGAACGATTTGGGGCGCCACTTGCGGGCGAGTACTTGATAGGTCATGACGGCGATTCTAGCAGAAGCTGTTTGCTCGCCGTTTACCCTCAACATAAGAAGCACACTAAGCTTATATATGGCATTCAGTGACACCCCTTCTGCCGAGCATGACCCTGAGCCGCAAGCGCCGATCGCGCCCAATCCGTCCGAGTGTTGTGACAGTGGCTGCGACCCCTGCATCTTCGACTTCTATGGCGAAGAGCTGCAGGAGTATCGCCTCAAGCATGCACAATGGAAGGAAAGGCAGGCCAAACGCACGCCTCCTGGCGAATAAATCAGCGTTTGAAGTTCTGATTTCGTCTTAAAGCAAACAGCCCGCATCGCGGGCTGTTTGCTTTTGAAGCGTGTCGGATCAGATTCCCGTAAAAATCTTTCAAGGCTTGGTCGATACAAAACAGGGACTTAGACTGTTTTGGGTGGGTTGGGTGTAAAAAGTGAGGGAGAAGGTGTTGACGGGTGGAGGGTGGTGCCGTATAGTTCGCCTCTCTGCTGCTGACGCAGAGACAGAAACGAAGCGAAACAAATGAGTTTGGCGAGTTGAGTCTCTTCCGGCAAGTGCTCTTTAACAAGATACAACCGATAAGCGTAGGCGCTTGGTTGCAAGACCAAATGCTTACGCAGAAATTAGAATCGTTCTGAACGATTTTA
>Ga0213872_10001257_pt1 | contig 17069 bp, 20 predicted proteins | sample VelepicomBERX_R2_FD_160071 | JGI IMG/M metagenome (GOLD analysis project Ga0213872, IMG submission 160071) | Rhizosphere microbial communities from Vellozia epidendroides in rupestrian grasslands, the National Park of Serra do Cipo, Brazil - RX_R2 | ecosystem: Host-associated > Plants > Roots >...
CATCGTCGGCAGCGAACTGGCCAATGGCGACCGCATCGTCACCACGACGCAAACCAGCTGCGCGGTGGTGCCCGACGGCAAACGCGCCGTCGGCTTCCTCGACCCGGCATACCGCGCATTGCATTAGTAAAAAAAGCCGGTCGCTCGCGCGACCGGCTTTATCACCCTTGAATACCGCGATTACTTGCCGCTGACTTCGGCTTCCGATTCCGGCATCGGCAGCTTGCCTGCGGCGCAATGGCGTTCGTAGCGAACAACCATGTACCAGCCGATGATGGCGAAGATCACCACGCCGCCGACGGACATCATCGCTTCCTTCATGTTGGCCGCGACGTCATCGCCCATGTACACATGCACCAGCGGTTCGGCCACGGTGAACACGTTGGCAAAACCGATCACCAGCATTGCGCACCAGGCCATGAAGGCGCCGGAGGCGTTGGTCTTGAAGATGCGGATAGGCTTTTCAACCTTGTCGTTCTTCAGATAGTGCAGGTACGCGTAGATGATGAAGATCACCGGCACGGTCATGGTGACGTTGGTCAGCGTGATCAGGTTTTGCACCAGATCCTTCACCGCGTCGCCGCCGAGCGTGCTCAACAGAACCATCACCACCACCAGACCGAGTTGCCACATCAGGGCCACGGTCGGCATGCCGTTCTTGTTTTCCTTGCTCCAGCTGGCCGGGAAGATGCCTTCCGGCACGCCTTCGATCATTTGCTTCAGCGGGGCGTAGATCAGCACGAAGAAGGCACCGGACAGCGCGCAGAACATCGAGACGCCGGTATAGGCGGCGAACAGGTTGCCCATCGTGGTCGCGGTGCCGGCGCTCAGGTTCAGGCAGGCAGCCACGGTGGTGCCCAGCGTGAACATGAAGTAGTACACCGCGTTACCGGCGTAGAACAGGCCGGTACCGCCTTGCTTGGTGGTCATCACGTCATGGATGATCGCCGGCGAGCTGCGGTCGATGAACCAGGTCGCGGCGAAGATACCGAAGCAATAAACGAAGATGCCGACTGCGGCGCCGATCATCAGGCCGCGCTTAACGTTCTTTTCCGGGTTTTCCAGCTTGTCGACCAGACCGCCGACCGCTTCGACGCCACCGTAGGCGAAGATCGCGTACACGGCGAAACCGAACATGCCGACCATGCCCACCAGGCCGTCACCGCCATACTTGGAGAACTTCGGCACAGTGGTCAGATCCGCCCAGCTGTAGGAGCTGGCAGTGTGGAAACCATGGCTTGCCAGGATGAACACGGCGCAGACGATCAGCACCACGTTCAGCGACATGATGGCGATGCCGCCGACCGACGCGAGCTTGGACAGACGAGTCACGCCATGGGTGATCACGTAGGTGATCAGCGAGATCACGCAAATCCCGATCAAGCCCATACCGATCGGACCCAAGATGTCCTTGACGAACTTGGTGGCATGCGAGAAGCCGCCCGGGATAAACGGGGACAGCGCATACGACAACGGGATGGTGATCGTGCTAGCCACGTTCATCATCCAAGCAACGTACGAGAACCACCACATGAAAATGGTGATGAACCCGAGCTTGCGGCCAAAGCCGCCGCCGACGCTGCGTTCGATCCACGAGTAAATCCCGCCCTTCTCGTTCTTGAAGCTTGCGCCCATTTCGGCGCAAATGACCGAATACGGCAAGAAGAACAGCAGACCGGTTACCACGTAGAACAGGATCGAGGATTGACCCATGTAGAAAATACCGCGGGCGACGTTGGAGAACCCAAGCACCGAGGTAAAGAACATGAGCACAAATCCAACCAATGTAATTTTTTGAGCTGGAGTATTTGTTGACACGATACATCTCCCTGAGTGGGCTTCGAACTGCCGGCTCCCAACATCGCCGGAACCTTGACCGCTTCGAAACCAGATCTAACTACGAGCTATTGCCTCATGTGCAATGACGCCTGATCGCGCTTCGGCTTGTCGCCCAGGGCGGACAAACCGTCCCGCACGGGATCAAGAAACAGGTTCGTTTCCTGCTGCACAACCAAACGTTTTCAGGTGTCTTACACGGCCACCTTGGCGACGGGGTCTCGAACTTGGATGCCATTCCACCATTGTCCTGGCGCATCCGGCCGATAACCCACTGTTTTTGTTGTAACCAAGGAGGCTCGCGCACATTATGCTCATGCGAGAAATGACAAGACGTTGTCGTTTATCAAAAAAACTACGCTTAAGCCTCCTCATGTAGCACATATGCTGCGTTAATAGCCCAAAGAAGCATGATTTTGTGTTATTGGGTATAACCGCGCAATGATACCTATGGGCCGTGCCACCTTGTTTTCCGGCCGTTGTCCATCCAGTTGGACGATGGCTATGGCAGGGCGGCGGCATGCAATAGAGAAAGTAGAAAATTACTTTTCCCTGATATGGCGCGAGTATTTAAATGGCATGGCTGTTCGATGAGTGGATTAATCAGGCCAATAAACCCACAGCGAGACATGTCTGATACGAAAAAACCACGTCAATTTCATGACAATAGCATTGACATACACACGAAGCGATCAGAAAAGGCTATCATTTCAGCCAGGTAAAGTAGGGTGGGTTAGTAAGATGGAATGGCTGTTGACACTGCAAGCGTGGCTGTGGGTTCTGGTGCTGCCCCTGGCACTCTTGGCGGCATGGGCGCTGCGGCAAGCGACGCGGCACAGCACACGGCTGCGCGGGCGCGAACTCCCCTTGCGCATGCAACAACTCACCCACCATCGGGCTCATGGCGAGCCGCAGGAGCGCACCATGGTGCGCTGGTCGCGCATCGTCAAAAAATCGAATACCGCCTTTTGGACCTACGTCAGCCAGCGGCAGGACCCCAAGCAATAACGCCCCTCAGAACGTGAAGCGCCAGCCCACGCTGACGATCGTCCGGCGGCTGGCATACAGCGGAATATCGGAATCGTCGGTAATGAAGGCATAGTCGGCGCTCAGCGTCTGCTGCCGGCACCATTGCCAGGACAGCGCCACCGTTTCGTTCCAGATCGACTCGCTGCGCGGGCGAAGAAATCCCGGGTCGGCCTGGCGATAGTCGTCGGCCTCATGCGACAGTACACCGTGCAAATCCCATTCGGGCGTCAAATGGTAGCCCAGGTCCGACGACGCGATAATCACCCGCCGGCTGCCGCCGGCGCGGTTATAGACACCATCATCCTGGCCGCGATAGGCCGCCGTCACCCAGCGCAGCCGGTCGTGCAGAAAATTCTGCGTCAACGCCACCCCAACCAGGACTTCATCGCTGTCGTAATTGCGCATGTGCCAATCGGTATAGCGCGCACTGATATATTGCGATACCAAGCTCAACTGGCGGGTGGGGGACAGCGGTTCACGCCACTCCAGCGTGGCGCCGGTGTTATGCAAATACTCGCTGCCGCCCAGCGTCTGATCTTCGGACTGCACCAGGCCGATCAACGTGCCGCTGCCCAGCTGCCAGCCGGCGCCGCCCTGCATGCCGGTGATGGTGCGATCGAATTGATGCAATTGCAGGTAGGTGCGGTACTTGATCCGGGGCAACATATACAGGGTCAGGTCGCTACTGGCATGCCAGGCCAACGAACCGCCCACTTCGACATCGTTGTAGGCGCTGCCTTCCGCGCGCGAATCGGGGTCGAGTTTGATCGGCAGAGGCGAATAGCCCGGCGCGCTGATGGTTAAGAGCTGAGTGGCCGAGTTGACGTTCGAGTCCCAGCCGGTTTCATTGGCGATGTAGCCATCAAATGCCCAGCGGCTGGTCGCCCGCCGCAGCGCTTCTTGCATGGCGGCGATCTTCTGTTGCGCCACCGGCGGTGGATTCAGGCCGATGGCGTGTTGCAGCGCTTCCCGCGCGCGACTGTTTTCCCCTTGCCGCAGATCGGCGTCGGCCAAGTCAAGCCAAGCAGCGCCGTTCTTCGGATGGGCCACGACGGCGCGCTCCAGCACCCACGACGCGGCTTCGGCCTCGCCATTCGCCAACAAGGAGAACCCGAGCAGATGGTCGAAAGCCTCATCGCCGGCACATGCGGTTTCATGTGCCTGCAACGCGCGCACCGCTGCCGCGGCATCGCCGCTCTCCAGCGATTGGCGGGCATCATGGACGGTAGCGACACAACTGTCGGCAAGAACGCCCCCCGCCGCAACACTCAGCAGAATAGTCAGGACTAGTGCTTTAATACCGCGACCCCACTCACGGATTCGTTCTGATTAGTCTGCAGATTATAGCCGGAGATCATGCCGCCGGCGTGCGCGCCGATAAGCACACCATTGGCGTTGCCCGACACGCTGCCGCCTTGGCAGCCGTTGCAGCTGCCCGCGAGCGTCATCGCGCCATTTTTGAAATCGGCCAGCGATACGCCTTGGGTCGAGGCCGCGTTCCATACCCGGCTCTGGCCGTCCGTCACATTGATGGCGTATGAATTGACGGTTGGATTGGCACCGAAGGTCACGCTGGCGCTGAGGCTATTGATCTGCCCACCCATATTGCCGTTTTCGTCGATCGGCGCGGTCGCGCCCACCACCGTCGAGTACGTCAGCGTGCCCGACATGTTCTGCACCACCGACAACGGCGTGCTGCCTCCTGGCGAAAACGCGTAGGCATGCAGGTTCGAGAACTGCCAATCGCCGTAGGCGTCGCTGGAAGCGCCGCCGTTATACACACCCCAGTAGACGGTGGCGCCGTCGATCGTCGTCGACTGGAAACTGACCGGCTGCACGGTGTCGTCGTCGACGTAGAACAGAATCGAGCCATCGTTCATCACCGCATACAGCGGCAGGCCCGTCTGCGGATCGACGCCGATTTGCCAACCCTGGTCGGTATTGCCGTCGATCGCCCCGAGCGCGATGCTGCCGCCTGAGTAGGTGACGCCGACATAGGCGGACAAGTCCGGGCTATCGACCGGATTATTGCTGAAATCGAAGGTGACGTTGTGCGAAATGATCTGGTTAGGCAACGGATTGGCCAGCGGATCCACCGGCGAAACGACCGGCGAAGCGATCAGCGCTGAAATGTCGTTCGCCAGCTTGGCCGTTTTGCCATTCAATCGCAGCGCCGCCTTCAGCGGCATCGCCCGCAACACTTCGGGCAGCGCCTCGATGACCGCCGGCTGGATATCGGTCAGCGGCGCGAACCCGGATTGGGCTGGATCGAGGCGAACGCTGCCGGTCGCCGTCGACAGCGTGGTGCCGCCGCTGATCACGTGATTATAGGTGCCGGGCGCGGTGGTACCGAAGCGTCCGCCGGTGGCGGGCACGTAGAACACCTCGTGATCGGTGCCGCGGATATGGATTTGCGCCGCCGGCGTCTGGATCAGATAGTTGGCCTTGTTGACGTGGCCGATATCGCCGGTCATGGCGCGCATGCCGCCCTGCTCCAGCGTCATGGCCAAGCGTTCGCTGCCGTCCATCTGCGCCGGCAGCTTGAAGGTGTCGATACGTAGCGTCGAACCGGGGTACAGCATGACGGCGCCACGGTCGGCCATGCGAAGCTGCAGCGTGCCGTCCTGCTCGCTGGTCGCCACCGCGTCGCCTTCGCACACGGCATCGCCCTGAGCCAGACGGCGTGCCGGCAGGCTTCCCTGCCGCGCCGTCACGCTGCCACGGGCAAACAGCACATAGCCGGCCAGATGCGGCTGGCTCGCCGGCGCCCGCGTCACGCCGGTGCCGCCCATGCCGCCCCAGCCCTCTTGGGAATCGTTCGGCCGGGCATTCGCTTCGGCCGGCGCCGGCGGCGCTTGGCGCACGCCGGTACCGCCGATGCCGCCCCAGCCCGGCGCTTGATCTTGATCCGGACGCGGCGCCGAGGATGCCGTACGCGCCCCTGTACCGCCCACCCCGCCCCAGCCGCCGTCAAGCGGCGCCTCGCCGGCGGGCGATGCCAGCGGCGCTGTCTGCCGTCCCTGCGCGTCGAACGCGCAGCTCGCCGCCGCCCCGCTCACGGAGGGAGCCAGCGCCAACAGGGCCAGGCAAGCGACGGCGCGCAGACGCTTCATCATGATGGATCCGTAGTGGTTTCCTGGGTCTCGGCGGCGTGGTAGAAATACGCGCCGAAATGCATCCGTTGCGTTGCATCGGCGGACGCGGACTGATTCTGTTCCACCATGCCCCGCGCGATGCGGTTGATCTCCAGCAGGGCATCCATGCTGAGCTGTTCCGCCCGCTGTTTCAGCTGCTGTACTTGTTCCTCGGTCAAGCCATGGTAGAACACGCAGCGGTCCATGTAAGGCGCCGCCTGACCTTCCAGGTTCGATACCACGGCCGACAAATGGTCATGAATATTGCGCCCGAAGAAATCCATTTTTTCTTCCAGCGCCGGCGATTGCAGCAATGCCGCCACGTTGAGATGCACGATGTCGTGCTCGTCGAGGCGGACGAGATCGGTGCGGCGCCATTCATCCAAGAAAACACGGGCGCGCACGTCCTTGCTGATGTCGTTGACCATCTGCTCGAAGGAGAGTGCGCCCTGATGCGCCAAGCGCGGCAAAGGCCGCGGGCGGCCATGTTCATCCTGGAATTGGGGATCGCCGAGCCATTTGGCCAACAGCTGCGCCTGCAGCGAAACGTGGCTGGTGCGTTCGAGGTCCAGCGGCGCGTCGGCCGTTTCGCGCAGCCGCTTGACGTCCTTGCGGTGCACACCGGTCAGCACGCTGATGCGGCTATCGGTCTGGGTCTTGCCCGGCAAGGCAAAGTCCCGTTCGGCCACGTCCACGTACACGCGTTTGAGCAGCTCCGCCAAGGCAGGGAAAGCCATGCCGTGGTCAAGCAATAGGCGCACCAAGGGCTCCAGCAGGTAGCGCAGGGCCTGGAGCAGCTTGGACGGAGGACTGGCGGAGGTACTCATAGGGATATTCAGCATCTATAACATGTGCTAGCGTAACATGAAGATTTCTTGCGTTCAGCATTTATGGGTAAATTTCCCACGCCGCTGAGGCAATTCAACCAACTATGCAACACACCTCCTTGCTGATCGATACCCACTGCCATCTGGATGCCGATGAGTTCGCCAGCCAGCGCGACCAAGCCGTAACGGCGGCGCTCGCCGCCGGCGTCGGCCAGATCGTCGTGCCAGCCGTGGCCGCCCGACTGTTTGCCGCCTGCCTCGCCATGCGCGCGCGCTACGGCTGCCTGATCGCCTTCGGCCTGCACCCTCTCTATTGCGCCGAGCATGTGGACGACCATCTGACAGCGCTGGAAACGCGATTGCGGCAGGACCAGCCGGTGGCCGTCGGCGAAATCGGCCTGGACGCCTGGCTGCCCGATGCCGACCTGGCGCGGCAGGAAACCCTGTTTGTCGAACAACTCAAGCTCGCGCGCCGCTTCGATTTGCCGGTGATCCTGCACCTGCGGCGTGCCCAGGACCGGGTGCTGAAGTACCTGCGCCAGATTCCGGTGGCCGGCGGCATTGCTCACGCCTTCAATGGCAGCGAACAACAAGCACAGGCATTCATCGCATTGGGTTTTAAACTCGGCTTCGGCGGCGCCATGACTTATACCGGCTCGCAGCGTATCCGGCGGCTCGCGGCGACACTGCCGCTCGACAGCCTGGTGCTGGAAACCGACGCCCCCGACATTCGCCCGGCCTGGGCGTCCGATGTGCCGAACCAGCCCGCCAATCTGGCACGCTTTGCCGCCGAGCTCGCGTCGCTGCGGCAACTGCCACTGGCAGAGGTTTGCCGCCAGACCACGGCCAACGCCCGCCAAGCACTCGCCATAAATGACACAAGCTTGGGTCAACTGCATGCAGCGCGCGATCCGCAGTTGCCATATGCATAGCTATTTATGCTAATTTGGTAATGTATACATGATTGTCATGCAGGAACTGACTGCCATGCCATATGTTCACCTCCAGCCGGATGGCGCCATCGACGCGCTGTACCTACACCCCGGAGACGGGCGCGCATTCCTGTCGTTGAGCGATTTCCGCGTGCTACGGTTCTTGCAGGCCTCCGACTCCGCGTTGGCCACGGCGCTGCTCAACGCCTCCGACGACGCGCACCACTTGCTGCTCGCCGCCTTGATCGACCTCTTGGTGCGCAAAAAAGCGCTTTCTGGCCAAAAGTGGATATCCGAGCGCGACCTGCATCTGCCGCATCGGCAATTGAACGATTTGACCGATACCGTGGAAACCAGCGAGGACGAGGCGCAGAAAACGTTGTCGGATTCGGACCGCAATGCCGCCCGCATTACCGAGGACGTCATCGACGCGCTGATCGCGCGCAAGATCATCCGCCTCGACGACCTGCCGCCGGCGGCACAACACCTGCTGGCGATACGGCGGGCGCTGCGCGTCTATTTGGCCGACACGGCCGATGACTTGGATGAGGTATAGGCGGCCAGCGGGCTCAAACGCACGTAACCGATCACCGCGCCGAAAAACACCGCCGACAGGACGATTTCGCCCCAGGCCAACCGCTGCGATAAACCATGGTCGGCCCAGGCACGCATCACGCCCTCGGTTAGAAACAACAGAATGAACATGCTGGCCCACTGGTAGGTATAGCGACGGCCGCGCAAAATGCCGAACAGCGGCGCGAGCAGCAGCACCGCCTTCAACACCAGCCAGGAACCGCCCGGCCTCAACGGCGCAAGCCACAGCTCCCACGCCAGCGACAGGAAAATCAGGCTAATCAGGCTCGCCACCGCGAGTAGATGGCAGACCACGCGGTTCATGCCGCGCTCCTGGCGCGTTGGCGCTCCATGAACATCGCCGCCAGAATGCCGGTCTCGTACAACAGCCACAGCGGCACCGCCAGCATCGTCTGCGACAGCACGTCCGGCGGGGTGACGATGGCCGCCACGACAAACGCACCGACAATCACGTACGGCCTGCCCGCGCGCAGTTTCGCCACCGTCAGTACGCCGATGCGCACCAACAGCACCACCACCACCGGCACCTCGAACGCCGCGCCGAACGAAACGAACATGCCCAGCACGAACGACAGATACTTGTCGATATCGGTCATCATCGCCACGCCGCTCGGCGTCACCGCGGCCATGAAGGTGAACACCAGCGGAAACACCAGGAAATAGGCGAACGACATGCCGAGGCAGAACAGCAGCACGCTGGAAACCACCAGCGGCAGCACCAGCCGCTTTTCATGGTTGTAGAGTCCGGGCGCGACGAAAGCCCAGATCTGATACAGCGTGTTGGGTAGCGAAATCAGCAAGGCCACCAGCATGGTGACCTTCATCGGCACGAAAAACGGCGCCGTCACCTCGATGGCGATCATGTTGCTGCCGGCGGGCAGATGCTGCAGCAGCGGCCGCGCCAGCAAGTGATAGATGGCGCCTGACCAATGAAACAATACCAGGAAGACCAGGAAAAAGCCCACCAGGGCGCGAACCAGTCGGGTGCGCAGCTCGATCAGGTGGGCCAGAAGCGATTGTTCGATCATTGCGTGGATTCGCGCGGCGTGGAAACGGAGGGAGGATCGGCAAACAGGTCCAGCTGATTTTCATCGATCACGGCGGCAGGCGGTGAGATCGGTTCGGCAGCAGGCTCGGCAACCGGTTCGGCGGCTGTCGGCGTTACAGCGGCGGCCGGTTTGACCTCGGGCGACACGCTGGCGTCGGCCGTCAGCGCCGCCACCTCGGCATCGACCGAGGCGCGAGCCGCCTCGATCGCCTCGCTGGTCTCGCGTTGCGCCTGTTGCACGGTCTGCTGCACTTGGTCGACCTCGGCGGTCAGTTGCTGCTGCAGGGCCGCGGCGGTTTGCTGCACTTCCTGCTTCAGCGCCGCCAGACTGGCCAATTCGGTATGCTGACCGATATCGGCCTTGACGCTGGCGACGAAGCGCTGCGCGCGCGCCACCAACGCGCCGAGCGTGCGCGCCACCGCCGGCAGGCGCTCGGGACCGAGTACCACCAGCGCCACCACGCAGATCAGCAGGATTTCACCAAAACTGATATCGAACACGTTGTCCCCAGGCGGTTATTTCTTTTCCGACTCGCCCTCAATCACGCGGCCCGTCTTTTCGGTCTCTTGGGTCGACGGCTTTTCCGACTCGCTCTTCATGCCTTCCTTGAAGCCGCGCACCGCGCCACCCAGATCCTTGCCGATGCTCGGCAGCTTTTTGGTGCCGAAGATCAGCACCACGATCAACAGAACGATCAGCCAGTGAAAAATGCTCAAAGAACCCATGTCTATTCCCTTACATCTTGTGACCGAAAACGTGGACGTGCAGGTGGAATACCTCCTGCCCGCCGCCACGGCCGGTATTGATGCCGGTCTTGAAACCGGCGGCGAGTCCCTGCTCGGCGGCGAGTTTCGGCGCGAGCAGCATGATCTTGCCCAACAGCGACTGGTGCGCTTCGCTGCAGTGCGCCAGCGAATCGACGTGCGTCTTCGGAATGATCATGAAGTGCACCGGCGCGATCGGACGGATGTCGTGGAACGCCACGACGTCGTCGTCTTCGTAAAGCTTGTTGGCCGGGATGTCACCGGCGGCAATCTTGCAGAAAATACAATCAGTCATCAACCTTCTCCGAGGGCGGTGAGCGCGGATACTCAGGGTTTCGGCGCGCGCGAGGCTTTTTCGTCCAGGCCGGAAATGCCTTCGCGGCGGTGCAGCTCCATCAGCACGTCATCCGGCCGCAAACCATGCCAGGCCAGCAGTACCATCGAATGAAACCACAGATCGGCGACCTCGCGCACGATATGCAATTTATTGCCATCCTTCGAGGCCATCAAGACCTCGGCGGATTCCTCGGCCACCTTCTTCAAAATCGCGTCCTCGCCCTTTTGAAACAACGAGGCAACGTAAGAGGTCTGCGGGCTGGCCTCACGCCGCGCTTCCAGCGTGTCGGCGATGGTTTTCAGCACATCGGCGTGGGTCATGACATTCCTTAGCGCAGCGAGCCGGGCGGCCCGGCGACAGCGCTCATTTTAGCGCTGTCCGCCGCCGCCTCGCCAATGGATTTATGAGTTGTGGGTATAGATGGCGGCCGGATCCTTGAGAACCGGGTCGACGGTTTGCCAGCCACCGTTTTCGAAGCGCCGGTAGAAACAGCTTTCGCGGCCGGTATGGCAGGCGATGCCGCCATCCTGGCGCACCGCCATGACGATAACGTCGCCATCGCAATCGAGGCGCAATTCGCTGACATGTTGAACGTGGCCGGACGACTCGCCCTTTTGCCACAGGCGTTGGCGCGAGCGGCTGAAATAATGCGCAGTGCCGGTTTCGGCGGTCAACCGCAGCGCTTCGCGGTCCATCCACGCCATCATCAGGATGCGGCCGCTGTGTTCGTCCTGCGCGATTGCCGGCACGAGGCCGTCCGCATCCCACTTCACTTCATCAAGCCACATGGCACGTCCTCACAGGCGCACTTCGATGCCGGCCGCGCGCATGGCGAGTTTGGCATCGCGCACCGTGTGTTCGCCGAAATGGAAAATACTGGCGGCCAGCACGGCGTCGGCCTTGCCTTCCGACACGCCCTCGACCAGATGCTGCAGATTGCCGACACCGCCGGAGGCGATGACCGGAATCGACACGGCTTCCGACACCGCGCGCGTCAACGGCAGATTGAAGCCGACGCGTGTGCCGTCGCGGTCCATGCTGGTCAGCAGAATCTCGCCCGCGCCCAGGCGCTGCATCTTCAGCGCCCATTCGACGGCGTCGAGCCCAGTGGCGTTGCGCCCGCCATGGGTAAACACTTGCCAGCGATCGTTTTGCGGCGTGACCGCCTTGGCGTCGACGGCCACCACGATGCACTGCGAACCGAAACGGGCGGCCGCCTCCTCGACCAGCGCCGGGTTGGTCACCGCCGAGGTATTGATGCTGACCTTGTCGGCGCCGCAATTGAGCAGGCGGCGAATGTCATCGACCTTGCGCACGCCGCCGCCGACGGTCAGCGGAATGAAAACTTCATTGGCTACCGCCTCGATCACATGCAGAATCACATCACGCTCGTCGGAACTGGCGGTGATGTCGAGAAAAGTCAGCTCGTCGGCCCCTTGCTCGTTGTAACGCCGCGCGATCTCGACCGGATCGCCGGCATCGCGCAGGCCGACGAAATTGACCCCCTTGACCACGCGGCCGGCGGTCACGTCCAGGCAGGGAATGATGCGTTTGGCCAGCGCCATCTCAAGCGTCCTGATTGGACAGCTGATCGGCCAGCGTCTGCGCCTCGGCGAACGGCAGCGAGCCCTCGTAGATCGCCCGTCCGGTCACCACGCCCTCGATGCCCTCGCCTTCGACCGCGGCGAGATGCCGCACGTCATCCAGGTTGGTCAGTCCGCCGGAGGCGATCACCGGCACGTGCAACGCTTGCGCGAGCTTCACCGTGGCCTCGATGTTGACGCCCGTCATCATGCCGTCGCGGCCGATGTCGGTGTAGATCACCGACACCACGCCGTAATCCTCGAAACGCTTGGCCAGCTCGATCACCGAATGGCTGGTGAGCTTGGCCCAGCCATCGGTGGCCACCACGCCGTCCTTGGCGTCCAGGCCGACGATCACCTGATCCGGAAACGCGTCGCAGGCATCGCGCAGAAAGCCCGGCGTCTTGACCGCGGCCGTACCGATGATCACGTATTGCAACCCCATTTCCAGGTACTTGTCGATGGTGTCCAGATCGCGGATGCCACCGCCCAACTGCACCGGCATATCGGCGCCGACTTCGGCCAGAATGTCGCGGATGACCGCCAGATTCTTCGGCTTGCCGGCGAAAGCGCCGTTCAGATCCACCAGATGCAGTCGGCGCGCGCCCTGATCGCGCCAGTGAACGGCCACTTCCACCGGGTCATCGGAAAACACCGTGGCTTGGTCCATCTGGCCCTGCCGGAGGCGTACACACTGACCATCCTTGAGGTCAATTGCGGGTATGAGCAGCATGGTAAGTCTTGATTTCGTTAAGGTTGAACCGTGCCATCCCAGGCCAGAAAGTTCTTCATCATTCGAAGACCGGCCGTGTGGCTCTTTTCCGTGTGAAACTGTGTGGCAAACACGTTCTCGCGCCCGACGACGCAAGAAAAGCGCCTCGGGTATTCGCTTTCGCCCACGGTCAGCACCGCCTCGGCCGGGTCGAAATAGTAACTGTGGACAAAATAAAACCGCTCGCCATCCTCGATGCCGGCAAACAGCGGGTGCGACCGTGTCTGAAACACCCGGTTCCAGCCCATGTGCGGCACCTTGAGGCGCCCGTGCGCATCGGACAAGCCGTCGGCGAAGCGCCGCACCCGCCCCTTGAATAGGCCAAGCCCCGGCGTATTGCCCTCTTCGCTTTGCTCGAATAGTAGTTGCGCGCCGACGCAGATGCCGAAAAACGGCTTATCGCGCGTCGAGGCAAGCACCGCCTCGGCCAAGCCGTGCGCGTTCAATTCGCGCATGCAGTCCGGCATCGCGCCCTGGCCGGGAAAAACCACTTTGTCCGCCTTCAGCACCGCCTCGGGATCCGAAGTCAGCATAATGCGCGCCCGGCCCTCGTTGACCGCCTCGAGGGATTTCACCACCGAGTGCAAATTGCCCATGCCGTAGTCGATGACCGCTACATTGATCATGCTGACAGGGTCCCCTTGGTCGACGGCGTGGCGCCCCCTAGACGCTCGTCAATCTCACAGGCCATACGCAGCGCGCGACCGAACGCCTTGAAGATGGTTTCGGCTTGATGGTGCGCATTGACGCCGCGTAGATTGTCGACGTGCAAGGTCACCATCGCATGGTTGACGAAGCCGTGAAAAAATTCGGAAAACAGATCGACGTCGAACTGGCCGATCGCGGCGCGGGTGTACTCGACCGCGTAGGTCAGGCCCGGGCGACCGGACAAATCGATCACCACGCGCGACAGCGCCTCGTCGAGCGGCACATAGGCATGCCCATAACGGCGAATGCCCTTTTTGTCGCCGATGGCGCGCGCGAAGGCCTGGCCAAGCGTGATGCCGATATCCTCGACCGTATGGTGAGCGTCGATGTGCAGGTCGCCCTCGGCGTGGATATCGAGATCGACCAAGCCATGACGGGCGACCTGATCGAGCATGTGGTCGAGAAACGGCACGCCGGTCTGTAACTTGGCCTGCCCGCTACCGTCCAGATCGAGGGTCACGGTAATGCGGGTTTCCAGGGTATTGCGGGTAACGGTGGCTGTTCGCATGGTTTATTCGAAGTAGGCGGTCAAGGCGGCCAAAACCGCGTCGTTTTCTTCTGGCGCGCCGATGGTGATACGCAGACAGTTCTCCAGCAACGGGTGGCTGCCATGCAGATTCTTGATCAAAATGCCGGCTTGTTTCAGATAGGCAAACAGCGCGTTGGCATCCGGCACCCTCGCGGTGATGAAATTGGCCTCGCTCGGAAACTGGGTCACCGCCGGGAAGGCGGCCAGCCGGTCGGCCACGCGCGCGCGCTCCTGACACAATTCGCGCGCCTGGCCGTCGAACACCGCGCGGTGCTCAAGCACGAAGCGCGCGGTTTCCTGAGTCAGCACGTTGACGTTGTAGGGCGGCCGCACCTTGTTGATCGCCTCGATCCAAGCGGGGGTCGAAGCGGCATAGCCGAGGCGGATGCCGGCCAAGCCGATCTTCGACAGCGTGCGCATCACCAGCAGGTGCTCGACCTTGCCGGCCAACGGCATCAAGCTATCACTAGCAAAAGCTTGATAGGCTTCATCAACCACCACCAAGCCGGTCGCGGCGTCGAGAATGGCCTCGATGTCGGCGCGCGCAAAGCGGTTGCCGGTCGGATTGTTCGGATAAGCAATGAAAATCACCGCCGGCTGCTGCTCGCGGATCGCCGCCAGCACGCGCGGCAGGTCCAGACTGAAATCCGGATTGAGCGCAATACCGGCATAGTCGACGCGCGAGAACTGCGCGTTGAGCCGGTACATGACGAACGAGGGTTCAAACGCCATCAGCTTGGCGCCGGGCTTAGCCAACGCCTGAGTAATCAGCGTGATGATCTCGTCCGAGCCGTTGCCGAGCAGCACCTCCGCTTCGGGCGGAATCGCAAAGCAATCCGCCAGCTGCGCCTTGAGGCCGTTGCCGGCCGGGTCCGGATAGCGGTTGAGCAGCACGTCGGACAAGCGCCGTCCCAGTTCGCTGCGCAATGCCGGCGGCAGACGAAACGGATTCTCCATGGCGTCGAGCTTGATGTAGCCAGTCGCGTCTGCCACGTGGTAAGCCGGCATCTCAAGGATTTCCGGGCGGATCAGGTGTGCGGCGGATCGTTTCATATTCTCGGTTCTGGCCCGCCATGGACGAGGCAGGCATTCCTCAATTATATGTCATTAAATCATCATGTGTCGGCAGACGGCAGGCGCAGTTCGGCGGCGCGCGCATGCGCGGTCAGCCCCTCGCCGTGCGCCAGCGTCGAGGCGATCGGCCCCAGTGTTGCCGCGCCGGCGGCCGACACCCGGATCAGACTCGTGCGCTTCTGGAAATCGTAAACGCCAAGCGGGCTTGCGAAGCGCGCGGTACGCGAGGTCGGCAGCACGTGGTTCGGCCCGGCGCAATAATCGCCCAGGCTCTCCGAGGTGAAGCGTCCGAGGAAGATGGCGCCGGCGTGGCGCAGCTTAGGCAGCCAAGCGCCCGGTTCGGCCACCGACAGCTCCAAGTGCTCCGGCGCGATACGGTTGGCGATCTCGCACGCTTCCTCCAGGTCGCGTACCTGGATCAGCGCACCGCGGCCGGACAGCGACGCCACGATGATGTCTCGCCGCGGCATGGTCTCGATCAGGCGCGCCATGCTGGCCTCGACGCGGCCGATGAAATCCCGCGACGGCGACAGCAGGATGGCCTGGGCGATTTCGTCATGCTCGGCCTGGCTGAACAGGTCCATGGCGATCCAATCCGGATCGGTCTCGCCATCGCAAATCACCAGAATTTCGGACGGGCCGGCCACCATGTCGATGCCGACCACACCGAACACGCGCCGCTTGGCCGCCGCCACCCAGGCGTTGCCTGGGCCTGTGATCTTGTCCACCTGCGGCACCGTCTCGGTGCCGTAGGCCAGCGCCGCTACCGCCTGCGCCCCGCCGATGGTGAATACGCGGTCGACGCCGGCGAGGTACGCCGCCGCGAGCACCAGATCGTTGCGTTCGCCGCCCGGCGTCGGCACCACCATGATGATTTCGCCCACCCCGGCCACCTTGGCCGGCAGCGCGTTCATCAGCACCGAGCTGGGATAGGCCGCCTTGCCGCCCGGCACGTAGATGCCGACGCGGTCGAGCGCGGTGACCTGTTGGCCGAGCAGCGTGCCGTCCTCTTCGGTATACGACCAGGATTCCAGGCGCTGATGCTCGTGATAGCGGCGCACCCGCGCCGCCGCCGCTTCCAGCGCCTGGCGCTGTGCCCCAGGCAGCCGGGCATGCGCCGCCGCCAACTCGTCGCGGCTCAGGGTCAGATCGGCCATCGTCCGCGCCGACAGGCGGTCGAAACGGTTGGTGTACTCGACCACGGCGGCGTCGCCGCGGTGCTGCACGTCGGCGCAAATCGCGGCCACCCCCTGGTCGACCGTCGGATCCTGCGCGGTTTCAAAGGCCAACAGCGCGTCAAGGCGCGCGGCGAAGTCGTCCTGCGAGCTATCCAGATGCAGCATGATGGTCATTCCCGGCCGGCGGCCGATGCCGCGGCGAAAGCATCCAGCACCGGCTGGATCGTGTCGTACTTGAGCTTGAGCGCGGCTTGGTTCACCACCAGCCGCGAACTGATGTCCAGAATGTGCTCGACCGCCGACAAATGATTGGCCTTGAGCGTGTTGCCGGTCGACACCAAGTCGACGATGGCGTCGGCCAGTCCCACCAGCGGCGCCAGCTCCATCGAGCCATAGAGCTTGATGATGTCGACGTGGACGCCCTTCTTGGCGAAGTGCTCGCGGGCGATTTTCGGATATTTGGTCGCTACTTTGAGGCGCGCGCCATGTTTAACCGCATCGTCATAATTAAAGCCGTCGGGCACGGCAACCATCATGCGGCAGCGGGCAATATTCAGATCGAGCGGCTGATAGAGCCCGGCGCCGCCATGTTCGATCAATACGTCGCGGCCGGCGATGCCCAGGTCGGCGGCGCCGTATTGCACATAGGTCGGCACATCGGAAGCGCGCACGATCACCAGGCGGACATCCGCGTGGTTGGTGCCGATGATCAATTTGCGCGAG
>Ga0213872_10001258_pt1 | contig 17058 bp, 12 predicted proteins | sample VelepicomBERX_R2_FD_160071 | JGI IMG/M metagenome (GOLD analysis project Ga0213872, IMG submission 160071) | Rhizosphere microbial communities from Vellozia epidendroides in rupestrian grasslands, the National Park of Serra do Cipo, Brazil - RX_R2 | ecosystem: Host-associated > Plants > Roots >...
ACGCCTAGGTCGGCGCGCCCCGCCCCGCATCGAAACGCGCGCGCAAAGCTTCGTAGAGCTGCGCTGGTCCAAGCAGAATGTCTTTCAGCCCGTCGCGCACGCGCTCTGACTCTAGGGCCTGCGAACTCATGGCTTGATGAGCCTCGTGGGCGTCGATGATGGCGTCCATCAGGGCCTTGCCCAGGTCAGGCGAATTGGCGAACTGCTGCTTAGTATTGCTGACTGCCTGCTGCATCAGCATGTCGTTCTCCAACAACTTGCCCCGAAGCACACCGTTCACATAGACGAGCTGGTCGCCGGCGCTCAGTTCGCCTTCGAACAAGCCGTTCACCTTCTGGATGATTTCCACCAGGTAGGCTTGCTGCTTTTCCTGGACGGAGCCACTGCCCACCGCATCCATCGGCGGCAGCTTGTAGCTGCCGTCCGCATTCAGATTCAGCGGTTGCTTGCCGCTGTTCTTCAGCGTGTGGTGAGTCAGTACCACCTTGCTGAGGTCTACCGTGTCGCGCTCGCGGCCAAAGTCCAGCAGTGGGATGAGCCGCTTATAAAAGAGGAATCGCTTCTCGATATCGGTATTGCCGAAATCGAAGATTTGCGAGAGGAAGGCATACAGCCGCACATACGCGCCCATGTCGTTCTTGAACAGCATCAGCGCATCGAGCGTGTCCTTGGCAGCCTGGCTGGCTTTGCCGTCCCGCTCGGCGTCGGCAGCAGCCTTTGCCTGTTGGGCCGCCTTGTAGCGTTTGAGCAGGCGGTCGGCCACAGGCGCAATCGCAACGTCCAGCGCTTTCTGCGTGCCGTTGGGGTCCGTGTCCACCTTGGCTACGCGCTCGACCTCAAAGTCGTCGTAATTGCCGCTGGCATCGAGCTTGGCGCGCAGGTCGTAGACCAGATGCGGGTCGGTTGTGGCTTCCAGCTCGGCCGTCTCGTAGTAGGTCTTGAAAGCCTTGAGGATTTCGGCCGGCTCGTTTACGAAGTCGAGGATGTAGGTGCAGTCCTTCTTCACGCCGCCGGCCTCGTAGGCACGGTTCAGGCGCGAGAGCGTCTGCACGGCCTGGATGCCGCCCAGCATTTTGTCCACGTACATGCCACACAGCAGGGGCTGGTCGAATCCGGTCTGGAATTTGTTGGCCACCAGCAGCAGGTGATAGTCGGGCTCCGCGAAGGCGTCGCGAATGTCGCGGCCCTTCAGTCCAGGGTTCAAGTCCTTGCTGGTCTCGGTCACCGCCTGCGGGTAGCTCTCTGGGTCGTTCACTTCGCCCGAGAACGCGACCATTACGCCCAACGCGTAGTTCTGCTTTTCTATGTATCCGCGTATGGCCTTCTGCCAACGCACCGCTTCTTTGCGGCTACCCACCACCACCATGGCCTTGGCGCGGCCCTGCAGCAGCGGTTGCACGTTCTCGCGGTAATGCTCGACAACCACCTGAACTTTGCTGGCGATGTTGTACGGGTGAAGTCGAACCCATTGCATGATGCCCTTCATCGCTGCGCTGCGTTCGACTTGGGCTTCGTCGTACTCCTTGCCGTTGTGTGCCAGCCTGAACGCCAGCTTGTAGCTGGTGTAGTTCTTGAGCACGTCGAGAATGAAACCCTCTTCGATAGCCTGGCGCATCGAGTACACGTGAAAAGGCTGCGGCAAACCATCGGGACCCGGTCGGCCGAACAATTCCAGCGTTTTCTGCTTGGGGGTCGCCGTGAACGCCACGTAGGTCAGGCCATTAGCTCCTGCGCCATCGCTACTGCGTGCCGCCATCTGTGCGGCCAGCAACGCCTCGGTATCGACCTCGCCGCCGTCCTGCAGGTCGGCCCATTCCTGCGCAGACAAGAGTTGCTTGAGCTTGGCGGCGGCCTCGCCGGTCTGCGAGCTGTGAGCCTCGTCGGCAATGACGGCGAAGCGCTTGCCCTCGGTGGCGGCGAGTTCCTGCACAGCCTGCAGGGCGAAGGGAAAGGTCTGGATTGTGCAGACGATAATTTTCTTGCCGTCCTTCAGCGCCTGCGAAAGCTGGGCACTTTTGCTGCCCGAATCGTTCGTGATGCTAGCCACTACGCCGGTCGTGCGCTCGAAATCGAAAATGGCTTCCTGTAGCTGCGCATCCAGCACTTTGCGGTCGCTCACTACCAGCACGCTGTCGAACATCTTCTGGTGCCCGGCATCGTGCAGGTCGGCCAAGAAATGTGCGGTCCAGGCAATCGTGTTGGTCTTGCCTGAGCCCGCGGAATGCTGAATCAAATAGCGCTGACCAGCACCATTGGCCAGCACATCGACCACCAGCCTGCGTGTCGCGTCAAGTTGGTGATAGCGGGGGAAGATGACGCTCTTCAGCTGCTTCTTGTCGTCGCGCTTACCAATCAGATAGCGATGCAGGATGTCCAGCCAGTTATCTCGCGCCCAAACCTCCTCCCACAGGTACGCCGTAGCAAAACCAGCCGGGTTCGGAGCGTTGCCGGCGCCGCCGGCATCGCCTCTGTTGAAGGGCAGAAAGGTCGTCGCTGGCCCGGCCAGCCGGGTCGTCATCATCACTTCGGACTGGCTGACCGCGAAGTGCACCAGCGCCCCGCCTGGGAAACTCAACAGCGGCTCCAGCACGCCGCCCTTGGGCTGGGGATGGCGGTCAAAGCGGTACTGGTCCACCGCGTCATGCACGCTTTGCGTGAAGTTGCTTTTCAGCTCGACGGTGGCCACTGCAATGCCGTTCAGGAACAGCACCAAGTCAAGTTCCGCCTTGGGGTTGTTAGGCGAGTGGCAGACCTGGCGCACCACCCGCAGCCGGTTGGCCGTGTAGTTGGCCTGGATAGCCGGGTTGAGCGCCAGCGAGGGCTTGAACTGCGCCAGCATCAGCGGCTCTTTCAGGCCTAACATTTCCACGCCGCGCCGCAGTACATCGAGCGTGCCACGGTCGGGCAAGTTCAAGCTCTTGCGCACCCGTTCGGCCAGCACCTGGGGCAGGGCGGCGCCATGGGTCTTGGTCAGGCGTTGCCAATTCTCGGGCTGCGTGGCTTCGACCCAGGCCAGCAGGTCGGGCATGAAGATACCGTTGGCTCGGTCGAAGAGGGCGGCATCGCCTTCAGCGTACAGCCAACCGTTTGCGGCAAGGTAAGCGCAGATTTCTGCTTCAAAGTGGTGTTCTTGGTGCAGGTTCATCGACTCAGGGCCCTCAGGCGGTCCATTACGAGGTTGGCGCGTTCAGGTTCGGCAATCAGCCCGGGCAGCACGTTCACGAAATCCTGATTCGCCAGCAAGGGTGCGAAGGCCGTCGCCACGGCCTGCCTCAGCTCAACTGGCGCGGCGGCCAATTCGTTGGCCAGTTCTTCGCGCCCATCGACGATGTTCAACACGTCTTCCAGGTCATGGCTGCTCAAAAAATCGCCACCACCCCGGCCGGCGAAGGCTTCCAGCTTCGTTGCCACGAAGGCCACCGCGCTCACCAGCCGCACCGTTACGCCGTCGCCGAGGTCTACCGTTACGGCAGTCTCTACGGCAAACGGGTACCAGCGGTTGGAAAAACCCAGCACCTCCGGCTGCACCGGCATCAAGTCAAAGAGCACGCCGGAGGCCTTGTGCACCCAACGGCAAATCACATCGCTGCTGGCGTCGCGTGCAAAGCCACGCTCTGCCACCTGCTCTTCGATGCGATGAAACAGGGCCCGACTGGCATTCACCACAGCGTCCACGTCGCGGGTGGCGCGCACCGCGTCGGCCATCGGGTCGGTCACGAGCAGGCCGGCCACGGCGCCGCCAACGAAGACCACCTGTTCACGTAGTTCGCCCAGGGCCTCGGCAATACTGCGCAGATAGGGCAGGTTGGGGTCATCGGCTCGCATCAGCAACTCCCGAATCGAAGCGCATCAGCTCGGCTTCCATCAGCTTGGCGGCCAGCCCTCGCTCGCGCGCACGCCCGATGCGCAAAGCATCCAGCAGTGCCAGCAGGCGATGCAGGGCAGGGTCGGCCAGCGCAGCCTGCGGCGCTGTTCGGTATAGCGGTGAGAGAGTCGGGCCTTTGGCGCTGCCGGTGGGGTGCGCCCATACCGGCGCTTCGCCCGCAGCCACCGTCAGTTGGCTGGCCAGGGGTTCGGCACCGAAGGCAGTCGGCACGCCGCGCTTCACCGGTCCGGGCGTAGCCGGCCAGATGTAGCGTGCACCATGCAGGACGAACTCCAGCAGGTTGGGGCGTACGGGCGACCACTCGCCGCGCGCGGGAGCCACGGCCAGGCCGGACGCCACCGCGCGCTTTACGCTCGCATGCGCTTCCGAACCGCTGATGGACAGGGTTTCACCCAGCGCGGCATAGGTCCAGCGCTGCGGTGGGTGCGCTGCAGCCTTCAGCAGCACCAGCAAATCTTGGGGTTTGAGTTCCATGAGATGGTGATATTCGCTATTCGCGAATTGCGAATATCGCCGAAGATGGAGAAGTTGGCAAGTCCTCTCACGCATTGGAGCATGCGTGCAGACTGTGAATGCGGCCCAGCATAGCTTCCAAACAGGATTCGAACGCCGCGCCCAACCCGGCATCGAAATTCGAAATCGCGATTCGCAAGTGCGTCTGGGGCGCAACTTCACGCGTCACCAAGGCGCATGGTCGGCCAAGGATGCCAATACAAGCCAGAATCGATGGTTGCTGACCAGTGCGGTCAGCCTGCCGGAAGCATTTTGGAGATTCGATGAGCGAGCAGACCGCATGGGAGAAAGCCGCTTCAGCAGATGGGACAACGCCGTCTGAGCGTGCGCTTGCCAACCTCGCACGAAAAGCATTCCTTTCCCTCTGGAGCTACCCCAACGTTTTTACTGATGAAGGGCGGGCGAATGGCAAGGGCGATGGCAAGGAACTGTGCGACCTTCTTGTGGTCTTCGGCAACGACGTGCTGCTTTTTTCGGACAAAAACTGTGCGTTTCGTAGCGACATCGACGTTGCCGTCGCTTGGCCACGCTGGTACCGAAATGCCATTGACAAGTCCGCCAAGCAGCTTGCGGGTGCTGAAAAGTTCCTCAAGACTTTCCCGCAGAGGGTCTTTCTCGACAAAGGATGCAAAGCACCCCTCCCTATTCAGCTTCCCGACCCGGGTGAGGCTCGTTACTACCTCATCGCTGTCACCCGAGGCTCGCATTTCCCGGCGAGGCAGTTCTTCGGGGGAGGCAGCTCTGGCAGCGTCATGCTGCTAACCGACCTTGTCGGTAAGGCCGACCACGAGAAGATGCCGTTCCACATTGGCTTTCCGCTTGAAAACCGTCGCTTCGTTCACGTGCTGGACGAGATGACCGTTGACATTCTGCTCGATGAACTCGACACGGTACCTGACCTCGTGAATTATCTCCGCAAGAAGGAGGCGTTCCTGCAGCGACCCGGGACCATCATTTCCGTGCCTGGTGAGGAAGACCTGCTGGCGCGCTACATGTCAACGATGCATGGACAAGAACATGCATTCCCTCGTGTTCCCTCAGATGTCAACGGCGTGGCCCTGCCTGAAGGCGACTGGGATGCGTATCGCAACAGCCCTCAATGGAAGGCCAAGCAGAAAGCGAACGAAATCAGCTATATGTGGGACGCTCTCATCGAGCATCAGAGCAGATACATACGTTCAGGCAAAGCCATCACCATTCCTTGGCAACCAAGCATGGACAGTGTCAATCATGAGCGCATTGTCCGCGCCCTTGCCGCCCAGCCTCGCCTCGCTCGGCGCAGCTTGTCCGCCGACCTTCACGTAGCAATGCAGCGAAGCGACCCGGGACACATGTTCGCCCGCATCAAGATGACGGGCCGGCCTCCATCACAAGCGTTCGTTTTTCTTACCATTCCACGAACTGAAGGCGAGGACTACGAGACCACATACCGGTCCAGACGTATGCATGTCCTGATGGTTTACTGCCATGCAGTCAAGGATGGCATGCGGACTCTGAAGGAGGCCATCGGCGTGGCAAGTGAGCCGTTCTCAGAAGGAACTGCTTCCCAGGATTTCATGCACGTCGACCTTACAGAAGTGTCTGACGCCGAGCTCAAGGGGTGGCGCAAGCAGGCCGACGACCTCGACATTCTGCGCTCGAAGTCCGAATTGAAGTTGTTCCGGAACACAGAGTCTGAATTTCCTGTGCCGTTCAAGTTTGTTGATTCCCCTCCAAGATACGTGGGGCCAGGGGGCATGCCAATGAACCGCGCGCAACGGCGGCAGGCCGACAAGGAAGCCCGGCGCGATAGGAAAAGGACGTGCTAATTTGACCGGGATGTTCTCCCTGAGTCGCTTCAACCAGCGTCATGCGCTTCACGTGCCAGTTGTTGAGGGTCCCATACCCGGTTGGCCAGTTGCCAATAAAGCGCCTGCCGTTCCTCCATCTGAGCTTTTTTGAACTCCGGCAACGGCTCGAACGGCAATTCCGCGTCGCGGATATAGGCCAGAAAGCCCGGGTGCCGCTCGTAGCACCGCTCATGCAGTGACCGCGCCAGAAGGTTTTGGCTCACGTAGTGCTGCCGCTTGTCAGCGTACGGCAGGTCGCCATAGCTGGCGTTAAATGTCTTGGGCAACAGCAGCAAGCCGCCAAAGCGATTCCGCCACTCGGCGAACTCGGCGGGCGAAGCGAATTCGTCAGCATGACGTTCGGGATGGTCAGCCCAGATGTGCTCGATTTCGTAGCGTCCACGCCCTTCCACCAGGTAGTCGCTGGTCTGGCTACGCACGCCCGACGCCGTTTCCAGGTGCGCCGTCATGCGCGCCAGCAGCACCTTGATATAACGCATCGACCACTGATTCAGTGCGAAACCGGCCAAGCCGTTACGGCGGCGGTCACTCGTGCCGTCGAAATCGCAGCCTTGCTCGTCCAGTCGCGTCGTCAGGATGCTGACCAACTCGCCCAGAGCCTTGCCCCGGATGTCCCGCAGGATGAGGAACACGGCGTACGACATGGCCGCGAAGGTCATGCTCAGATAGTTCGCCGCGCGTCGTGCGAGCAGGATGTCCAGAAAGATGGCCACCGTGCGCAGCTTGCGTGTCACCGTCTCGGGGGAGTCAGTCACCTCCAGTGGCGCCAGCAGCAGCGGGTACTGCAAAGTGAAATTGAACGCGGCGACGTGGTACACAGGCTCCAGCCCATCCTCGGACTTCAGCGACGCCTTGCGGATGCGCTCGTACTGACGCGTGTAGAACACGAAGTCCTGGCAGACGAAGCGGAAGTAGTCTTCGCCCTGCCGCAGGCCCAGCGCCTCGGCATGTTCGCCTACCCAGCGGTGGAACTCGGTGCCAATGCGCTCGAAGTCCTTGTTCTCGGCACCGCTCTTGCGCTCGCGCACACTGTTGGCGTAGCGGCCTCGCAGCCAGGCCTTTACGGCATCGGTGTCCTCGTCCTTGCCCAGCTTGCGCAGCGCCTCGATGCGCTCGCGCCAGAGCCGAGCCGCCTCATTGCGCTGGCCCACATCGCCGATGTTGGCCAGCAGATAACCCTTGAGCATGTCCAGCGGTGTCAGCGACAGGCCACGGTCGTTCATCGTTTCGAAGATGGTGTACGCGTCTTCGTCGGACGCGGCCCGAATCTCGATGAGGTAGACCTTCTCGGTTAGCCAGTCGCAGAAGTAGGGCAGTGCGGCATCGTCCAGCTCGTCGCTCAGCTCCTGAAGCATCTCGTCCAGGTCCTGGAAGCGCGCAACGATGGTCTGCACCGACTCCGAGGCCTCGCTGGTGTCCGGCACCTCGCCGTTGAACAGCGCCGTCATGATGGCGCGGCGGTCGTCCACCGCGATATTGAAGGCCCGTTCGCCGAAGCGTTCGGAGTAGATGAGGTCCTCCAGGTGCACGTGGTCGGCACGCTGACCCTGGCGGCGATGCAGCAGCAAGAGCAACAGGGTCAGCGTGGTCATGCGCTGCTGCCCATCGACGATAAAGAGCTGGTTGTCGCGTTCGCTGAGGATGATGGAGCCGAGGAAGTAGTTGCCGTACTGCGCCACCGCGCCGCGCGCATTACCAGGCCGGTGCGACTGCAGGAATTGCGTGCTCAGGTCGTCGATGAGTTCCTTGGCCTGCTTGCGTTGCCAGCGGTACTCGCGCTGGTAGAAGTCGATGCCGTAGCGCTTGCCTTTCAGCACTTCGCTGACGGTGCGTGCCTTGCCGTCGATGGTTTTCATGCGGCTTGTTTCTCCCTGGTGGCGGCTGATACGTTCGCCAAACCGCGCACGTCGATTCGGCCGGTGACGGCGGCGGCGATGAGGGCGCTGCGGCGCTCCTTCAGAAGGCTCACGGCCTGCTCAGACTGAACTCTTAGGCGTTCAAGCTTCGCAATTTCCTCGTCGATAAACTGAAGAATGGTCGATTGCTCGTCGTCCGGCGGGAGTAGGACCGGCAGTTCCATGATGTTCGAAGACGAGATGGACGCCAGGTTGGTGCTCTGCTTCGAGCGCCCCATAAAATAGAACTGCGCATACTGCGAACTCGTAATCCGGTTCAACCACTCTGCCCGGACGCTGGAGGGCCGGACGGCGAACACGTGGTTCTGATGAATGCAGTCTGGAATCTCTCCGCGCCAAATGCTGCCGCGCCCAAGCTTGTCGAAATCTCCGCCCTCATTCATCAGCACGTCTCCGGGCATCAGGCGATAGCGAGCCAACTGTTCAACTTCGATTTCCAAAGTGGCAATGTCGTCCAGGACAAGAAAGCCATCCTGGACATTGGCGACCCGCAGATACGGAACCGCGATGGTGTCTTTGCCGGTCGTGTCCTTGCCTTTTGCAATTCCAGTTTGCACACCAGCCACGAACTTGAGTCGTGTCACTGCCCAATGCGCCGGCACCTCCCCCAGCCACGCCACACCGGAACCCTTCATCGGCGCATTGGAGTTGAGGCCCTTGGTGACGGCGTGAGAGATGGTCGCCTGGCGCTTTTCGGCCAGCAGGGCGATGAGCTTTTCCTGTTCGGCAATCAGCGCGTCGATTTTTGCGGTTTCGCGGTCGAGAAAGGTGGCAATACATCGCTGCTCAGAAATTGGCGGGCATGCAATTGCGATGTCACCAAGTACGCCCATGCCGATATTCTGTTGCGTGCCGAAACTCCAGTTCAACGCAACCGCTTCTTGGAAATTTCTAGAACGGAGGAAGTTCAGGACGAAGTGGGGAACTGCGACGTCCTGATTGCATCGAATGGCGGCAAGCGGGGACCAAATGTTAAAGTCCTTCCGAGTCTCCACGATGGCAGCGACACCCGTGGTCGCACCTGACTTCACCATATAGATGTCAAGGAATTCTGGTTTGTATTTTTGTGAAAACCGTTGATGGTCTTCCAAAGAAATATGACCGCGAATTTTTTCAAAATTGATTGTTCCGGAGGACACTGCTTCTGCCGAAACGAAAGGAACACCCTCTTCGCTGAAAGTTGGTGTCTCGTGAGGCCCGTCCGTTATCGGCGTCGAAACAATGTGCTTCAGCCGACTGACGGCCCAGTGTGCAGGTAGAGCTCCAAGCCACGCCAATCCGCTGTCCTTGTACTCCTCATACCTCGGTAAACTCATTCCGCCAACTCCTCCAGCATCTTCATGATGCTAGTCGTGACGGTCTTCAACTCTTCGTCGATAACGTGCAGACTGCGCGGTGGCTCGAAGACATAGAAATGCCGGTTGAACGGAATCTCGTAGCCGACCTTGCTCTTCTCTTCGTCAATCCAGGCGTCCCGCGCATGCGGCAACACCTCGCGTTCGAAATAGGCCTGGATGTCGTCACACAGCGGCACGTTCTCGGTGTCCCGCAGAGCGCTGTCCGCCTGGGGCTTGCCCTTTTGCTTGCCCTTGAGACCCAGTACGACCTGACCCCGCTCATCGCGCAACGGACGCTCGACGGTGATGGTGGTGTAGCCGAATTCCTGGTTCTTGAAGATGCGCGAAATGGGTACGCGCTTGAGCTTGCCGCCCCCGGGAACGGCGGGCAGGTTGTCGGTGCCCGTGACCAGCACCGGCTCGCCTTGAGCCTGACCGGCCGCGTCGACAACGGTGACCAGTTCGGCCTCGGTGAATTCGCCGAACAGGCGGGTGACCGTGGCGATGTGTACCTCGGTCATCTCCTTGCGCTTTGACCCGAGGCTCTTGCGCATCTTCTGCCAGAAACTGCTGGCGTCGATGAGCTGTACGAAGCCCTTGCGGTCCGCCGGCTTCTTGTTGGACAGAATCCAGACGTAGGTGGCGATGCCGGTGTTGTAGAACATGTCACTGGGCAGGCCGACGATGGCTTCCACCAGGTCGTTCTCCAGCACATAGCGGCGGATTTCGGTCTCGCCGCTGCCGGCGCCGCCACTAAACAGGGGTGAGCCGTTCAACACGATGCCGAAGCGGCTGCCGCCGTCCTTGGCCGGACGCATCTTCGACAGCAGGTGCATCAGAAAGAGCATTGAGCCGTCGCTGACGCGTGGCAGGCCGGGGCCGAAGCGGCCATCGAAGCCCCTCTGCTCATGCTCTTGGCGCACCACCTTCTCGACTTTCTTCCATTCCACGCCAAAGGGCGGGTTAGAGAGCATGTAGTCGAACTTGGTATGGGCGTGGCCGTCGTCGCTGAGCGTGTTACCGACGACGATGTTCTCCACCGGCTGGCCTTTGATGAGCATGTCCGCCTTGCAAATGGCGTAGCTCTCATCGTTCAGCTCCTGGCCGTGCATGGTCAGTCGTGCCTGCGGGTTGTGCTCCAGCAGGTACTCACCAGCCACCGACAGCATGCCGCCCGTGCCGGCTGTCGGGTCATAGATGGTGCGGACCACGGCATTGCCGGGTGAGAGCACGTCATCGTCCTCGATGAAGAGCAGGTCCACCATTAAGCGGATAACCTCTCTAGGCGTGAAGTGCTCACCGGCGGTTTCGTTGCTGATTTCGGCGAACTTGCGAATCAGCTCCTCGAACACCGCGCCCATGCTGGCGTTGTCCACGGCCTCCGGGTGCAAGTCGATATTGGCGAACTTCTCGACGACGAGGTAAAGCAGATTGGCCTTGGCCAGGCGTTCGACCTGGGTGTAGAAGTCAAAGCGCTCGAAGATGTCGCGGGCGGCCGGTGAAAAGGCCTGAACGTAGGCGTAGAGGTTTTGCCGGATGTGGTCCTGGTCGCCCAGCAACTTGACCAGGTCGAGCGGGGAGCTGTTGTAGAAGCTGGTGCCCGACTTGCGCAACAGGAACGGCTCGGGGTTCAGCCCCGCCTTGGTCTTGGCCTCGAACTCGGCCAGGACGGCCGGCTTGGTGGCTTCCAGCACGCAATCCAGCCGGCGCAGGACGGTGAAGGGCAGGATGACGCGGCCGTATTCGGATTGCTTGTAGTCGCCACGCAGAAGGTCGGCGACAGACCAGATGAAGGACGACAGCGCTTGGTGATTCATGTGCTCATTTGATATTCGATGCCCAGCGGGCGATAGCCGGGGGCATTTTCGCCGCAAGCCGAGGACCGGCAGGGCGGAGATTTTCCAAGGTCAAAGTGGGTGCCGACTGTGACAGCGGGCAACCCAGCCGCAACTCTCCGATGTTTATGCCCAGCGCATGGGACGTTCAATCTCTCCGCCTTGGTCGAATTGCTGATGTTGTCCAAAAGATGGTATCGTGCGAGCCGTCTCGGGCTCTGACCATTGTCTGAATGGCGTACATTTTGGCGTACAGAGGCGAGAGAATTTGAAAAATGTCATAAGAATCAATAGCTTATTGGCGGTGTAAATTCAAATCTCTCCGACTCCGCCAGTTTTGAACCCCAAGTGATTGATTCACTTGGGGTTTTCTGCTTTTTGGCCCAGTCGCTGCGCCATCGTATGTACCATAAGGCGCTTAATGGCGCTGTGCTGGATTAAGGCGTAATGAGGGAAGTCTACGCCCGTCCCATGATGTGATGGGGGTGGATCGTTCAAACATACTACGCCGGGAGATTTGGGCGATAACACGGTGTTACCCCCAGACTGGCGCAGGGCGGAGCGCCGATCGGGCACTCCGAGTTGCATCGTGCGACTCGAACATCGCAACAGTGTTGAACAATGCGACACCGTGCCGGCCGGGGCGCTACATCGCAGTCGAACGATACGACCGCGAATAGTTCCATTGAAGAACTAGTTACCGACTGCCCAAAGAAAACTCATCCAAGGCTGTGACGAGTTACCCGATTGTGCTGCGAAGGCCACGGCTCCGAAGTCGTATCGTTCGACTTCGGAAGCGGATCAAGGTCGAACACTTCTATCTTGAACGACATGGGCCGCACGTCAGTCGCGTGCTTCGACAGAGGTGCGGCTGTCCAATCGGTAATCCGTAGAACGATACGACGGATTTCTGTTGTCGCTGCGCGAGGCCGCGAAGAGTTGCACGCAGCGACCCTTCAAACTTGTGGCGTCGAGTTTGATTTCTGAGCAGCGCGTAGCTAGTCGCATCGTTCGACTAGCTACTGCTGGGCAAGTCAATCCATCGTCTCCACGCTCAGGTGCTCCACTGGCAGATCATTGCCGGTCGGGTAGGTGTGCACCAGCGTGGCCAGGGCGATCAGGTCGGCCGCCAGCGCGCCGTAGTCCAGCTCCTCGCTATGTAGTGCGTGGACGAGGAGGGCGGCGGCATGGCTTGCTTGGTAAAAATACCAAATTCACTTTTTCGGATTTGTCTCCGAATCAGCGGACATGCGCGGTCAACGCGATAAAGGCGACAGAGATTAAACCCACCCCTGCATAGTGCTGCGCGGGTGGCCGTTACCAGGGATCGAAGCGCCGTCTTGACGTTATGAGCCCGGCACGCTGACCGACTGGTTCGCAGGTCGTTGAACTCACACAATCGACCCTGAGCTGCCGGTCGATTGTGCGTGACTCAGGGCCTTAAAGCGGCCGCTCAACATTAACGCTGCGCGGTAAGCCGTTTTTGCCGTTGGTGGCGTAGGGCAGGCGAATCAGGCGCGTGGCCGGTGAGTGCGCGCCCTTGTCGCACAATCCCTTCGCGATCATGGCGCGCTGGATGCGGTCAGCCAGCCCCAAGTCGGTCAGCGGCTGGTCGAGCAGCAAGACGCCCTGGTAGTTGTCGGGCGAGGTTTCGATCAGCATGCTCAAGTCGATCTGCTTTTCCAGCTCCTCGGGGGGCGGTGCCTTTGTGTCCAGGTCGTCCAGCATGAACCCGGTCACCCCCACGCAATTGGCTGCGCTGCGGCCGGTCGAGTCGGGCCTGTAGACGCCCAGCGTCATGTAGTGGTTGAGCGACTCGTCACGGATCGTCGTGCCGTTCCACTGGGCGCCGGTCCAGCACGCGCCCGGCACGTCCTTGGGATGGCCGGGGAAGGAGACGGCCCATGGTGCTGGCGCTCCCGGCACATGCGGCCCGTGAATGGCGGCAATGATGTCGTCATTGGTGTCGGGCAGCCCCAGGCAATGGCCAGGCCGTGCGGGCGGGGGTGGCGGCACAATATATGCGGTTTGCATTTGGCCGGCGGTAGGGCCGATAATGTCTGCGGTCAATTGGTGCTCCTGGGGAAAAGGCCCGGCTCGCTGTGGTGGTGGCCGGGCCTTTTCATTGATGGGACAGTTTCTCGATCAACTAGATACTCAAACGACAGGCAACGCCGCGACGTAACTTTGACGGTATCGTCAAGTATCTAGCTGGGGAGAAGGGGTGTTTTGGCGGGTATTCAGGCGCGGGGCTGTGCTGCAAGCCATGCGCGCACTTCGCCCACATTCCAAGCCGTTACGCGCGCGCCCAGCTTGTACGGGCGTGGAAACTTTCCGTCCCGGCTCCAGCCCCACAGCGTGGGCGAGGAGAAGGGCAGCACGCGCAGCAAGTTGCGTTCGCGGATGTGTGCAGAGTTGGGCAACTCGTCGAAATTAAACGCCATGTTTGGCCTCCGTTTGCAAAAACATAAAGCCATTGTATGTCGTATCAAATTTTGGCGTATTGAGTTTTGCCCAGGCTCGGGGTGGCCTCGGTAGGTGGACATATCGTAAACCCTTATTACGTGTCATTGGGTTTAACGTTGCGTACTCCTGAGTACTCCAGCGTACTCAATACCCCTAATTTTCGATCAAGTACCGATTTTTGTGATACTGCCGGTCAATACCCGCAGAATGTGGCCCAGTCGGACATCAGGGCGGCTCGCTTGGCGAACAAATCGCCGCGCCGGTACGCCGCCTCGACCTGATTGGTGACGGTGTGACCCAGGGCCATCTCGGCCACGTGGTTCTGGTGGTCCGTCTCCTCGGCCGCCCAGTCGCGGAATGTGCTGCGCAGACCATGCGGCACAGCCTCGCGTCCATCCTCGTCCTTGAACCCCAGGCCCGGCCCGGTGCGCATGAACTTGCCCAGCGTGGCGTCAGACAGCATCCCGCCACGTGGAGAGGGAAACACCAGATCATCCGGGCCGCCACGCTGTAGGCCCTTCAGGATGCCCAGCGCAGCGTCAGACAAAGGCACGCGCAACTCCTCGCCGTTCTTCATGCGGTTGGTGCCCTGATCCTCGTCGCCTATCATTGACCTGCTTTTGGGCATGCAATGTGTCGCGAAACTCGCTCCAGCAGTGGCGAAGCGCAGGTTGAACCATGACTTCGCGTTCAATTCGGTCCAGATCCCGTATCGGTCCTGAAGCCTTCAGTGCTGACAATCGCGTGATTGCCGATGCCAGTTCATTCCGGACTCGCCTTGCTGGACGAATGAACTGGAACCAGAAGAACCCAGCGGCGACTATAAGCGCTCCTCCAACAACCCAATGCACGATCGTGCCCACAATTTCTTTGCTTATATGCATGCTAGATATTTCAGTTGAAATTTGGAAATTCAATGGCCTGAGTATTTGTGATTGGGGTTGAAGGTTTAATCAAAGTGCCTTAACAGATTCCCGCAATCGGTCAAGTGCTGAGTCAAGTTTCCTGTGGTCAGTCTTCGATGAAAGTAATGACCTTGGTTTATTTCCCAAGAAGTAGGCAATTCGCTCTGCATTGGCCCCGCTGGGGTGGGGGAGGCCGGACAATATCCTTCCTGGTTCAAGATGGCCCTCGGAAATTAGCCATGCCATCACCATGGTTGGCACGGGGCCCAGTGGTACATAAACCGCTCCAGGAAGTGCTTTGATCCCAGGAACGAAAAATTCAATGATGAATTTTCGCAAGAATGAATTCTTGATTGGGTCGGGTGTGCCCCTGTAGTTCTCTCCATTCAAGAATACTGGAAATGGAAGCACGGATGTTGACTGCAATTTGTTTGCATTGCTCCCAAACAACTCATCGCATGTATTCAGATTGAGCCATCGATCCAATCCAATCCTATTCAGCATTGCGATTAAATTGGGACGCATTGCTCCTGAAAATGCAGCCGTTTGTTTTGCCTGAATCAGAGCTTCTTGCGCGCTTTGCCCCTTGGTCAAACTGGCGTGGGCGGCATTTAGTGAGTTGTCTGCCTGTGTTTTACCTGGAGTTATTCCGATCAATATCAATCGCGCGTCAGGATTGATGTATTCAACGGGGGCGTAGTAGACTGACAAAGGGCCATCTGCCGCAATCAGGAGTTCTCGAGATAGCGGATTCCCGTCATATGCTTCAATGGCAGGCAAGAATCGGTCGATGAGCGCTTGGCGTCCATTAATTTTCATGATAAATAATTTGGAAATTAATTAACGTTCAAGTGCATAAGTAATCATGATTACGAGCAAACCTGCAACTATGAATCCCATAATGGTTTCCTTTTCAATTGCTGGACTTGAATGCAGCTGGTCAATGGCGCCTCGTTCCATTCAATACCAATGTGCGAGAATACCTTGGTTTTGCACTGCCCCGCATCTTGTCCGAGGTGAAATACTCGGGACAAAGCTTCATCAACGCGCCGTAAATCTTGATCCTTGTGTTGAATTACTGATGCAAACGATAAATTCAGCAAAAAACTATTATTTCGAGGTGCATGGCATAGCTCTTTGGTGCTATTTGGTGTGTCAATATCGTGTATGACGTTAGATTGACATTGGCGAGAAAAGTTCTGCAGCATTGAAAACTTGAATAATCAATAGTGACTTTTTTCAAACACCCCATTTTGGGGGATTCCATTTCGATCAAATTGTGATTTATGTGTATTAGTATGGCCGGGATGGTTGGCGAAGGATGCGGGCCTTTTTTTGTTTGAAAGGGTGTGGCGATGATCATTGACGGTGGGGTGGAGTGGCCACTCATGAAGTCGGAAGATCAGAAATTGAAGCCGGTTGAGATTTTGGCTGCTGATGGACGCGTCGTCGCGAAGGTAGTCACGCCAAGCGGCGCTGTTGGATTCGTTGCGACGTGCATTCCAGCAGAAGCATTGCAGCTTGCAATTGAACGCCTTGAGACTCGTATTCGAGCCATGGAACAGGCAGGACTTAAGGCTGGGGCAGAGGGTTGCGCTTGAAAGAGTTGGATCGGTCTGTCGACGGCGGGTCAACAGTCGCCGCATTTTGACTACGACTGACACAACATGCCATGTTCACATTGGCAGCACACAGACAAACCGGGGTGCTGAACGCCGACGTTCCTGATCGGCCAATGTGATGCGCATCCGGCGGGCGGCCGAATGCTTAAGCCTGATGCAATGGATTCCGTGCATCACGGGAAGCAATTCCCTGTTTGGTGCTTGAAATTTCCCTGCTCTGATACGTTGAAATTTTGGTGCGCCTAGCCAGAAACATCAGTGTTCATCGAGGAAATGTTGCATCTGGCCATCCATTGAGGCACTCGAGATGCCCAAAAATGCCTGTAAATTTCCCTGTTCAAGGGAATTCGTGGGAAGAGACGGGTTCGCTGCAGACTGCGTCCGCCGCCAGCTAGTCTGGGCCCGTTCATGTGACGGACTTTTTTTCGCCTGTACCCCGCGTGGTGCGGGCTGTCGGGTGACGCCGCTTTCTCTGTTTGCGTCTCTGGCCCGTTTTTCGGGTCGATTCGGGGGCGTTTTCTCAGAGGCGATGGTCCGAGGTACGACTTTTGACGGGCCCGATGGGTGTTGCCCTGGCGGCCTGACCTGATTCCGGAGTTCCGATGCTGCAATCCTTCCTCGTCTCCACCAGCGTCGTGGCGCTGGCCGAAGTGGGTGACAAGACCCAACTGCTGTCCCTGGTGCTGGCCGCCAAGTACCGCAAACCCTTGCCCATCGTCCTGGGCGTG
>Ga0213872_10001259_pt1 | contig 17058 bp, 14 predicted proteins | sample VelepicomBERX_R2_FD_160071 | JGI IMG/M metagenome (GOLD analysis project Ga0213872, IMG submission 160071) | Rhizosphere microbial communities from Vellozia epidendroides in rupestrian grasslands, the National Park of Serra do Cipo, Brazil - RX_R2 | ecosystem: Host-associated > Plants > Roots >...
GAGAACGGCATCAGCGTATTGCCACCGTACACGCTTGAACTCGACGCATAGACGAGATGCTGCACGCCCGCGTGGCGGCAGCCCTCGAGGATGTTCATGAAGCCGACGATATTGCTGTCGACGTAGGCATGCGGGTTCTGCAGCGAATACCGCACGCCGGCCTGCGCCGCCAGGTGGACGACACGGTCGAATCGCTCGGCCGCGAACAGCGCCGGCATACCCACGCGGTCAGCCACGTCCATCTCGACGAAGCGAAAACCCGCCAGCGGCGTCAACCGCGCCAGGCGATCGCGCTTGAGCTGCGGGTCGTAATAGTCGTTGAGGTTGTCCAGGCCGACGACCTCGTCGCCACGCGCCAGCAAGAGCTGGCTGACATGCATGCCAATGAAGCCGGCCGCGCCGGTGACGAGAACTTTCACGTATCGCGCTTTCAATCAGGTAGAGCAATCCCGCTCACTGCAAGAGGGCCGCAACTTGCTCCACTGTGTAGGCTTCATCGGTGTCCTGCAACAGAACAGAGCGACGCACAAACACCGAGCGCAGGAGAAAGCGATCATCCCAAGGATTGCCGGTCAGCCAATGATAAATGCCAAGCTTCGCGTAGTTGCGTTGATTGAGTGCGGGATCGGCGGGGCGATACCCAATCGGGCCTCGATAGTCGCCGACCTGTTCGCCGTCGATCCAGAGCTCGAGAAAAGGCTGATCGCGCGGCTCCGGCGAAATGCGAGCGCGCATGATGACATTCGCCCAGTGAGCGCTGATCATTTTGCTTTCACCTCGCCAAACCTCTCGAATGCGAATGTTGGACCTGCCAAGCGTCGGCCCGTCCCCCGCCTCCCAACGGACAACAAGCTGCGCCTGATCACCTCGCACGATAACGGCCATCAGCGGATTGAGGGATAGATCAAAATCGTAGTCATGCCACTGCAAGACGATCTGCTCGTCCCGTGAACCTGGCCAAGCCTCAATCCAGATGCGGCTTGCAAACCAGAAGGTGCGGGCAAACGGCAAGAAGCTACGCCGCCCATCGACCATTGAAAGCTCACAGCGCGGCGCACCTGATGTCAACGAGTCCGTCTCGGCATTGCGCAAGGCAATGCCGAGCCGCCCCCCCGGTTCCGGTGTAGCGAGCGCGACACGGTCGAATTCGGCGCCATCCACGCCAGGATTCGCCCGCACGACGGGGTCGGGCAACTCACTGATCAACCGAACCACGCCATTGCATTCCACACCCCAGTGCTGAGTCTTCAACGGCTTGGACGCGTCGATATCAGCCAGGATGTCGGAGCGCCGAATGGCGAGTGGCTCGCCCAAGTCCTGTGCTTTGACAAAGGTGCCCATCACTGGCTGCGCGAGCGCTTCGCCCCAGCTCACCGCCACGACAGCAATCGCACCACATAACAACCCACGCAAAAGGTTTCTGAACTCGACACGCATGGCGCCAGCTTGCAGTCCGTTTTCTTGCCCCGTCAAGAGGCGGCTCAACCGCGCCATAGCAGGATGACTAGTCATCTTGGCCGGCTATGATCAATCGTAAAGGCTGACCATTTTGGCAGCAGTTTCCAGCATGTGAGATTGGTCGCATGCTTCCTACCATCCACCGCCCATGAACAAGCCCTGTATTCACCTCATTGCTGGCGCTAGGCCGAACTTCATGAAGATCGCCCCGATCGTTCGCGCGCTCAAGGCTGACGGGCGACTCGACTGGAAGATCGTTCATACCGGTCAGCACTATGACCGCGACATGAACGACGTTTTCTTTGAGGAACTGGGCATTCCTGTACCTGATGTGCGGCTGGGCTGCGGCGGCGGCAGCCATGCCGAGCAATCGGGCAAGATCATGTTGGCCTACGAACAACTTTGCGCACAGGACAAGCCTGCGGCCTGTCTGGTTGTCGGAGACGTCAACTCCACCTTGGCTTGTTCCATCGTTGCCAAAAAGGCATGGGTGCCGGTCGCGCATGTGGAGGCTGGACTGCGAAGTGGCGATATGCGTATGCCAGAGGAGATCAATCGACTAGTGACCGATGCGATTTCCGATTGGTTCTTCGTCACCGAGCCGAGTGGGCGGGAGCACCTGCTGCGCGAGGGCAAGGATCCCGCCGTCGTATTCGATGTCGGCCACGTGATGGTGGACAACGTGCTGTATCAAGCCGCTAAGCTGGGGACGGTCGATAGCTCCAGCTTCGAAACTGACGCATTCAAGCGCGCGCATCCTCGCTACGGAGTCGTGACGCTGCACCGGCCCTCCAATGTGGATAGCGCCGACGCGCTTGCCAGAGTTGCCCAGGTCCTGCGAACGGTGTCGGCCGAGTTGCCCCTGATATTCCCGGTCCACCCAAGAACGCGCGCCAATATCGAGAAGCATGGCATTGAGCTCGGCGAGAACGTGTCCCTTCTGGGCCCGCAGCCATACATGTCCTTTCTGCACTTGTGGAAGGATGCGGTCGTTGTACTGACTGACAGCGGCGGTTTACAAGAAGAGACAACCGCTTTGGGCGTTCCCTGTGTCACCATGCGCGAAAACACCGAGCGTCCCGTCACCGTCGACGAGGGCACCAACGTGCTGGCCGGCACCGAACCGGAGGACGTCATCCGGCACGTCCTGGATTCCATCCGCGGGAGTGCGAAACGCGGTCGGCGACCGGCCCTTTGGGATGGGAAGTCTGCAGAGCGCATCGTGTCGATCTTGGCGGAAAAGCTTTCATGAGCCAGCGAATCGAGATGATGGGTTGTCTCATCGACAACCTGTCAATGGAGGAGACGCTGGGCAAGATCGAAGGCTTCATTGCGTCCGGCAAGGCTCACCAACACGTCGTCGTCAACGTCGACAAGCTCGTCAAAGCCCAGAAAGATCCAGAACTGCGCCGCATCATCAACGAATGCGCGCTCATCAACGCCGATGGCATGCCGGTGGTGTGGGCCTCTCGGTGGCTCCGCAAGCCCCTTAAGGAAAGGGTCGCCGGCGTCGATCTGTTCGAAGCATTAATGGCGCGTTCGGCGAAAAAGGGCTGGCGCGTCTATCTACTCGGGGCCAAGGAAGAAGTCGTCTCTGCTGTCAATGCGCTCTACCCGGTCAAATATCCCGGCCTTTGCATCGCCGGGTATCGCAATGGATATTGGAAACCAGATGAAGAAGCCGAAGTCGTGGAGGCCATAACGGCCGCCAGGGCTGATTTGCTCTTTGTGGCGATCAGTTCGCCCAAAAAGGAGCTGTTTTTGGGTGCCTATCAAAACCAGATGCGAGTTCCATTCGCCATGGGCGTTGGTGGCACTTTCGATGTCGCCGTGGGCAAGGTCCGACGGGCACCTGGTTGGATGCAGCGCTGCGGCCTTGAATGGTTCTTCCGTTTCCTGCAAGAGCCGCGCCGAATGTTTCGCCGATATTTCATCGAGGACACCGCATTCGTGGGGCTGTTGTTGAAAGAGTGGCGCAAGCTATAAGTTCGCGAGAGCGCTAAAAAGCGTTTCTCATTGTTTCCGCTTGTCTACCACCTCTATCTATGTGCGGCATCGTCTTCGCTGCGTCTGAGCGCCCTGTTGAAGCCTTCGTCAAGGATGCTCACGCGCGCCAATTCTATCGCGGCCCCGACAGCGGAGGGCTCTGCTCTGAGACCCACGGCTCAACCTATCTAAGCATGGCGCACGAGCGCCTGGCCATTCTCGATCTGACCGAAAGAGGCGCTCAACCGATGTCGTCCGCATCGGGTCGTAGCGTCATCATCTTCAATGGCGAAATCTATAACTACCGCGACCTCGCCAAAAAGCACGGCTTGACGCCGCTGCGCTCGGGCTCGGATACCGAGGTCGCGGTCGAATTGATCGAACGGATCGGTATCGAGGCGGCTTCGCGAGAGTTCAACGGCATGTGGTCCCTGGCGGTCTTCGATCGTCAACGGGGATATGTTTACGTTTCGCGCGATCGCCTCGGCAAGAAGCCGCTGTACCACGTAGCCATTCCCGGCGGTATTGCCATTGCCTCCGAGATGCACAGCCTGTTGCTGCATCCTGAGGTCGAAGCAGAACCCGATTTGAACGTCGCGACGCGCTATTTGGCCCGCGCCCTGATGGATATAGATTCGAGCAGTTGGATCCGCGGCATCAAGTCGCTCCCGGCTGCTAGCGTTGCCGAGATCGACCTAGCCAATCCAGGCAACGGACTCCAGAACGTACGGCAATATTGGGCTCCGCGCGTAGGGCCTGCGTTCGTGGACCACCGCCCAAAACAGGAGCAATTGGCTGAACTGCGCGAACTGATTCGCGATAGTGTGGCGCTCCGTTTGCACGCCGACGTGCCGGTAGGCATCGCGCTTTCCGGCGGCCTCGACTCGTCCATCATGGCGGCTATCGCCAATGACATGGGTGGCGCCGCCAGCGAACTTCACCTTCTCTCGGCCACCAATCCTGGCGCCGAAGGAGACGAGTCTGACTTTGCTCGGGCAATGGCCCGACACCTGGGCCGAGAGACGCGAGAGTTCTCAATCTCGGCGGACTCGGGAGAATGTTTGTTCAACTGGATTCAGACTTGCACACAGCACAATGACGGGCCCATTGCCTCGTTCTCAAACGTGCTGTTCTTCAAGCTGATGGAGTGTGCCAAGACGATGGGGCTCACCGTCGTCTTGACGGGGCAGGGAGCGGACGAAGCATTTTGCGGCTACAGACGTTATCCTGTGCTCGAAGTCAAACGCCGGTTGGCCAAAGGCCGCTTGATCAGCGCGATCAACTTAGGCGCCCGCCTTCTGCGTCACGGCACGGTCTTGGATGGATTCAAATTACCAGAGGCTCGTCGCTATCTCGGCCAAGCGAACACCGTTCAACTTGGCCCAGCCGCTATTCATGAGGCGAATGTGCTTAGCCAATTCGAGGACATGGCGGAATATCAATGGCGCGACATCAGCAGCCTAAGCGTCCCCTATTTGTGCCATTACGAAGACCGCATGTCCATGGCCTGGTCTTGCGAGGTCCGTAGCCCCTTCCTTGACTACCGGGTCATCGAGGCCGGACTGAAGATGCCGGTCGACTACAAGCTTGATCAAGGCTGGACGAAAGCGCCTTTACGTCAGGCGTTTGCCGACACCCTGCCGGCGCACATTGCGTGGCGGCGCGACAAGAAGGGTTTTACAAGTCCGCAGGATAGCTGGTTGCGCAATGACCTGCGCCCATATGTCCTTGATGCGATGAGTCGGCCCGACGCACAGGTCTATCAATTGGGACTGGTTGATCGCACCTCCTACGTTTCCTGCTTCGATCAATATTGCAGGACACCGGAAAAGTTCTGGTTTCGCGAACTCTTTGCGCCTTTTGCCGTTGAGCTGTGGCTGCAAGCTCTGCGCGGCAAGCGGCTCAATCCCACTCGATTCTCGTAAGCACGCGCGCATGACTTGCGCGCGATTGCCATCGCAGGACCAGGGCAGGCTCTCGGTGGCCGTAACGGCGCGAATACCAGCCGAGCGGCGGGCTCTCAATACCGCGCAACAGTTCGACGGACGCAGGGACGCCTTCGCATTCGATCGATAGTCGCAGGCGGCGGGCTGGCGTCTGTATTTCCACACCATCCTCGCAGCGTTCCACGACCACATCAGGGTGGAAATGCCAATGAATCTCGAGCAAATCCGACATCATGCCGCTGAGTTCGTCCTCGACAACCAGTCGGCTGCAAGTCGGCTCGAATCGCACCCTGCGAGCATGCCGGAAACGAGAAGGCAGGCGCCGGTAACCATCGTGTTCAGCCACCAAATCCATTGAACCGTCAGCACTCCGCGTGACTTGGACGTGCATCACCTGCGCCTTTTGCACCCACATAAACGGGCCGCCGCTTTGCGATTGATCGCATCCACCGACGCGGGCAGTGTTGTGTGCAGAAGTACCTCGAAAATAGGCCCGCAAATGCGGATCCTGCCAGTACGAAAATGTTCCCGGATCAACCAGCACGGGTTGCCCGCCAACGGCCAGACAGAGCTGTAGCGCGTCGGCGTGACCATGTGCAGCGATGTCTAGATATCCGAGCGGACCGACATCGACGAACCCTTTGATTTCCGTAGGCAAGCCCGCGTCGGCTTGGAAGAGTTCATAACCGCCCTCGGGGCAAGAAAGCGCCGGCTCGCGCCTCGTCGCCGCCACAGCATCCTGCCCAACTAGCCAAAGCGCCTCCTCGCGGCCATTTGACAGGTCCAGGACCCATTCGGGCCGATCGAACAGCAAGGCTCCCAGATGAAGCATGACCTCATGCTCGCTGGCGTCGCTGAGCGGGCTGAGCCGCAATAGCTGCCCGCTGTCGGAGTCGCCTACGCGCGGCACCTCGCCACCCCGCGCCATAAGCGACCGAACAAACGTGCACATGCCCGCCAGTCGGTCCAGATAACCTTCGGACACTTGCTCGCCGTGCACGCGAGCACAACGCTCGGCACAGACAAACATGTCGAAAACGGTACTGAGGTAGCCGAAAGCCTGCTCGCGGTTGGCGCCATCCAAAGTTGTTTGCAGGCGGATCTCGCGCTCCAGCCCACGGAGCGCCGCATCGCCGTGGCGGCGCACATCCGGCCAGCATGGCCAGGTTCTCGATGCCAGATAAACGCCAGTCAATTCACCGATGAGGTGATTGTTGGCCGATGAATATCGGGAGTAGTCGGCAACGATGCAAAGCACTTGAGTGCGCACCGAAGCAAGCCATCGACCAAGCAGACGCTTGCCGGCCGCGTCCTCGAAGATCGGCGCTCCCGATCCACCAATCAGCTGCCACACAACGGACCAGTTAACCAAGCGCAGTCCGTGCTCATGAACGCTGGCCCAATTCGGCCCCATGCCGGGAGGGCATTGATCCAGCCAAGACTCGAGTTGGCCCGCCAATACTTCGAGATGTTTCTGATCACCATTCAGCGCATAAGCCTGAGCCAGAGTAACCCAATGCAAATGCCGGTTCAATTCCCAGATGAGTTTTATGTTCCCGACCTTGAATCGGTCTTTCGTGTCGACACGATGCGACGGCAATCCAGACGTATCCAGGCCTGACCGCGGGCAGCGGTTCCATTGGATGGGCATGTCCACGACGAAATGATCGCCGCGAAACATTCTGATCTCGCCCGTGCCGATGCGCTCGGCCTCGCGCACATAGTCAGCGACCGCAACTCCAGTCGACGGTGGCTGCACCCAACACACCGAAGACGGCACCCGATCAGAGGCCACCGAGCGCAGCGAATGACCTAGCCGATTGCGCAGCAGACGCCTGAATTGCCAGGCGACTTCGGCCGGCCGCATGCAACGCAATCGATTCCAGTACCAACTCAGGCGATTGCGCCGAACAGTTGCATTCATGATTGTTGTTCAGATATTCCGAGAATCTCGTACAGCCGCAACACCTGCGCTACAACCTGCTCGGCACTGTAGCCTCCCCTTATCGTCCTCTGCGCTTCTCGTCCTAGGCGGTTGCGCAACTCTCTGTCGCGCATCAGAGTCGCGAGCTTATCGGCGATCTCCGCGACTTGGCCGGCCTGAACGAGATAGCCATTGACGCCGTCCTGCACCACCTCAGGAATTGCACCCACGGGCGATGCCAGTACGGCTTTGCCATAGGCCATGCACTCTAGCAACGCCATCGGCAGGCCTTCTGCGTATGAAGGCAGTACGTATAGGCTGGCGCGCTCAATCTGCTCTCGCTTGGCTGCGCCGGTGACCCAGCCGAGCACTTCAATTTGAGCCTCGACACCAAGAGAGAGAGCGCGCTCCCGGACAGCGCCGAGATCGCCATCCCCCCCGATCGCCAGCTTTAAGCCAGGAAACTCCGCGTGTAGCCGCGGCAGGCACTCGAGCAAATCGAAGACGCCCTTGTTCGTGTCTGCACGCCCCAGAAACAAAATCCTCGCCCCTTCACCGTCATAACTGGACGTTCGATCCGGCAGCGCGACAGGATTCGGAATTGCGAACGTGCGAGCACCGGGCGCAATGCCGCGGATCACGCTCGCCCAGTTGTCCGACAGGGTCACGACTGCGTCGCTGCGCTCCAGCGTATGGACGATCCAGCGATGCCGCAGGCTGGCAGGATTGGGACCCGCAAAGTTTGCAAAAGTCCCGCTATGGATGTGGAAGACCGTCTTCGCTCCGGCCCAGCGGGCCATTAGTGCGTAAACGCTTTTTCGATAGAAGCTGCCACCATGCGAACTATGCAGATGCAGCAGGGCGACCCGGCCACGAAGTAGCTGCCATGCAAGTCCACAGCCGGCCGAGACTGCCATTGCAAGCTTGTGCCAAGGCGACCCGTCGGCATGTGAGGCGACATAACGCACTTCTCGCCGCGAGAAGAGTCCGGCTTCGCGATAGGTAGCGACCACGGACGCCACCCCGCCTTGCCCTTCGGGCGCCGTTCCCATCATGACGACCATACTCTTGTCCATGGCGGCGGCGTTCTACTTGATTGCTCGGGCTTCGATAGGCGTCATCGGGCTGCGTGGGGGTGTGAGAAAGCCCCCTAACGCACCTGCAGACAGCAGGCATGCACTAACCACCGTCCATGTCGCCGAGCGGGCCGAGCGCTTATGAACCGCCGCCGCCGCCCACCAGGCCAGCCAGGGCAGTAAAGCCCCGCCAAAGCACAAGCTTGCACTTGCGCCGAGCAGCCAAAGTCCCGCGAGCGACAAGAGACACGCCACCAGTACCGCAGGCGCAAGCAGGACCGAGCGCTGATCGAGCATTACAGTGCGCCACCATGGGCGACCCCACGCCGATCGCAGAAACACGCCACAGGCGCGCGCGCGCCCGCTACGCCAAAGACGCGCTAGGGTCTGATGACTTTTCTCGTGATGCCCCTCGTGCTCGACGGCGTTGACAGGCAGGCGCAACAGACGCCAGCCGATGGCGCGCAGGCGCGCTCCGAGTTCGGCCTCTTCGCAAGCCACCAGCCAGCGGTGGCCAAGATAACCAACCTGCTCAATCGCCGAGCGCCGATATAGGCCGCCGCCGCCCAGGGTACGGACCTCGATGTCCGTGCATAGCGCCTGCGCTTCGAGCGCACGGCGCCGATCCAGCTCAGTTCTTATGTCGACGTCCACCACGCGTCCCCCGACACCCGCAAGACCCGGATCGGCCGCTAGCCGCGCCAGCGCCAGCTCTAGAAAACCCGGCACCAGCGTCATGTCGCCATCGAGCAGGTAAACAAACTCCCCCTGCGCGAACTGGTAGCCCAGTTGCACTGCGGCCCCGCAGCCGCGGTCGGCCTTCTGAAGAAACTGGACGATCCGGACCGCGTAGCGGCTCGCGATTTCCACGGTTCGGTCGGTTGACAGAGAGTCAACCAGGATCACCTCGCCCTCAAGACCCTCGATCGCCTGTAAAGCGGACTCGAGGCAGGCCGCAATGCGACGCTCCTCGTTCAATGCCTTGATGAGCACGGAAACGCGCACCATGACACTCAACCCTGCCCTTGCTCCAACTCGCGGCGCAGCCGTCTGACCCGCCGCAAATAGCGCAGGCCGAACACTGCGCTACCCAGCAGATCGCGTCCCGCGTAGCGCAGGCGGACCGTCAATTCCTCCCGCCGCGCGGCCAGCACGTTGGCGGTCGACACGCTGCCCGCGTGCTCGCGAAACACGGCGAGTGCCCGTTTCACAAGCGCCGGCTCGGCCAGCGGCAACATGCGCATCCACAGATCGATGTCCATGGCGTAGCGCAAGCGCTCGTCGAAGAAGCCCGCGCGCTCGAACAGATCGCGTCGGACGAACACCGCAGGGTGCGGGATGAATGCGGCGCCACGCACGTAGCGCGCGCGGGTGATCGGCCCCGCATTGCCCTGCCCTAGGACCAATCTATCGTTGATCAGTAGGTCGGTATGCCCGACTGCCCACTGAGCGCCGCCGTTCAGTGCGCCGGCCACGTCGCTCAACACCTGCGCGTCACGGTAATAGTCGTCCGAATGCAGATGGGCGATGACTTCGCCGCTGGCAGCACGGATCCCGTCGTTCATTGCACGGCTGATGCCACCACCCACGTCGTGCAGCACCCGGCTGTGCGGCGACATGCCGGCAATCTGTTCCAGCGTCGCATCCTTCGAGCCACCATCGACGAAGATGTGCTCGACCTCCACGCCCTTCTGGGCGTTTACGGATGCGATGGTGTCCGGCAGCGTCGCCGCGCTGTTCCAGGTGCAGGTGATGATGGAGAACTTCATGACTCGGATGGATCAATAGTTCAGGAGCCGCGAGCCAACAGCCGTCGCGCGTGCGCGCCAACCGCGGTTCTGTCTGCTGGGAGCAGTATCCAGCGCAGCCCAGCGAGGACCAGCAACGCAGCGAGCGTAAACACCAACAATGCGAGTTTCGGCAGACTCTCGCTGCCCAGCCGCGCGCTCAGCAGACCGATCAAAAGGCCGGCCAACATCGGTGGAATCGCTGGCCGGTAGACTTGGTTCCAGAGGTCGATCAACGCGCATGGAATCGTTCGACCATGGGTGTAGACGATAAAAGCGGTGGTCATCAGGAGGGCAGAGCCAACGTGCGCATAGGCGGCACCGACAATGCCACCATCCAACACCAAGGCGTAGACGGCTACCAGACCCACGATGGCGTGCGTAAGAGCAAAGGCGCCACTAATCCGTGGGTGACCCAGGCCATCATTCACGAGCGACGGAATATTGGTCAGCGAATCGACGAACTGAGCCAGCGCAGTCAACTGCAGAATGAGCGCGCCGTTACGGGCATAGTCGGCCCCCAACCAGTGCTGCAGCAGCGGCTCTGCAAATCCGGCGACTAGCAGCAGCGCACATGCATTGGCGTAGACGACGTAGCGGCTCATGCGCAGATAGAGAGAGCGAAGCGCGTCGTGACTGCCGCTAGCGGCCATGGCGCTGGCGACGGGAAACATCACAGCGGATACGCGATATAGCAGACTCAACACGCGATTGCCCAGCGTCGAGGCAATCGTGTAGTAGGCCAGCGGCTGCAGACCAACGTAAGCACCGATGATCAGCTTGTCCGAGTGCACATAGCTCAGATTGGCAATCCGCGCCAGGAAGGAATAGGCGCTGAAGCCTGCAACACCGGCAACGGTCTGCCGGTCTGGCCGCCGCAGGCGCAAGGTGGGCAGCAGACGCTTGACCGATACCAGCAGCGCAAAGGCATTGATTGCGCTAAGCAAAACACGCGCGAAAATAACTTCACGCAGGCCGTAGCCGGAAGCGATCACCGCCACGCTGCTCAACGGCACCAGCAGACCAAATAGGGCCTCGAAACGCGCAGACACGTCGTAACGCAGGAGGGCCTGCGGCACGCTTTGCAGATACGACTGCAGCTGGCCGGCTAGGAAGCCGAAAGCAGCAATGTGCAGTACCTCTACGGCTGTGGGTACAAGCGCCGCCGGCACCTTGAAGGCTACCTGGGCCAGCCAGTGCGCTAGTACGTAAATCGGCAGCGCACCGGCCAAACCGATCAGCAGGTAGATCAGGGCGCCGAAACTGAACACCGAGGAGACCTGCTCGTGCTCTCCCAGGGCGTAATGGTGGGCGATATGCTTGACAGAGCCAGCCGTTACATTGATATCGATCAGGGCGAAGTAGCCAATAATTGAGGTCACCAATGTCATCAGGCCGTATGCTTCACTGCCCAGGCCATGCACGATATACGGGATCGTCAACAATCCGACCAACGAGGGCAAGACGCCCGCCATCAGATTGCTGAATGCGTTGCGTCCGATACTCCTGGTCTTCATGGACACTCCCGCGCGTAATCGGCAAGCATGCGCGCGCTTACAACACGAGCGATGCGCTGGGCTGTCGCATCGGTGACCAGATAGGGCAGGCCGATATATTCGGCGATGTCTAAGATTTCAGACATGGCGCGACCTCCCTCCATTGCGCGCGTGCAAGTTCTTCAGTCGCCCTGCAGGCCGTTGCCTGCCTGTCGCGTGACGATGCAGCGTCGCCGCGCATCCGATGTTGTAGCAAGCGCTCATGTCGATCATGAGGCCTGCTCAACAGCCAACTGATACGCGACCAACGTTTCCTGCGCACAACGGTTCCATGAAAAAGCGAGCAGTCGCTGCCGACCACGGGCGATCAGGTCCAATCGTTCGTCGTCGTCATAAACGACAGCTTCAATCGCATCACGGATGTTGTCCGTACACAGCGGATCGAAATAGCGTGCAGCATCGGCGATGATCTCGGGCAGGCAGCTGCTGCTACTGCTGATCACCGCGCAGTCACGTGCCATCGCCTCAAGCGGCGGCAGGCCAAATCCTTCGTACAGCGACGGATAGACGAACGCTTGCGCGTCGCGATACAGGCGCGCAAGCGTCCTGTCATCGCCGCCCATTTGCCTGACTCGGCCTTCACCAAATCCCAGCGCGGTGATCTGCGCCAGCTCGGAGGTCTTGAAAGGACCTCCACCAAACGCGATGATGTCGAAATCGGCTCGCAGGCGCGCCGACGCTGATACGGCTTGCAGGAGTTCTTTGAAATTCTTGTAACCGCCCCTTTGCCCAACGTAAAGCAGATAGGGACGCTCGGAACGAATCTCGCATTCCCCAACGTCGACGAACTCATCAACACCATGGTGAATAACGCTGATCTTGGACTCCGACGTGCCCAAGACTCGCACCAAGTCGTGCTTGGTGTTTTGGGAGACGCAAATCACGTGATCTGCTTCTTCGATCGCCCTTTTTTTGCAGCTAGCGATGTAGCCGCCGTCAGCAAACTCAGCAGGATATATCTCGTGGATCATGTCGTGGACCGTCACGACGCGAGCGACCGATCGACAGCGAGGTCGATCCATGCCGTAATAGGTCTCGTGCAGTACCTGAGGCTGCCAGCTACTCAGCTGGACTGCCGACAGGGGGCCGTTGAGCGCCATCAGCCGGTTGCGCAAGGGTCGCGGCCACCGATCGACACTCAGGCCGCGCACAACACCGCGCGGCAAGCTTTCTAGGTATTGGTTGCAGTAGAAGGGAGCCAGCACGCGGACTTCCTCACCCGCGTTGCAGAATCTTTCGGCCAGCCTGTAGAAATAGCGGGAGATGCCTCCATACCTCTGAGAGATGAATATTCGATCATCGAGCGCGATTTTCATGATGTCTCTACGGGCTTTGCGGTGACTGCATGCACGTTCATAGGTGGTTACAGCCCATGAAACCCACATAGCCCAGCGTGCTGCAAGTCTCCGGCGTCGTACTAGCTAAGGTCACCATTTGCGCGGGTACCTTGAAAGCTTCCCGCGGCAGCCAGTCGGCCAGACACCAGATGGGCACGGCACCGGCCAATCCGATACCCAAGTAAACCAAGGCACCGAAGCTGAACACGCGCGAAACCGCGGCCTGTTCCCCCACGGCGTGATGCTGCGCTATGTGTTTGACTGAACCCGCCGTGACATTGATGTCGACGAGTGCGAAATAACCAATGATGGAGGTGATCAACGCCATCAGGCCGTAGGCATCGCTGCCCAGCCCGTGGACGATGAAAGGCATCGTCACAAGGCCGGCAAGCGCAGGCAGCACGCCGGCCACGAGATTGTTCGCAGCGTTGCGACCGATACTGCGCGCCATCAGCTCGTCCCCTTATTGATCTTGGATTGCACACACGACCCGCGCGCAAGACCTGCGCCCGGGTCGACATGACTAGATGCGTTTCAGAGGGGTATAGCTCATCAGTGTGACGGTCGGATAAGACCAATTGCGGACCTCGACATGTTTGTCGACGCGCCGCAACGCCACATAGGGCAGGGCCAGGCACAGGCCCCACATGAGCATGGTGCGCACCTGCGGAATCGGTGTGCCGGCCACCATGTCTGGCAACATCAGCAAGGCACCGGAAGCACCTGCCACGAAGAGCGGCAGACGTTCGGCGTCGATCTTGTTGCGATTGCGCCAGACGAAGCCCGCGAACGCCCCTAACAGGCCCGCCAAGAGCGTCAGCCCAATCAGCCCGGACTTGAGCGCAACATGGAGAATGCCGCTGTGCAGAAATGCACCGTCCCCAGCGCCTTGCTGCCATTCGATCAGCCCGCTGCCGTGGTATCGCCCCCATGCACCGAGACCCGCGAGAGGATGATTGACGAAGTCCCGCCAGGCCAGCACCAGTTCCAGTTGCCGCTCGTTCAGCGCCCCTGTTGACGAGCCCTGCAGGTCGTAGAACATGTCGCTGAGCCCGCCGGCGCCGCGCGTCTGCGACAGGCGCCGAGCGGCCACAACGGCCAAGCCCACCAGCGTGAGCGGCACGGCCGTCAGCAGGCTCACAAGGCGCTGGCGCGGCGTGAGAAAAACCAAGGCCAGGGCGCTGGCCGTGACAAATCCAAGCCATGCCGTTCGCCGGTAGGACAACGCGATACATGCCGGTGCCAGCAGCACAGTCAGCCAGCACAGCGCCAGCCAAACCTTGGAAAGTGCAAGCTCTTTCGCACGGCTCAGGCGCATCAGCGCCGCGGCGAATCCGAACAGGCAGACAAGACTGTCATTAATATCGAAAAACGTGAGCTTGACGTTGATTTGCTCAAAATTGGCGTAGATGTTGGCCGGGTCTCCTTTGAACACGGCCCAGCGAACCAAGCCGAATAGGGTTCGGCCCAAGGCGACCAGGATGATCAGGCTGGTCAATTCTTTGGCATCGCGTTCACCGGTAAAGCCATTGACCACAAACAGGACGAAAAACCCCATCCAGACAATATTCGCCAGCCCGAAGCCGCTGAGAATCTCACTGGCATCCACGTCGAGTAGCAAGCCCACTGCCACGTGAGCGGCCAGCAAAGCGCTCCAACACCAAATCCAAGGTCGAATATTGCAAGCGAGACGTGGTCGGGCCATGAAAAACTGAGCCACCACGTTCCAGATCAAGCCCAGCAGCACGGCCCACAAGATCAGCGGATAAAACAACTGGCCTGACCCTCGCGAATAGATCGAGCGGTCCGCGAAATCGATTGTTCCAAACGAGTTGCTGCCCATGGTGAACATGATCAGCAGAATTGGATAGACCAGAAGTCGCGGGCGCTTGATGCCGACCACGCCAAGTCCGAGCATCACGAAAGCAGCGCCCAGTGCAATCAAATAGGGCAGGCAGTAATAGAACGCAATCAGTGCATATTGCAAAGCATCATTCATTGCAACTCCTATTCCAACTGCCCGGCCAGAAAATCGGCATAAGCCAGCCGGATGCCCTCCTTGAGCCCTGTACGCGCGTGCCACCCCAGTGCGCGCAGCCGCTCGACATTCATGAGCTTGCGCGGCGTGCCATCGGGCTTGCTCGCGTCGAAAACGATGCGCCCCTCAAACCGGACAACCTCCATGACTGTCTCGGCAAGTTCGCGAATCGTCACGTCGCTGCCGCACCCGATATTGACCAGCGGTCCGTCGTAGCCCTGCTCCATCAAATGCACGCAGGCGTCGGCAAGGTCGTCGACATAGAGGAACTCGCGCAGAGGCGTGCCCGTGCCCCAGACGACCAGTTCCGCGTCGCCGCGCAGCTTGGCCTCGTGGCACTTGCGGATCAGCGCCGGCAGTACGTGGCTGTTGGCCAGGTCGTAGTTGTCGTTCGGGCCATAGAGATTGGTCGGCATCGCGCTCGTGTATTGCCGACCGTATTGCGCGTTATAGGCCTCGCAAAGCTTGATGCCGGCGATCTTGGCGATGGCATAGGGCTCGTTGGTCGGCTCCAGCGGGCCAGTCAGCAATGCGTCCTCGGTCAGCGGCTGCGGCGCCAGCTTGGGGTAGATGCAGCTAGAGCCGAGAAACATCAGCCGCTGCACGCCCGCCAGGTGGGCGCCGTGGATCAGGTTGGCCTCGATCATGAGGTTCTGATAAAGGAAGTCGGCGCGGTAGACGTTGTTGGCCTGGATGCCGCCGACCTTGGCGGCCGCGATGAAGATGTAGTCGGGCTTATGTTCGGCTAGGTAGGCGTGGACCGCGCGCTGGTCGAGCAGGTCGAGCTCGGCACGTGCGGCCGTGAGCAGGTTCGCGTAGCCGCCGCGCTCGAGTCGACGCACGATGGCAGAGCCGACCATGCCGCGATGACCGGTCACCAGAATGCGGGCGGACTTGGCAATCGCGCTCATGATCACTCGTGATAGTCGTAGGCCTGGAACCCGGCGATCTTGACCAGGCTGTCCCGCCGCGCCGAGGTGTAGTCCGCCTCGACCATCTCGGCCACCAGCTCCTTGAGCGTCGTCCTGGGCTCCCAGCCCAGCTTGGCCTTGGCCTTGCTCGGGTCACCCAGCAGCGTCTCCACTTCGGTCGGCCGGAAGTAGCGCGGATCCACCCGGACGATCACGTCGCCGACCTTGCACTTGGCCTTGTCGCCCGTGACCGCCTTGACGATGCCGACCTCATCGACGCCTTCACCCTGGAACGCGATCTCGATGCCCAACTCCGCCGCCGCAAACTCCACGAACTGGCGCACGCTGTACTGCACGCCCGTGGCGATCACGAAGTCCTCCGGCTGCTCCTGCTGCAGCATCAGCCACTGCATCTCCACGTAGTCCTTGGCGTGGCCCCAGTCGCGCAGCGCGCTCATATTGCCCAGGTGCAGGCAGTCCTGCAGGCCCAGCGCGATGCGCGCGATCGCCCGCGTGATCTTGCGGGTGACGAAGGTCTCGCCGCGCAGCGGGCTCTCGTGGTTGAACAGGATGCCGTTGCACGCGTACATGCCGTACGCCTCGCGGTAGTTCACCGTGATCCAGTAGGCGTACATCTTGGCCACGGCGTAGGGGCTGCGCGGGTAGAAGGGCGTGGTTTCCTTCTGCGGGATCTCTTGCACGAGGCCGTAGAGCTCGGAGGTTGACGCCTGATAAAAGCGCGTCTTCTTCTCCAGGCCCAGGATGCGGATGGCCTCCAGGATGCGCAGCGTGCCGATGCCGTCGGCGTTGGCCGTGTACTCGGGCGTCTCGAAGCTCACCGCCACGTGGCTCATGGCTGCCAGGTTGTAGATCTCGTCGGGCTGGACCTGCTGGATGATGCGGATCAGGTTGGTGCTGTCCGTCAGGTCGCCGTAGTGCAGCTTGAAGCGCTGGTTGTCGACGTGCGGGTCCTGGTAGAGGTGATCCACCCGGTCGGTGTTGAACAGGCTCGAGCGGCGCTTGATGCCGTGAACTTCAT
>Ga0213872_10001260_pt1 | contig 17048 bp, 10 predicted proteins | sample VelepicomBERX_R2_FD_160071 | JGI IMG/M metagenome (GOLD analysis project Ga0213872, IMG submission 160071) | Rhizosphere microbial communities from Vellozia epidendroides in rupestrian grasslands, the National Park of Serra do Cipo, Brazil - RX_R2 | ecosystem: Host-associated > Plants > Roots >...
GCACGCCGGCCACGAATTCGCCGACGCGGCCGGTCGGCTGCAGCGGCACGGTGACGCCGTTGACGGTGAGGCGGTGGCGCGGGTCGACGAGGCCGGTGACCTTGAGTTCGAGCCGCTCCAGCGAGGCGTCGACATAGCGCACCGTGCCGCCGGCGGCGCCCTCCTCGCCCATGACGTTCCAGGGCTCGAGCGCGTGCCGCAGCGTGACGTGGACGCCGCAGGCCGAGAAGGCGCCGAGCTTGGGGAAGCGGAACTCGAAGTGTGGGGCGAACCACGCGGCATCGAAGCCGTAGCCGGCACGCTCCATGTCCTGCAGCACGTCGTCGAAGTCCAGGGCGACGAAGCTCGGCAGCATGAAGCGGTCGTGCAGGCCGGTGCCCCAGCGCACCAGCGACTCACGGTAGGGCGTGCGCCAGAAGCGCGCCACCAGCGCGCGCAACAGCAGCTGCTGGACGATGCTCATGCGCGCATGCGGCGGCATCTCGAAGGCGCGCAGCTCCAGCAGGCCGAGGCGGCCGGTGGCCGAATCGGGCGAGTAGAGCTTGTCGATGCAGAACTCGCTGCGGTGCGTGTTGCCGGTGAGGTCCACGAGCACGTTGCGCAAGCTGCGATCGATCAGCCAGGGCGGCATGTCGGCGCCATAGACGGCCTTGTTGCGCTCGATCTCGGCCAGCGCGATCTCGAGCTCGCGCAATTGATCCTGGCGAGCCTCGTCGACGCGCGGCGCCTGGCTCGTCGGCCCGATGAACAGGCCCGAGAACAAAAAGCTCAAGCTCGGATGGTTGTGCCAGTAGGCCAGCAGCGAGCCGAGCAGGTCGGGCCGGCGCAGGAAGGGCGAATCCACCGGCGTCGCGCCGCCGAGCACGAAGTGGTTGCCGCCGCCGGTGCCGGTGTGGCGGCCGTCGAGCATGAACTTTTCGGAGCACAGGCGCGACTGGCGCGCGGCCTCGTAGAGGAACTCGGTGTGGACGACGAGCTCACCCCAGTTCGCAGCCGGGTGGATGTTGACCTCGATGACGCCAGGATCGGGCGTGACCTGCAGCACCTTGAGGCGCGGGTCGCGCGGCGGCGGGTAGCCTTCGAGCACGACCTGCATGCCGGTCTCGACGCAGGTCGCCTCGACGGCGGCGAGCAGTTCGAGGTAGTGCTCGAGCCGCGCCAGCGGCGGCATGAAGACGTAGAGCACGCCGCTGGCGGCGCCGACGTTCTCGGCCTTGGGGCCGTTGGCGCGGCGCGGGTCGCGCGCCTCGACGCACAGCGCGGTGCGCGTGATCCAGTGGGCGCTGTCGAAGCGGTCGGGGTAGATGGCTTGCGTGCTGCTGGCTGCTGTCGCACTAACGGCGGGGCTCGGCGCGTCCTCGGCCGGTGTGGCCGGTGGGGTCGGCACCGCCGCGCGTGCCACGCCCGGCACCTGCATGCGCAGCACCGCGGCCGGCGGCAGCGCGTCGCGCGGCGCGAACGGGTCCTGCTCGATCAGGTACGGGTAGTCGCCGCGGCTGGTCCACGGGAGTGAATCGAGCGGCAGGCGCCAGCCCATCGGCGAATCGCCGGGCATGAGGTACATGCGCTCGTCGCGGAAGAACCAGGGGCCGGTGATCCACGGGCCGCCTTCGAGCTCCGGGCCTTCCGCTCTGCGCAGCGGCAGCACGTAGCCGGTGACGCTGGACAGACCGGCGTCGAACACGCGGCGCAGGCGCGCGCGCTCCATTTCGTCGTCGACGCGCGAGTCGAGCGGGTCGACGTTAACCGGCAGGCGGCGCTCGCGCCAGAGGTAGTAGAAGACGTCCTCGTAGCCGGGCTGGATGTGGCTGCCGCCGACGCCCAGGCGCTTGCTCAGGGCGCCGAGGAAGCGGCGCGCGTCGGCGCTCGTGTAGGCATGGTGGTCGCGCTCGTCGGCGAACCATTTCGGGTCCTGCCAGCACGCCTCGCCGTCAGTGCGCCAGTGGATGGACAGCGCCCAGCGCGGCAGCTGCTCGCCCGGATACCACTTGCCCTGGCCGAAGTGCAGGAAGCCGCCGGGGCCGTATTCATCGAAGAGACGGCGCGTCAGGTCCTGGGCGCGCAGGCGCTTGGTGGGGCCGAGCGCCTCGGTGTTCCATTCGGCGCCGTCGCGGTCGTCGATGGAGACGAAGGTCGGCTCGCCGCCCATGGTCAGGCGCACGTCAGCGGCCTGGAGCTCGGCGTCGACGGCCTCGCCCAGGGCTTGCACGGCCTGCCATTGCGCCTCGGTGTAGGGCTTGGTCACGCGCGGCGATTCCCAGACGCGCGTGACGCTCATCTCGTGGCCGAAGTCGACCTCGGACTCGTCGACGGCGCCGCTGATCGGCGCGGCGCTGGAAGGCTGGGGCGTGCAGGCCAGCGGGAGGTGGCCTTCGCCGGCGAGCAGGCCGGAGGTGGGATCGAGGCCGATCCAGCCGGCGCCGGGCAGGAAGACCTCGCACCAGGCGTGCAGGTCGGTGAAGTCGACCTCGGTGCCGCTCGGGCCGTCGAGCGCCTTCTGGTCGGGCGCGAGCTGGATCAGGTAGCCCGAGGCGAAGCGCGCCGCGAGGCCCAGGTGGCGCAGGATCTGCACGAGCAGCCAGCCGCTGTCGCGGCAGGAGCCCGAGGCCTTGGCCAGCGTCTCCTCGGGCGTCTGCACGCCGGGCTCCATGCGGATCAGGTAGGAGACGTTGCGCTGCAGGCGCTGGTTGAGCTCGACGAGGAAGTCGATCGTCGTGCGCGGCGTACGCGGGATCGCGTCGAGGTAACGCGTCAGTTCAGGGCCGGCCGGATCGGCAGCGAGATAGGGCGCGAGCTCGGCGCGCTGCGCCTCGTCGTACGCGAACGGGAACTGCTGCGCGCTCGGCTCGAGGAAGAAGTCGAAGGGGTTGTAGACCGCCATCTCGGCGACGAGGTCGACGGTGACGCTGAACTCGCGCGTCGGCTCCGGAAAGACGAGGCGCGCAAGGTAGTTGGCGAAAGGGTCCTGCTGCCAGTTGACGAAATGCAGCGCCGGCTCGACGCGCATCGAGTACGCGAGGATGGGCGTTCGGCAGTGCGGCGCGGGGCGCAGGCGCACGACCTGCGGAGACAGGGTCACGAGCCGGTCATAGCGGTAGCGCGTGACGTGCTTGAGGGCGACGTGGATGGACAAAGCTTCACCTCATCGATGCTGATTGGGGTACTGCGTGCCGCGAGCGTGCCTCGAACGCGCAAGGCCTTCGCCGCGGACAGCATGCAGCGGTGCCATGACAAGCCTTGCGGCCTCAACTGGGCATCAGGAAATCGCGGCTGATGCCGTCGCCGAGCTGGCCGACGCGCTCGAGGAACTCGGTCAGGAAGCTGTGCAGGCCGGCGGCGAAGATCTCGTCGATGCGGGCATAGCGCAGCTCCGCGGCGAGCCGGCCGGCCTGGCGCAGCGTCTCGTCGGACTGCGCGTTGGCGACGCGCTCGAGGCTGGTGACGGCGCGGCCCATGCAATAGGCCAGCGAGCGCGGCAGCTGGTTGTTGATGATCAGCAGCTCGGCGACCTTCTCGGGCTGGATGACGTTGCTGTAGACCTTGCGGTAGATCTCGAAGCCCGAGACCGAGCGCAGCACGGCCGACCAGTGATAGAAGTCGCGCGCCGGGTCGCGCTCGGCCTGGCGCTCGGCCTCGCGCTCGACGTCCTCGGCGTGCGCCTCGTTCGGGTCGCCCTCGATGGCGTGGAACTTCACGTCGAGCAGGCGCGCGCTGTTGTCGGCGCGCTCCAGGAACGAGCCCAGGCGCAGGAAGTCCATGGCCTCGTCGTGCAGCATGGTGCCGACGAGCACGCCGCGCGCGAGGTGGGCGCGCAGCTTGACCCACTCGAACAGGCCGCTCGGGTCGCGCGCCAGCGCGCCGCCCTTGAGCAGGCGCTTGAACTCGAGCCAGGTCTGGTTGGTCGTCTCCCAGGTCTCGGTCGTCAGCGCGCCGCGCACGGCCCGCGCGTTCTCGCGGGCGGCGCGCAGGCAGTTGTAGATCGACGAGAGGTTGTGCTCGTCGGCAACGATGAAGGACTGCACGCGCCCCGCCTCGATCTCGCCATGGCGTGCGGCGTAGGCGCCGCTGAGCTCGGAGATCGACAGCAGGCTGTGCCAGCCCTTGGTCACTTGATCGGCGGACTGCGGCAGCAGCGCGGCCTGGTGGTTGACGTCCAGCAGGCGGGCGGTGTTCTCGGCCCGCTCCATGTAGCGGGCATACCAGAACAGGTGGTCAGCGGTTCTCGAAAGCATGCGAACTCCCTCTCACTCAGTCTTCCAGCATCCAGGTGTCCTTGGTGCCGCCGCCCTGGCTGCTGTTGACGACCAGCGAGCCTTCCTTGAGCGCGACGCGCGTGAGCCCGCCCGGCACCATCTGCACGCCCTGGCGGCCCGACAGCACGAAGGGGCGCAGGTCGATGTGGCGCGGCGCGATGCCGGATTCGACGAAGGTCGGGCAGGTCGACAGGCTCAGCGTGGGCTGGGCGATGTAGTTGTCGGGCCGCGCCTTCAGCACCGCGCGGAAGGCCTCGACCTCGGCCTTGCTGGCAGCCGGGCCGACCAGCATGCCGTAGCCGCCGGCGCCGTGGACCTCCTTGACGACAAGGTCCGCCAGATTGGCCAGCACATGCTCGAGCTCCTTGGGCTCGCGGCACTGCCAGGTCGGCACGTTCTGCAGGATCGGGGTCTCGCCGAGGTAGAACTCGACCATCTTGGGCACATACGGGTAGATGGACTTGTCGTCCGCGATGCCCGTGCCGATGGCGTTGGAGAGCGTGACGTTGCCGGCCTTGTAGGCATCGACGAGGCCGGCGCAGCCGAGCTGCGAGTCGGCGCGGAAGACGTCCGGGTCGAGGAAGTCGTCGTCGAGGCGCCGGTAGATGACGTCGACCCGCTTGGGGCCGCGCGTCGTGCGCATGTAGACGATCTGGTCCTTGACGAAGAGATCCTTGCCCTCGACGAGCTCGACGCCCATCTGCTGGGCCAGGAAGGCGTGCTCGAAGTAGGCCGAGTTGTACATGCCCGGCGTCAGCACGACGACGGCGGGCTCGCTGTTCAGGCCCTTGGGCGCGAGGCTGCGCAGGGTTTCGAGCAGCAGGTCCGGGTAGTGCGCGACCGGCGCGATGCGGTGCTGGGCGAACAGCTCGGGGAAGAGCCGCATCATCATCTTGCGGTTCTCGAGCATGTAGCTCACGCCCGAGGGCACGCGCAGGTTGTCTTCGAGCACGTAGTAGGTGCCGCTGCCGTCGGCTTGCGCGGCGCGCACGATGTCGATGCCGGCGATCTGCGAGTAGATGCCGCCGGGCACGTCCACGCCCATCATCTCCGGGCGGAACTGCGCGTTGCCGACGATCTGCTCGCGCGGGACGATGCCGGCCTTGAGGATCTCCTGCTCGTGATAGACGTCGTGGATGAAGCGGTTGAGTGCCGTCACGCGCTGCACGAGGCCGGCCTGCATGCGCGTCCATTCGTCGGCCGGAATCACGCGCGGGATCAGGTCGAAGGGGATGAGGCGCTCGGTGCCCTCGCCGCTGTCCTTGTCGCCGTAGACCGCGAAGGTGATGCCGACGCGGCGGAAGATGACCTCGGCCTCCTCGCGCCGCTCCTGCATGCGCTCGCCGGGCTGCTGGGCGAGCCAGCGCTCGTAGGCGCGGTAGTGGGACCGGGTGCCCTGCCCGGCTTGCTGGGCGTGCATCTCGTCGAAAGTCGGCCTCATCGCGGTTCTCCGAACGTTTCGCGCCGGATCCGCCGGGTGCGCCGAAGGGACGGCGCTGCGGAACCGGTCACGCCCAGGGTATAGCAATATGCGCGCCAGACGAGACGTTTTCACGACAGGCGGCGGCATGGAAGCGGGCGACAATCGCGCAGGCGGCCCCCTGGCAACGCCGCTCAAGTATCCTTGCCACCTGCGTCCCCAGCCGCTCGCTCCGGGACGGGGACTGCCCACCCACCGCGCAAGACAGCGCGCCTGACGAGAGCCATGATCCGCAAAGCCTCGAACTCGCTGTTCCTTGCCATCTCGCTGGCGGCCAGCCTCGGGTTGCTGGTGCCGGCGCTGATCGTCGGCGGGCTGCTCATCGGCCTGCGCGAGCCGCAGGAAGCGGCAACCCAGCAGGATCGCGACCTCGAATCCAAGCTCGACATCCTCGGCTCCAGCCTGCCTGAGCTGATGTGGAACCTCGATGCCGTCGCTGCGCGCGACGTCGCCGCCGCGGTGATGAAGGCGCCCGACGTGGTCCAGATCCGCATCATGGACGCCGCGCAGCCGGTGCCCTTCGTCGAGATCAGCTACCCCGAGCGGCGCCAGGGCCACAGCCACGTGGGCACGCGCGAGATCATGCGCGGCGACACGCACCTCGGTCGCGTCGAGGTCGAGATCGACGACCACCTCGCGCTCGCGGCGCTGGCGCGCCAGCGCTGGCTTTATGGCGCCACGGTCGGCGGCCAGTTGCTCGTCTCGCTGGCGCTGTTCCTGCTGCTGATCTACTCACGCCTGATCCGCCCGCTGCACACGCTGGGCGGCTTCGCCAACGACATCGCCCAGGGCCGCTTCGACACGCGTCTGGCGCGGCTCTCGGGCGACGAGATCGGCCAGCTCGGCGGGCACCTGGAGCACATGCGCGGCGCGCTGTCGCACCAGTTCAAGGCCCAGCACGACCTGATCGAGCGGCTGCGCGGCGTGGCCGAGGCCGTGCCGGGCGTCGTCTACCAGCTGCGCCTGTACGCCGACGGGCGCTTCGCCTTCGACTACCTCTCCGACCAGGCACACAACTACTTCGGCGTCGAAGCGGGCGAACTGATCGACGATGCGCAGATGTGGTTCCGCCAGATCCACGCCGAGGACCGCCCGGGCGTGCTCGAATCGCTGCGCATCTCGGCGGCCGAGCTCGGCCCGTGGAAGCGCGAGTTCCGCATCATTGCCGAGGACGGCGAGCGCTGGCTGTTCGGCAACGCCCTGCCCAAGTCCGAGGACGGCGGGCACGTGCTCTGGCACGGGTTCATCACCGACATCTCGAACCAGCGCCGCGACGCGCTCGAGCTCGACCGCTACCGCCACCAGCTCGAGGAGCTCGTCGCCGAGCGCACCAGCGCCCTGGCCGAAGCCACCGAGGCGGCGCAGGCGGCGAGCCTGGCCAAGAGCGCCTTCCTGGCCAATATGAGCCACGAGATCCGCACGCCGATGAACGCCATCATCGGCCTGACGCACCTGGCGCTGGCCGACACCCGCGACACCACGCAGGAAACGCGGCTGCAGAAGGTCGCCGACGCCGCCGAGCACCTGCTGGGCGTCATCAACAACGTGCTGGACCTCTCCAAGATCGAGGCCGGCAAGCTGCAGATCGAGCGCCGGCCGTTCGCGATCGGGCAGATCTTCGACAACATCACCAGCATGCTCAACCGCAGCGCGGCCGAGAAGCAGCTGCAGGTGCGCGTCGAGATCGAGGAGCAGCTCGCCAAGCAGATGCTGATGGGCGACCCGCAGCGCATCGCCGAGGTGCTGCTCAACTTCAGCGCCAACGCCGTCAAGTTCACCGATGCCGGCTACGTGCGCCTGCGTGCCGGCGTGGAGCGCGACTTCGGCATGTCGCTGCTGCTGCGCTGCGAGGTGCAGGACAGCGGCATCGGCATCAGCGAGGAGGCGCAGCAGCGCCTGTTCCAGGACTTCGAGCAGGCCGACAGCTCCACCACGCGGCGCTTCGGCGGCACCGGCCTGGGCCTGGCGATCTGCCGGCGCCTGGCCGAGCTGATGGGCGGCGACGTCGGCGTGCAGAGCAGCCCCGGCATGGGCAGCCGCTTCTGGTTCCGCCTGCGCCTGGACAAGGCCTCGCCCGAGGCACTGACGACCATCGGCACGCCGCAGGCGCGCAACCAGGCCGCGGCCGAGCTGCGCGAGCGCTTCGGCGGCACGCGCGTGCTGCTCGTCGAGGACAACCTCGTCAACCAGGAAGTCGCCGTCGCCCTGCTCGCCAGCGCCGGCATCGAGGTCGACGTCGCCGGCGATGGCCGCCAGGCCGTGCAGATGGCCAGCGAGGCCGACTACGCGCTCGTGCTCATGGACGTGCAGATGCCCGTGCTCGACGGCCTCGACGCGACACGGGCGATCCGCCAGACGGCGCGCGGCAGCACCCTGCCGATCCTGGCCATGACGGCCAACGCCTTCGCCGAGGAAAGCCAGCGCTGCCTGGAGGCCGGCATGAACGACCACGTCGCCAAGCCCGTCGTGGCCGAGCAGCTGTTCCGCACGCTGATCGTCTGGCTCGAGCGATCGGCGCAGTCGCGCGCTATTTCGACTCCTTGATCAGCCGCCCGGCGTTGGCCTGCAGCGGCCGCGCGTTCATCGGGTAGAGGTGGCTGAACACATTGAGCTCGCTGCCGCTGACGGGCATCGCCTGGCGCATCACCATCCAGACCACGTCCTCGGTGCACGGCGGCGCCGTCAGCGAACCCATGAAGGCGAAGTAGCCGGGCTGGGCCGGCAGCAGCTGCGCCGGGTCGAGCGGGTCGGCCGCGCCCAGCGCCCGCCCGCGCTCGAGCGGCAGGTTGCCGAGCACCGTGTCCAGCACCGGCTCGGCCTGGTCGTCGAGGCGGCGCTGCAGCATCACGGCGACGATGGCGAGGTGGCCCTCGGCGTCGCGGTGGACGAGCTGCGCCTCCATGTCGAACTGGCGGCCTTCGATGCGGTGCTCGCTGGGGCGATGGAAGCGGATCTCGACCAGCTCGTAGCGCCGCCCCATCATGCTCAGGAAGCTGCCGGGCGCGAGGATGGCCAGCACGGTGTGGCCGTCGTCGAGCACCGAGAAGCTGCCGGGCTTGTAGTTGAACTGCAGCGGGTCCTGGTCGACCTTGACGGTGTCGTGGATGTCGATCGGGCTCTGGCGCGTGCCCACGCCGCAGGCCTTGAAGGCCGGCGTCAGCTCGGCCCAATGCTCCGGCGCGCCCGAGCCGGCGTAGGCCCAGTGGGCCGGATCGGGCAGGACCGGCTTGGCCGCGGCCGCCGGCTTGCTCGCCGCCTCGCGCGGATGGCGCGCCGCGTCGCGCTGGCTTCCGGAGGCCGGCCCTTTCACGGGCAGCGTGATCGGCTCCTTGAGACGCTCGGCCAGCCGGCCGGCCAGGGCGTCGTCGTCATCCGCCACGGCCGGACGGCTCGCCAGCGCGGCCAGGGCCAGCAGGATCGCGGGGACGAGGGGCAGAGTCTTGGGCATTCCGGCCATATCGGCTGTCGACTGAGGGGGCTTTAGGGCCTCTGGCCCTAGGTCACGACACGCTTGACGGCGGTCCAGCTCACCAGGCCGATCACCATCATCGCCGCCGACGCGATGGCCAGCGCGAACGTCGAATGCATCACCAGCGGCACGACGGCACCGGCCACCAGGCCGTTGACCAGGCTGGCGATGCAGGCCTGCAGCGAGGACGCCATGCCGCGCCGCTGCGGTGCCTGGTCGAGCACCAGCAAGGTGACGACCGGCACCATCAAGGCCCAGCCGAAGGAGAACACGCCGATGATGGGCAACGCCCACCAGGCCTGCGGTGCGAAGACGGCGTTCAGCGCGAGGTTGAGCACCGTCATCGCCCCCATGATCAGGAAGCCGCGGCGCACCTGCTTGCGCGGCGGAATGCGCCCGGCCAGCCGGCCGCTGAGCCAGGCACCGCCCATGATCCCGCTGATGGTGCAGAGGAAACACCAGAAGAACTGCGTCGGCGCGAGATGCAGGTGCTCGCCCAGGAATACCGGCGCGGCCAGCACGTAGAGGAACATGCCGTTGAAGGGCACGCCGCTGGCGACGGCCAGCATCAGGAAGCGCCAGCTCGTCGTCAGGCGCGCGTACTCGCGCAGCAGGGCGCCGACGTGAAACGGCTGGCGCTGCGATCGATGCAGGGTCTCGGGCAGCAGGCGCCAGTTCGCGATGGTCAGCGCCGCGCCGACACCGACGAGGAAGACGAAGATCGCGCGCCAGCTCAGCCAGACGAAGAGCTGGCCGCCGACGATGGGCGCGATGGCGGGCGCCACGCCGAAGAAGATGGTCACCTGCGACATGACCTTCTGCGCCTCGTGCGGCGGGAACATGTCGCGGATCACGGCGCGCGACACGACGATGCCCGCGCCCGCCGACATGCCCTGCACCGCGCGCCAGAACACCAGCTGCCCGACGTCGTGCGACAAGGCGCAGCCGAGCGAGGACAGCGCATAAAGGCCCATGCCCGCAAGCACCACGGGGCGGCGCCCGAGGCTGTCGGACAGCGCGCCGTGGAACAGATTCATGATGGCGAAGCCGAACAGGTAGGCCGAGAGCGTCTGCTGCATCTGGACCGGCGTGGCGCCAAGGTCGGCAGCAATGCCATTGAAAGCCGGCAGATAGGTATCGATCGAAAAAGCGCCGACCATGCCCAGGCAGGCGAGCAGCACGGCCAGGGCCCAGCGCGGCGCACGCCACAGGCGGCTGGCTTCTGGATTCATTGGGGAAGAAAAGTCATTGGGCGCCGCAGCATGTTGTTACGCATATTGGGGGACGCCTGCAGCATTTAGTTGAAGTGTGAATCTTACCGAGCCCTACACTGCCGCCAGTTTTCAACGTTAGCAATGACCCAAGCCCATCACGTCGGCATCATCGGCCTCGGCATCATGGGCCAGCGCACACTGGCCCGCCTCGATACGCATGCGCGCCTGCGCCCCATCATCGCCTGGGATCCCGACCCGGCCGCCTGCCAGGCGGTACGCGAGCGCTACCCGAAGCTCGCGATCGCGTCGGGCGCCGACGAGCTCATCGCCACACCCGGCCTGCACGCGCTCTACATCGCCGCCCCGCCGAGCCAGCACCTGGACCTGAGCAGCCGCGCCTTCGACGCCGGCCTCGCCGTGATCTGCGAGAAGCCGCTGAGCACCGACCTCGAAGGCGCCGCACGCCTGGTGGACCGCATCGCGGCCGAGCGGCTGCGCGCCGGCGTCAACTTCGTGCTGGCCGGCTCGCCGGGCCTGGCCCTGCTGCAGACGCATTTCGGCGCCGCGTCGCGCGAACCGCTCGGCGCACTGCGCAACATCGAGATCGAACTGGCCTTCGTGAGCTGGCCGCGCCCCTGGCAGATGGCCGCGGGCCCCTGGCTGGCCCAGCGCACCGAGGGCGGCTTCACGCGCGAGGTGCTGTCGCACTTCATCTTCGTCCTGCAACGCGTGCTCGGGCCGGCAAGCATCGTCGCCCGGCGCGTGATCTATCCCGAGGACGGCACGAGCTCCGAGACGCTGCTGCGCGCCGAGCTGCTCTGCGGCAAGGTGCCGGTGCGCATCTCGGGCCGCGTCGCGCCGGATGTCGAGGCCGGCACGATGGAACACAACCGGATGGTGTGGCGCGCCGCCGCCGGCGAGATCGAAGCGCGCGACTGGCTGCGCGACATCGAGCTGCGCCGCGATGGCGAAACGCCGCAGCGCGTCGACACGGCGGCGGAAGCCATCCTGGTCGACCAGCAGCAGCAATGGATGGCCATGATCGACGGCCAGTCGAACAGCCTGCCCGACTTCGCCGAGGCCCTGGCCGTGCAGCGCACGATCGAAGCCCTGCTCGATCATTGATTCGCGCCGGTTCGAAGAAAGAGTGAAGCAAGCCGATAGGCCGGATTCTGTGCGCCGGAGTCGCCCCCGGCGTGACCGCCATTCCTCTGGGCCGGACATCACTGCCCGGCTCGATGCCACCTACCCGCCAGCTCCGCGAGCCGCGTCAAAGCTGGCCTACTTGGTGTTGCTGCGCGTAGAGATTGCCCGTTTCACTCTTGGTGGGCTTTGGCCCACCAAGAGTGCTACTCGGTTCGGGCTGCGCCCGACCTGGCGGTTTGCACCGCCAGGCCACCAGCTTGCGCTGGCGCCTCGTAGACCACTCTCAGTGGAACTCACCAAGACTCGTCTCTGTTGCTCTGATCCTCGGCTTTCGCCGGGCAGCCGTTAGCTGCTACGCCGCTCTATGCAGTCCGGACCTTCCTCCAGGGCCGTGTTTCCACGCTTGCCCCAGCGGCGGTCTGGCTTGCTTCACGGGGCGCATTTTAGTCCTGGACAACGTCGATCACCGGCGCGCCGGTCAGCGCGACGAGTTCGTCCGGTGTCATGGGAAACACGCCGTTAGGGTGACCGGCCGCGGCCCAGACGGTGTCGAAGCGGAAGAGCTCGCGGTCGATGAAGAGCCGCGGCGTCGCGAGGCCGTCGGCGGGCGCGAAGCCCAGCGGCGAAACACCGCCGATGGAGAAGCCCGTGCGCGCCTTCACGTAGTCGGCATCGGCGCGGCCCAGCGGCCCGGTGTGGGCCTTGAGTTTCTTCTCGTCGACGCGGCGATCGCCCGACGCGATCACAAGCACGGCGCCTTCGTCTTCCTTGCGCCGGAACACCACCGACTTGGCGATCTGGCCGAGCGCCACCCCAAGCGCGTCGGCGGCCTCCTGCGAGGTGCGGGCCGTCGCTTCCAGCCACATCGCCGGGCGCGGGTGGCCCTTGTCGGCCAGGGCCGCGCTGACGCGCCGGAAGCCTTCGGAGCGGGAGGTGTCGTTGCTGTCGCTGCTCATGCGGCCATTCTCGCCGCGTGCGGCGTAGGATGCCGGCCATGAAAGCCGCCAACGTCCTCGCCACCATCGGCAACACGCCGCACATCCGCATCAACCGCCTGTTCGGCCCCGACGCCGCCGTCTGGATCAAGTCCGAGCGGGCCAATCCCGGCGGCTCGATCAAGGACCGCATCGCGCTCTCGATGGTCGAAGCCGCCGAGCAAAGCGGCCAGCTCCGCGCCGGCGGCACCATCATCGAGCCGACCTCGGGCAATACCGGCGTGGGCCTGGCCATGGTCGCCGCGGTCAAGGGCTACAAGCTCGTGCTCGTCATGCCCGACAGCATGTCCATCGAGCGCCGCCGCCTGATGCTGGCCTACGGCGCCAGCTTCGACCTGACGCCGCGCGAGAAGGGCATGAAGGGCGCGATCGCGCGTGCCGAGGAGCTCGCCGCGCAGACGCCGGGCGCGTGGATCCCGCAGCAGTTCGAGAACCCCGCCAACATCGACGTGCACGTGCGCACGACGGCCGAGGAGATCCTGCGCGACTTCCCCGAAGGCCTGGATGCGCTCATCACGGGCGTCGGCACCGGCGGCCACATCAGCGGCTGCGCGCAGGTGCTCAAGAAGGCCTGGCCGGGGCTCAAGGTCTTTGCCGTGGAGCCCACGGCTTCGCCGGTCATCAGCGGCGGCCAGCCGTCGCCGCATCCGATCCAGGGCATCGGCGCAGGCTTCATCCCGAAGAACCTGCGGACCGAGCTGCTCGACGGCGTGATCCAGGTCGAGGCCGAGGCGGCGCGTGAGTACGCGCGCCGCAGCGCCCGCGAGGAAGGGCTGCTGGTCGGCATTTCCAGCGGCGCCACGCTCGCCGCCATCGCGCAGAAGCTGCCCGAGCTGGGCCTGGGCGCCCGCGTGCTCGGCTTCAACTACGACACGGGCGAGCGCTATCTGTCGGTCGAGGGCTTCCTGCCGGCCTGAGGCCGCGCGGGCGCCCCGGCCCGCGCTCGCTCAATCGTCGTCGTCCGAGCCGCCCTGCTCGTCGTTGTCGCGATGGGCGGCGCGCTTGAGCTGCTCCTCCAGCGGCTTGACGCCGTCGACGAAGGCGTCGGGCGCCACCGGCCGGGCCAGCCGCAGCGCCGGCATCGGCAGCGCGGCGAGGTAGTTCGGGCCGAACCAGTGCTGGTGGTCGATATTGCGCGCGGCCTGCAAGCCCAGACTCAGGGCTGACAGCGCCACCAGCGTGACCGCCAGGGTCTTGCGGGCGCGCGGCCAGACCAGCGTGGCATGCCACCACACCAGACCGGCGATGGCGAACACGGCGACAAAGCCTTCGAGCGCACCCAGGCGCGGCCATGAGAACGCATAGGCCACGCCGGGCAGGACGTAGTCGAGCAGTTCGACGCCCAGGATCACGAGCAGCGCGCGCTTGAGGTGCGTGCTGAACGGGAAGCGGTGCTGGAAGAGCTGCGACATCAGCGACCACAGCCCGGCCCAGCCCAGCGCCACGGCCAGCATCGACAGCAGCGGCGCGCTGTAGTCGACCAGCTTGGTGCCCGGCTCGACCGACAGCCAATGGCCGAAGGCCTCGACCCCCAGCCAGACGCACAGGAGCAGCAGCACCAGCGGCAGCCGCGTGTGGGCGATGCGCAGCGGGTCGGCGACGAGGCGCTGCTCGGGCGCCTGCGGTGCCTGCGTGCTGCGCCAGCGCAGCTGCGTGCCGCCGAGCTGCAAATGCGTGGTCGGCTCCAGGGCCAGGCGCTCGCCGGCCTGGAGGCGCCGGTCGCCGAGCCAGCCGCCATTGAGGCTGGGCAGCATGGCGAGCTCGGGCGTCTCGCCGTCCCAGTGCAGCTCGGCGTGTTCGGCGGCCAGGTGCGCGTCGGCCAGCGAAACCTCGCACGCCGGCGACCGGCCGATGCGCGCGGGCCAGTGCTCGATGCGGTGCACGCCCTGCACGCGGCCGTCACGGCCGAGCACCTCGACGACGGCGACCTTGAGGCTCACTGCTTGCGCGTCCATCCGAACCCCTCCAGATAGTGCCGGCTCAGGGCCTGCGCGTTGTCGAAGGACACGCCGTAGGCGTTGAAGCGGCCGAGCGCGCCTTCGGTGCTGGCGTCGACCGTCGTAACGAGCACGTTCAGCGCATACAGGCCTTCGAGCTTGCGATAGGCCGAGAGGCAGATCACCGCGCGCAGAGGCAGCCCGGCGCGGTTGACGAAGTCCTCCTTGCAGAAGGGCGCCGTGCTGGAGCTGCTGTTGCCGCCGAGCCGCTCGTTGCGAAAGCTCGCGGAGTAGACCTCGGCGAAGCGCAGCGCGCCGAGCTTGGAGCCGTCGTAGATCTCGTGCTGCACGTCCAGCGAGCCGAGCTGCAGCCCGCCGTTGACGTAGATCGCGTGCTCCATCGCGCATTGCGAGCGCTGGTACTGCAGGCCCTTGGCATCGGCCGAAGTGCCGCGCCCCCAGCAGCGCATATAGGTCTGCTGCGGCACCGGCAGCGTGTAGCGGTCGTGGCCGGCCGAGGCCCAGGGCTGGGCCAGGAAGGCCTTGACGAGCTCGTCCTGGTAGCTGAGCAGCTGCTGGCGTAGCGTCGGCCAGGCCGGCAGCTTCATGGGCTTGGCGGCATGGCTCTTGAGGTAGAGGTCCTCGGCGAACGGGCCGGGGACGAGAAAGCTCATCTGCTGCGCGAACATCAGCGTCGAGACGTTGATGCCGACGACGCGGCCCTGCTCGTCGAGCACCGGGCCGCCGCTCATGCCGGGGTTGATGCCGCCGGCGTAGTAGATCAGCGGATCGAAGCTGCGCTCGACGAGGCCGTTGTAGTTGCCCTCGACGACGGCGAAGGCGACGTCGTGCGGGTTGCCCATCGAGTAGATGCGGTCGCCCTTCTCGAGCGAGTTCGTGCGCGGGCGGAAGGCGAGCGCGCCGCGATCGGCCAGTTGCGACGCGTCGTCCGCCACGGGACGCAGCAGGGCGAGGTCGTGGCGCACATCGACGTCGAGCAGTTCGAGCCGGCCCTGGCGTCCGTCGGTCGTCGCGAAGCGCAGGCGGTAGCGCTGCGGCTCGAGCGCGTACTGGCTGACGACGTGGTAGTTGGTGACGATGCGCAGGCCATCGGTCTCGTTGCCGACGAGAAAGCCGGAGCCGACCGAGGCCTGGCTGTCCTGCGTCTGCAGCAGCGTGCGGATCTGCAGCAGCTGGCCGCGCGCGTGTTCGTAAAGCCGCCGCGCCGCGGCCGAGACTTCGGCGGGTTCGGCGTCCGAGGCGGCGGCTTGCGCGGCCTGCGGCGGTGGCTGTTGAGGTGCGGCAGCAGCAGCCCCCATCAAGAGCGCCGCGCCCACGAGCGCGAGGCATCGCGGGATTCGCCCGCGCAGCAGCTGGATCAATCGATTCTCCCGCTTGGTTCCGTGCGGATCATGCCCCATCCGCGCCGCGTCGGCCGGGCGCGGCGCGGAAACTCACACCATGCGCCAGCCGATGGCCTCGCCGCCGCGCAGCGGCTTGATCTCGGTGGCGCCGAAGGGCAGGCGCTCGGGCAGCTGCCAGGACTGCTTTTGCAGCGTGACCTGCGTGGTGTTGCGCGGCAGGCCGTAGAAGTCGGCGCCATGGAAGCTGGCGAAGGCCTCGAGCTTGTCGAGCGCGCCCGCGGCCTCGAAGGCTTCGGCGTAGAGCTCCAGGGCCGTCAGCGCGGTAAAGCAGCCGGCGGCGCAGACGCTGTTCTCCTTCATCTGGCCGGCGTGCGGTGCGCTGTCGGTGCCGAGGAAGAACTTCGGGCTGCCGGAGGTCGCGGCTTTCAGGAGCGCCAGGCGGTGCTGCTCGCTCTTGAGCACGGGCAGGCAGTAGTAGTGCGGACGCAGGCCGCCCATGAAGATAGCGTTGCGGTTGTAGAGCAGGTGTTGCGGCGTGACGGTGGCGGCGGTGAAGCGGTCGGCGTCGTGCACGTACTGCGCGGCTTCGAGCGTGGTGATGTGCTCGAACACGACCTTGAGCTCGGGGAAATCGGCGCGCAGCGGGCGCATGACGCGATCGATGAAGACGGCTTCGCGGTCGAAGATGTCGATGTCGGCGTCGGTCACTTCGCCGTGGACGAGCAGCAGCAGGCCTGCACGCTGCATCGCTTCGAGCGTCTTGTAGGTCTTGCGGATGTCGGTCACGCCGGCATCGCTGTTGGTTGTAGCGCCAGCGGGGTAGAGCTTGAGCGCGACGACGCCGGCCTCACGGGCGCGGGCGATTTCGTCGACCGGCGTGTTGTCGGTCAGGTACATCGTCATGAGCGGCGTGAAGTCGAGCCCGGCGGGCACGGCCGCGACGATGCGCTCGCGATAGCTTGCTGCCTGCGCGGCCGTGGTCACGGGCGGGCGCAGGTTGGGCATGATGATGGCGCGGGCGAACTGGCGCGCCGTGTAGGGCACGACGCTTTGCATGGCCGCTTCGTCGCGGACGTGGAGGTGCCAGTCGTCGGGGCGGGTGAGGGTCAGGGTGTCCATGGGGGCGATTGTCCCATTCCCGTTTGTTGGGCCGTTCGCTGCGTACTGCGGCGGGTGGAGCGGTCCGCCGG
>Ga0213872_10001261_pt1 | contig 17046 bp, 17 predicted proteins | sample VelepicomBERX_R2_FD_160071 | JGI IMG/M metagenome (GOLD analysis project Ga0213872, IMG submission 160071) | Rhizosphere microbial communities from Vellozia epidendroides in rupestrian grasslands, the National Park of Serra do Cipo, Brazil - RX_R2 | ecosystem: Host-associated > Plants > Roots >...
ACGTCTCCTATAACATCAAGAAGCTCACCGAATTCAATTATCTGCAGCAGGAACGCAGCACGCACGACCGCCGCTCGATCCGCCTCAAGCTGACCGAGAAGGGCATGCGCCTGCGCGACGCCGTGCGCGAATTGCAGGCGCATCTGGCGTCGCAGATTACCGGATCGCAGGATCTGCAAAGGGAACTCGACGGCGCCGCCACGGCGATGCTGCGAGTCGAGCGGATCTGGACCGATTTCATCCGCTACGGGCGGGATTAAGTCAAAAGGACTTCTAAATGATTCAACGTTATAGCCGTCCCGCCATGGTGGCGATCTGGGCGCCGGAGAACCGTTTCCGCATCTGGTTCGAGATCGAAGCCCATGCGTGCGACGCCCAGGCCAAGCTGGGCGTCATCCCCGAAAGCGCCGCCAAGACCATCTGGGAAAAGGGCGACAAACCCTACAATGCCGAGCGCGTCGCCCGCATCGACGAGATCGAGGCCGTCACCAAGCATGACGTGATCGCCTTCACCACCGAGCTGGCCGAGCATGTCGGCCCCGAGTCACGCTTCGTGCATCAGGGCATGACCTCGTCGGACGTGCTCGACACCTGCCTCGCCGTGCAGCTGAAGCAGGCCGCCGACCTGCTGCTGGCCGACATCGACAATCTGCTGCACGCCTTCAAGGGCCGCGCCTACGAAACCAAGGACCTCGCCTGCATGGGGCGCAGCCACGGCATTCATGCCGAGCCGGTCACCATCGGCCTGAAGTTCGCCGGTTTCTACGCCGAGTTCCTGCGCAACAAGCAGCGCCTGGAAGCCGCCCGCGCCGACATCGCCACCTGCGCCATCTCGGGCGCGGTCGGCACCTTCGCCAATATCGACCCCTCGGTCGAAGCCCATGTCGCCGAGAAGCTGGGCCTGACCGTCGAGCCGCTGTCGACCCAGGTCATCCCGCGCGACCGCCATGCCCAGTTTTTCGCGACCTTGGGCGTCATCGCCAGCTCGATCGAGCGCGTCGCCACCGAGATCCGCCATCTGCAGCGCACCGAAGTGCGCGAGGCCGAGGAATATTTCTCGCCCGGCCAGAAGGGCAGCTCGGCCATGCCGCACAAGCGCAATCCGGTGCTGACCGAGAATCTCACCGGCCTTGCCCGCATGGTGCGCAGCGCCGTGGTGCCGGCGATGGAGAATGTGGCGCTGTGGCACGAGCGCGACATCAGCCATTCCTCGGTCGAGCGCATGATCGGCCCCGACGCCACCATCACGCTGGATTTCGCCCTGGCCCGCCTGACCAACGTCGTCGCCAATCTGGTGATCTATCCCGAGGCGGTCGAGCGTAACCTCAACCAGCTGGGCGGCCTGATCTTCTCCCAGCGCGTCCTGCTTACCCTGACCCAGGCGGGCGTGTCCCGCGAGGACGCCTATCGCCTGGTCCAGCGCAACGCGATGGAAGTGTGGAACGGCAAGGGGCAGTTCCTGAACCTGCTGCAGAACGACAAGGAAGTCGTCGGCCATCTCGGCAAGGACAGGATCGCCGAGCTGTTCGACCTCGGCTATCACACCAAGCACGTCGACACGATTTTCAAGCGCGTGTTCGGGGCGTAACGGACGGTCGTGGATGGCCGGGTCAAGCCCGGCCATGACGAAAATAGGAAAACGTCATCCCCGGGCTTGACCCGGGGATCCACGCGGATCTAAGGCTCCAGATAGATCGGATTGGACAGCAGAACCGCCTGTCCTTCCCGATCCTTCACCAGTACGGCGAGCCAATGGCGCTTGCCGTCGCTTTTCCACATCAGGCCGCGCCGGTCGTCGGCGCTAAGCAGGCTGGGCTCCGCCAGCGGCGGTGCGTCGGACAGCAGTTCGAGGCGGCCGCCTTCGACGCCGGTGACGTGAATGGCCACCGGCACGTCGCCCGGATGCGCCTTGATGTGGTCGCCCATCATCGCCTTGCCCGAGGCCAGCTCGATCTTGCGGGCCGGATCGCCGCCGCGGATCTGGATGAAGACATGGCCGGCCTTGATGCCGTCGAGGATGGCCCGCTGCGACAAATTGGCCGCATAGACCACCGTCGCCGGCGCCCCGACCGAACCGGGCGTGGTGACGGGAAGATCGGCGTCGTGATTGTCGCTGCCGCCCACCGCCGTCGGGCTCAGCCCCTTATCGAGCAACGACCGCCAGAAGGACAAGGCCAGCGCCTTGTCGCCGGCGCCGCGGATGCCGCCGCCATTGACCACCTCGACTGAGTCGGCCTTCGCGGGATCGAAGCCGGGCGCGTCCCAGCCGCAGCCCATGCAGGCCTCGCCGGTCGGGGCGTTGGGGTGGTTCAGCGAAAACAATCCGCCCAGATGATGCACCTGGTCCGCCATGCCGTTGGCGTCGTGGCGAAAATCGATGTCGGCAGCCACCCCCCATTCATTGGCATGGCCGTGGAAGGTGGTCAGTTCGCGGCCGGGCAGCAGCAAGGTCTTGTCGAAGAAGGGCTGCAATTCCCGCAGATCCTGGTTCTGCGTCGTCGCGTTGTGGTCCGAGATGGCAATGAAATCGAGCCCGGCCGCCTCGGCCGCCTCGATGGTGCGGAACACCGGGCAATTGACCGATCTCCCCGACCGGCTGAGGCAGAAGCCGTCGCTATGCGCCGTATGCATGTGCAGATCGCCGCGATACCAGGCATAGCCCTCTTTGAGCGTCACCTCGTCGGCGCGGTCGAAGCTGATCTCGGCACGGTAATGGCTGGTCACGCCCTGGCGGATATTGGGCACGCCGAGGATCAGCCGCCATTCGCCGGCGTCGATGCGGCCCGGCTCGTAAGACGGAGTCGCATCGGTTTCGGCGATGGTGAAGCTCTTCTTGTTGCCGCCGCTCCAGCCGCGCATGCCATGCGGATCGGCCAGGCCGAGATCGATGGTGGTACGCTGCTCGGCGCCGTCATAGTCGAATTTGACGCTGAGGCGCGAGACGCCCGGCGGCACGGCGAAGGGCAGTTCGACATAGGTGTTGTATTGGGCGTAGGTGATCTCGCCGCTCAGCACCAGGTCGGGATCGGCGGCCTGAACCGCCGATCCCGCCAGCAGGGAGAGAAGAGCTCCCGCATAGAGGGACTTCATCATCAGAACTTGTAGAGCAGCGACGCCTTCACCGTCCGGCCGATGATCGGACGGGCGACGAAATTGGTGCCGGTGCCCAGGGTCGAGACCACCTCGCCGGCGCGGGAATTGCCTTCCGTCAGGCCGATGGTGTTGGTCAAATTGTAGGCGGTGCCCGTCACCGACAGATCCTGCGTGACGTCGTAGCGCGCGTCGGCGCTGACCACCGTGTAGGACGGCAGATACTGGGTGTTGGCCAGATCGGCATAACGGCTGCCGTAATATTCGATGGTCATGCCGACCTTGAGCTTGTCCTCCATCAGATGCACCGAGGGGCTGACCGAGGCGCTGACATGGGGAACGCGCAGCAACTGGTCGCCGGCATAGCTGGTCGGGGCGGCGCCGGGCGACAAAGCGTAGCTGACATTGGTGAAATAGGGGTTCTGGATGGTGCCGGTGAAAGCCACGTCGAACCACTCGAACGGACGGATGTCGCCATCCAGTTCCAGGCCGTAATCGCGCGTATTGCCGTTGACCTGCTGGGTGATGAAGCCGTTGACCGCCGGGGTGAAGACCGGCTGCGAAGCGACGCCGTAATTGCTGGTCTCGGTGTCGAACACGGTGGCGTAGAGGTCGAGCCAGGGCCGCGAGAATTTGTAGCCCAGCTCATACATGTCGGAATGCGCCGTCTCGACCGAGCCTAGGGTCGGCGGGCTGGTATTGGTGATATAGGCGCCGATGCTGGGCAGGCGCGCCGCACCGGTGGCGCGGACGAAGACGCCCTGCGACTCGTCGAGCTGGTAATTGGCGCCGATCGTCCAGGTGACCGCCGAGAAGGTCAGGCTGTAGGGCGTGAAAATGCCCGTGCCGGCAACGATGTCCGAGGTGGCGAGGGTGTTGGTCAGCGCCGTGCGATTCAGCGCGGTGCCGGTCTCATAACGGCCGTTGCCGTTCATCACTTCGTAGCGGCCGCCAAAATCGACGCGCAGCTTGTCGGTCACGTTCCATTCGTCGGCGGCGTAAAGCGCCTCGGTCTGCTGCAGCCCCTTGCCATCGCCGAACGCGGCGCCGTCGCGGATCACGCCGCCATCGGTGAGGGTTCCGAGCACCTGGCCGGCATTGTTGAGAGCGGCGACATTGACCAGTCGCGCATGGTTCTGCACGTCGGTCAGCACGGTGGCGGTGAATTTGTTGAAGGTCTCGGAGGCCAGGGCGATATAGGCGCCGAACGAGACGTCGTGCTTCTGGCCGAACAGGTCGAAATCGCGCGAGATACGCAGATCGTCGATCAGCTCGCGCTCGGTGATGCTCTCCTGGTTGGCGGTGTTCGGCATCACCAGGCCGTTGCCGTTCTGGTTGGCCCCCAGCACCTGGCCGTTATCGGCATATTGCAGCTGAAGCGAGGCGAGGCCCGGGAACAAGGTCTTGGCGCTGGCCAGAGCGTTGGGCTGGCTGTTGAGGCAGTTGGCGATCTGGCTGGTCACGCATTGCTGCTGGGTATAGATCTCGGCCGACGGGCTCAGATAATTGCGGATCTGGCGGGTGTCGCGCACCCGGAAGTGATCGTCGAAATTCCAGCCGCCGATCTCCTGCGTCGCATGCAGGCTCAATTGGTCGAGGCGCGCATCGGTGCCGTCGGAGAGGTTGTACTGGCTGACGCCGTTCGGGGTGAAGATGCGGAAGCTGGCATTCTCGCCGCCGATGATCGAGCCATCATTGGCGTTGAAGCCGGGAATGCTGGAAACGGTGTGGCCGCTGATGCTGACCGGGACGGCGACGTAAAAGCCGGTCTTGTCGCTGAGATGCTTGTAATCGAGGTCGAAGGTACCGTTGCCCAGGTCGTGGCTGGCGTCGAAGCGGACCTGGCCGCCATTGTTCAGCGCATAGCCGGGATCGCGGGTGCCGGTCTCATAGCGATAGAAACCGCCCAGGCCCAGCTTCCAGCCCTCGACCGGCATGCCGGCCCAGAAATCGGCACGGTAGAGGCCGTCATCGCCGAAGGTGGTCTTGACCAGGCCCTCCGGGTGATCGCCGACCTGGCGGGTGATGTAATTGATGACGCCACCCGGCGCGTTGGAATTGAAGATCGAGGACGGGCCGCCGCGCACGATCTGGACCTGGTCGATGGTCTCGTCGAAGCGAAACGACTGGTCGGCGTTGAGATAACCCAGCGCCGGATCGTGCTGCACCGGGAGGCCGTTCTCTTCCAGCTGCACCGAGCCGAAGCCATCGATGGGCAGGCCGCGGGCGCGGATATTGGCGCTGCCCTCGCCGGCCGAGTTCTCGACCCAGAAGCCCGGCACCGTGCGGATGGTGTCGGCGACGCTGCTTGCCCCCGTCTGGCGCAGCTGTTCCTGGGTCAGGACGCTGACCGAATAGCTGGTATCGGCGCGGGTGCGCACGTCGTTGCCGGCGCGGCCGGTGACCACGATGGTGTCCATCGGGGCGACGGTCGAGGTCTCGCGGCGGACGATGGTCCAAGTACCTTCGGCGGTGGCCTGGGCTTCGAGGCCGGTGCCGGCCAGCAGGATCTTCAGCGCCGTCGGCACGTCGAACTGACCCTTGACCGCGCTGGTGCGCAGATCCTGCACTAGTTCCTGGGAAGCGAGGATCTGGATGTCGGCCTGGCGCGCCAGCTCGGAGATGCCGGTCTGCGCCGCCTGGGCCTCGACATTGAACTGGTGCACCTGGGCACGGGCCGGCGCCGCGATCACCGCGACCAGGGCCGTCGTCGCCAGAAGAGCCCGCTTGGACCAGAAATTTTTGTCAGTCACGTTCGTCATCCTGCTGGAGGGCGCGACTGCCGCACCCCTCGACGAATAGACGCCCAGCGGTATAGCGATCCTTATTTCAGATTTATGAAAAATATTATTCCACAGTCCGAAATAAATTACCGTCCGATGACAATACTATCCTTGGTAATTTCCACCGGAACATTGAGCGACGAGTGGACAGCCTTGGCAAATGCCTCGGGATCGTCAGTCCGGAACACGCCATAGAAGCGCTTCGACAGCAGGTTCTGCTGTCGGACGATCATCTCCCGCTGGTTGTAGCGATTAAATTCCGCCGCCGCCTCGCCCAGGGTCTCGCCGGCCAGATCGATCTTGCCGGTGCGCCAGGCCAGCTTGCGGTCGATCTCGGCGGGCTCGGCTGCCTCGCTGTGGATCGGCGCACGTTCCTGCACGATCGCCTTGTCGCCAGCGGCCAGGCGCACGGCGGCGATCTCGGCGCCGCTGACCCAGGCTTCGACCACACCCTCGGACACCAGCACCTCGGCGCCGCGCTCGATACGGCGCACCGAGAAGGCGGTACCGACCGCGCGCACCCGCACCAGGCCGCTCTCGACGACGAAGGGCCGCGACGGGTCGGGCTCGACATGAAACCAGGCCTCGCCTTCGGCCAGCCGGACGCGGCGCAGCGACTTGGCCATGGTGACCCGCACGCTGCTCTGGGTGTTGAGATCGGCCACCGAGCCGTCGGGCAGCCGCACATGGCGGATCTCGCCGATCTCGGTGTCGAAGCGCTTGCCGCCGGACAGCACCCAGGCGCCGCCGATGGTCGCGGCCAAAGCGGCTCCGGCGCCGCCGGCCAGCAAGCGCCGGCGCGACAGCAGCGCCGCCGGCGGCTCCGCCAGATCCTCGGGTGCGGCGTTGGCGGCGCGGTCGAGCTTCAGCCACAGCGCCTGGGCGCGCAAATAAGCGCCCTGGTGCCGGGTGTCTTGGGCCAGCCAGTCATTCAGGTCGGAGAGAAGCTTGGGATCGTCACCCGACCGATCGAGTTTGCCGACCCAGCGGAACGCCGCTTCGTCAATCTCGTTGGCGGTTTCGCGCTTGCCCATAAACCCTCAATGTCCGGCGGACGACGTCGGCGGTGCCGCTGCGGCGCAAGGCGCCCGAGATCAGCCGCATGCCTTTCACGACGTCGTTCTCGACCATGGTTTCCGTGATGCCCAGTCTCAAAGAGATTTCCTTCTGCGACAATCCCTCGATCTTACGCATCTTCACCACCTGGCGGCAGCGCGCGGGCAAATCGCCGAGCAGGCGCAAAACCTCGGCGAGCTCGCGGCGGGCGGCGACGATGCGCTCCGGCGACGGATCATCAGATAAGACGGGCAGCGACTCGATTTCCGTAAAAGTTTCTATCGAGACGATGCGCGACTGGCGGATTTTCTGCGTCACCAGGCTGCGCACGGTCTGGAAGAAATAGGCGTCGGGGCGCTGGATATGGTCGACCGAGGCCAGCGCCGACAGCTTGCAATAGGCTTCCTGGATGAAATCGTCGATCTGGTCGGACGGCACCCTCGATCGGGCCAGCCAGCGGCGCACCGCCGGCTCATGGGGCATGACGTCCTTGGCCACCCAGGCTACACGCCGGGCGCGCTCAGCATCCCCAACCATGACATGGTCCCCCTAAACGCGCCCTGATATCGTTTACATGCCGCGTGCTGAGGAATACTGAAATTCGAGGATGCCGTCTATGGGCTTGTCAGCCCTCGGCGGTGACCTCCGCCCGGGCAGCGGCCAGCAGGGCATCCATCTGGGCGCGCAACTCGGCGTCGGTCTTGTAGATGCTGACCCGCTCGAGATCGGCCTTCAGCTTGGCGATCATCCCGTCATGGTGGGAATCGGCCAGGTCGGAATAGACCACGCTGCGGGCATAGACCTGGGCCTGCTGCCCGGTCAGTCCGATCTGTTCCGCCACCCACAGCCCCAGCAGCTTGTCGCGCCGCGCATTGACCTTGAAGGCGATCTCTTCGTCGAATTGGAATTTGGCCTCGAAAGCCTTTTCGCGATCTTCAAATGCGCTCATGGGGAATTGCTCCTTACCAAACATCCTGACCGGCCCGATATAATGTCGGCCTTGTTGTGCGCCGCGGCAAGACCCGTTCTTCTCTTAGCGAGTGCTATTTATCCCATGTGCACCGTCATCATCGCCCGTACCCCCGACAATCCCTGGCCGCTGCTTTTGGCCGGCAACCGCGACGAAATGGCCGGCCGCCCCTGGAAGCCGCCGGGCTACCATTGGCCGCTGGCGCCCGGCGTCGTCGGCGGGCTCGACGAAGCGGCCGAGGGCTCGTGGCTGGCGATCAACGAGCATGGCGTCGTCGCCACCATCCTCAACCGCACCGGCACGCTGGGGCCGGCCAGCGGCAAGCGCTCGCGCGGGGAGCTGGTCATCGAGGCGCTGGATCACGCCGATGCGGTGACCGCCGCCGAGGCCATGGGCCATCTCCACGCCGACGCTTATCGTCCCTTCAATCTGGTGGTGGCCGACAATCGTGACGCCTTCTGGCTGCGCTCGGACGGCCAGGCGATCCGCGTGGTGCCGATCCCCGAAGGTGTCTCGATGCTGACCGCGGGCGAGCTGAACGACCCGGCCGATCCCCGCATCGCCGCCTTCCTGCCCCGCTTCCGCGCAGCCCCTCTGCCCGACCCCGCCGCCGACGATTGGACCGTCTGGCAGGCGCTGCTGGCCAGACGGGTTCCGGAAGGGGTGCGCGACCGCGAGGCCGGGCTGACTTTCCAGCTCGAGAACGGCTTCGGTACCCGCAGTTCGGCGCTGATCGCCCTGCCCTCGATGCAACGCTCGGGACTCTCGCCGATTTTCCTGTTTTCCGGCGGCCCTCCTGACCGGGAACCCTACTCCCCGGTGTTGCTCTAGAGACTACCGCCTGCTATATGGACCCTTTGAGGAGGACGGGGCCGCGAGGAACCGATCTCCCCCTATTTTCCGGATCGCAAAAATGGCCAGACGCAAGCAGATTTACGAGGGCAAAGCCAAAGTGCTTTTTGAAGGCCCCGAACCCGGCACGCTGGTCCAATACTTCAAGGATGACGCCACCGCCTTCAACAACAAGAAGAAGGGCACCATCACCGGCAAGGGCGTTCTCAACAACCGTATCTCCGAATATCTGATGCTGCGCCTAGGCGAAGTCGGCATCCCGACCCATTTCGTCCGCCGCCTGAACATGCGCGAGCAGCTGGTGCGCGAAGTCGAGATCATTCCGCTCGAGATCGTGGTCCGCAACGTCGCCGCAGGCTCGATGAGCCAGCGTTTCGGCATTCCCGAGGGCACGCCGCTGCCCCGCTCGATCATCGAATATTATTACAAGTCCGACGAACTCAACGACCCGATGGTCTCCGAAGAGCACGTCACCGCTTTCGGCTGGGCCACCGTCCAGGATCTCGACGACATCATGGCGCTGGCGCTGCGCGTCAACGACTTCCTGACCGGGCTGTTCCTGGGTGTCGGCATCCGCCTGGTGGATTTCAAGCTGGAATTCGGCCGCCTCTATAACGGCGACGAAATGCAGATCATCCTCGCCGACGAGATCAGCCCCGACAATTGCCGCCTGTGGGACGTCAAATCGGGCGAGAAGATGGACAAGGATCGTTTCCGCCGCGACCTCGGCGGCGTCGAAGAAGCCTATCAGGAAGTGGCCCGCCGCCTCGGCATCCTGCCGGAAGGCGGTCCTCGCGATTTCAAGGGACCGGAGACCGTCCAATAATGAAAGCCCGTGTTCACATCACCCTCAAGAACGGCGTTCTCGACCCCCAGGGCAAGGCCGTGCAGACCGCTCTGACCGGCCTCGGCTTCGGCGGCGTCAAGGACGTCCGCCAGGGCAAGTTCATCGAGATCGAACTGGCCGAAACCGACAAGGCCGCCGCCAAGGCCGCCGTCGAGCAGATGTGCAAGACCCTGCTCGCCAACACCGTCATCGAGAACTACCAGGTCGAGTTGGTGGGGTGACCCCGCCGGCCGTTCAGGTGGAAAGCCTGGCCGACGCGTTGCGTGCCTTGGCCGGCAACGCGTCGTCGGGCCAGCCGGTGCATCTGATGTTTTCCTGGGCCAGCCTGCGCTCGGTCGGCATCGGCTATGCCATGGCGATCGTCGCCAAGGCCCGCGCCACCTATCCCCAGATCGCCTGCCTCTCCGTACTCGACGCCGGCGAGGATGTCGGCCTGGCCCTCTCCGCCTTGAAGGCCGGCGCCGACAAGGTGCGCTTTTCCGGCCCGCCGGCGCTTGCCCAAAAGCTCACCCAGATCGCCGGGCAGCTTGGCGTCAGGCTCGAAGTTATCCCCAAGGCAGCCTGATTCCCCTGTGAATCGTTCTGGGGATCGATGCAAAATATTTACATTTTCGCCGCCTGCCATTAAAGTTTCACCCCAACAACACGGGACATAAGCTACTGTCCGCGACAGTACGCAACCGTGGGTCGGAAGGGAGGCCAACATGGCGGCGATCGTCGGGAAAACCGTAGATTCCAAGCTCGCGGTGGCTAATCAGCAGGCCGCCCTGTTCTTACAGCGACGTCCGATGCGGACGCGATTCGCCGGCAATCAAGAGCCGGACCTGGTCGAGCTGCTGACCGACCCCATGCTGCATCGCCTACTGGCCAGCGACGGCATCAAGTCCGATCACCTGATCGACCTGATCGCCGACGTCAAAGTGCGTTTGGCGCGGCGCGAGCGCGTGGCATCGTAACACCCTCTGGTGTAGGAACACCCAACGGGTATAGTGGCGCAAACACTATAAGCCCGAGGTGACGTCATTTCCTCCGCCTGCCGCCTGTACCTGATCACCCCGCCGCGCATCGACGATCTGACGGCCTTTTCCAAGCTGTTCGCCAAGGCCCTGGAAGGCGGCGACGTCGCCTGCGTGCAATTGCGCCTCAAGGATGTCGACGACGACACCATCTGCCGCGCGGTGGATGCGCTGCGGCCGACGGCGCAGCGCATGGGCGTGGCCTTCCTGCTCAATGACCGCCCCGACCTCGCCTTCGAGACCGGCTGCGACGGCGCCCATGTCGGCCAGACCGACATGTCCTACACCGATGCGCGCGCGGCCCTGGGCGGCGACCGCATCGTCGGCGTCACCTGCCACGATTCGCGCCATCTCGCCATGGAGGCCGCCGAAGCCGGCGCCGACTACGTGGCGTTCGGCGCCTTCTACCCGACCACGACCAAGGAAGCCCCGACCCGGGCCGAGGTCGAACTGCTGTCCTGGTGGAGCGAAATGATGGAAGTGCCCTGCGTCGCCATCGGCGGCATCACGCTGGACAATGCCCGCCCGCTGATCGAAGCCGGCGCCGATTTCCTGGCCGTCTCGGCCGCGATCTGGACCCATCCCGAAGGCCCCGACGCCGCCGTCGCCGGCTTCAACAAACTGTTCGCCGCATGAACGTCGAAGCCATGACGGACGCCCCTGGGCCTTCCCGCCTAGCCCATTCGCTGCAGCCGCGCCATGTGGCGATGATCTCGTTCGGCGGGATCATCGGTGCCGGCCTGTTCATCGGCAGCTCCGGCGCCATCCATATCGGCGGCCCCGGCGTCGCCCTGACCTATGGCGGCTGCGGGCTGCTGGTCTTCCTGATCATGCGCATGCTGGGCGAAATGGCGGTGGCCCATCCCGGCAAGGGCTCCTTCGTCGAATATTCGGCGATGGCGCTCGGGCGCTGGGCCGGCTTCGTCACCGGCTGGCTCTATTGGTATTTCTGGGTCTTCACGGTCGGCGCCGAAACGGTGGCCGGCGCCAAGCTGCTGCACGAGATCGGCATCGATCTGCCGGTCGGCATCATCGGCTTGGGCCTGGTGCTGGTGATGACCGCGACCAATCTCTTGTCGGTCAAGGCCTATGGCGAGGTCGAATTCTGGTTCTCGCTGATCAAGGTCTCGGCCATCGCCGCCTTCATCGTGATCGGCGGCGTCTATATCGCCGGGTTCGATCTCTCGCACGCGGCGGCCAACATCGCCGACCATGGCGGACTGTTCCCCAACGGTTTCGGCGCGCTGTTCGCGGCGATCCCGGTGGTGATCTTCTCGATGATGGGATCCGAGGTGGCGACCATCGCCGCCGCCGAATCCGCCGATCCCGCCAACAATGTCGCCCGCGCCGCCCGCACCGTCGCCTTCCGCATCCTCGCCTTCTATGTGCTGAGCGTGCTGGTGATCGTCGCCATCCTGCCGTGGGACGGCATCGCGCCCGGTTTGTCGCCCTTCAAGGCGGTGCTCGACGTGATCGGCATCCCAGGCTCTTCCGCCGTGATGTCGGTCATCGTCATCACCGCCGTGCTGTCCTGCCTCAATTCCGGCCTCTACATCACCTCGCGCATGCTCTACGAGCTGGCCTCCGCCGGCCATGCCCCGCGTTCGCTGACCCAAACCGGCGAGAACAAGGTGCCGCGCCTGGGCATCCTGATCGGCTGCGGCGCCGGCTTCGCCGCCGCCCTGGCCCAGCTCTACCTGCGCGACGACATCTTCACCCTGCTGGCCAGCACCTCGGGCGACATCATCCTGTTCGTCTATATGATCATCGCCTTCGCCCAGATCCGCCAACGCCAGCGGCAAGAGGCCGAGGGAGTGCAGCTCAAGCTGAAAATGTGGCTGTTCCCCTGGCTCAGCTATGCGGTAATCGCGGCCATCATCGGCGTACTGGTGCTGCTGGCCTTCATCCCCGACCAGCAGGTGACGCTGGCCCTGAGCATGTTCACCGTGCTGGTGGTGCTGGGCGCGCTGGCGATCCGCCGCCGCGCCTGACGGGAACCCTTGTCGTAAGGTCGAACGCTGCCTATGTCTTTCTGACGGGTGGCGTTTCGACTTTATCGGAGGTTCCCATGCGTGCCTTTTCCCTCGCCCTTTTCGCCGGCCTGATGCTGGCGGGCGCCGCCGTGCAGGCCGAGGAGACGGCTCCCCCCGTCCGCAGCTGCTTTTCGATCACCGACTGGCGCGGCTGGCGGGCCTCCGAGACCGACAAGGACGTGCTCTATTTCAAGGTCAGGCTGCACGACGTCTACAAGGTGACCCTGACCGACGCCGAGCCTTTCCTGCGCGCCCCCGACGTGCATCTGGTCAGCAAGACTTGGGGCCCGGACACGGTCTGCAACCCGCATGACCTCGACCTCAAGCTGGCCGATTGGCACGGCGTCGCCACGCCGTTGCTGGTCAAGGACCTGCGGAAGCTGACGCCCGAGGAGATCGCGGCCCTGCCGCCCGGGGATCGGCCCTAATCTAGCCGATGGACCGGCGCCCACAGCGCCCGGTCCAGGGTTTCCGCCCCGGTCAGCAGCATGACCAGCCGGTCGACGCCGAGAGCGATGCCGGCGCAATCCGGCATGCCATAATCGAGGGCGGCGAGGAAATCCTCGTCGATCGGGTAGGCGACGCCGTAAAGCTTCTGCTTCAGCGCCATGTCGGCGGTGAAGCGGCGGCGCTGCTCGGCCGCGTCGGTCAGCTCCGAGAAGCCGTTGGCCAGCTCCACCCCGCAGGCATAGAGCTCGAAACGCTCCGCCACGCGCGGATCGGCGGAAGAGCGCCGCGACAAGGCAGCCATCGAGACCGGATAGTCGCACAGGATCAGCGGCACGCCGTCACCTAAGTACGGCTCTACCCGCTCCATCATCAGCCGGAAGAAGATGTCTTCCCAGCTGTCATTGTCGCTGACGAAGCTGCCGATGCGCCGCGCCTCGGCGGCCAGCAGATCGCGCGAGGGCTGGTCAGGATCGGGCGTCGTCGCCAGCAGATCGACGTCGCAATATTGCCGGAATGCTCCCGCCACGGTCAGCCGCTTGGGCGCGGCGAAGGGGTCGCAGCGCCGTTCGCCGCGCTTCAGCCGCCCGGTGCCGGCGGCAGAGGCGCAAGCCGCCAGCAGGTGCGAGCAATCCTCCATCAACCGGGTGTAGTCGGCGCCGGCGCGATACCATTCCAGCATGGTGAATTCGGGGGAATGGGTCTGAGTGCGCTCGCCGTCGCGCCAGACATGGGCGATCTGGAACAGCTGCTTCACCCCCGCCACCAGCAGCTTCTTCATGGCGAATTCCGGCGAGGTGTGCAGATAGAGGCGCTGGCTGCCGCCCAGCGGTTCCTTGACCTCGGTCGACAGCGCCATGATGTGCGGCTCCATGCCCGGCGAGACCTGCAAAGCCGGCGTATCGACCTCGATGAAGCCCTGGGTGTCGAACCAGCGGCGCAGCGCGGCCAGGATGGCGGCGCGTTTTTGCAAGACAGGCCAGCGCTGCTCGAACGCCTCGGGATGCCACCATTGATTGCCCGCCATCGAAAATCCCTCTAAAAGCACCACACCATGAAGATCGATAGACGAACTTTGCGCTCAGGTGAAGACTTCGCCGCTGCCGGACTGGCCGAAGCGGGCGTGGTCGACCAGGTGGCGGAACGCTATACGGTGGCGATGACGCCGCTGTTGGCGGGGCTCGTCGATCGTGCCGATCCCCAGGACCCCATCGCGCTGCAATTCGTTCCCGACCCGCGGGAAATGGAAACCGCCGCCATCGAGCGCTCCGATCCGATCGGCGATCACGCCTTCTCGCCGGTCAAGGGCATCGTCCATCGCTATCCCGACCGGCTGCTGCTAACGCCGCTGCTGCATTGCCCGGTCTATTGCCGCTTCTGCTTCCGCCGCGAGCGGGTCGGCGGCGCCGAGAAGGCGCTGACCGAGGCCGAGATGACGGCGGCGCTGGATTACATCCGCGCCCATGAGGAAGTGTGGGAGGTAGTGATCACCGGCGGCGACCCGCTGATGCTGTCGCCGCTGCGCCTCGGCGCCATGATGCGGGCACTGGACGAGATCCCACATGTCCAGATAGTCCGCCTGCACAGCCGCATCCCGGTGGCCGATCCCGACCGCATCACCGAAGAGATGATCGCAGCGCTGCAGATCGAGCGCGCCACGGTATGGCTGGCGGTCCATTGCAATCACGAGCGGGAATTGTCGCCCCCCGCGACCGCCGCCTTGCGGTCCCTCTCCCGCGCCGGCATTCCCCTGCTGGGCCAGACCGTGCTGCTGCGCGGGGTCAACGACAAGGCCGAGACGCTCGAAGCCCTGTTCCGCGCTTTGGTCGCCAACCGGGTCAAACCCTACTACCTGCACCAGCTAGACCTCGCCACCGGCACCGATCATTTCCGCGTCCCCGTCGAGGAAGGCCGCGCTTTGATGCGCGAATTGCGCGGCCGCGTCTCCGGCGTCTGCCAGCCGACCTACATCCTCGACATACCGGGCGGGCACGGCAAGGTGCCGATCGGCCCGGCCTATCTGGAAGAGGGCATCGTCATGGATTGGCAGGGCAGCGCGCATGATTACGCGCCTGACGCTCAGCGATAGGCGGCTTCCAGGGTCTGGAACGTCGCGTAAAGCTGCGGAAGAGCGGCCAGTACCGCCACCCCGCCCAGTACGAGCGTGACGCGCCCGCGCCATACCGGCCAAGCCGGCAGCAGCATCGGCAAGAAGCCAAGCAGCGGCAAGAAATAGCGCCCCTGCACTCCTTCGATCCGCCCCGCCCCGACCTCCGACCAGGTCAGATAGAGGCCAAGGAAAATCCCGCCCACCGCCAAGCCCATCGCCAGCCAGGCCATCAGCATGTCGAGCGGGCGCAGATGCCGCGCCCCGAAACACGCGGCCAGCCAACCGCCGCCCAGTGCCAGGAGCGCCCAGTCATAGGCCCAGAGCGGCAATAGTAGCGTCAGCCAGCCGAGATTACCGATCGTCGAGCGCAGATAGAACGTAGAGAACTGATCGTCGCCCAGGGTGTCCGTCGCCAGATCCCAGGCGCGCGAGGGATCTTGCAGCAGCCAGGCGAGTTGCCGGTGCGCGTCGATGTCCTTGCCGGGCACCGGATAGGATGCGGCGGCGTGCAGGTCAGCGGTCGCCCATAGCCACATCCCGGCCGCCAGCACGACCAAGGCGAAAGCCGCCGCTGCCATTCGCCCCCGCATCGGTTTCAGCAGGAACAACAAGGCCAGAGTGGCATAGGGCAGGCGCGCCATGGCCAGGGTGGCGACGGCCAGCGCCGCGACGGCGTATAGAGCGGGTTCCGGCTCTTCGCCGCGCTCGATGGCCCGGCCCGCGATGGCCGCGACCAGCAGCCCGAGGGCGATCAACATGCCATCCTGCGAAACCGAGACGGTCAGGAACAAACTCATCGGCAGCAGCAGCACGATCCGCCCGAGCGGCCGAATCCAGGGCGACAGGCGAAGCGCCAAGGCGCCCAGGGCCAGCGCCGCCGCCATCTCCAGGCCGCGCGCCAGGTAATAGCTGTCGAGCAGCGAGAGACCGAACAATCGCCCCAATCCCAATCCGATCGCCTGCGGCAGATAGGGCAAAGGTCCATATTGCGCGGTGTTGCGGAAATCGGCCGCCCAGGGCTCGCCCCGCCAGCGGATCTTCCGCGCCGCCTCATAGGCCTCCTTCGGCACCGGCGGCGCGCCGGCGTTCTCATAGTCGCGAAATATCTTGAAAAAGGGTGCGATGGCCCCGTCGACCACGCCGCTGGCGCCGCCCTCCGATATCGCCCCGACCAGCCCGCCCCGCGAAATCTGGTCGGCGCGCATCAGATGCATCGGCTCGTCCGGCGCCATCAGGGGCGGCGTCAACCAGGCCGTAAAGAGAAGACAGGTCAGCCAGAAGGCGGCGAAGAGACGATCATTCCACCTCATGTCTTAGCGCGACCAGCTCCAATCCGACGCCTTGGCCTTGCAGCCGCCGCCCGGCGCACCCGTCCAGGCGCGGCCATGCACGACCCGGCCGGTGGGGGCGCCGGTCGGGCGGCTGTCCTTGATGGCGAAGCCGCCATTGACGATCACCTGCTCGATCCCGGTGGCAAGCTGGTCCGGCTTGTCGTAGGTGGCATGGTCGGCGATGGTGGCGGGGTCGAACACCACGATGTCGGCCATGTAACCCTGCTTCAGCCGCCCGCGGTCGGACAGCGACAGGGTCTCGGCCGGAAAAGCTGTCAGGCGGCGGATCGCGTCCGCCAGGGCCACGTCGTGGGTCTCGCGCCCATAATGGCCGAGCAGCCGGGCGAAATTGCCATAAGCGCGCGGATGGTGTTTTTGCAGCAGGAACGGACCTTCCGGCGCCGCGCCCTCCTCGTCCGAGCCGAAGCTCATCCAGGGCAGCGCCACTTCGCGCCGGACATTGTCCTCGCTCATCAGGAAATAGGCGACGCCGACCCGCGAGCCATCCTCG
>Ga0213872_10001262_pt1 | contig 17042 bp, 20 predicted proteins | sample VelepicomBERX_R2_FD_160071 | JGI IMG/M metagenome (GOLD analysis project Ga0213872, IMG submission 160071) | Rhizosphere microbial communities from Vellozia epidendroides in rupestrian grasslands, the National Park of Serra do Cipo, Brazil - RX_R2 | ecosystem: Host-associated > Plants > Roots >...
TTCGCCATGCGCTGGGGCTTCGGCTGGAACGTCGGTCCGTTCGAGACCTGGCAAGCCTCCGGCTGGCAGCAGGTTGCTGAATGGGTCAAGGCCGACATCGACGCTGGCGAAGCACTGTGCAACGCACCGCTGCCAGCATGGGTGTTCGAAGGCCCGGTCGCTGAAAAAGGTGGCGTGCATACTCCGGAAGGTTCGTGGTCCGCGGTATCCAAGTCCTTCGTGCCGCGTTCGACTCTGGACGTGTACAAGCGCCAGGAATTCCGCGCACCGGTATTTGGTTCGGGCGCTGCCGACGGCAAGACCGCCGGCACCACCGTGTTCGAAGACGCCGATGTCCGCCTGTGGCACTCGGGCGACGACATCCTGGTCATCTCGCTGAAGACCAAGATGCACGTCATTAGCCCAGGCGTGATCGCCGGCTTCCGTAAAGCACTGGCCGAAGCTGAGCAAAACTTCAAGGGCCTGGTGATCTGGAGCGCCGACGCTGCTGACGGCGGCGCCTTCTCGGCCGGCGCCGACCTGCAATCGGCACTGCCAGCCTTCATGGCCGGCGGCGCCAAAGCAGTCGACCCGATCATCCGCGAACTGCAAGACACCTTCATGGCCATGAAGTATTCCAACGTACCAGTGGTGGCTGCGGTTGCTGGCCTGGCCCTGGGCGGCGGCTGCGAAATGGCGCTGCACGCTTCCAAGCGCGTGGCCTCGATCGAGTCCTACATGGGCCTGGTGGAAGTGGGCGTGGGCCTGATTCCAGCCGGCGGCGGCCTGAAAGAAGCAGCCGTACGCGCTGCCAAGGAAGCCAAGGGCAACGACATCCTGCAATTCCTGAAAGGCGGCTTCACCAATGCTGCTACCGCCAACGTCGCCAAGTCGGCGCTGGAAGCGCAAGCCATGGGCTACCTGAAGGAAGACGACGTGATCGTGTTCAACCCATACGAGCTGCTGCACGTGGCCAAGGTGGAAGCACGCGCCATGTTCGACAAGGGCTACCGTGCCCCGATCCAAGCGCCTGTGCAAGTGACCGGCCGCTACGGCTGGGCCACCATCAAGGCACAGCTGGTCAATATGCGCGACGGCGGCTTCATCTCCGCCCACGACTTCAAGCTGGGCGACATGATCGCCGAGATCGTGTCTGGCGGCGATATCGACCAGGGTTCCTTCGTGAGCGAACAGTGGCTGCTGGACATGGAGCGTAAAGCCTTCCTGGAGCTGCTGAACCATCCGAAGACGCAAGAACGCATCATGGGCATGCTGCAAACCGGTAAGCCGGTTCGCAACTAAAGAGCCATGTCGATCCTGAAACTGGTATTCAAGGTATTACTCGTTGTGAGGCCAAGCATGGTGTACGACAAAATCAAGCAGCAAATGATGGACACCCTGCCGCTGGTGAAAACGCTGGGTATCAGGATCGACGAGATCGGCAACGGCACCGCCAAGGTGTCGATGCCGGACGACGCGAAGCTCCACAACCACTTGGGCACGCCGCACGCCGGCGCCTTGTTCACGCTGGCCGAAACGGCCTCCGGCGCGGCCATGGCAGGCGGTTTTGCGGACCTGATCATGGGCCTGCGCCCGGTCGCCAAGGAATCGCGTATCCAGTACCAGAAAGTAGCCCACGGCGCCACGCGCGCCGAAGGCCGCGTCCCTGGCGATCTGGCCGCGCTGAAGGTTCAGCTGAAAGAGCAGGGCAAGGTCGCGTTCCCGGTGGAAGTCGACATCTTCGACGCCGCCGGCACGCTGGCCGCACAAGTTCAAGTGGATTGGTATTTATCCGAGAAGCGGGCATAAGACACCCCGTCGGTCTTCGATCAAAATATTGGAAAGCATAAAATGAGCAAACAACTTCAAGACGCATACATCGTCGCTGCCACCCGCACCCCGATCGGCAAGGCGCCGCGCGGCATGTTCAACAAAACCCGTCCGGACGACCTGCTGGTGAAAGTCATCCAGTCGGCACTGGCGCAAGCGCCTGGCCTGGATCCGGCGCTGATCACCGACGCCATCATCGGCTGCTCGTTCCCGGAAGCTGAACAGGGCTTCAACATCGCCCGTCAATCCGTGCTGCTGGCAGGCCTGCCGCGCACCGTGGGCGGCGTGACCGTCAACCGCTACTGCGCATCGGGCATCACCGCCGTTGCCATGGCTGCTGACCGCATCCGCGTTGGCGAATGCGACGCCATGATCGCCGGCGGCGTTGAATCGATGTCGATGGTGCCAATGATGGGCATCAAGCCATCGATGAACATGAACATGTTCACCGACGAAAACGTGGGCATGGCCTACGGCATGGGACTGACCGCTGAAAAAGTGGCCGAGCAGTGGAAAGTGTCGCGTGAAGACCAGGATGCGTTCTCGGTCGAATCGCACCGCCGCGCCATCGCCGCCCAGCAGGCTGGCTTCTTCAAGGACGAGACCACCCCGGTCGAGATCATCACCCGCACGCCTAACCTGGCGACCGGCGAAGTCGTGATCAAGAAGCGCACCGTCGACACCGACGAGGGCGCTCGTCCTGAGACCACCATGGAAACCCTGGGCAAGCTGAAGCCAGTGTTCGCCGCCAAAGGTTCCGTCACCGCTGGTAACAGCTCGCAGATGTCCGACGGCGCCGGCGCGCTGCTGGTGGTCTCCGAGAAGTTCCTGCGCGAGCACAACCTGACTCCGCTGGCCAAGTTCTCCTCGTTCGCCGTCAAAGGCGTGCCACCGGAGATCATGGGCATCGGTCCCAAGTTTGCGATTCCAGAGGCTTGCAAGGCCGCCGGCATCACCCAGGACCAGCTGGACTGGATCGAACTGAACGAAGCGTTTGCAGCACAGGCGCTGGCCGTGGTGCGCGATCTGGGTCTGGACCCAGCCAAGGTCAACCCAATGGGCGGCGCGATTGCTCTGGGCCACCCGCTGGGCGCAACCGGCGCGATCCGTGCCGCCACCGTGGTGCACGCGCTGCAGCGTAACAAGCTGAAGTACGGTATGGTCACCATGTGCGTGGGCGCCGGCATGGGCGCGGCAGGTATCTTCGAACGCGTATAATCTGACGCGACAAGAAATCAAAAGGGCGCTGCGGTCTGACCTCGGCGCCCTTTCACTATTTGGAGACCACATGGAAATTCTGAGCACCAAGGCTGACGGCATTCTCACCATTGAATTCAACCGTCCCGAGCGCAAGAACGCGATTACCAGCGCGATGTACCAGAGCATGGCCGACGCCATCAACGACGCCGAAAAAGACGCCGCCGTGCGCGCGATCCTGATCATCGGCAAGCCGGAAATTTTCACCGCCGGTAACGACCTGGAAGACTTCCTCAACGGCGCGCGCGACACCGCGCTGGAAGACCGTCCCGTGTACCGCTTCATGGTGGCGCTGAGCGGCGCGACCAAGCCGGTGGTGGCTGCGGTGGCAGGTGCTGCGGTGGGCATCGGCACCACGCTGCTGATGCACTGCGACCTGGTGTACGCGGCCGACAACGCCAAGTTCTCCATGCCGTTTGTGCAGCTGGGCCTGTGCCCTGAATTCGCCTCGAGCATGCTGCTGGCGCAGGTGGCCGGCTATCCGCGCGCGGCCGAAAAGCTGATGCTGGGCGAAGCCTTCCTGGTGCAGGAAGCGCTGGAAATGGGTCTGGTATCGAAAGTGCTGCCGGTCGCCGAGCTGCATGCCTTCGCACGCGCGCAAGCGGCCAAGCTGGTGGCCCTGCCGGCCAGCTCGATCCGCGCCACCAAGCAGCTGATGAAGTCCTCCCGCAACGCTGCAGTGAAAGCCAAGATGGCCGAAGAAAACGAGTTCTTCGGCGCCATGCTGGCCGGCCCGGAAGCCAAGGAAGCCTTCACGGCCTTCTTCGAGAAGCGCAAGCCGGACTTCAGCAAGTTCGCTTGATGCTGCACGGTATTAATCAATTGTTGTGAATTAATGCGGCTTGAGGTCTGCGGCGAGAATGCATGACCTCTGCCGCTCACTTCACTAACCCAAGTTCCAAGTTTGCGAGTTGAGCCAGCACAGCAATAGATACTCCTATCAAAATTAATCCGATTGGTCGCTTATACCACTGATCTTTTTGATTTAAGTCCATATTGATCTGAAGAGCGTCAATCTTAATATTTTTGGTTGGCTCAGTTTGTTTAAGAAGTTCCTGTTGCCATCCTAGCTCTTCGACTTTCTTGATCGTATTTCGGATCCTGGCCGAGAGATGATTGGCGCTATCCCACATAGTTCGACCGATCCCGAGAACAAGAGCTATGAAGAAAAATCCAAAATTTCCAAGCGTATTCCATACCTTCGGATTGATGATCGGTGCCCATTCCCAGCACCATCCTGCAAATTGCGTCTTTTGATAAATGGCATAAATGAGATGCTGGCCACCCAGGCTCAAAGAATGCAGCGGAGTGGTGTCTCCATTCAAAGAGTAGTAGATAGTCTTTAGTGTTGCGCATGCAAAAAACAGCATGTTAAGGACCGTGACACCAGCAGCGATGATTCTTTGTTTTGTTACGTATTTTTGGGCTTCAGAAATCTTCATGGGCTCGCCTTAATATTGAGGTTTAGCTGAAAGTGCAGCGTTCAGATCAGATAGTCTGAGTTATATATTGCGCACATCCTTTGATTTGCAGCAGCCTCTCGTGAGCGTAACTGAGTAAAGATATCTGAGCTAAGCGGATGTTTTTGCGACGCTGGCCTCTATCAAATGCTAATCCGCATGCTAATGTATAGAGGTAGCACCTTCAGGGACAAATCGAGGGGTAGATGGACACTTCGGCCAAATCCAATAGGGCACCCAAAGCATCGTTAAAGCAAAAGGCGTTAGCTGAGCTGGAGGCTGAGCGTCAGAAGCGCCTTCTGGCAATCGATCTGATATTCGGTATGTGGAAGGGGCGCGCCGAAATTCCCCAAGATGGTCTGACGTTCCAAGAGGAGCTGCGCGACGAATGGAAAAGGTCTTAATTGACTCCAACATTCTGATGGACCTCATGAACGGCGTTCAGGCAGCGCGCACGGAGGTCAGCTACTACTCGGACATCGCCATCAGTGCTATCACCTGGATGGAGGTCATGGTTGGATGTGCCATGGGCGACAATAAAGGGCAGTCTCAACAAACTAGCCGGTTCTTAACATTTCTGAGTGCATTGCGCGTCAATGTTATTCACACGGATGACGTCATTGCTATCCGGTCAGTTGAGATCAGGGCCGCTGCGCTGGCGGAAACACCTAAGCGGCAAATCAAACTTCCCGATGCGATTATTGCGGCAACTGCCAACGCTCTGGGAGTTACTATCGTTACCCGCAATCCTCGCGACTTTGGCGCCAGTTCCGTGCGCATGCCATACAGATGCGAGTATGAATATAACGAGGCAGGACAGATCATCACTTGGACTGTGAGCGATGTTGTCCCGCCGCTATGAGCCGCTTGGCTGGACTCACTTCGTCGATGGTGCAGCGCTGCTCGTGCTGGCGTTGCTGTCCTTGCCCTTCGTGTGGGCCGAACCATTGCCGGCTGCCGAGCCGTTTGCGTTCACCGACGGCTGTGTACCCATCGCTGCGCCTGCGGTGCTGCGTGCGCCGCTGAGGGCGGCCTGCTTGCTGCCGCTGGCCATGTCGGATGCGGTGGCGCTGCTGCTGCGGGCGTAGCTGCGCGTGTTCTCGGCCTGAGCCTGCGCACCTTCACGTACCGGGGAGGCGATGCCGCGTACGCCTTGCAGCGCGCTGCCTGCCAGTTGGGTGCTGTTGCCGCTGTCGGCGTCGGCCGAAGCATGGGCGCCGCCGTTGCCGTTACCTCCTGCGCTACCCGTCACGTTGTTCAGCAGGCCGCCATGAGGCGTGGTAGCCGTTGGCGCAGCTGCGGGGGGCGCGCCGCTGCTGCTGGAATTTGCCGCAGGAGCGGCCTTGCTGGCGCCGCGCCCGGTGCGCAGTTCATCGGTATCGATGACGCCTGCGGCGGAGCGGCTGCGGTCCAGCAGTGCGCCACGGCCGCCGATATTGTCCATGCTGGTGATCTGGCCACCGAAGCTGCCAGCGCCGCTGATCATGCCGCCGACCGGGCCGCCGCGTCCCAGTAGCTGGGCGTGCGCCGAGCAGGCTGCGCCGATGGACAAGGCGAGGATCAGTTGTTTGGCGAGGGTGATGTTTTTCATGATGTTCTCCTTTATCCGCCGCAGACAATCTGCAGCGCTTGTAAGGAAAACGCCTCGGCTCGGTGGTTTAATCCATCGCCCCGAAATTTTTTTAAATTATTGGAATTCCGCCGGATCGGTACGATAGCGCGCGCCCAGCACGCCGTAACCGATCTCGTTGTTTTGAGTGCCGGGCGAGCCTCCGGCTGCATTGCGCGCCGCCTCGGCCAGTGCCTGCCGGGCGGCGGCGGGGGAGGGCTGGCGCAGGCCTTCGGCCAGCAGCGCCGCCACGATGGGCGAGGCGAACGAAGTGCCGCGCACGGTGATGTATGGACGGCCGCCAATTGCCGCGCTGACCATCTGGCTGCCTGGTGCGGCAAACATCACCTGGGGGCCGCGCGCCGCTTCCGGCAGCGGCTTGCCGCGCCTGTCGACACCGCTGACGCCGACGACGCCTGGATAGCTGGCGGGATACAGCGGCGGCGCCGCCGGTCCGTCATTGCCCACTGCCGCCACCAGCAGATGTCCGCGCCTGACCATGCCTGCCACCACGCGCTCCAGTATCTGGTTGGGCGGCCCGACCAGGCTCAGATTGACGACGGCGACCTGCTCGCGCGCCATCCAGTCCAGCGCTGCCGCGATGCGCGCGGCCGAACCGCCAGTCGCGCTGTCGCAATAGATGTCGGCCGCATACAAGGCAGCCTGCGGCGCCACGCCATGAAAACGTTCGGAGCGCCCGACCATCAGCGCGGCGACCGCCGTGCCATGTGCGGCAGGATGCGGCGTGCCCTCGCAGCCCCAGGGCACGATGGCGGCGTCGCTGAAGACTTCATGCCCGCGCGCGATGCCGCTGTCGATCAGTCCGACTTTGAGCGTCCCTGCCGCGCGCGCCGCCGCAGTCGGCGGACGGGCGGCATCGCCGGCGCCGGCCTGGTCCATTGGCTGGGATGTGCTGCCGGTATAAACGTGGTTGTAGTCATAGACGCCAGCCGGATCGAGCGTGCGCAAGCGCGCCAGCATGGCTGCCGTGTCGGCCTGCTCCGGCACGCGCAGCACGACGGTGGAGGCATCGGTTTCCGCCGGGCTCACGACTTCCAGCCCGGCCTTGCGCAAGGCGGCCAGAGCGGCCGGGCTGGGCGACCACGCCAGGATCTCGTGCCGCACCGCCGGCTCGCCGTTGGGATCGGCTTCCAGCACGTCGGGATGCTGGCGCAGCAGGTCGCTAATCCGTTTCAGGCGCGCGCTGGCCAGGTCGGCGATGTCGCTGTGTTCCAGCAGACGGCGGCCAGTATCGCGCAGGACAGGAGCGTTGAGCGGGTCGGACAACTGCGGCAGCTGTGGCAGTTGCAGCGATGGCAGGCGCACCTGGGCGGCAGCGCTGGCGGTACTCAGCGCGCAGAGGGCAGCAAGGAGCGGTCGGATCAGCATGATGAACGGATGATAGTATAAGCACGGGTCTGTTTAAGGAATAAACGTCCGGGACCGGGATTAAAATCCCTCGCCGCTTCGTTTACCGGATATCCATGAGTGCAAACGACACGCCGATCCAACAAGAAATTGCCGCCTTGCTGCCGCGCCTGCGCCGCTTCGCCCGCACCATCACCTATAACCGGGAGGATGCGGACGATCTGGTGCAGATCGCGGTGGAGCGGGGCCTGGGCCGCAGCGAGCAATGGGAGCCCGGTACGCGGCTCGACAGCTGGCTGTTCCGCATCATGAAGAATGCCTGGATCGACGAAGTACGCGCACGCATGCGGCGCGACGCCGTGTTCGCGCCGGAAGAGGCGGGTGAGCATGTCGGCGATGACTATGCCGAGGCGCACCAGCAGCGCATGGCGATCCAGCAGGCGGTCAGCCGCCTGTCGGACGAATACCGCATGGTGGTGGCGCTGGTGCTGGTCGACGGCCTGCCGTACAAGGAGGCGGCCGAGGTGCTGGAAATCCCCATCGGCACGCTGACCAGCCGCCTGGTGCGCGCCCGCACGGCATTGCAGGAACTGTTATCCGATCAAGCGAGGAAGGTGTGATGAAGTTTTCCGATGAAACCCTGATGGCCTATGCCGACGGCGAGCTGGACGAGGCCGAGCGCATCGCCATCGAACGCGCACTGGACAGCGATCCGGCGCTGGCTGAGAGGGTGGCGCAGCATCAGGCGCTGCGGTCGGACGTGTTTGCGGCGTTTGCTCCGATCCTGGATGAGCCGGTGCCGTCCGCGCTGACGGCGGCAGCCTTGCCGGGCAAAGTGGCCGACCTGGGCGCTGCGCGCAGCGCACGTGCCGATGCCGCTGCGGCTGCAAGCGCGGCAAAGGCTGCGCCGCGCCGCTGGTCGTGGCCGGAATGGGGCGCGATTGCCGCCACGCTGGCGATCGGCGTACTGATCGGCAGCCTGGGACTGGGCGGCGGCAGTGGCGGCAGTGACGTCGCGCTGGCCGTCGCGCGCAGCAACGACGGCAAACTGGTGGCGCAGGGCCAGCTGGCCGCCGCCTTGTCGCAGCAGCTGGCCGCCGACAGCGGTGCAGTACGCATCGGTGTCAGCTTCGCCACCAAAGATGGCGCGCTGTGCCGCAGCTTCACTATGGGTACGACGGCCGGACTGGCCTGCCGCAGCGGCGGCCAGTGGCAACTGCCGGTGCTGGCCGAGGCTGCCGCCAGCGCCGCCGGCGACTACCATCCGGCCGGCAGCACCATACCCGCCGCCGTGCTGGAGGCCATCGACGCCCGCCTCAGCGGCCAGACCCTGGACGCCAGGGGCGAGCAGGAGGCGCGCCAGCGCGGCTGGCAGGCCGGACCAGTGCATTGAGCCAGCGACCGGCTATTAATCTGACAGCAACTGATGCGATTTGGCAACGGCTAAATTGTTAAATTACAAACGCCCGTGTATTGTGGTGGCTTGTGGTGGCTCAGCGGTGTGAGAGATGAAAAAGTTAATTTTCCAGCGCGGAATGGCGTTGCTGGCCCTGGCGGCCGGCCATTCTCTGGCGCTGGCAGCTACCCCGGCCGACGAAGAAGACGTCGTGCTATACGGCATGGACCGCTCCGCCATCAGCCTGGCCAGCGGTTCGACCCTGCCATTGCGGCGCGCGCCGGCGGTGGCTTCGGTGATCACGGCGGACGATATCGCCGCCATGGGTGCGACCGACCTGGACCAGGTGCTGGAAGCGGTGCCCGGCATGCACGTCACCCGCAGCGCGGTGATGTACTCGCCCAGCTACATCATTCGCGGCATCGGCGCCGGCTCGCCCACCAACCCGCAGGTGCTGGTGCTGCTGAACGGCGTGCGCATGAGCACCGACTACGGCGGCGACAAGGGCAATATGTGGGTCAGCATGCCCGTCACCCACGTGGCCCGCATCGAGGTCATCCGCGGTCCCGGCTCGGCCCTGTACGGCGCCGACGCCTTTGCCGGTGTCATCAACATCATCACCAAAAACGCCGAGCAGAGCGAGGGCCTGCGCCTGGGCGCACAGGGCGGCACCTTCCGCACGGCCGACGGCTGGACCGAATACGGCCTCAAGCAGGACCAGCTGGCCATCGCCGCCTTCCTGCAGGTGGGCCGCACGGACGGTATCGACAGCCGCATCCAGGCCGATGCCCAGAGCCTCAACGACAGCCGCTTCGGCACCCATGCCAGCCTGGCGCCGGGACCGATGAACGAGGGCTACCGCGCGGTCGACGGCAATCTCGACCTGAGCTATGGCCGCTGGCGCTGGCAGAATTACCTCAAGTGGCGCGACCATGTGGGCACCGGCGTCGGCATCAACTCCGCGCTGGATCCCAATCACCTGGTGCGCAGCGGCGAAGCGCTCAGCGAGCTGTCCTGGACCGCGCCCGACTATGCCGACAACTGGAGCCTGGGCGGCAGCCTCAGCTACCTGTTCTTCACCGAGCAGTCGCCGGACGGCCTGGGCTTGTTCCCGCCTGGCGCCAAGATCGGCCCCAGCCTGTTCCCCGACGGGATGATCGGCGGCCCCAGCCGCTGGGAACGCAATCTGCGCAGCTCGGCCTACGCCATCTACAGCGGCTGGGCGCACCATGCCGTGCGGGTGGGCGTGGGACACGACGACCTCTACCTGTACGGCGTCGAGACCCTTAAGAACTTCCTGCTCAGCCCGGCCGGTGTACCGCTGGCGAGCGGGCCGGTGATCGACTACGGCGCCATCCAGCCGCACATCCGCCCGCAGCGGCGCAAGATCAACTACGTCTACCTGCAGGACGCCTGGCAGCTGGCGCCGGACTGGGCGCTGACGGCCGGGGTGCGGCGCGACCATTACTCCGACTTTGGCAGCACCACCAATCCGCGCCTGGTGCTGGTGTGGGACGCCAGCCTGAACGTCACTGCCAAGCTGCTGCACGGCCGCGCCTTCCGCTCGCCCAGCTTTAACGAGCAGACCGGCATCAACCCGGTCAACACCGGCAATCTGCAGCTGCAGCCGGAAACCATCGCCACCTCGGAAGCGGCCGTCGCATGGCAGGCGCGGCCGGACCTGAACTTCAACCTCAGCCTGTTCCGCTACGCCATGCGCGACCTGATCCGCTCGGTGCCCAATCCGGCGCCGTCGCCCGGCGCGACCTATCAGAATGTGGGGGCGGTGGACGGCAATGGCGGCGAGCTGGAACTGACCTGGGACGTGGCGCGCGGCATGCGCTGGCAAGCCAGCTATGCGCGCCAGAACGCCCACGATCCGGCCACCGGCCTGAATCCCGGCTATGCGCCGCGCCATCATGCCTACAGCCGGCTGGACTGGGGCTTTGCCAATGGCTGGCGCCTGAGTCCGCAGCTGAACTGGGTGGCGGGCCGCCAGCGCGCACCGGGCGATGTGCGCGCGCCCATCGCCAACTACCGCACGGCGGACGCCACCTTGTCGCACCAGCTGCCTGGCGGCTGGAACGTGTCGGCCACGCTGCGCAATATGTTTGGCGCCGACGCGCGCGAGCCCAGCCTGGCGCCGGGCCTGGCGCTGCCTTACGATATTCCCGTATCGCCACGGACGCTGCTGATGCAATTGAACGTCAAGCTGTAAGCGAGGTTGTCATGCGAGGCTGTGGGCTGCTGCTGGGACTGTTGCTCGGACTGTTGCTGGGGCGGCCCGCCGCTGCGGCCGAGATCGTCTTCATCGCGCCGCTCAACCACGCCATGCCGCTGGCGCGCTTTGCCGGCGGCCAGCTGGAAGGCGGCATCCTCAAGGACATTGGCGACGCCATGGCCCAGCGCATGGGGCGCACGGTGCGCTATCTTTCCGTACCCAGCAAGCGGGTCTCGCAGGTGCTGGAGCGCGGCGACGCCGATTGCCTGTGCTATGCCTTGCCGCGCTGGCTGGACGCGGAGTTCGACTGGAGCCGGCCGATCCTGACCGATGCCGGGGTGGTGATGGCGCGCAGCGAGGCGCCCCATCTGCATGGCTTGCCGGACTTGGCCGACGTGCGGGTGGGGACGGTCAGCGGCTACCGCTATCCGCAGCTGGATGCCGCGCTGGGGCCGCATTTTCTGCGCGACGACGGCCCCACCGCCGAGCACAGCCTGCGCAAGCTGCTGGCCGGGCGCAGCCAGTACGCCATCGTCGAGCAGCTGATGGCTGATTACCAGCTGCGCAGCGATCCCGGGCACCGGCTGCGCGTCGAGTTGGTGGTCAACCGTTTCCAGCCGCAATGCGCGTTTTCCCTGCGCAGCAAGCTGGATCATGGGGGGATGAAACGAGCGCTGGACAGCCTGATCGATGATGGCAGCATCGACAAGATCCTGGCGCACTACCGTTAGCGCTATCAAAAAGGGTTTAAAATAAAACTCAAAGAAGCTATATTGTCGCTACTTTTGGTTTTGACTCGTTCCTAAATAGACACTTTTATGACTGCCGCAACTCTCGATGACGGTCACCCGCGCCCTGGCGTGACGGTGGCAGAATACCTCGCCCAGCAGATTCATCTCAGCGGCAAGACCCAGGCGGAGATCGCCCGCGAGGCTGGTTTTAACAAGCCCAACATCATCACCATGTTCAAGCAAGGCGCCACCAAGCTGCCGATGGGGAAGATCGGCCCGGTCGCGCGCGCGCTGGAAGTGGACCCGATGCACCTGTACATGCTGGCCATGCAGGAGTACGAGCCGGACACCTGGGAAGCGCTGCGCGACTCGGTGCTGCGCCAGCCCCTGGTGACCAATAACGAAATGGAGATCCTCCAGGTGATCCGCCAGTCCAAGGTCAGCAATCCCAAGATCCGCACCGACGAGGAACGCCAGCGCCTGCTGGAAGTGATCGCCACCCTCAAGCCGGACAACGGCGCCCCCGGCTGAGCGCCGCCGCGCCGTTCAGCTCAGCAGGTTGAAGTGGGCCAGGTAGAGGTTCTGGCCCGGTTCGCCCTGCTGCAGGTACATGGCGGTCATGCCGATGGCGTCCTGCTCCACTTCATAGGTGCCGCTGGGCAGGGTCACGCCGGGCGCGGAAAACACCAGGGTGAACTGTTCCGAGCCGGGCGTGGCCTTGTCCGGCGTGCGCACCGCGCTCAGGGTCATGGTCACGCCGCGCTTGCTTTCGTAGACGTTGAAGTTCTGGTTCAGCAAGCCCTGAAAGGTGGCGCCGTTGAGGATGCGCAAGCCGGCCGGCACGCTGATCAGCGGTGGCCGTGGCAAGGTCGCCGCCGTTGCCGGTAACGCCGCGCCCGAGGCTGCCAGCAGGCTGCCCGTTGCGATGACAAATTCTCGCCTTTGCATAGTGAATTCCTTTACAAGAGTGGGGCGTGCTCGCCGAAGCAGGCGCGCCATTCCATGGTTTGATGCACGCCGCGCATTTCGCCCGGCGCAAAGCCCAGCCGCTGGTACAGGTGGGCGGCGGGATTGCCCGCCATCACGCTCAGGCGTACCGGCAAGCCCAGTTGTTCCCCTTCTTCCATCAGCGCTTCCAGCAGGCGCCGGCCGAGGCCGTGGCGGCGGTAGGCGGGCAGCAGGCTGATGTCCACCAGGCGGATTTCATTCGGCCCGCGGTCGACGTAGATGCGGCCCAGCCGGGCGCCATCCTCGTCCAGCACCACGCTGGCCGTGGCGCGCGGATAGTAGGCGCGGTAGTGGTGCTGCTGGGCCTCGTACTGCATCCGCACCAGCTGGGCGCGGGTGCCCGCGTCGCAGGCGATTTCGGCCAGGTCCGGGCGCGTGCTGGCGTACAGCTCCAGCAGAAAATCCTGGTCGCCTTCGTTGACGGGCCTGAGCGAAATGGTGTCCATGATGTCAGCTGCGCGGCGGGAAGATACCCTGCATGGCAATGATGAAATTGAGCTGCAGGTAGGGTTGCTGGTTGTTGTGCGGCGCATTGCCGCCGCTCGCGCCCAGCGCCGCCGGTCCCAGCGCCTGCAGATTGACCGGGTCGTGGTAGGGCGGATTGGGCGAGATCGGCTTGGCCAGGACGCCATTGTTGGCGCCGATGGTGGTGGCGATGGCGGTGCTGGCCTGCTGGGTGTGGCCGTGCGTCGGCATTTCGCTTTGCAGCAGGGTGACGGTGCTGCTGCCGTCCATCTCGCCCAGCACGCGGTCGCTCAGTCCCGGCCCCGGACCATTGCCCGCGTGCAGGGGCATGCGCTGCACCAGGTTGGGCAAGGCGAAGTTCGATTTGCCGTCGCCGCCGTAGGTGGTGCCCAGGATCGAGAACAGCGCCGTGTTTTGCGAAATCGGCAGCAGCTGGCCATTGCAGAAGGCCCAGCCGAGCGGCGGGAAATTGCTGGCAAAGATACGTACTTCGCCCAGGAATGGATCAGACATGTATCGCTCCTCAGCTCTGAGTCGGGAAGACGCCAAACAGCGCGATGATGAAATTGATGGCCAGGAAGGGCGCCATATTCTCGTGGGGCTGGTTGCCGCCGCTGGCTTGCACCGAGTTGGCCGCCATGTTCACGTTGGCGCCCGGCGCCGCGTAGATGCGCGGCTTGGCCAGCGAGGCAGGCACCATGGTGCCGGGCACGCCGGTGATCGGGGTCGGGTTGACGCTCTGTACCGGCGTGGCGGAACTGGCGCTGACCAGGTGGGTGTGGCCCGGCATCTGGTTGCTGTTCAGGGTCACGCTTTCGCTGCCGCCCAGCTGGCCGATCACGTAGTTATTGCCGTTCAGCGTGCCCTGGTGTACGGGCACGCGGCCGCGCAGGTCGGGCAGGGCAAAGGTGGTTTGGCCATCGCCGCCGTAGTAGGTGCCGATCAGCGCAAAGAGGGCTTGGTTTTGGTCGATGGCCTGGATGGCGCCGTCGCAAAATGCCCAGCCCTGTGGTGGGAAATTGCCGGCAAACATGCGGATCTCGCCAATATACGGAGTCGCCATGAAATGCTCCTGTCCTTTAGTTGCGCGAAGGGAAGATGCCCTGCAGCGCAATGATGAAATTGCTCACGCCGTAAGGCTGCATATTGTTGTGCGGCTGGTTGCCGCCAGTGCTGGTGATCGCCGCCGCATTCAGCGCGGCGGTGCCGTCCGCTGCGGCGCAGACGTTGATGCCGCCGCCCTCGGTGGCGCCCAGCACGCGGCCGGTGGGATCGGCATTGTGGCTGGGCGTGGCGGACGCCAGCAGGGTGTGCGTGTGGGACGGCAGTTCGCTGGCGCTCAGGGTGTGGTTCGCTTCGCCGCCCATCGCGCCGGGGAAACCGCCCACGTGCATGGGCACGCGGCCACGCAGGTCCGGCAGGGCAAAGGTGCGGACGCCGTCGCCGCCATAGCTGGTGCCCAGCAGCGAGAACAGGGCGGTGTTCTGCTGGATCGACAGTATCTGGCCGTTGCAGAAGGCCCAGCCCCTGGGGGCGAAGGCGAAACTGACTTGCTTGATCTCACCGAGAAATGGTTCAGACATTGCAGCTCCTCGTCATGGCTGACGCCGCGCCGCCGTCGTGGACGGCTGCGGCTGAAGTGGACAAACAGGCTGCACGCGGCAGCCGCATCAAGCGCTAAGGCCGCCTCAGAACGGCGGCGGACGGCGGCTGCGGTAAGCCACCAGGAACAAGCCGCCCAGCATCATCAGGGCAATGCTTGGCTCGGGCACGGCCGTCATGATGACGGACACATTGTCGAGCTCGGTGTAGTCGTTCTCGTTGCGGTTGGCAAACTGCAGCAGGCTGCTGGCGCCGGAGGCGGTCAGGCCGGTAAAGCTGTAGTGCTGCCAGCTGTTGCTGCCATTGGTTTCGTCCAGCACAGTGTGGCCGGCAAAGGAAATGGTCAGCTGGTTGTCCGGCGGCGGATAGGCGCTGAAGCGCTGCAGGTCGAACTCCAGGGTGTACACGGCGCCGGCAATGGTGCCGACCGATTGCGACAGCGTGCCCTGGTGGCCCATGGTGCCGTCGTAATAGATGAAGCCGCTATGCGCCACGGGCGAGACGACACTGTAAAAGTCGTTGCTGACGCCCTGGGTGGCGTCCAGCGGCGGTTCGCTGATGGTCCAGCCGGTCAGGTCGCCCGTTTCAAAGTCGCCGTTGGTCAACAAATTGGGATTGGCAAACGCAGATGAACTCAGCAGCAACACGGCTGCCAGCGCTGCGGTACGCAGTTTCAGCATGGGAGACACCTTTTCTTATTGTCAGTGACTGCAGAGATGGTACTCCCATTTCGTTGTCATTTATCTATTTATTTGTTTTTGTTGCATTTTTGTGGTTTGTGCATTTTGATACTTGAAATGCCTGCGAAATGTGCAGGTCCGCCATCAGGTATAGTGTCGGGATGACCAGCCCACTCGAAATCGCCGCCAACATCATCATGACCGTGTCCATCTTCCTGGCCGGCCGCAACAATGTGCATTCCTGGTGGCTGGGCGTGGTCGGCTGCGCCATGTTTGCCGTGCTGTTTTACAGCGTCAACCTGTATGCCGACGTGGCGCTGCAGCTGTTCTTCATCGTCACCTGCCTGATCGGCTGGCTGCAATGGCTGCGCGGCAATCACGGCGGTGCGCTGGCGATCTCGCGCGTGCACTGGCGCGCGCTGGCCTGGATGGTCGGGGTGGGATTGCTTGCCACGCTGGCCTACGGCCTGCTGCTGCGCGCTTTCACCAATGCCTTCGCGCCCTTCATCGATTCGGCCGTGCTGGTGTTCTCCATCGTCGCCCAGCTGCTGCTGATGGGGCGGCGGCTGGAAAACTGGCCGTTCTGGCTGCTGGTCAATACGGTGGCGGTGCCGCTCTACATCAGCCGCGGCCTGTACCTGACTGCTGCGCTATACGGCGCCTACTGGCTCAATGCGCTGGCGTCCTGGTACTTCTGGCGGCGCCAGATGCTGGCCCAAACCATGTGACCATCAAGCTCACTTGCATGGTGCTGGTCGATTACGGGCCTGGCAATAACCTTGAAAAATAGATTTTCCCGTGCATCAATCCATGCGGCCTTTATTTTATTGGAGGCTTCCACGCAACGTAGTGACTATTGGATAGTTTCTAGGGGTCTTTTTTGGCCTATTTTTGAGGGGTGAAAGATACGAAAAGTACTGATTTCCATCAGGAAATTTTACTGATCGCAACCCATCCCCCAATTGTTGGTTTTTCCAACCTGGACCCAAGGAGTGAACTATGAAGCATACCGACTTCGGCAGCATGCCGTGCCCCATCGCCCGCAGCCTGGGCAAAGTGGGCGAGTGGTGGAGCATCCTGATCCTGCGTGATGCCTTTTATGGCCTGACCCGCTTCGACGAGTTTGAAAAGAGCCTGAAGATCGCCCCGAACATGCTGACCCGCCGACTGGCAGGCCTGGTGGAAGGCGGCCTGATGGAGCGCCGCCAATACAGCACCCGCCCGCCGCGCTATGAATACGTGCTGACCAAGTCGGGCCGCGCCTTCAAGCCGGTGCTGCTGGCCTTTGTCGCCTGGGGTAACGACCATCTGGCGCCGGAAGGGGCCAGCCTGCTGGTGGTGAGCCGCGAAACGGGCAAGCCGGCCGACCAGGTGCTGGTCGACGCCAACAGCGGCCTGGCCATCAATGACGAGGACTATATGTTCGCGCCCGGCCC
>Ga0213872_10001263_pt1 | contig 17036 bp, 13 predicted proteins | sample VelepicomBERX_R2_FD_160071 | JGI IMG/M metagenome (GOLD analysis project Ga0213872, IMG submission 160071) | Rhizosphere microbial communities from Vellozia epidendroides in rupestrian grasslands, the National Park of Serra do Cipo, Brazil - RX_R2 | ecosystem: Host-associated > Plants > Roots >...
GGACAGATATCGACATGAAAGAATTCCTCAGAAAGCAGCGTGGCTGCGCATTTAACACGATGAAGATGACGATTGCAGGTACAGACGCAGCGCCGTATTGAGCGCGCAACAGTCAGGTAAAGTCGATTTGGCTCAGAAGGGGAGTCGAGGCTGCATACTGTGGCCGTTGCCACGTACCACGGCAATCAGCGCAAGTAGGATGAACGAGATCAATAGCAAGACCAAGGCGATTGCATTGGCGGTACCGTAGTTCAGCTGCTGTACCTGGTCATAGAGTGCAATTGAAGCGACGCGAGTCGCGCCAGGGATATTGCCACCCAGCATCAGTACGACGCCGAACTCACCCACGGTATGCGCGAAACTCAACATGCCGCCAGTCATCACGGCATGCCAGGCCGAACGCATGATCACGCTGCGTAGAACGACCCAGCCCGGTGTACCGAGTGCGGCTGCAGACTCGATCAAGGCCGGGTCTACACCGCGAAAGCCGGTCTGGATGGGTTGCACGGCAAAGGGCAGACTGTAGAGCGTAGAGCCGACCACGAGACCTGCGAATGAAAACGGCAAAGGCGTACCGAACAGCTGCTGCCATGCATGACCCAGCACGTGCTGGGGTGACATGAGGATCAGCAGATAAAAGCCAATGACCGTAGGCGGCAAGACGATCGGCAAGCTGACCAGCAACTCGATAACCGGCCGAATACGGCTACGCGAATGATTGAGCCAGTGCGCCAAGGGAATGGCGACCAGCAATAGCACGACGGTTGTGCAACTGGCGAGCTTCAACGTCAGCGCCAGCGCGGGCCAGATATCGGTCATGAATACGCTGGGGTTCATCGGCATTGCGGCTTACTTATTCCCTGTTGGCAGCTCAAAGCCGTAGCGGTTGAAGATGGTCCGTGCTTGTGGCGATGCCAGGAAAGCCAAATAGGCCGCAGCCAATGGATTGGCTTGCCCGCGCTGTGTCACGACGGCACCTTGATCCATTTGAGGGAAAGCATCCAGCGGCACCAACACCCAATGGCCGACGCCTTGTAGTTTTGGCGCCTTGAGCAGAGAGAGCGCAACGATGCCGGCATCTACATTGCCGGTTTGTACGAATTGCGCGGTCTGCGAGATGTTTTCGCCCCGCACGATACGTGGCTGCAGCTCATCCCACAGCTTGGCTTTCTCCAGCGCTTGCTGGGCAGCCCGGCCATAAGGGGCATGCTCGGGGCTCGCGATGGCGATGCGCTTCACCTCAGGTTGGCGCAATGCGGTAAGTCCCGCGGACAAGTCGAGCTTTGAATCCAGTGTCCAGATGGCGAGCTTGCCAATGGCGTAGCGCATCAACGTCTTGCCATCCGCTTGCCCGGCATCGATCAGCTTTTGCGGGTAGCCCATATCGGCAGACATGAACACATCGAAAGGGCCGCCGTTGGCGATCTGCGCGTAGAAATTACCTGACGAGCCCGTCGATACCTTGATGTCGATGCCGGGGTGCGATTGCTTGAACGTGGCGTTCAAATCATCAAGGCAGTAGCTCAAGTCAGCCGCCGCTGCGATCGTCAATTCCTGCGCCAAGGCAACCGGAATGAGAAGCAGAGCGAGTAGGGCAGGCAAAAGGCGGCGCATCGGGTCTGTCCTTCGCTGGAGATCGCTATATCCTGCCATATATAGCGCTTGGAACATAGCCAGGACGACGCTCAGGGCTTCAGGTGTCGGCCAAGCGCGTCGAGATCGTGCTGGATGGCCGTGGTCGCTTTGGCGCAAATGTCTATGTAGCGTGCTAAAACCTCGATGCCCAACGGCGTCAGCGCAGCGCCGCCCCCCTGGCGACCACCTGGGTGTGTGACCACAAGCGGCAGGGTGAAACAGCGGTTCATGGTTTCAACCAACAACCAGGCACGGCGGTACGACATGCCTAGGGCACGCGCTGCAGCGCTGATCGAGCCATGCTCGCCAATCGCTGCCAGCAGCGCGGCCTTGCCGGGCCCGATGGCGACATCGTCCTCAGACAGCACGCGTATTTTCAGGTCGAGTAGAGGTTTGGGCACGGGTTTGAATGAGGCATGTCGACATAAGCGCGACACGGCGCACGGCGAATCCTGAGTCGCCTCCGCAATTGCTCCATAATCCAGTCACAGAATACAAGCAGATGGCGGTGCAGTACGTACTCAAGGATCACGGAGCAGCGCGCGATTTGCAAGGCCATCTGTATATGAACCCGTCGGGTATGTGGCGTATCGACTGCATCTGACCTCTTCACTGGAGCCTCCCATGTATATCGGACGAATCCTGAGCCTTTCCGCTTTTGTGATCGTGAGCATGTTTGCCCATGCTGCCAATAACCCGCCACCCGGTGGCGATGTGAACCGCGTGCCCCCGCGTGAGGCATTCGAGGCATGCGATGGCAAGCAGGCGGGCGATAAGGTGACATTCACCACGCCGAGGGGCGAGACGCTGACGGGTGCCTGCAAGATGATCCCGGCTCGCTTGGCTGCGGTGCCCGATCACCCGCCGCAAGGGGGGAGCGGGAACGGTCGTCCGCCGCAGGCGCCCGGCAATGGGGCACCACCGAACGGCAACCCACCAAAATAATTGGCACATTGATTAAGTGAGGAACCAGACTCCGGATGAAAACCCGCTCGATTGCGATCACGCTTTTTCTGACCATCACCGCCACCGCACTGTGCGTGGTGCTGGCGATGGCCATGCTGTTCCGCGTGAGTCTCGTCAGCGGGTTCGGCAGCTATGTCGCAGAGGCTGAACTACAGAAGCTCGACCGCATTGAGCATTACCTGGCCGACCGATATCAGCAGGAAGGGGGTTGGGGTTTCGTGCGTGGCCCGCGCGATATGTTCCCGCCCGGCATGGCTGGCCCGCCACACCCAGAAGAGGGCGGTGCTCCTCCGCCACCGCACCCACGCCCGCCGGGTGATATCCGTGAGCTGTTGCCCCGCCTTGCGCTCTATGATCGAGACGGCGTGCTGCTCGCTGGGCCGCCGGAATCCCAGGGCCGACCGCGTCGCGCGGTGCTGCTGCCGCCCGCCGGCACCATCATCGGCTATATGGCATTGGCCCCGATGGTCGGGACGGGGGATGCGCAGATGATGTCTTTCCTCAATACCCAGACCCGCAATCTCGCCCTGATCGCCGGATTTGCGCTCATCGCATCGGCGCTGGTGGCGTGGTTGCTGGGTCGGTACTTCAGTGGGCCAATTACCCAGTTGATCGCAGCGGCGCGCGCGCTGGCATCGGGGAAGTTGGATGCTCGCGTCAAGCTGGACCGCGACGATGAGCTCGGGCAATTGGGTGAGGACTTCAATGCCATGGCGCAGCGGCTGGAACGATTCGAGCAATCACGCAGGCAGTGGGTGGCCGATACCTCGCACGAGCTGCGTACGCCGCTGACGGTACTGCGCGCCCACACCCAGGCGATGCGTGATGGTGTGATGCCGGTGAATGAGCGCGGGCTAGCGGTGCTGGACGGTGCGGCGAGCGAATTGGAGGGTTTGGTGAACAGCCTCTACCAATTGGCCCGTGCCGACGTTGGCATGTATGACTTCCGTAGCGAACCGGTACCATTGGCCGAGCTCTTGAATGAGACGGCCGAACGGTTTGCCGAGCCCTTACGCAAAGCACAACTGACGCTGTCGATCAGTTGCCGTGCGGATATCGGCGTACACGGTGACCCGGGTAAGCTGCAGCAGTTGTTTGGCAATCTGCTGACCAACTCCATTCGTTACACCGACCCAGGTGGGCGCATCCAGATTGTGGTTGAGCGCATAGGCAAGCAAGTCGGCATCACGATTGACGATACCGCGCCGGGCGTCCCCGCAAGTGCCTTGCCAAGGTTGTTCGAACGCTTCTTCCGGGTCGACGCTTCGCGCAGCCGGCAGGCCGGCGGTTCGGGCTTGGGCCTTTCTATCTGCCAGTCCATCGTCGAGGGGCATCAGGGCGAAATCAAGGCTGTGCACTCCGCGCTCGGTGGTCTGTGCGTGCATGTCACCTTGCCGGCTGCGATGCGCGAAGCGGGTACGCCATGAAGCCCACGGTCATGATCGTCGAAGACGACCCACGTATTGCCGAGGTGATCGCGGCTTACCTTGATCGTGCAGGAATGACGACAACGGTGATCGACCGGGGCGATGCAGTCCTGCCTGCTGTACAGAAATCTCCGCCTGCCTTGCTGGTGCTGGATTTGATGTTGCCAGGGCTGGATGGCATCAGCATCTGCCGTGAGCTGCGGCGGAACGTTAGCCTGCCGATCATCATGGTCACGGCCAAGGTCGAAGAGATCGACCGCCTGCTGGGTTTCGAAGTGGGGGCCGATGATTACCTCTGTAAGCCCTTCAGCCCACGCGAGCTGGTTGCACGCGTGCAGGCCCTGCTCAAGCGAAGTGGGGCGCTTGCGGCGCCACCGCAGGCGGTGGTCTTTGAAGACGATGCGGCTGCCCAGCGCATCCGTTGTGCAGGCCAGCCGCTCCCGCTAACGCCACAGGAATACCGCTTGTTTTCGGTACTGCTGGGGGCCCCGGGCCGCATTTTTTCACGTGCCCAACTGCTGGAACTCGCCTATACGGATACCGGCGACGTTTTCGATCGGGCGGTCGACAGCCATATCAAGAATCTACGCAAGAAGCTGGTGCCCGTGCTGGGCGAGCATATGGCGATCCATTCGGTGTATGGGGTGGGCTATCGATTCGAGCTGCTTTAGCGGCTGGCAGGCATTTTCGAGATCGCTGCTGCTGCGGAGGCGATCATGGCTTTGACCTGCGCTACGACTGCTGCATTGCCTGCTGGTTCGAAACCAAGCAAGAGCGGCGTATGAAGGTGACCCACGGGCAATGCATGTAGGCCAAGGGCATCGCGTAAGCGTAGCGAGCGGTAGCTGATTTCGTTGCTCAAGTAGCCGCCACCACCGCCTTCGAAGGCCGTCTTGTTAAAGAGGGCGGTCAGGCTGTCTGGCAGATAGCGCGCATCGGGCGAGATCCGTACCCAGCGGTTGTCCATGACCTTGAAGTGGCCTGGCGTGGCGACCAGGGCTGAGATCGGTAGCGAGCTCTCTGTAAATTCGGCGCCTTGCAAGAGGCGATTATCCAATTTTGGCGGGATGGGGTTCGCCAGCGTGCCGCCCGAAAATAGATTCAGATTGTCCGGTGCTTTGGTGGATCGGCGGCGGCCGGAGTAATGCTCGACCTTAAAGGTATCGACCAGATCACCCATGCTGACGGTCATGACCATGTCGACGTCTGGCGACGCGCTGGTTGCGCTAGCCTGGGCGCCGCCCAGTCGCTCCCGTGCGGCATCGAGCCAATCCGCCGCAGCTTGCTTGCGTACGCCAAAGCGGGGCGAGAGAAAACCTTCGACCATGCCTGCGTCGAAGTCGGCGAAGCGCACCGGAAAAATAGCGGTCGACACATGCACGAGGCCGGGTTGCCCGGCCGCATTGGTAAAGGGAATGTCTGTATTGTCCAGCATCAGTGCGACGACACCGGCTGGATTGCTTTGATCGATATGCCAGTCGAGCAAGAACGGGTCGAAGCCGGTCAAGACGATTCGCAGTGTGTTTGAGGCAGACGGCATTGCGGCACCATCCATGCCGCGGCTTGCATGCTCGAAGGCGTTTAGCGCAGCTTCGCGGTCTCCTGGGAAAATGGGAAAGCCCGGCGCGGTATCCCGCATGGTTTGAGTGATCTGAAGCCGCGCCCAGTAGAGCGGCCGGTCATCAAAGTCTTGTGTTGTGCGCAGGCGTGTCTTGGCTGCCTGCCATAGTGCCAGGCCGGTATTTTGGGCGAGCTGCAGCGTGCCGCGCGCGTCTTGGGCGGCTTTCCAGGCGGATTCGAACGCCTGAACTTGTTCATTCAGCGCCGTCACCACGGCGGGCATGTGCTGAGCCGCCATCGCGATGCGTGCCTCTTCTACCGTACCCGCATGGGTGAATTGAATCAGCATGGTGGCAAACATGCCAATGCAGCATAAGCGGCACATTGAAGACTCCTCACAGGAATGGCACGATTCTCGCTGTGAAGCGGGATTCAGTGCAATGGGCCCCGTAAAGCGCACATTGCTGCCGCTTGGCGGCAATACTTGCTGATGTCATGGGAATGGAGAGGAATATTTGGTGAATACCCCCCGTCGCTACCGCCCACCTGCGCAGGTTCGCGCCGTGGGCGGCCCCTATGTCGATCAGGTGGTCGCGGATTTCAATACGCTGCCCGATACGTTGGCCGACAACCCCCGTTACCAGGCTGCCCGTGAGTTGGTCGAGCGACGTGGCGAGCTTGACTGGCAGCAGCTGTTCACGCTGGAACTCTGGGTGTTGGAATTGATGCCCCTCCACCAGCTGGAAGTGCGCGCCGCCGGGCTTGAGCAGGTATTCGCGCATGTGCCGATCCGTCGTCCGGTACCCTCCGATACCGACTATGTCGCGCGCCTGCAGGGCTGGGCAGTCAATATGCAGTCGGAGCGGCAATGGGTATTTCGCAAGAACCTGTTGCGTGAACAAGAAGCCTGGCGCTTGCGTCGGCGGCTGCATCAGGTGCTTGCGGCCGTGACCGTGCTGGCGCTTGCCGTAGGCTGGGTCGGCAATCTGCTGGCGATTGTGGGCAGTAGCGTCATCGCCGCGACCGCGTGGTTTGGCGTAGCGGGTGGCTATGCCAGCGTTGCGCGCCGCGCGCAGCCACCTTCCGTCACGAGGCCGGGCGACAGCGAACATATCACCGCTTTGGGCGATCTGTGCGCGCTCGATGTAGGGCAAGACAGTGTGGTGCAGGGTATGCTGCTGGGCGGCCTGTTTGCGGTCGTCGGTTTGTTCATCCTGGCGAGCGGCTTGATTCAGTTGGTGGTCAACCCAGGCATTGCCAGCGCAGTGTTGCCGCATTTTGGGGGCGGTGCCGAGACCGGCGAATGGGGCTATCTCGGTTGGCTTTCCCCGGCGACACCCATGGACTTTGCGCGCCTCGTCGTATGGAGCTTCCTCTTTGGCTTTGCGGAGCGCTTGGTGCCCGACGTGCTCGACAAACTCTCCGGTAAACTCAATTTTGCAGGCCGACGTCGCGGCGACCCAAGCCGTAAGCCGCGTTGATGCATTAAGATACCGGCAATGCCTTACCCATCATCATTGCTCTGAATATGCAGACCATCGAGATTCCTGACCACCTCCTTGCCCTTGCGCATCACCTCGCCGATGCAGCCCGCGCCGCGATTCTTCCCTATTACCGCAGCACGCTGGATATCGATGACAAGGCCGACGCAAGCCCAGTGACGCTGGCGGACCGTGGGGCCGAACAGGCCATGCGCGCGGTGCTGAATGACGCAGTGCCTCAGCATGGCATCATTGGCGAAGAGTTCGGCCGCGAGCGAGATGATGCGGATTGGGTTTGGGTGCTCGACCCGGTCGACGGTACCAAGAGCTTCATCATCGGACGGCCGACCTTCTGCACCTTGATCGGGCTGCTGTACCGTGGCAAGCCTGTATTGGGTGTCGTAGATCAGCCAGTGTTGCAAGAGCGCTGGGTTGGCATTGCGGGTAAACACACTGAATTGAACGGTCAACCCGTCGCGGTTTCACGTATTGCAGACCTGGCGCAGGCAAAGCTGGGCTCAACTGGTCCGCAGTATTTGCCGGGGGCTGCGGGTGAGGCATTTGGTCGCTTGCGCGAGGCTGCCCGGTTTACGGTGTGGGGGGGCGACGCCTACCTCTATGCCTTGCTGGCATCGGGTGGCTTGGACCTCGTCGCCGAATACGGTCTGAAACTGCACGACTTTGCCGCATTGGCGCCAGTGGTGCTGGGGGCGGGCGGCGTAATGACCGATTGGGACGGCAAGGCGCTCGATATGCATTCCGAAGGCCATGTGCTGGTCGCGGCAACCCAGGCGCTGCACGATGAAGCCATGCGTACGATGGGCCGCCACGGCTGATGCGCTTCGTTGCGCTGGTAGGGGCGATGGGGCTGGCGCTGCCATGTTGGGCTGCGCCTGCTTTTGTCTTCTGTGCGGAGGCGGCACCCGACGGATTTGACTCTGCTTTATCTGACCGCGCTGCCACGCATCGTGCTGCGGCGTATCCGATCTACAACCGCTTGGTAGGCTATGCACCCAAGACCGGCGCGCTGGTGCCTGAACTTGCCGAGCGCTGGGAGGCGGGCGATGAAGGCCGCAGTTGGACTTTCACGCTGCGCCATGGCGTCCACTTTCAGAAAACGCCTTGGTTTACTCCCACGCGTGACTTCAATGCCGATGATGTGCTGTGGACGGCGCTAAGGCAGATCGACCCGCATCATCCCGGCGCAGCAGAAGCGCCATCGGGCTTTGCCGATGCCATTGCCGGTGATTGGCGGGGCTTGATCGAATCGGTCGAGAAGGTCGATGCCTATACGGTGCGGTTCAAGCTGAGTCGCGCGTATGCGCCATTCCCGGCGCTGGTGGCGTCCTGGCCGTTCTCCATTGTCTCGGCAGAGTATGGTGTACAACTGGCGAAGCTGGGCCAGCTCGCCAAGATGGCGACTGAGCCGGTCGGCACGGGGCCATATCAACTCACCAAATACGACCCAGGCAGCACGATTCGCTACGCTGCGAACCCGGGCTATTTCAGAGGCACCATCGCCATCGCCAAGCTGACTTTTGCCATCGTGCCCGATTCATCGGTACGGGCCCAAAAGCTGCGAACCGGCGAATGCAGCCTGGCAGAAAGCCTGAAGCCCGAAGATATTGCTAGTCTGCAGAGTAGCCCTGCTGTTGCGATTACCCGCTATCGGCCACAGGCGACGTCATTTCTGGCTTTCAACACGCAACATAAGCCTTTTGGCGACAGTCGCGTCCGCCGCGCGCTCTCGCTCGCTATCGATCGGCGCGCCATTGTGAGCGCGGTGTTTGCCAGCCACGCAGGCGTGGGCAGCGCGCCTTATGCCGCTGATAGCCTGTGGGGTGCACCGAAAGCCAATGAGGCAAGCCAGGATCTGCAAGCTGCAAAGCGTTTGCTGGCTGACGCAGGTTACCCCAATGGTTTCACCACCAGCATTTGGGTAACCCAGGGCGGGAGCAGCAACAACGTCAATCCCAAGCTCACTGCAGAGCTGGTTCAGGCTGATTGGGCCAAGCTCGGGGTCAGGGCCGAAATCGTACCGTTCGATGCGGCCGAACTCGGCCGGCGCAGCCGGGCGGGGGAGCATGAAACGGTGATCTCGGGTTGGCGCAATAGTATTGATCCGGATGAACTCTACGCCAATCTCCTGACTTGCGATGCAGCCAAGAGCAGCACGGCACGTTGGTGTGACCCGGCTTTCGATCGTTTGATCGAGGCGGCACGCGGCACGCTTGATCAAGCCACCCGCAGTAAGCGCTACGAGGCGGCGGCTGCGCGATTTATTGAGCAGGCCCCTTGGGCTGTGCTGGCCTACCCGGAAGCGGCCATCGCATCCGACCGGCGATTGGGCGGGGTTGAGCCGTCACCCGCTGCGCCATTCGCATTTGATCGTCTTTTTTGGCGCTAATCCTTTTCCGTCAAAGATTTAACACATCTGTCACATTGCATGAATTCGACTATTCGTTTTGCTTGAATTTATGTAACGCAACCGTCACAAACTGAACCTAAGCTCGCGGCGTTCTGTAACTTCCTTCAATCGTGAAGAGGAATTCACAATGCAACGTCGTACCCTGCTGAAGGCCCTGGGCGCATCTGGCCTGCTCGCGGCACCTGCCATCGCTGCTCACGCCGCGCAAGCCACCAAGAAGTCTGCTGTTTACCAACCGGTTGATCCGGCGCGTTGGTCGTCGTTCAATCAGGGTGAGCTGAACCGCGTCCTGCAGGAAGTCGGTGTTGCCAGTAAGCACTACAGCCTGAAGAAGAAGCCGTACGCCGTGTTCGATTGGGATAACACCTGCATCATGAACGACTGCGAAGAGGCACTGCTGATCTATCAAATCGACCATCTCGCGTACAAGCTGACGCCAGAAGAGTTCGCCGAAGTGCTGCGCCAGGATGTGCCGAACGGCCCGTTTGCGGCCGACTACAAGACGGTCGACGGCAAGCCGGTGAAGATGGAAGATATCTCGGCCGACGTGGAAGACGCCTACCGTTGGCTGTACGCGAACTACCAGGGCCTGAAGGGCACGCAGACACTGGAACAGATCCAGCAGACCGAGCAGTTCAAGGATTTCCGCGCCAAGCTGTACTTCATGTACGACGCGATCTGCGATTCGCACCCGATCGAAATCGGCTACAAGTGGATCATCTACTTCTACAAGAACTACACCACGCAAGAATTGCGTGCAATGGCCGAGCAGTCGAACGATTACGCCCTGGGCGATGCACTGCGCAAGACCAAGTTCCAAAGCTCCGACAAAATTCCGGGCCGTGCCGGTGTTGTCGTGGCCAGCCATTTCTTCGGCATCCGCATTCACAGCGAAATCGCCGAAATGATGAACACGCTCCGCGCCAATGGCTTCGATGTGTATGTGTCGACTGCATCCATTGACGATGTGGTGCGCGAATTCGCCGGCAATCCGAAGTATGGCTACAACGTACCGGCTGAGAACGTGATCGGCCTGCGCCTTGAGATGAAGGATGGCAAGTACGTTAACCAGTACAAGCAAGGCTGGCACTTTAACTACGGCCCGGGCAAGACCACCGGTATCCGCAATGTGCTGGTGGCCGCCAAGGGTTACGGCCCGTCCATCGTATTCGGCGACAGCGATGGCGACGCTTGGATGCTGAAGGACTTCGAAGATACCAAGCTGGGTGTGATCGTGAACCGCCTGAAGAAGGGCGAGATCGGTGAGCGCAGCAAGTCGGCAGCCGAGCAGATCGGCAAGCCGGGTGCACGCTTCATTCTGCAAGGTCGCAGCGAATACACCGGTACCTTCCTGCCAGACGAAAAGACGCTGAAATACGGCAAGCAGGAGCTGAAGCTGCTGGCCTGATCTAAAAAAGAGCAGGAGGAAGCAACAAGGGCGCCGCAAGGCGCCCTTGTTATTTGAAGCTGCTCAACGGCAAGGGCTTCGACGTTATTGGCGGGTCAGGTCTTCCCACACCTTGTTCAGCCGCTTGACCGATACAGGGTAGGGTGTACGCAGCTCTTGCGCGAACAGGCTGATGCGCAACTCTTCCATCATCCAGCGGAAGGGCTGCAGTGGTTGCGGATCGCGGCCTTGTTTGCGCCACTTGTCGATCTCAGCCTCCCAGCGCGACCACAGCGCCTGTATGTCCGCCGCACGCTGGGCATCACGGGCCTGGTTGGCGTTGTACTTATCGAGCCGCAGCTTGATACCGCGCAGATAGCGCGGGAGCTGGCTGAGTTGTTCCCATGGCGTCGCGCTTAGAAAGCCCTTGTAGACGGTGCGCGCAACTTGGTTGCGTAGCTCGGCCTGCAAGCGTATGGGTTTGGCCAGTAGCGTCTGAATGGCTTGATACTCCGTCGCGACTTCCTGCAAGGTACGGTAGGCGCCATCACGTACGGCGGCAAGGCGGGCCTTGGCGCGCGTTTTCTGGTTGTCGAAGTCTTTCTTGTTGCGGGGCAGTGCATCGTCACCAGCGAACGCGCGGTCGCACACGCAGGCGACCAAGTCATCCATCAAGCTGTCGGAGTCCGTCATGCTGCGCAATAGCAGCGCAGTTTGCGTAAAGTTGCTGAAGCACTTGGGTAGCTGCTTGACCTGCTCGCGCAGCTCCAGACGCATCAATGCGACAACGCCCTCGCGGTGCGCGACTTCTGCGCCAGCCTCGGTATCAAATAATCGAATCGCGCAGGCACCTTCATGCGGCACGAGCGCTGGGTACGCAGTCAGTTTGGCACCGTTACGCTCGAAGGCGAGCTTCTGTGGCAGATCGCCGATCTCCCAGCTCGTAATGCCTTCGCGTTCAAGTGTCGGCGCTCCGCTGCTGGTAGGGGCGGGCGCTTCGGTGCGCTGCTTACCTTGCGCCTTGGGCTTTTCGGGCGTACTGGCGACTTCGCGGAAGGTGATTTGCGCCGCTTCGCCTAGCTTGCCGCGCAGGCTGACGATATCGCGCTCGCTCGCCAGTTCCTGGCCCGCGTCGTCGACGATGCGGAAATTCATGCGCAAATGCGCCGGCATGTCATCGAGTGAGAATTCATCCACCGAGACGGGCTGGCCAATGCCGCGACCGACGGCATGGGCCAATTGCGGCAGTAGCGGCGCGCGCTTATCGGCACGATCGAGCTCCTGCATGATCTTAGTCACAAACTCCGGCACGGGCACGCACAGCCGGCGGATCGACTTGGGAAGCGATTTGACCAGCAGTGTGATCTTCTCGCGTGCCAAACCGGGCACCAGCCAATCAAACGCCGCTGCATTGACGCGGTTCAAGAGGTGTAGCGGCAACTGCACCGTGACGCCGTCGAGCGCGTGGCCGGGCTCGAATCGATAGGCGAGCGGCAAGGTGACCCCATCGAGCACGATAGTGGGCGGAAACTGCTGCTCGGTAATGCTTTCACCAGCATGCCGCATGAGGTCGTCGCGGCTCAGGAACAGAATCTGCGGATTGACCTGCTCCGCCTCCTTGCGCCAATGGTCGAATTTCTGGCCATTGAATACATCGGCAGGCACGCGTTGCTGGTAGAAATCGCAGAGCACGTCTTCATCCACCAGTACGTCCTGGCGGCGGGCCTTGTGCTCCAGCTCTTCGATCTCGCTGATCAGCTTCTCGTTATGCTGCCAAAATGCGGCGCGTGTATTGAAACGGCGACCAGCGAGGCCCTCGCGGATCATGATATTGCGCGCCTCGACGGGGTCGATGGCGCCATAGTGCACCTTGCGGCGCGCAACCACGGGCAGGCCATACAGCGTGACGCGTTCGCTGGCGGTGACCTGCGCCGGGCCTTCTTCCCAATGTGGCTCGAAATAGTCGCGGTTCACCAAATGCGGCGCGAGCTTTTCGAGCCACTCGGGCGAGATGGCGGCAACGCAGCGCGCATAGAGTTTGGTGGTTTCGACCAGCTCAGCCGCAACGACCCACTTGGGGCGTGATTTCTTGAGGCCGGAACCGGGAAAGATCGCGAAGCGAATGCTGCGTGCACCGAGATACTCGTCGTCATCGGGTTGTTTCATACCGATGCTGCCCAAGAGGCCGGTACAGAGCGCCTTATGGATGGATTCATAGCGCGCTGCTTCAGCGGCCTGCCGTTCTTTCTCGATTTTCTTGCCCAGCACCGGCACATTCGCGGCTGGGGCTGGAGCTTTTTTGCTCTCTGGCTTGTCTTCCTTGCCCGTACTTTGGTCGAGCCAGCCCATATCGTCGCAAATCTCGCGCAATTGGGCGTGTAGCTCACGCCACTCGCGCATGCGCAGGTAGCTGAGGAAGTGCGTATGGCACTGCTGCACCAGGAGCCGGTTCGATTGCTTGGTTTGTAGGGCCTCATCAAAGAACTGCCACAGATTAAGCAGGCTCATGAAGTCCGACTTTTCGTCGACAAAGCGTGCATGGGCGCGGTCTGCAGCGTCACGAGCCTCAAACGGCCGTTCTCGCGGGTCTTGTACGCTCAGCGCGCTGGCGAGGATCAGCATTTCCGCCAGGCAGCCTTCTTCGCGGCCTGCCAACAGCATGCGGCCAATCTTTGGGTCGATCGGCAGGCGCGCCAGTTCTTGCCCAAGCCGAGTCAGCTGGCTTTGCTCGTCCACTGCGCCCAGCTCATGCAGCAGCGCATAGCCGTCGGCGACCAGCCGGCCCGAAGGCGGCTCGATGAAGGGGAAGTCCTCGACCTTGCCGAGCTTTAATGCCTGCATACGTAGGATGACTGCTGCGAGCGAGGACCGGATGATTTCCGGGTCGGTAAAGGGAGGGCGGGCGTTGAAATCCTTCTCGGGATAAAGACGCACGCAGACGCCGGCCGAAACCCGGCCGCAACGACCGGCGCGCTGACGGGCGCTGGCCTGCGAGATTTTCTCGATCTGCAGCTGTTCGACCTTGGCGCGCGGCGAATAGCGGTTGACGCGTGCGAGGCCGGAGTCGATGACATAACGGATGCCCGGCACTGTCAGCGAGGTCTCTGCGACGTTGGTCGACAGCACCACCCGACGGCCATTCGATGGCTTGAACACCTTTTGCTGGTCTTCGACAGAGAGCCGCGCAAAGAGCGGCACGATCTCTGCGCCCATCAGCTTGGCTCGGCGCAGTTCCTCGGCCGTTTCGCGAATCTCGCGCTCGCCTGGCAGAAAGACCAGTACGTCGCCTGCACCATCCTGCCGCCAGAGCGTCTGCACGGTCTCGACGACTGCTTCTTCCATCTCCAGATCGGCGTCGTCGTCATCTTGCGATTTGAGCTCGCGGTATCGCACCTCGACCGGGTAAGTGCGGCCAGAGACTTCGATGACCGGGGCGTTGTCGAAATGACGGCTGAAGCGTTCGGCATCGATGGTGGCCGAAGTGACGATCACTTTCAGATCGGGCCGCTTGGGCAGTAACTGGCGCAGGTAACCGAGCAGAAAGTCGATGTTAAGACTACGCTCGTGCGCTTCATCGACGATGATCGTGTCGTACTGGTTCAGAAAGCGATCGGTCTGTGTTTCTGCCAGCAAGATGCCGTCCGTCATCAGTTTGACGAGACTGAGCTCGGACGATTTATCGGTAAAGCGCACTTTGTAACCGACCAGGTCGCCGAGGTCGGTACCCAGCTCCTGCGCAATGCGCGAGGCCACCGAGCGGGCAGCAAGGCGGCGCGGCTGGGTGTGGCCGATCAAGCCGGCGATGCCGCGGCCCAATTCAAGGCAGAGCTTGGGGAGCTGCGTGGTCTTGCCCGAGCCGGTTTCGCCGCAGACGATGACGACCTGGTTGGCAGCAATTGCGTCCAGTAGCTCCTGGCGGCGCTGGTTGACAGGTAGGGCGTCGTCGTAGCGCGGTTTAGGCTGGCGGGCTTTGCGTGCCGCAAACTTGGCGCTTGAGACCGCAATGGCTTGGCTCAGCTCCGTCTGAAGCCGGTCGGCCGGTTGGCTTTGCTTGATCCGCTCCGCGATGGCGCGATACTTCTGCCGCAGGGCGTGACGGTCACGGAGCAGACAGGTATCCAACTGGGCATAAAACGTATCGGACGAAGCAGACATGAGACGGCAGCATGAAGTGCAAACCGAGCATTTTACCCGGCTTGCCGCTTTTCGCGCGGATTTGCTGCTGCCGACTAAACCGCGCAGGCGTGGGCGGCTTGTGGATCTAACTCGTGAAGGGCGACAACGGCCTGGTTGCGGCCAGCATGTTTGGCGCGGTAGAGCGCCTGGTCTGCGGCAGTCACCAGCGACAGGTGATCACTATCGATGGCTTGCGGCACGCCAACTTGCGCTGACCAATGCGGCCGGGCGCTGGCGATGCCGATGCTGACAGTAACGTGTGGCGCCGTTGACGAACGCGCGTGCGGAATAGCTTGGCTGCGGACTTTCTCGACAATGCGTTGACCGACCGTGCGAGCTTGCTCTTCCGGCGTGCCGGGGAGTAATACCGCGAATTCTTCGCCGCCATATCGGGCGACGATATCGCCCGTCCGCCCGACAATGCTGCTCAATGCAGCGGCGACGTCACGCAGGCATTGATCGCCTTGCACATGGCCATAGTTGTCGTTGTAGAGCTTGAAGTGATCAACGTCGATCATGAGCAGCGATATCGGCTGGCTTTCTCGCGCGCCACGACGCCATTCCTGCAGAAGCGACTCTTCGAACATGCGGCGGTTGGCAATACCGGTCAGTGGGTCGATCGAGGCGAGGCGGCTGAGTGCGGCGGCCATTTCCACCAGCTTTGCATACAACATACCGCTTTCCACAAGCAGCACCAGCAGTACGAAACTCGCTGCAAGTAGCCCGAAGATGCGGCCGGCGTAGAAGCCGAGATCGAATCTGCCATGATTCAGAAGTGCCGAAAGCGCAATATCGATCAACCACGATGCCAATACCACGCTCAGCCAGAGATCGAGCACAGAACGTGTGCGGCGCCGCCAAATGGCAATCAGGGCGATCAAGCTCAGTAACCAGACGCTTGAGATGACCACGAACAAGGTGGGTGTATAGCGGTTGCCGCTCATGATGGTCGGAAGCAGTGCTTGGCCTTGGGTAGTCAGTAGCGCAATGGCGCAGACCAAGATAAGGATGCCTGCGATGCCGACCTTGACCTGGTGGCTCGAAAATGCGGTGCGTTCTTTGGCTTCTGCCTCCTTCAGGTAGGCGTAGCCGAGCGCGAATAGCGGAAACCCGCCGTGCCAGAACATATAAAGCCAAGCGGTAGTCTGAGGCCCGGCACCCAAGAGCCCTTGCGGCGAAAACAAGCCGGGAAAGGTGAGGGCATGGACAACGGCGGTCGCAGCGGTAAACAGATAGCCCCCCGCCAGAACCAGTACGGAGCGGGCGCGGAACGAGCGGAATTGATTGTAAAGCAGGATCGCAGTGACGAAGTCGTTGAATACCAGCCATGACTCGTAAACCGGGATAAAGCCCCATACGGGTGCAAGCTGCGCCTTGGCGAAAGGTGCCAATGCGAGGAAGGCCAGCACAGAAACGGCGAGCACCTTGATCGCCAAACGATGCTCGTTCGGGCTGACCGGAAGGGTCGAAAGGACGGCGAAACGATCTTCCATGATGACCATCGCAATGTACGGATGCAGGTATCGCCCCGCATCAATATATTATATTTGTTCTGTGCGGTAATTGCAGGATACATCGCCTGCTTTTGCGGTGGGCTCGACGCAAAAAAATAGAGCCCCGAATCATCAGGGCTCTATTTTTACGTGCTGGCGGAGTGGACGGGACTCGAACCCGCGACCCCCGGCGTGACAGGCCGGTATTCTAACCAACTGAACTACCACTCCAAAACTGCGACGGCTGTGTCTTTCAGGACAACCGTAAAACCTGGTGGGCGATACTGGGATCGAACCAGTGACCCCTGCCGTGTGAAGGCAGTGCTCTACCCCTGAGCTAACCGCCCGAAACCTGTATCCGATTTCGGAAAGGGGCGCATTAAACTACGCCCTGATTGCTGCGTCAAGCGCTTTTCAAGATTTCGACCTGCTTGCGAAACTTTACATGCGGCAGGTGAAACTTGGCGGAGCGGACGGGACTCG
>Ga0213872_10001264_pt1 | contig 17011 bp, 14 predicted proteins | sample VelepicomBERX_R2_FD_160071 | JGI IMG/M metagenome (GOLD analysis project Ga0213872, IMG submission 160071) | Rhizosphere microbial communities from Vellozia epidendroides in rupestrian grasslands, the National Park of Serra do Cipo, Brazil - RX_R2 | ecosystem: Host-associated > Plants > Roots >...
ATCCAGTACAGCAGATCCACCACTTCGTCGTTCCGCCACATCCATTGCGGGAAACGCTGGAAGCCCGACAGCGCCTGGTCCGCCGTCTGGTCGTTGCCACTCAGCTGAACGAAACGGCTGACCTGCAGCGCATCCGGCCAGTCGGCTTCCACCGCGATGGCGTCGAAGCCGCGTTCCACCACCAGGCGCCGGCTCAGGTTCGCGCGCAGCTGGTAGAAGTCGCGCGTGCCATGGCTGGCTTCACCCATCAGTACCAGGTCGGCGCGGTCCATGTGCTCCAGCACCGCATCCAGATCATCCTCCGTTCGCAAAGGCAGCGTATGCGCGCGCAGCGCTGCCCGGATATCTTGATTGGTCATGGCAAATTCCCCCAACAAGTTCGTGCAGATATATGCGACACTCTAGGTCGATTTTTATTTTTGTGCTTTGGAAAGAGTGTGCGCGATGTGGACTGGCGTTTTATGCGGCTTGCTGGCGGGAGCGATGTGGGGCATGGTGTTCCTGGTGCCGGAACTGCTGACGGCATTCACCCCGTTTGAAATGGCGGTCGGCCGCTACATCGCGTATGGCCTGATCGCCGGCGTCTTGGTGGCCCCAAAGATGGGCGGCCTGCTGCGCCGCCTGGATCGCAGCGACTACTTCGCCCTGCTGCGCCACGCGCTGAGCGGGAACATCATCTACTACATGTTCCTGGCGCTGGGCGTCAAGCTGGCGGGCGTGGCGCCGACCTCGCTGATCATCGGCGTGCTGCCGATTACCGTCACGCTGATGGGGCACAAGGACCACGGCGCGGTGCCGCTGCGCCAGCTGGCCCTGCCCCTGCTGGTGGTGGCCGCCGGCATCGCCTGCATCAATATCGACATATTCACCCATGACAGCAGCGGCGCCGGTGTCGACAGCCTGCACAAGCTGCTGGGCGTCCTGTGCGCCGCAGGAGCGCTGGCATGCTGGACCTGGTACGCGGTCGATAACGCGCGCTACCTCAAACGCAATCCCCACTTCAGCAGTGGCGAGTGGTCGGCGCTGTACGGCCTGTCGAGCGGCCTGATTGCGCTGCTGATCGGTGCGGTGGCGATGGCGATCTTCCACGGCGATGTCACCGGCGCGGCGGGTGCGGCTTCCGGCCGCAACTGGGGCTGGTTCTGGCTGGTGAATGCGCTGCTGGCACTGGGCGCTTCGGTGATCGGCAACCACTTGTGGAATGTGGCCAGCCGCAGCGTGCCCGTGACCTTATCGGGCCAGTTGATCCTGTTCGAGACTTTGTTCGCGCTGCTGTATGGCTTTATCTACAAGCAGCAGATGCCGCGTTTGCTGGAAGTGGCGGCAATCGTGCTGCTGACCAGCGGCGTGCTGTGGTCCGTGCGCGTGCACGCGCTGGATGAGCAGGAAGTACGCGACGCCCACGCAGGTTGATCAGGCGTCGTCTTTGAAGCGCTCGCGCACCAGCTGCGCCATTTCGGTGGCGGGCGGCTGCTGCGCCAGCAGGCCATCCACCACGCCGCGCTGGTCTTCCGGCAGGCGGTTCTGGCTCACCTTCCACTTGCCGACGATAGACTCGATGGGCAGCTCGATGCCGAGAATGGCCTTCATATTCGCAGCCAGAAAATCGGCTGGCGCATCGGCTAGCTTCCATGGCGCGGGCTGACGCCCTTCCTGCGATGCGGTCAAATCGTCCAGCTGGCGGCGCAGCCAGGCCGCATCGTCCACCAGCTGCGCCTTGCCGCGCACCTGCACCATGGCGTAGTTCCAGGTCGGCACAACTTTGTGCGTGGTGGCCTTGGTGGCGTACCAGTTCGGGCTGATGTAGTCTTCCGGGCCGCGGAATAGCACCAGGCAGGACGGCTCGCCCATCAACTTGCGCAGCAGCGGATTGGCACGCGCCACGTGCGCGCGCAAGGTGCCGGATTCGCCTTCGCCGGGATACAGGACAAAAGGAACCAGATCGGCCGTGACGCCGTCCGCATCCGCCAGGATCAAAGTGCCCAGCGGGTAAGCCTGAATCAGGCCATGTTTTACTTCGAGGCGGTCTTCAGCAAATGCGGACGGCAAGTACATGGATGACGCTCCCTCAAGGTGTTATGGCGCTTTTGGCGATATGCGCTTGTCGCGGAAGAAGGACCAGGCTTCCTCCGCCATCTCGAAGTCGCCATTCTGCCTGCCCAGCAAGGCGCGTATGGCCCACTGGACCGGCTTTTGCAGGCTGGGCTCCGTGTGGCCGCCATGCTCAACGCGGATGAACTCCACCTGCAGCTGATGCGGATCGGCGCCCCAGACGGAACGCGTGGCCGTGGTGCCGCTGTCGCCGCGATGGGGGAATGTGGTTTCCACCGGCGCGCCATTCAGCTGGTCCAGCTTGCGCCATAGCGCCACCGCATCCGGCGCGCTGCCTGTCTTGCCACGCCCGCGCAGCAAGGCGCCGCCGACTTCGCCGCCATTGAACGGCACGATATTGTCCTCGGTGCCGTGCACGATCAGGGCCGGCAAGGGATGCGCCGGCGCGGAGCACAGGCTGGCCACGGCCGATGGTGCGGCCACGGCGGCAAACGCCGCCAGCTTGCCCGGCATCTCGGTGGCCAGGCGGTACACCATGCCGCCGCCGTTGGACATGCCCATCACGTAGACGCGCGCAGGGTCGGCGTGATATTCGGCGACGGCGCGCTCGATCAGCGCAGCGATGAAACCAAGATCGTCGGCATGGGGATTGGTGGAAGAGTCGCTGCGGCAGTCGTTCCAGCCGGGCAGATTGTCTTTGCCGCGCAAGCCGTCCGGCGCGATCACCACCAGCTGTTCCCGGTCTGCGATGTCCAGCCAGACCTGCATGGGCGAGTGGATGCGTTCCTGGCCCAGCAGCTGTTTGCCGGAGCCACCATGGCCGTGCAGCAGGATGACCAGGGGGCGCAAGCCGGCGGCGCTGTGTTCAGGTGTCGCGATCATGTAGCTACGTTGGCCTTCGGGGCGGGCCATTTCCGCAGCGCTGACTTGTGCGGCGGATGCGGATTGCGCGGCCAGCAGCGCGGCGGCCAGCAGTTCGATCAGCAGCGCCGCCAGCCGCCGCTTCATGTGAGCAGCCCGTTGTCACTCAGGATGTCCTGAATCAGCTCCAGCCGCAGCACCGGATTATCCTGCATCAGCAGGCGCTCTTTCTCGCACAGCTCCAGGCGCAGCAACTCGCACCAGCGGTTGGCCACCCAGCCTGCCTGGTCGAGGCGGTACGGCGTGGTCAGCGCCATGTGATTGGTATCGAGCTGCTTCTTCTCGATCGAGCGGATCAGATTGCCGAGCGCCGTGGCGACGTTCTGCTGATCGTCCGGAATCGGCACCGCCATATCCTCGGCCAGCGGCTCGACCTCGCCCATCCACAGGCCGTGCTTGAGCTGATGCGCAGTCAGGACGCGGAAGCGCGTGGTGCCGATGCAGGTCACCTGCATCAGGCCAGGCATCGGCTGGGCCCAGTCGACGATGCGCGCCATGGTGCCATAGCCAGACAAGGTTTCATGCTCGCCGGGCTTGCGCACTTCACTGCCTTCCAGCAGCGGCACGACGCCGAATTCTTCTTCGCGGTCGATGCACTTCTTGACCATGTCCAGATAGCGCACTTCGAACACTTGCAGCGGCAGCCGGCCGTCGGGAAAGAGGATCGTGTTAAGCGGGAAAAGTGGGATGGCAGCCATACACCATCATCGCACGAAACTAGCTTCAGCGGCGCTAACAAAATCCTCTAATTTCAAGGACGGCGATAAACCGCGCCGCCTTTCATCACAAACGCAACGTGGCGCAGCGCGGTGATGTCGGTGATGGGGTCGCCCTCCACCGCCACCACGTCGGCCAGGAAGCCTTCTCGTAGCTGGCCAAGCGACGACGCGCGGTCCAGCACCGCCGCATCCACCACGGTCGCCGCGCGCAGCGCTTCGGTTGGCGTCATGCCCAGCTTGACCATCCATTCCAGCTCGCGCGCGTTGTCGCCGTGCGCGAACACACCAACGTCGCTGCCATTGCCGATGATGACGCCAAGCTTGCGCGCCAGCTGGAAGGCGCGTGCCGCTGCCTGCATCGAAGGAGTGGGCGCGCCGCCGCGCTGGTGGTGCTGGAAGTATTCGCTGGTCGCTTCCGGCGCCGTCAGCGTCGGGAAGTAAGCCACCTTGCGTTCGGCCATCAGGCGGAAGGTGGCTTCGCTGCCGCCGTAGCCGTGTTCGATGCTGTCCACGCCAGCCAGCACGGCGCGGCGCATGCCCTCGTCGGTGCTGGCGTGGGCGCTGACCTTGCGGCCCGATTCGTGCGCGGTGCGCACCAGCGCGTTCAGTTCTTCCTGGGTGAAGGTGGCGCGCGAGCTGCCGTCCACGCCGGTGCGGTAGTCGGCGTAGAACTTGATCCAGTCGGCGCCGTGGGCGCCCTGCTCGCGCACCGCGCGCATCACTTCATCGACGCCGCTGACCGCCTGGGCGCCGCCCGGCAGGTCCATGTCGTAGCGGTAGTTTTTCGGCGAGGGTCCGTAGCTGCCGGAGGCGACGATCGCGCGCGTGGCGACGAACATGCGCGGACCGGAAATGATGCCCTCATCGATGGCGCGCTTGATGGCGACATCGGCATAGCCCGCGCCTTCCGTGCCCAGGTCGCGCAAGGTGGTAAATCCCTGTTGCAGGGTATCGGCGGCGTGGCGTCCCGCCATCAGCGTGCGATATTCAACCGGCTCTTTCAAAACCTGGTCATCCCACGAAGTTTCATTATAGGGATGCAGCAGTACGTGGGAATGCAGGTCCATTAATCCCGGAATCAGGGTGCGGCCCGGCAGCGCAATGCGCTGGGCGTTGTCCGGCACAGTCATTTTATCGGCAGGACCGACTGTCTGTATCTTTCCCTGAGCGACCAGCACGGCCCAGCCGGTATGCGGCTGGCCTTCTCCGGTCCAGACCCGGTCGGCGGTCAATAATATGGGCGGGGCGCTGGCGGGAGTATCGGCGGCAAAGACCGGGGAGAATAAGGCAATTAAAAGCGCAGGCCAGGCTCGTAACATCGCGGCATCCCAAAAAGAAAAGGCCGGCAAAGCCGGCCTGTTGAAGACAGTTCGATTACTTAATCAGGAAATCATCCTTGTTCTTGCCTTCCAGCCATTTCGGAGCGCGGCCGCGGCCGGTCCAGGTCTGGCCAGTAGCGTCATCGCGGTACTTGGTTGGGACTGGGGCGCGGGTCTTGGCTGGCTTGGCCTTGCCGGTGCTGCCCAGATCAGCCAGGGTCAGGTTGAATTCGCGCATGATCTCGGCGATTTTTTCCTTGGCCTGCTGGACTTCATTTTTACGGGCCGATTCCGCCAGAGATTCCAATTCTGCGATCTTGGCTTTGTATTCCTGGTAAGTCGTCATCTTTATTTCCTTATAAGGGATAGCGTATTAAACTGCGCCGGTGACAATGTGTGAGAATTCAGAAACGCCAATTTACCATAAAATCGGGCATTTACCAGAGGACACTGCACAATAAATAACAATATAGTTAGAAATTTGAATAATTTCTACAAAAAAAAGCAAACGTGCGCCCTTTTAGTGGGCTTTTCTTTTACGTCGTAGTATCCACGCGGAAATACCCGTAATAAAGAATAGCGCCGGCAGCAAGCCGGATAAAGCGACTATAACGCGCCCGGCGGCGCCGCCCAATTGGCCAGAATGGAGGGGGAATAAAGCGGCAATAAAGCGGTCGCCGCTTTTGCCTTCGAGGGGATTGACCACATCGATGACTTTACCGTCGCGCAGGCCGATCAATACGCGCAAAGTGCCGGTGCGCTGCCAGTCGTCGGGACGCAGCAGGCGCGCCTGGAACAGGCCACGTTCCGGCTGGCGGTTCAGCGCCAGCAGCTGCACGCCGTTCACCAGGTAAGGCGCGACAGCCGCTTGGGCGGCGTTCCAGCTGATGGCGTCTTCACCCGCCGCCAGCGGTTCCAGCGCGATGCGGCGGTGCTCCGGCGCGACTTCCGCCACCTGCCCCACCATACCGCGCATCAGCTCCGGCAAACCGTTATAGAAGCCGGTAAAGGCCGTGGCCAGCATCAGCGGCACCGCCAGCAAGCCGGCGGCGCGATGCAGGTCGAAGTGGCTGCGCAAGGCGTTCTGATTCAGTTTGACGCTGAGGACGCGCTTCCAGCCCGCCAGTCCGCGCTTCAGCGGCCAGGCCAGCAGCAGGCCGCCCAGCAGCATGGCGAACCAGACCAGGGCCAGATAACCCAGCGCCGTGCGCCCCGCTTTCCCCTGCAGCAGCATGGTGTGCCAGCGCTGCAGCAGCGGCATCAGGTGCTCGCGGTCCAGCGCCAGCGCCTCGCGGTCGCGCGCGCCCAGCAGCTCGCCGCTGCAGGCATCCAGCGTGGCTTCGTTGAAGGCCACGCCGGGCGCCTTGAATTGCAGGCGGTAGCTGCCGTAGCTGCCACCTTCCTGCTGCTGCGGCAGCGTGAGGGTGCTGACGCGCGCCTGAGGCCAGTGCTGCAGCAGCTGCGCCACCGCCGCATCGGCATCGATGGGCGCCGCGCAGGCCGCGCGGTTGCGGAACAGCGAGGCATTGAGCGCGCTATCCAGCTCGCGGTTGAACACCAGCAGGCTGCCGCTCAAGCCGATCAGCACCAGCAGCAGGCCCAGGGTCAGGCCCAGCCAGCGGTGCAGCAGCCGGACCGTGGGACGCAAGGCCATCGGCCTTAGAAGCCGGCGCGCAGCTGGACGAACATGGTGCGGGTGGCGCCCGGCAGTTTGCCCAGGTTGGTGTCGGTGGTGCGGGTGAAGGTGGCCTTGTTGGTCAGGTTATTCACGCCAGCCTGCAGCTCCCAGTGCTCCTGGCCGGGAATGGCCCAGGTCACATTGGTGTTCCACAAACGGTAAGCGGCGATGGTGCCCAGGCTGCCGTCGGCGCTTTCCGCCACGGTGTTGGCGCTGTCCGCATACTGCTTGGACTGATAGGTGCTATTGACGTCAATGCGCAGCTGGCCCAGTTTGTAGCGCAGGCCTTCGGTATTCACGTTACGCGAATAGAACGGCACGTCGTTGCCGACGTACTGGCCCTGGCGCTGCTCGGCCTTGGTGTAGGCGTAGGTAGCGTAGGCGTCCAAGCCGGACAGCTTGCCGCCGAAGCGGTACTCGGCGCGCGTCTCGATGCCCTGGTGGCGGGTCTTGCCCAGGTTCTGGTAGAACAGCGGCGCCGTGTTGACGAACACGATCTGGTTGTCGAAGTCCAGGTTGAACAGCGTGCCTTCCAGCTGCCACTGCTGGCCGGCGTAGCGCGCGCCCAGTTCCGTGGTCTTGGCCGTTTCCGGCTTCAGGCTGTCGGTGGAAGCCTGCAGGTTCAGCTGCAGGTGCTGGATGCTGCCGAACGAAGTGGTGTAGTTGGCGAACAGGGTCACTTCGCGGTTCAGCAGATAGGACACATTCAGCGACGGCAGCGCCTTGCTGTTCTTGTCTTCCGAGGTGAATGGGGTCAGCAGGTTGGTGCGTTCCAGGTCGATGTGCTCATAGCGCAGGCCCGGCGTGATGCGCCATTTGTCCACGGCGATCTGGTCGTCCACGTACAGGGCGTGGGCCTGGGTGCTGGCGTCGGACGAACGCACCGTCGAGGTGGTGGCATCGGCCAGCTTGGCGGTGATGCTGGCTTCGTGCGACTGCTCGTGCATGTAGCGGTAGCCGACCGTGACGTCGTTGCGCACGCCGCCCCACACCAGGCGCTGGGTCAGGCGCGGCTCGAAGCCCGCCACCTTGTAGCTACGCGGCTGGACGTTCACGGTGGTCAGGGTGTCGTCCTGGGCGTTGCCCAGCTGGCTGCGGCGCTCGCTCTCGTTGTACCAGGCGCGCACTTCCACTTCGCGGCTGTCGGACATGGTGTTGATATAGCCAACGTCGATGCCCTTGCGGTTGCCGCTCCACAGGTCGAACTTGCGGTAGGCCGCCTGCGGATTCTGCGCGTATTCAGCTGCCGTCAGGCCGCCCGGCACGTCCGCCTTGGCGTCGTAGTAGGACAGCTTGCCGTAGATTTCCGCGCCGGCTGATACCGGTACGCTGAACTTCAGCGCCACGTCGTTGATCTTGTTCTGGCTGTGCTGGCGGTCGGTATTGCCTTCCAGGCCGGAGTACATCAGCGCCATGCCCACGCCGCCCTCGGCACGGCCGCCGACGAAGGCGCTGTACTGGGTGCTGGTGTTGCCGCTGTCGTAGTGGTTGACGCGCACGGTGGCGTCGCCGGCGATATCGGCGTCCGGAATCGCGCGGGTCTTGAGGTTGATGATGCCGCCCACGTTCTGCGGGCCGTAGCGCACCGCGCCGCCGCCGCGCACCACGTCGATGCTGTCGATATTGGCCAGCGAGACCGGCGCGAACGAGAGCTGCGGCTGACCGTAAGGCGCCACCGCCAGCGGCAGGCCGTCCAGCAGCACGGTGGAACGCGGCGAGAAGCGCCCATCCAGGCCGCGCACGCCGATGTTCAGCGAGATCGCGCTGCCGGCGCTGGAGGAGTTGTCGGTGATCTGCACGCCCGGTACGGTGCGCAGCACGTCGCTGATGCTGGAGGCGCCCAGTTCATCGATGTCTTCGCGCTTGACCACAGTGCGCGCGCCGGGGAAGTTCTTGGCGTTCTTCTGGCCGGAACCCAGCCAGTTGCCGTTGACCTGCACGGTCTCCATCTGCGGATCGGAAGTATCGCTCTGGGCCAGGGCGGCGTTGGTGAACAGGAGGGCGCAGGCGGCAGCAATGGCGCTGCGCTGGAAGAGTGGACGCTTGGACATCGGGACCAATAGTAAAAAATTCGGGAGCCCGATTATACAAAAATCCCCATTTCAATGCGAATAATTCTCAATTAGTTACACTTTCGCCGTCCGTCGGGCATAGCACCAGCGGCCGCACGCCCTCTTTCACCACTTTGCGGAACAGACTGGCCATGCGGCAGGTGGCGGGGCCGGCCACTTCCGGATCGGCCACCACCAGCGACAGCGACAGCTTGCGGCGCTGCCCCACCCGCAGCGGCAGCGGCCGGAGCGTGCCCTCTTCCAGCAGCTTGCCGATGCGGTGCTCGGGCAGCCAGCCAAAGCCCAGGCCCGCGCACAGCATTTCCTGCCGCGTGCCGGGATTGGTCACGCTCCAGCGCTGATTGCTGTTCAACCAGCCCAGTTGGCGCGGATTGAGCGTGCCCGAATCGCGCACCACGATATGCAGCTCGCGCGTCAGGTCGTCCAGCTCCAGCTCACGTCCCAGCATGTGCAGCGGGTGGCAGGGATGGGCCACGGCGATAAACTCCACGTCCATCAGATGGTCGCCCAGGAAGCCGACGGGGATATTGCTGACGATGGCAATGTCGACCCGGTGTTCGAGCAGCGCGTCCTCGGAGCCTGACAGCACGGTCTCCTCCAGGTTGACGCGGGTATGCTTGGCCCAGGGTTCAAAGTCGCGCAGCACCTGCACCAGCAGCTCCACCGGGAACAGGCTGTCGACCGCGATGCGCACCTGCGGCTCCCAGCCTTCCGACAGGCTGCCCGCCAGCTTTTCCAGCTGATGCGCGTCGCCCAGCAGCTCGCGCGCCTTGGCCAGCAAGACTTCGCCGGTGCGGGTCAGGCGCGCGCGGCGGCCGTCAAGCTCCAGCAGTTCCACACCCAGCTGCTCCTGCAGCTTGGCCACCATGTAGCTGATCGAGGACTGGCTGCGGTGCAGCGCTTCCGCCGCCTGGGCATAGCCGCCGCATTCGACAATGGCTTGCAGCACCTGCCACTGTTCCAGGGTACTGCGCGGGATCTTCATTTCGATTCCATGATGTAGGTGCCGTCCCAGTCTTCCGGCGGTGGCATGTCGGCCATCATGGCGCAGCGGTCGATGTACAGGTGCGCGGCTTTATCTTCCGGATTGAGCGCCAGCACCTCTTCGAAGAACTGAGCCGCCTTGTCCCATTGGCGGCGGCGGTAGCACAGCAGGCCATTGCGGAACAGGCCCATGGCGTCCACCAGGTTGGGATAGCTGTCCTCGGTGTGATAGTCCATCACTTCGTAGATCGATACCGGCCGGGTCTTGCCCTTGACGACCACGATGTCCACCTCGCGCATGCGGTAGGTGCCGCGCAGCGCGCGGTAAGTCAGCTCGCTGATCAGGATATGCGCGCCGTACTGCTTGCAGGCCGATTCCAGCCGCGCAGCCAGGTTCACGCCGTCGCCGATGATGGTGTAGTCCATGCGCTTCTTGGAGCCGATATTCCCCGACACCACCGCATCCGAATTCAGGCCGATGCCGATATCCACCGGCAGTTTGCCATCCGAGACGCGCTGCCGGTTCCATGCCTGCAGCTCGCGCATCATGGCGATGGCGCTGCGTACCGCCCGGTCGGCGTCGTCCTCGTGCGGCACTGGTATGCCGAAGGCCGCCATGATGGCGTCGCCGATGAATTTGTCCAGCATGCCCTCCTCGCGCTGGATGCAGTCCACCATCAGCGTGAAGTATTCGTTCAGCAGCGCCACCGTGCCCTGCGCGCCCAGCTGCTCGGTGATAGTGGTGAAGCTGCGCACGTCCGAGAACAGCACCGTGGCGGTGACGTTCTTGCCACCCAGCGCCTCGGCGCCGTTGGCCACCATCTGGTCGGCGATGCCGGGATCCATATAGCGCGACATGGTCGAGCGCAGGCGCTTCTCGTTGGAGATATCCTCCAGCATTAGCATCCAGCCAATGCGCTTCTTCTCCACCGACAGTAGCGGCTGGAAGCTGACATTGACCGACACCGTCTCGCTCAGCACTTTCAGCTCGGCGTCCATCAGGTGTTCGTTGGCGCCGCTGCCTTCCACCGCGCGCAGGCGCTCCACCAGCCAGGCGTTGTCCGGGCCGAAGAAGTCGGCCATGCTGCGGCCGACGATATCGCCCTGCCCCGTTCGCAGGATGCGCAGGCCGGCGGCATTACAGGTGACGATCTTTTCCTGGCTGTCCAGCGTGATCACGCCATTGGACATCGATTCCAGCATGGCCTCGTTGTAGTTCTTGATCTGCTGGACGTCGGCAAACAGCTTGGCGTTTTCCAGCGCGATCGAAATCTGCGCCGTAAAGGCGCGCAGGCGCGATTCATCCTCCGCAGTGAACGGGCCGCCGCGCTTGTTCAGCACCTGCGTCACTCCGATGGTCTTACCGGCCTTGTTGACGATGGGGACGCACAGGATCGAGCGGGTGAAGTAGCCGGTGCGCTTGTCGAAGGCCGGATTAAAGCGCAGATCCGCGTAGGCATAGGGGATGTTGATGGTCTTCCCCGAGGTGAACACGGCGCCCGCGATACCGGCCGTATTGGGCAGACGGATCTGCAAGGACTCCAGGCCCTGCCCCACTTCCGACCACAGCTCGCCGGTCTTGTCGTCGTTCAGGAACAAGGTCGAGCGCTCGGCGTTGAGCAGGCGCGTGGCTTCGCCCATCACGCGCTGCAGCAGGGAGCCAAGCTTGATGTCGGCGGTAACTTCCGACACAACGTCGATGAATTCCATCTCCTGGCGCCGCACTTTCTTCATGCTCTCCAGGAAGCGCGCGCTTTGCAGCGCCAGCGTGCCCTGGGTGGTCAGCGCTTCCAGCAAGGCCAAGTCGCTGCGGGTGAAGTGGCCGCGTTTTTTATTCAGCGTTTGCGAGACGCCGATGATCTCGCCCTTGACCGTACGGATCGGCACGCACAGGATATTGCGGGTGACGAAACCGGTCTGCTCGTCGATCGAACGGTTGAAGCGCGCATCGGCGTAGGCGTCGGCGATGATTACCGGCTCGCCGGTGGTGAACACGTGGCCGGCGATACCGGTGTGGTTCAGGAAGCGGATCTCGCGCTGGATATTGCCCTGCGCGACGCGCGAGAACAGCTCGTTGGTCTCGGCGTCATTGAGGAACAGCGAGCCGCGCTCGGCGCCCAGTTCTTCCGTGGTGACTTCCACCAGGGCGTTGAGGATTTCGTCGAGCGTATCGTAGGCCGCCATGCGGCGCGAGACTTCCAGCAGCAGCTCCACCTGGCGCAGACGGCGGCGCTGCGTGCCCGCTGCTGCCGCGTCGGGATCGGCCTTGCGCGCGCGGCTGCGCGTGGGCTTGGCCGGAGCGGCCGCATCGCCGGGCTGGCTGGCTTCGCGCAGTTCGCGCGGTTCCGGTACGGGGCGGTTCATGCCGGATGCGGCGCGGACTGGCGCGCCTCCAGTGCATCGCGCAAGGCGCGGATGGTGTCATGCAGCTGCGCCACCTCATCGCGCTGCACGCTGGCGGCATGCTGCATGGCGTCGGCATGTTCCTGCGCGCTGCGCTCCAGCTGGTCGCGCAAGGCCACCACGGCATCACGCAGCTGGACAATCTCGCCCTGGCAGGCCGCGCTGGCAGCTTTGACGGCGACATCACGGTCCGACTGCGCCTGTTCCAGCGCATCGCGCAGCGTCGCCACGGTCGCCTTGATCTGCTGCGACTCGTTGTGCGCATTGGTGGCGGCATCCTGCAGCTGGCTCTGTCGCTCCAGATGCGCCGACTCCAGCTCGGCGCGCAAAGCCACCACGGTGCGCTGCAAATCGCGCACTTCCGCCTGGGCCAGACGCAGAGCGTTATCGGACACCGGCAATTCCTCAGTGACAGCTGGCTGCTTCAGGATAGCCTCGTAGCAAATGAATGGATCGCAACATCATACCACCGGCCTCAGCGGGCACGCCGGACCAATTTAGTTTGGCGGCAACAGAAATTTGCGTTATCTTTCATGCCACTATGAAAAATACCCTGCTGCTGGCCGCACTGGCCGCCACCTGTTCGACCGCCCTGGCCGATGCGCCTAAACTGGATCTGTACACCCTGAGCTGCGTGCAGCTGACGGCCGACATGCCTGATTCCACCGAGCTGGTCTGCGGCCAGCTCTACCCGGCCATGGCGCCCAAGCTGAAGGAAGCCCGCCAAGCCTGGGAAACCCGCAACCAGGCCGGTTTCACCGAGCTGAAGCAAGCCTGCCAGGAGCGTGTTCACAAGGTCTACGGCGACGACGCCGCCGCGCTCGCGGCAGCCGTGGAACAGGCCAAGCAGTTCCAGTCGCGTATGGTGGCCGACGTGGTGGCCAATCCCAACGGCCGCGTCGATTGACGCGCCTATGTCGAGGACTCCCTGCACGGCAACCCGCGCATCGACAATCTGAAGGACATGATCACGACGGTGCGCTCCCTGCCGTAGCGCCCGCGCCACGCGGTTTTACCTGCTCGCCCATACGGCTATAATGCCGGATTCTTAAATTGCACTGGAACTCTTATCGTGTCCGATCGCCTCGCCGTTTTGCCGCAATATCTGCTGCCTAAAGGAGCGCTGACCAACTTCGCAGGCCGCGTGGCCGGCGCCAAAGGCGGCGCCATGACCACCCGCCTGATCCGCTGGTTCGTGGGCAAATACGACGTCAACATGGGCGAGGCCGCCGAGCCGGACATCAGCAAATACAGCAGCTTCAACGAGTTCTTCACCCGCGCGCTGCGCCCGGACGCGCGCCCGCTGGCGGCCGCCGATTACGTCTGCCCGGTCGATGGCCGCATCAGCCAGTTTGGTGCGATTGAGGATGACCAGATCTTCCAGGCCAAGGGCCACAAGTTCAGCACCACCGCGCTGGTGGGCGGCGACGCCAAGCTGGCCGAGCAGTTCCGCAACGGCAGCTTCGCCAACCTCTACCTGAGCCCGCGCGACTACCATCGCATCCACATGCCCTGCGACGGCAAGCTGACCCGCATGATCTATGTCCCGGGCGACCTGTTCTCGGTCAATCCGACCACGGCGCGCGGCATTCCCGGCCTGTTCGCCCGCAACGAACGCGTGGTGTGCGTGTTTGACACCGCCCATGGCCCCTTCGTGCTGGTCCTGGTGGGCGCCACCATCGTCGGCAGCATGGCCACCGTATGGCACGGCGTGGTCAACCCGCCGCGCCTGCCACAGGTGACCGAATGGACCTACGCAGACCAGAACATCGTCCTGAAAAAAGGCGAGGAAATGGGCCGCTTCCTGCTCGGTTCGACCGTGGTCATGCTGTGGCCGAAGGACGTCCTCGGCTTCAACCCCGCCTGGCAGCCCGCCGCCCCCGTCAAGCTGGGCGAAATGATGGCGAATCTGCGCGCTTAATTGAAGTAAAAACACCCTACAAGCTTGGCGCTTATAGGGTGCAGAGTTAAAAGCGCTAGCGCCGCTTAGAACTTGTAGTTCAGTCCCACATTGAATGCACGGCCGATCGCACCAATCTGATGCAGCGATGGATTGTAGGCCGAGCCGGTACCGGCGCTGCTGTTGTTGGCGCCCGTGCCACCATAGGTTTGAACGTCCACTGGCGGTGCTTTGTCAAACAGGTTGGTGACCGATGCGTTCAACGTCCAAGCCTTGTTGATCTTATAGGTGCCGCTCAGGTTGGTATAGGTGAACGAGGCGATGCGGCAGTACTGGGATGGCGCATCACCGTCCCAACGTAGATTATAAGCCGCAATACCGGATTGGCAATCGCTGTAGCCGTTGGACGGGTCAGTCACATCATAGCTGCTGATGTAATTGGTGGTCCACGCTACCGTCATCGGGCCACGCTCATACGACAGGGTCAGCTGCGCGCGGTCCTTCGGATTGCCGGTATCGCCGCCAATGATGGATGGGCCGTGCGTGCCAGCCAGGCTGTAGGTCATGCCGTTCAGCGTCAAGTCATACTTGATGGTATGGCTCCACTGCAGGCCCATCGTCAGCTTGCTGGCGTCAGGCAGCTTCACGCGATAGCGGGTTTCAAACTCGACACCGGTGGTTTCCGTGGTCTGGCCATTCACATACGGCGTATTGACAAACTGGATCAGGCCAACCGGCGAAGTACCCACATGGCCGTCTGCATACGTGACGATCTGCGGCGTGCCACGCACGATATAGGCCAGCGGGTCAAACGAAGCCAGCGATGCGGCCGGCACGATCTGGTTGTCCACCGTGATCTTGTACCAGTCCAGCGTGGTCGACCAGTCGCGCAGCGGTTCCAGGATCAGGCCGAAGGTGTAGGACTTCGACTTCTCGGGCTGCAGATCCTTGGTGGTGCTTTGCAGATAGGTTGGGTTGAATTTACACTGCGACGGCACGTTGCGCGGCGACGTCGTGCTCGGGGTACCGTCCGGGTTCAGGTCCGGGCACAGCGCTGGATCGCGGACGGCGTTAAAGCTGAACAGCGAACCGGCAGTGCCGTTCTCCGCCGCGTTCGGCGCACGGAAGCCTTTCGATGCCGTGCCGCGCACGGTCACCCCGTTGACCGGAGTCAGCTTGAGCTTCAATTGCGGCGTGGTCGAGTTGCCATAGGTGTCGTAGTGGTCGCGGCGCACGGCGCCATCGACTTCCAGCTTGCCCATGACGGCGCTCAGTTCGGTATAGAACGCGGCATTATTCTCCTTGCCGACCGCGTACGCGCCGTTGATGCCGGCCACCGAGCCATTTTGCGCCTCTGCCGGGTCAGGTGCGTTGAGCGCCTTGTGAATAAAGGATCCACCAAGGCTGACGCTCAACTGGCCGCCGGGCAGCGGCATCACGTCGCGGCTGCCGCGCACTTCGGCGAAGCTCAAGGTGTCCGTCACCGAATTGGTGATGACCGGTGCAATCTGCGCCATGACGGCCGCGCTGTTGCCGCCGGTGAGCTTGAACGGATTGGCCGCGTTGTTCAAAGCCGCATACAGGGCCGAATTATTGATATAGCCGTTATAGACCAGGTCCGTTTCAACCCGGGTGAAGCCGGCCGACAGCGCCATGTTCCAGTTGTCCATCGTGCCCATGACGTCCGCCACGAAGCGGTAGGACTTGGAATCGACGTCGGTATCGCGGTTACTGACGTCGGGCACCAGCGCGCGCACAATGGCCGGCACGCCGAATGGGTTGCCCGGATAGCTGGCCGGCACGGTGAAGGATGGGATGGCGTTGGCGATGAACGGGGTAATGCCCGGACCGATCGCGGTATTGCCAGCAAAGCTACCGGCAGGCACGGTCGATGGACGACGGCCCTGCTGCTGCTTGCTATCGAAAATGGAGCCCTTCACGTTCAGGTCCCAGTTATCGTTCAGCGCGGCAGTGAAGCTACCCAGGATGTTGATGTTCTCCGAAGTAGGCTGAAGCTGCGCCCAGTCGTTAGCGTAGGTACACTGGTTGGCATTGCGGGCGGCAAAGCTGCAGCGATTGTCCAGGAACGCAAAGGAGCTGGCCTGCGACGCCGAACCGGCGGTCGACTGCAGATACGGGGTCAGCGTCACTGGATTGGGAACGTAGTCGTTTTTCGCGCCCTGGCTCAGGTTCTGGCCATTCGGCTGGCCGGACCAGTCAAAGCGGGTCCATTCGCCGGAGCGTTGATTCAGCTTCACCTGGTCCTGATGGCGGTATTCCAGGGCGATGTAGCCGGACTTTCCTGCAGCGTCGTCGCCAAAGCCCTTGATCACGGACACATGGCGAGTGGCGCCGCCGCCATGCTGGGTGCCGCCGCCTTCGGCCGACACACTGGTGCCGGTGTAGCTCTTTTTCAGTACCACGTTGACCACACCGGCAATCGCGTCCGAACCGTACAGGGCCGATGCGCCGTCTTTCAGGATGTCAATGTGATCGACCGCTTCAAACGGAATGGAGCTGATGTCGACGAATTGACGCTCGCCGTCGTCCGACAGCGGATACGGCGCCATGCGGTGGCCGTCAATCAGCACCAGGGTCGCGCCTACCGTCAAACCGCGCAGCGACACGCCGCTGGCACCGGCCGCGAAGGCCTGGTTGAAGCCCTGGCCCAGGGTGCCCTGGCCATTGGCGGTGATGTCACGCAAGGCATCGGAGACCGTGGTGTAGCCGGATTTTTTCAAATCGTCCGCGGTCATGACCTGAACCGGGCTAGGCGTTTCTTTGTCTGCGCGGCTGATGTAGGAGCCGGTCACGACCACTCGGGATACGCCCGGTGTATCGTCGGCTGCTTGCTGCTGTGCCAGGGCTGGGCTGATGGCCACGGCCGACAGAGCACCACTGGCTACGATTTGAACGACCGCCAGTGATAGGGACTTCATTTTCAACGTCATGAACTACTCCTG
>Ga0213872_10001265_pt1 | contig 16998 bp, 12 predicted proteins | sample VelepicomBERX_R2_FD_160071 | JGI IMG/M metagenome (GOLD analysis project Ga0213872, IMG submission 160071) | Rhizosphere microbial communities from Vellozia epidendroides in rupestrian grasslands, the National Park of Serra do Cipo, Brazil - RX_R2 | ecosystem: Host-associated > Plants > Roots >...
TGGAAATCATGATCTGCAGCATGCCATGGAGTCAGTCCTCCAGGCAATTCGACTGGACGCGGTTGCGCCCAGCCTCCTTGGCGGCGTAAAGGGCCTGATCGGCGGCATTGATCAGTGCCGCTTCGTCGGGGAAGGTTTCGCTGCCCTCCTCCTTGGAGGCGATCAAAGTCGCGATGCCGCAGGAGATGGTGACATGGTCGGACACCAGCGAACCGGCATGCGGCAAAGCCAGTTCGGCAATTCGCGCACGCATCTTTTCGGCCAAGGCTGCCGCGGTTTTGCCGTCCGAGACCGGCAGCACCACGGCGAATTCCTCGCCGCCATAGCGCGCCACTATTTCGCCCGGCCGTTCGGCCGACTTGGCCAAGGCGGCCGCCACCGTTTTCAGGCAGTCGTCCCCCGCCTGGTGGCCGTAATGATCATTATAGCGTTTGAAGAAATCGATATCGATCAGCAGCAGTGACAAATTTGTGCGGTTGCGCCGCGCCCGCCGCCATTCCTGGTCGAGGGCCTCGTCGAAAGCGCGCCGGTTGGCCAATCCTGTCAGCCCGTCGCTCGAGGCCAGACGCAGCAATTGGCGGGTGCGTTCGCGCAGGACCAGCTGGGTGCGCACGCGGGCGCGGACGATCGGCGGGCTGGGCGGTTTCATGATGTAATCGACGGCGCCGGCTTCCAGCCCCTTGGTTTCGGTCTCGATATCGGTATGGCCGGAAACGAACAGGATCGGCAGATCGGCGTTCGAAGGGTCGGTCTTGATCGCCTGGCAGACGTCGAAACCGCTCATGCCGGGCATTTCGACGTCGAGAAGCACCGCGTCGGGAGAGCGTTCGCGCACCATGCGCAAGGCGCTTTCGCCGCCGGTGGCGAACAGGATTTCGCCCAGCGGCGCCAGGATGCGCGCCAGCACGCGCACCATCACCGGATCGTCATCGACGATCAGGATGCGGGCCGGCGGCAGGCTTTCGGAAAGAGGGGGCGGTCCGCTGGTCATGCCTGTTCTCTAATTTGATCAAGAAGTTGCAGTGCTTCAGCGAAGCGGAGATCTTCGATCATGCCGGCCAAGGTGATGGTTGGCAAGACGCCGAAATGGCGGCCGAAAGCCGGCTTCATCTGCTCGAAGCGGTCGATCGCCCCTACGCTTTGGTCGCGCAACTCGCGGGCCAGCTGCTCGAGCGACTCCGGATCCAGGGCGGCCGCCTCCGGCGCCAGGGCTTCCGGTGCGGTGGCGAGATGGGCGCGGATTGCGGCGAACAGCCTGTCATTGGCGCTGGCCAGCGTGGAGAGCAAAGCGTGCGCGTCGCCCTCGCCGGGTTTCTTGAGAAGACTCTCGATTCGGGCTGCGATGCGCGCCGATTGTTTGGCCGAGATGCTGGCGGCGGTGCCTTTGAAGCTGTGTAGCTTCACGAGCGCTTGCTCCGCATGTCCTGAGGCGAGATCGCCGGCAACCTCGGTGACGAGGTCGCGGTAATTGGCCTCGAGCCTCCCCAAAAGGCTGTTATAGAGCGCGAGATTGCCGCCCAGCCGCCAGAAGGCCTCGCTCTCATCGATGCCGTCGACGGCGGGGAAGTTGGCCGCCGCTTCCACCACCGGCTCGGGCGGGGCTTCGCTCCGCTCGCCGGGCTTCACCCATTTCAGCAGCGTGCTGAGGAGGTCGGCCGGCACGATCGGCTTGGCGACATGGTCGCTCATGCCCGCCGCCGCGGTCGCCTGACGGTCTTCCAGCAGGGCCGCGGCAGTCATCGCCACCACCGGCAGATTGGCGCCCTCGGGCATCGCCCTGATCCGGCGCACCGCTTCGAAACCGTCCATCTCCGGCATCTGCAGATCCATCAGCACCAGATCGAAGCGCATGCGCCCGACCCATTCCACGCCCTCGCGCCCATTATTGGCGATGCTCACCATCAGGCCGGCCCGTTCCAGAAAATCGCGGGCGACCTCCTGGTTCATCCTATTGTCCTCGACCAGCAGGATGCGGGCGCCGCGGATGGGGGCGGCGATCTGATAGGGCGTGATCTCGAACGCGAGCTGGCGCGGCTCGGGCGGGCGCCCTTCATGCAATTGCTCGAGCGCGGCGAACAGCTTGGCGGCGGTGAGCGGTTTCCCCAGCACCGCGCCCAGGCTCATGCCGCTATCCTGCTCCAGCATCAGATGATCCTCGGCCGTCGTCCCCAGCAGCAGGATCGCCGGGCGCGGCAGGCGGCCCGCCACCACCTCCTCATCGATCTGATGGAGAAGATCGGCGCCGGCGCGGCGGCGCTCCAACAGCAGCAGATCGAAGGGCCTGCCGCTCTGCTTGGCCGTGTGCAAGCGCGCCAGAACCGGGGCCAGTTCGGTCATCGGGTCGGCCTCGATCTCCCAATCGGCCAGCCAGCCGGCGACGATGGCGCTTTCCGTCACCGACTCGTCGACCAGCAGCGCCGCTTTGCCGGCGAAGCCCGAGGGTTTCGGCGCCTCGATCTCCTCGGGCAGGCCGAACCGCACGGTGAAGGTGAAGCAGCTGCCCTTTCCCTCCTCGCTGGTCACGCCCATTTCGCCTTGCATCAGATCGACCAGCCGGCGGCAGATGGTCAGACCCAGGCCGGTGCCGCCATAGCGGCGCGTGATCGAGCTGTCGGCCTGGGTAAAGGGCTGGAACAGGCGCTCCATCTGCTCCTCGGACATGCCGATGCCGCTATCCTGCACCGAGAAGCGCAGGAAGATATGGGTCTGGTCGCGGCTGACCTCGGCGATGCGCAGGATGATTTCGCCACTTTCGGTGAATTTGACCGCGTTGCTGACCAGATTGTTCAGCACCTGGGTGAGGCGCAGCGGATCGCCGATAATGCGGCGCGGCAAATCGGTCGGCGTGTCGAACAGCAAGTCGATATTCTTGCTGCCCACATCGGCCAGGAACAGGCTGGCCACCGCCAGCAGATTGTCTTCCCAATCGAAGGAAATCTCTTCGATCCGGATCTTTCCGGCCTCCATCTTGGAATAATCGAGAATGTCGTTGATCAAATTCAGCAAGGTCGCCGCCGCCACCCGGATCTTCGACAGATATTCATGCTGCTTGGGGGTCAGGGCGCTTTCCAGCACCAACTGGGTGAAGCCGATGATGGCGTTCATCGGCGTCCTGATCTCGTGGCTCATATTGGCGAGGAAATCGCTCTTGGCCTGGCTGGCCCGTTCCGCCTCCTTCTTGGCGGCGGCCAGGCGGATCTCATTGGCCTTCTGGTCGGTGATGTCGTTGGCCATGAACAACAGGTTGGGCCGGCCTGCGCGCGTTATGCGGGCGAACCGCACATCGATCCACAATTCGCGCCCGAAGGAGGTGGTGACCTTCGCCACCAGATGAGAGGCCTGGCCGTTCTGCAGGGTGCCGAGGGCGGCGGCCAGGATGCCGCTGTCGCGCCAGCTCGGGATGGCGCGGAAATTTTGCGCCACCAGCGCGTCCACAGTGCCCCCGGTAAGGGTGACATAGGCGTCGTTCAGCAGCACGCAATGGCCCTCGGCCTCGAACACGGCGATGGCCACCTCGGACCCCTCGATCACCGCACGGTTGAGCTCGTTGCTTTCCTCCAGCAGACTTTCGGCATGGCGGCGTTCGATCATCAAGGTGCGGAGATCGCCCAGCGCCGCCTGCATGGCCCCCAGCTCGTCGTGGAAGCGGGGTATGGGCAGGATCGGCCCGACATCGCCCGAAGCCAGCGCGTTGAGACTGTCTTGCAGACTTCGCAAGGGTGCCAGCAGCCGTCGGCTGACCAGGAAAACCACGCCGAGGCCGAGCAGGCCCATGCCGATCGAGATCAGGATCTGCTGGATCAAGGAGTGTTTGGCGTCGGCTTCGAGCGTCTGGCAGTAGCGTGCCGCCTCCCGGCGGGTCACGCTCATCAGCTCGGCCAGCGACCCCAAAGCCGGTTCCGCGGTCTTCACCATCTGATGCTGATCGATCATCTCCAGGGTCGGCACCGACATGATCAGATCTTCCATCGGCCGGTAGACGTCGAAGAATCCGCTCCTTACTCCGTCCAGCGCCCCCGGCAGCGCCGGATTGCCGCTGATCTGCACCTCCATCGCCAACTCGTCCCATCCGAGGCCCGAATGGCCGCGCAGCTCCATGATATCGAGACGGGTCTGCGGGCTCAGAACCCCGCGGTCGGCCAGCGCCGCCGACAGGATCGAGGATTCCAGGCCGAGATAGGAGCGGAGCTGGAGAGCGGCCGACTTGATCCTGGTATAGATGAGGAATTGCGACGGCAGATCGGGATAGTCGACGCCGTTGCGCACCATCAGTTCGTCGATGTCGCGCAACAGTTTGGTCTCGGCGGTGAGCCAATGCTGGCGCAGGCTCGGATCGCGCTCCGCCGGCGGCTTTTCCAGCGCCGCATCGACTTCGGCGCGCAACGCTCGCAAAAGGAGGTAGCCTTGGCGCACAGTCCCGTCGGCGTCCTGGGTGAAGGTGTCGAGCGCCATGGTCAAATTCTCGTCGACGGCCTTGCGGCGTTCGGCGAGTGCGTTGCGCTGCTCTGCGTCATAGGCCAGCGTTCCGCGCAGCAGAACATTGACGCGGCCGCGCTCGAAGGCCAAATTTTCCGCTGCTTTGAGCAGATCGTCGATCACTTCATTGGTCTTGAGCAGCGCCTGCGCGCCGCGATAGGCCTGCCATTCGCGGCGCGTATCACTGACGCCCAGAAGCACGATCATGAGCTCCAGCGTCGCCACCATCGCGATGATGGCGGTCCGCAAGGAGCGCCGGGCGGAGATGGTCCCCGCGGCGCGCTTTCGGGCGAACAGGCCGGTCTTCATCCCCTCTCCGGGTACGATCGAAGCGTCATTTATCGGTCAGATCGGCCGGGAGCTCAAGGTTCATGCGGGCCTAGCGGGGGACAGCTCCCTGAGCAATGCGGAAACCGCTTGCTCGAGCGCGGCCAGCAATTCGGCCATTTTCTCGCTGTCCTCATACCCCATGCGACAGAATTCCTCGATATCGCCGGCGGCCCGTTGCACGCTGTCGGCGCCGATGGTGCCGGCGCTGCTCTTCAAACTATGGGCGAGACGGGTGGCGGCAATCAACTCGGCACTATTGAAGAGCGCCGAGAATTTACTGCAGAACCCTGCGGCATCTTCGGAAAAGCGGCCCAAAATCTTGTCATAGAGCGCCTGATTTCCGCCCACCCGGCGCAGCCCGGCGACCCGGTCTATCGCCGCGACAATCGGTCTGGCCGCGGCCGGTTCGGCGGCGCGCACCCAGCGGCTTAGGGTCAACAGCGCCTGATCGGGATCGACCGGCTTGGCGATATAGTCGTTCATGCCGGCATCGAAGGCGGCATCGCGGTCGCCTTCCATGGCGTTGGCGGTGAGCGCGATGATCGGCAGGTCGCGAAAATCGGGATTGGCGCGTATCAGCCGGGTCGCGGTGTAGCCATCCATGCGCGGCATCTGCACATCCATCAGCACGGCGTCGAATGGCCCGTCCTCAAGCACGGCGCGTACCCCATCGACCCCGTTTTCGGCAAAACGGGCCTCGACCCCGACATGCTCCAGCAGGTCTTTGGTCACCATGCGGTTGATCTCATTATCCTCGACCACCAGGATCCGCGCGCCGGCCAGTTGGCCCCGGGGTCGGTCACCGGCCGAGGCCGGGGCGCCGGCCGGCAGGGCGGCCGGGAGGGCGGCCTCTGGGGCGACGCCGAAGTCGGCCGAGAACCAGAAGCGGGTCCCCTGGCCGAGCGCGCTTTCCACTCCGATCTCGCCCCCCATCGCCTCGATCAGACGCTGCGCGATGGCGAGGCCGAGACCGGTGCCGCCATAGCGGCGGGTTATCGAGCTGTCGGCCTGGTCGAAGGGAGTGAACAGGCGCTGCTGCTGCTCTTCGCTCATGCCGATGCCGCTGTCCGCCACGCCGAAGCGTAGGCGCACCGTGTCCGCTTCGCGGGACAAGGGCTCGACGGTCAAAGTGACGGTGCCGCTTTCGGTGAATTTGACCGCGTTGGACAGGAGATTGAGCAGCACCTGATGCAGTCGCCCCGGATCGCCGACCAGGACTGACGGCGTATCGGGCGATTTGACGCAGCGCATCTGCAGCTTCTTTTCGGCCACCTGAGTGGCCAGGATGTCGGACACTTCGCTGATCACCTGATCGAGCGAGAAGGGAAGCTGTTCGAGCGTCAGCTTGCCGGCGTCGATCTTGGAAAAATCCAGCACGTCATTGATCAGGCGTAAGAGCGACCGCGCCGCCGTCATGATCTTGCCGACATAGTCGCGCTGCCGCGCGGTCAGTTCGGTGGCCAAGGTCAGGTGAGTGAGGCCGATCACCGCATTCATCGGCGTCCTGATCTCATGGCTCATATTGGCGAGGAAATAGGCCTTGGCGCGCGCCGCGGCGTCGGCATCGTCGCGCGCCCGGATCAGATCCTGATTGAGTGCGTTCAATTGGGCGGTGCGCTGCTCGACGCGGTCCTCCAGCTCCTCGTTCAATTGCTGCAGGGCCAGCTCGGCTTCCCGCCGCCGGGTGATGTCCTGCACGGCGCCGCGCACCCGCACCGGCTTGCCGTCGGCGCCGCGCTCGATCTTGCCGACCACCTGCAGCCAGGCGGTGCCACCGTCGCTGGGCCGGGTGATGCGGTATTGCTCGGTGAGCTCGCACTGTCCGGGATTGCGCGCCGCCCAGTCCCGCATGCGCGCGCGGTCGTCCGGATGCATGATCGAGATCCAGCGTTCGACTGTCAGGGGCTCGTCCTCGCCCAGCCCGAAAATATCCTGCAGTTCGGGCGAGCCGACATAGCTGCCGGTGGAATAATCCAGCGAATAGACCGCGAGGCGCGCCACCTCCTGCGTCGCCTTCAGATCCTGGTCGCGGTCTTTCAGCGTCGCCAGCGAGTCCTGCAATTGGCGGTTGGTTTCCAGCATCTGCTCGCCGATCTCGGCTTGGCGGAGCCAGGAGCGCCAGAATTGCTGCGCCACCAGGATCGAGGCGGCGGCGAAGATCACCGCGACCATCAGCGCGCGGTAAAGATCGCGCCACCAGCCGGCGAAAATATCGTCCACGCCGAAGGCGACGGTGACATAGAGCGGGAAATCGGCCACCTGCCGGTAATGGACGATGCGTTGCACCCCGTCGATCAGCGACCTGCTTTCGTAGAAGCCCGCCTTCTGCCCGGAAGCGACCATCCGCCGCAAGGCGTCGACGGCTCTGATCCGGTCGGGCGAGGAGTCGGATGGGGCGACGAAAGGCTTGCGGACGATCAGGTCGAGATTGCCGTCGCGCAGGCCCAGCGAGCCGTGGCTGCCGATATCGACTCCGGCGAATAAGGAGAGATAGCGCTCGAGAACCATTGCCCCATAGACGATGCCGTCGAAGGCGCCGTCGGGTTTCTCCAGGCGGCGGGCGAAAACCATGACCCATTTATGGCTGCTATTGCCGATCAGAGGGTCGGAGATCAGGAGGTCTGACTGGGGATCGTCGCGCGCCTTGATGAAGTAGGCGCGGTTTGACAGATCATGGTTGGGTTCCAGCCTGTCCTGATCGGATGCGGCGATGACGATGCCCGCGGCGTCGGTGATGCGCACCGCGTACAGTTCGGGGATGCGCTTTTGGATCTGCTCGAAATAGCGGTTGAAGGGAACGGCGTCGAAATAGCCGTTCTCGCTTTGGCGGGCTCTCTCCCGCGCCATCGTCAGAAGAGTTACATCCACCATGCCGATCGTGTCGACGATGTCCTGCTCGATCGTGCGGGCTAGATTCTCGGTGGCGGTGTAGGCGCGCGCCCGGTATTGCTGCCTGCTCTGATATTGCCAGAGGCCCAGCAACCCGGCGACGAACAGATTGAGCAGCACCACGCCGCCGAACAGCGGTACGAAAAACGCCCGGAATCTGTCTTTTCCACGGTGTAACGGGTAGATCTGATTCACGAAGGCGAGATCCCCGTGTGCCCTGACACGCCTAATGTGCGAAGGGGCAGCATAACCCAGAATAAAGCCGCCGGCCATTGTGGGAAACGCGGGTCGACTTATGTTTGTTGCGCTTCGAGATATTTTTCCCAAGGCGGAAACGGTGGAACAAACTCTCTATGACCTGTTGGGACTCTCCCGCGACGCGACGCCCTCGCAAATCAAGTCTGCTTTCCGCCGCGCTGCCAAGCAAAGCCATCCCGACGCCGGCGGCGACGCGGACCAATTTCAGCGTTTGAAGGCAGCCTATGAGGTGCTGTCGGACGAAGAAGCCCGCAAATATTATGACGAAACCGGAGAAGTCCCTGCCGATCGCCTGTCCAGCCTGGCCGAGGATGAACGGTTCCGCACTTTGCTAGGCGACATGCTGGTCACGATCATCTCGCAGGCCGGCGCTCCAGAATTCACCGACATCTTGGAGGAGACGCGCGGAACGCTGAGCCGGCAGATCAAGGCGGCCGACCGCCAATTGGTGAGCTTCTCCCATCTCACCGCCCGCCTTGGCGAGGTTCTGCGGCGCCTGCACGGGCCCGAGAAAGAGGATGTGATAACCGAGCTCTTGCAACAGAGGCTGACAGAGACCGAAAACAAGATAAAACTGACCCTTGCCTTGAAGCGGCGGCTGCTCAAGCTGCAGCAGACTCTGGAGCGCTACACTTATGATGTCGAGGTCGAGAGCATTATGTAGCCTGGCGCTCGGTGTGCCGCTGATCCTGGCCGCCTGCCAGACTTCCGCCCCCGCGAGCCGGCCGAATGCACCACCTGACGGCAGCTATTCCCTGCCCGCAGGCTCGGCGTCCCGCCCTCCCGCAGTGGGCGGCGGCGCCTTGCCGAGTACTGCCGAGCTGAGTGCCGACCCCTTGCGCTTCAAGGGTCTGTGGGGCCCCGACGTCACTGCTCTGCTGGGCGCTCCCAGCTTCCAACGCCACGATGGCGATGCCGATATCTGGCAATATTACGGTCCTGCTTCGGCCTGCGTGCTCGATCTTTTCCTCTATCCCGAACAGGGCCAGCCGCGCGTCGCCCATGCCGAGCTGCGCTCGCGCGGGGCGGGCAGCGCCAATGGCTGTCTGGCGCAGATCATCGACGGGAAGCGGGGCTAGATTTTTTCTCCCTCCCCCCTCGTGGGTGTATGTGCCGGAGAGATGGGTGACAGGTTCAGAAAACCTTCGCCTTATACTCGCACAAATCCGCCACCGGACATAATGCGCAGTCCGGCTTTCTCGCCTTGCAGATATAGCGGCCATGCAGGATCAGCCAATGGTGGGCGTGCAGCTTCCATTTGGCCGGGATCTTCTTCTCAAGCTTGCGCTCGACCTCTTCCGGCGTCTTGCCGGGTGCCATGCCGGTACGGTTGGAGACGCGGAACAGATGGGTGTCGACAGCGATGACCGGCTGGCCGAAGGCGATGTTCAGCACCACATTGGCGGTCTTGCGGCCCACCCCCGGCAGTTTGGTCAGGGCATCCCGGTCCTGCGGCACTTCGCCGCCATGATGCTCCAGCAGGATCTGCGAAAGGGCGATGACGTTCTTGGCCTTTCCGTTGAACAGGCCGATGGTCTTGATGTAGTCCCGCACGCGCGCTTCGCCCAGGGCCACCATGGCGGCGGGATTGTCGGCGGCGGCGAACAGGCCGCGGGTCGCCTTGTTGACGCCGATATCGGTGGCTTGCGCGGACAGCACCACGGCGACCAGCAGAGTGTAGGGGTTCTTGTATTCCAACTCGCCTTTGGGCTCGGGATCGAGGGCCGAGAGACGGGCGAAGAACTGATCGATGGCGTCGGGCTTCATGATGTTTTAGCATCGCCGCAAATCATGAAAGGGCCAACGGTGAAATCCTCTTTGGTGACGTGTGTGACGGTGATGGCGCTGCTGGCGGCTTGCAGCAGCGATCCGGTTCCGGTCGCCAAGGTGCATCACCGCACCCATTTCTCGCCGACCCAGCAGGATGCGCCCGATTGGCCGGCCGAAGCCTTCAACGAGGACAAGGCCAAGGTGCAGTTCGCCGCCGCCAAGAGCGCGGCCGACAAGGCCGACTGGGCCGCCGCCCGGCAGGCGGCGGAGGCGGGTCTGGCCTTTTGGCCGGTCGATGTCGAAGGCTGGGAAACGCTGATCGGCGCCTGCGAGGCGCAGGGCGACGAGGCCTGCCTGCATTACGCCACCTTTTTTCACGCCAAGCTTCTGACCCTGAACGGCCTGCCGATGCGGGTCGCCACATTGAGCTTCCAGACGGTGGCCGACAATGAGATCGGGGCCAAGGTCGATAATTTCACCTATGACCGCAAGACGCTGGAGATGGCGACCCGGCTCTGGGCCTTCTGCGGGCAACGCGATGCGATCCGCGACCGCAATGCCGAGCCGACCGAGACCTCCTTCGACGAGGCCTATCCTTATGTCCCGATGCTGATCGTGATCGGCGTCGGGGCGGGGATTCTGACCGAGATCAAGTCGGTGGCGAAATGACGGCGCAGCCGTCATCCCCGGACGAAGATCCGGGGATCTCCATGGAAGGATCAGAGGCCCAACACATCCAGCATCGAATAAAGCCCAGGCTGGCGTCCCGCAGCCCATAAGGCCGCGCGGACCGCCCCTCGGGCGAAGATCTGCCGGGAGGAGGCCTTGTGGGTCACTTCGATGCGTTCGCCATCGGCGGCGAAGATCACCGTATGATCGCCCACCACATCGCCGCCGCGCACAGTGCTGATGCCGATCTCGCCCACCGGACGCGCGCCGATCTGGCCGTCGCGGCTGTTGCGGACGACATCGGCAAGCTGAACCCCGCGCCCTTCGGCGGCGGCTTCGGCCAAGGAGAGAGCGGTGCCCGAAGGGGCGTCGATCTTGTGGCGGTGATGCATCTCGACCACTTCGATGTCGAAAGTCCGGTCGTCGAGCTTGGCCGCCAATTGCTTGACCAGCTGGCCGAGCAGGGTGACGCCGACGCTCATATTGGCGGCCTGGACCAGCGGCACCGATTTGGCGGCTTCCTTGATCGCGGCGCGAAGGTCGGCGTCGAGACCGGTCGTGCCGATCACCAAGGTCTTTTTATGCCGGATGGCGAGATCGAGATGGCTCTGCAGGAGCTCGGGGCGGGTGAAATCGATCACCGCATCGGAGGCGGCGAACAGAGCGTCGGCATCATCAGTGACGGTGAGATCGCCCAACGCCTGTCCGATCAGCGCACTGCCCGGCCGCGCGGTACCTCCCGACAAGCTGGCGCCCGGATGCTGGGCGATTTCCTGCACCAGCATCCTTCCCATGCGTCCGCCGCAGCCGAGAACTCCGATTTGGGTCAATCCTTGAGGTCTTCCCAAAGTTCGCGGACCTTGGCGAAAAAGCCCGAGCTTTGCGGGGAAACGTCGCCGCCTTCACTCTCGAATTCGCGCAAGAGCTCTTCCTGGCGCTTGGTCAGATTGACCGGGGTCTCGACGGTCGCTTCGACGAACATGTCGCCGCGCGCCGGCGACCGCAACACGCTCATGCCCTTGCCGCGCAGGCGAAACTGATGGCCGGACTGGGTGCCGGCGGGGATCGAGATCTTGGCGCGGCCGCCATCGATGGTCGGCACTTCGATGGTCCCGCCCAAGGCCGCCGTCACCATGGAGAGCGGCACCTTGCAATGGATATTGGCGCCTTCCCGCTGGAACAGGCGGTGCGGCTGGACCGACAGGAAGATGTAGAGATCGCCGGGCGGCGCCCCCCGTAACCCCATCTCGCCCTCGCCGGCCAGGCGGATGCGGGTGCCGTCCTCGATGCCGGCAGGCACGGTGACGGACAGGGTCTTTTCCTTCTTGGTGCGGCCCGAGCCGCCGCATTCGCGGCAGGGGGTCTTGATGGTGCGGCCCAAGCCCTGACAGGTGGGGCAGGTCCGTTCGATGGTGAAGAAACCTTGGGTCGCCCGCACCTTGCCCATGCCGCGGCAGGTGTTGCATTCGACCGGCTGGGCGCCGCCGGCGCCGCCGGTGCCCGAGCAGGACGCGCAGGTTTCCGAACTGGGCACCTCGATTTCGACCGCCTTGCCGGCGAAAGCTTCCTCGAGGCTGATTTCCATGTTGTAGCGCAGGTCACTGCCACGCTGGCCGCCGCCACCGCGGCGTCCGCCCATGAATTCGCCGAACATCTCGTCGAAAATGTCGGCGAAGCCGGCGCCGAAGCCGAACCCTCCGCCGCCGCCCGCGCCATTGCCCTGCTCGAAGGCGGCGTGGCCGAAACGGTCATAGGCGGCCCGCTTCTGCTCGTCTTTCAAGACGTCATAGGCCTCATTGACCTCGCGGAACTTTTCGTCGGCGGTGGAATCTCCAGGGTTGCGATCGGGATGATACTGCATGGCCATCTTGCGATAGGCCTTCTTCAGATCTTCCGCGCTCGCCCCCTTGGAGAGTCCGAGGACTTCATAGTAATCCCGCTTGCTCATGCGTCCGGACCGAAGCCTTACTTATCTTTCTTGTCGGGATCGACTTCTTCGAAATCGGCATCCACGACGCCTTCTCCGGCCTTGCCCGAAGCGCCCGCCTGTCCGCCAGCGGCGGCGCCGTCCTGCGGGTTCTCGGCCTGAGCCTTGTACATGGCTTCGCCGAGCTTCATCGAGGACTGGGCCAGGGTGTCGGTCTTGGCCTTGATGGTCTCGGCGTCACCCGAATCCAGCACGGCTTTGAGCGCCGCGATGTCGGCTTCGATCTGGCTCTTCTGGCCGGCTTCGATTTTGTCGCCATGCTCGGTCAGGCTCTTTTCCGTCGAATGGATCAGACCGTCGGCATGATTGCGGGCTTCGACCGCTTCCTTGCGCTTCTTGTCGTCGGCCTGATGGGCTTCGGCGTCCTTGACCATGCGGTCGATATCGGCGTCCGACAGGCCGCCCGAGGCCTGGATGCGGATCTGTTGTTCCTTGCCGGTGGCCTTGTCCTTGGCCGAAACCGAGACGATGCCATTGGCGTCGATGTCGAAGGTCACCTCGATCTGCGGCATGCCGCGCGGGGCCGGCGGCAGGCCGACCAGATCGAACTGGCCCAGGATCTTGTTGTCGGCGGCCATCTCGCGTTCGCCCTGGAAGACGCGGATGGTCACCGCGGTCTGATTGTCCTCGGCGGTCGAGAAGGTCTGGGACTTCCGGGTCGGGATGGTGGTGTTGCGGTCGATCAGACGGGTGAACACGCCGCCCAGGGTCTCGATGCCCAAGGACAGCGGGGTCACGTCGAGCAGCAGGACGTCCTTGACCTCGCCCTTCAGCACGCCGGCCTGGATGGCGGCGCCGATGGCGACCACTTCATCCGGGTTGACGCCCTTATGCGGCTCGCGGCCGAAGAATTCCTTCACCGTCTCCATGATCTTCGGCATGCGGGTCATGCCGCCGACCAGGATCACCTCGTCGATTTCCGAAGCCTTCAAGCCGGCATCCTTCAGCGCGGCGCGGCAGGGCTCGACGGTGCGGGCGACCAGATCCTCGACCAGGGCTTCCAGCTTGGCGCGGGTCAGCTTGATGTTGAGATGTTTCGGGCCGGAGGCATCGGCGGTGATGAAGGGAAGATTCACTTCCGTCTGCATCGAGGAGGACAGCTCGATCTTGGCCTTCTCGGCGGCTTCCTTCAGGCGCTGCAGGGCCAGACGGTCCTTCCTGAGATCGATGCCCTGCTCGCGTTTGAACTCGTCGGCCAGGTAATCGATGATGCGGGCGTCGAAATCCTCGCCGCCCAGGAAGGTGTCGCCATTGGTCGACTTCACTTCGAACACGCCATCGCCGATCTCGAGGATCGAGACGTCGAAGGTGCCGCCGCCAAGGTCATAGACGGCGACGACGCCGCTGCCCTTCTTCTCCATGCCGTAGGCGAGGGCGGCCGCGGTCGGCTCGTTGATGATGCGCAGGACCTCGAGGCCGGCGATCTTGCCGGCGTCCTTGGTGGCCTGACGCTGCGAATCGTTGAAATAGGCGGGAACGGTGATCACGGCTTGCGTGACTTTTTCGCCGAGATAGCTCTCCGCCGTCTCCTTCATCTTGGTCAGGATGAAGGCCGAGATCTGGCTGGGGCTCATCTTCTCGCCATGGGCCTCGACCCAGGCGTCGCCATTGTCGCCCTCGATGATGTGATAGGGGACGAGGCCGATATCCTTCTGGGTCATCGGGTCGCTGAAGCGGCGGCCGATCAGGCGCTTGATGGCGAACAACGTATTGGAGGGATTGGTCACGGCCTGACGCTTGGCGGCCTGGCCGACCAGGCGTTCGTCACTTTCGGTGAAGGCGACCATCGACGGCGTGGTGCGCGCACCCTCGCTGTTTTCGATGACCTTGGCGCTCTTGCCTTCCATGATGGCGACGCAGGAATTGGTGGTTCCCAGATCGATGCCGATGACTTTGCTCATGTGTACCCTCTTTTCGTTGCGGCCGGTCCCAAAGGTCCCCAGTCGTGGGCAACCGTTGATGGAACCTCCAAAGATTGAACCGAAGCGCGATACGCGCCCTTGAAGCCGTTATATAGGGCAGCGCGCGGACCTGCGCAACAAGCGTTGGCACTCGGCGTGCGAGAGTGCTATCGCGGCGGCGTTAACGCCGCCTTTATTCCTCTAACAACCTTCCGCATGGAGCCTTGAAGCAAAGCTCTGCTAGAGACCTGCCATCGACAACGGCAAGGCTCCTTGCATGATCAAGATGGTTCTTCTTTCCGCGCTGCTGATCGGCGGCGCCTGTTCGGCCGAGGAAAGCGGCAAGGCCTCCTGGTACGGCCCCGGTCATATCGGCAAGAAGACCGCCAATGGCGAGGTCTTCACCGGGCGCGGGCGCACCGCCGCCCACAAGGATCTGCCGCTCGGCTCGCTGGTGCGGGTGACCGACAGCGCCAGCGGCCGTTCGGTGGTGGTGCGCATCAATGACCGAGGTCCTTATGTGGCGGGAAGGGTGATCGACCTGTCCGAGCGCGCCGCGCGCGAGTTGGGCATCCTTGAGGCGGGCATTGCCGAGGTCACACTGGAGATTCTCGCCCTCCGCTGACCAAGAGGGTAGAGTGGCGGCCTGTTTTCGCTTTCGGGTTCGCTTCCTTGCTTTCCATCGTCGTTCCGATCTTCAACGAAACTCTCAATCTCGACGGCTTCTTCGCGCGGCTGGTGCCGGTGCTGGAGGGGCTGGGCGAGCCCTTCGAAATCCTCTGCATCGACGATGGCAGCAAGGATGACAGCGCCGCCAAGCTGGCGGCGCGCGCCATCGCCGATCCCCGCCTCAAGCTGCTGGTCTTTTCACGCAATTTCGGCAAGGAAGCGGCGCTCTCGGCCGGTCTCGCCAACGCCAGAGGTGACGCGGTGATCCCGATCGACGCCGATCTCCAGCATCCGCCCGAGCTGATCCCCGACATGGTGGCGAAGTGGCGCGAAGGCTTCGACGTGGTCTATGCGGTACGCCGCTCGCGCACCGGGCAGGGGCTGGCCTCGCGCCTGCAGGCCAAGGCCTTCTATTGGGTGTTCGACAAACTGTCCGATGTGCCTTTGCCGCGCGAAGTCGGCGATTTCCGCCTGCTCGACCGCAAGGTGGTCGATGCCATCAACGCCATGCCCGAGCGCACCCGCTTCATGAAAGGCATCTTCGCCTGGGTCGGCTTCCGCCAGACCGGCCTCCCTTACACCCAGGAAGTGCGCCAGCATGGCGAGACCAGCTTCAACATGATGCGTCTCTTTCGCTTCGCCTTCGACGGGCTGGTGGCGTTTTCCGACATGCCCTTGCGCATCTGGACGGTGATCGGCTCGGTGGTCTCGGGCTTCGCCTTCTTCTACATCGTCGTCCGCCTGGTACGCACGCTTCTCTACGGCATCGACGTGCCCGGCTATGAATCGATCATCGTCACCATCCTGTTCCTGGGCGGCGTGCAGCTGATCACTTTGGGCATCATCGGCCACTATCTCGGCCGCGTCTTTAACGAGGTGAAAGGGCGACCGCTTTACATCATCCGTGAGAGGCATGGTCTCGATACCAGCGAGACTGTTGGGAAGCCGTCGGCGCAATAGACGCTTGTTCACCACCAAGGCGCCAAGACGGCAAGGTGTCGCCAAGGTGGCTATTGCCGCCGAAGGCGGCGTTCATTCCTTCTTGGCGTTTTTCTTGGCGTCTTGGCGCCTTGGCGGTTAATGGATCGCCGAACCCGCCCGGACCTCAGAGGATGTAGAGAACTTCGTTCCTGAAATCGATCGCGAAGCTGCTGTCCTTCAGGAGCCCCGCGCCCAATATGGTGGCTGGGATTTCGTCGAGGCCCAGCAGACCGAAGATCTTGGTGTTGGCCACCAGGACCGATTTGTTGGCCCAGTTCGCCTGGCCGATTCTGATGAAGAGTTCGGTGATCAGGATCACCGGCTCGGACTTGCCGACCACGTCCTTCAGCTCCTCGGAAGCGCGTGTGATCGGGAAGTCGGCTTTTCGGAATCCCATCTTCTCCGCCATCTGCCAATTGATCACCGTAATGCCGGCGCCGAGATCCAGAAGGGTGGCCGAGGCGGAATGGTTCAGCAGCGTGCCGAAGAACCAGAAGGCGCAAGGCACGGTCGGCAGTTTCTGATGCTGGAGCCGTACCGAGTTCCAGCCGGTCACCGAATGGGGCAGCCCCGAGCGGCGTGAATACAGGTGGAAGGTTTGGGAGGGGCGGTCGAACAGCAGCTCATAACGCTCCAAGATATCGAGGCCGAGGATTCCGTCGGCCTCGTCATCTTCGGCGCGGGGTTCGGGCAGGTCAGCCACTTCGACGCCGTCGATGTCCTCTTGGCCGATGCTCAAGCGGTCGAGCTTCAGCGCCAGCGCCGATTGTTCGCCCACCATGCCATAGATGGTCATGGTGGTGTCAGGATCGCCGGCAAGTCCCAGCTTGAGCCGCACATGGTCGAACAGGACGGTGCGGCTCGAAGCGGTGTCGACCACGAACTCGAACGGGCCGATGCCGTTCAGCTCGACCGGGATGACGATGCGGTCGCCATGGGCGATGCGGTAGGAGACATCGGCGAGGCTGCGATCGAAGGCGGGCGGGTGGAAGAGGAGTCGCGAAAAATCGGCGCCGGCATCCGAAGACCCCGGGGGCCCCATATCGTAGGCGATCTGGGTGTAAGAGG